>Ga0255336_100318_pt1 | contig 91110 bp, 81 predicted proteins | sample MeOH1_35cm_T3_17_FD_189102 | JGI IMG/M metagenome (GOLD analysis project Ga0255336, IMG submission 189102) | Sandy soil microbial communities from University of British Columbia, Vancouver, Canada - MeOH1_35cm_T3_179 | ecosystem: Engineered > Artificial ecosystem > Sand microcosm > Unclassified ... | reverse complement strand
GCGGAGCACCTTTGATTGGAAATCCGCGATGAACCAGTTTGCTATTCTGTTCGGTGAACGATTTACGCAGGCCCGTTGAGCACGAGGGTTTTTAACCGCCTCGCCCACGAAAATGCGGACAGGTCCGAAGTCAGCCCCAGCGGATATCATCAGCGGCGTCAACGCACCGCGCACGACAAGCCGCACCGAAGCCGCGTAAGCAACGATGCACTGCTCGCGCAAGTCAAGGCAATTCACGCGCAGGTTAAAGGCGAATACGGCTGGCCCCGCATGTGGAAAGAGTTGCTCACACAAGGCGTGCGCGTGGGTAAAGAACGGGTTCGCAAACTGATGGCGCAGCATGGCATTCGAGCTCGCCACAAGCGCAAGTACATTGCGACGACAAACTCTAACCACGATTTGCCGGTGGCGCCGAATCCGTTGGAGCGCAACTTCACCGCTAACGCACCGAACCAGGTCTGGACGACCGACATCACGTACCTGGCGACAGCCGAAGGCTGGGTCTACCTCGCGGTTATCATCGACCTGTTCAGCAGGCAGGTGGTGGGCTGGTCGATGCAGCCGCACATGAAAGCTGACCTGGTCACGGACGCATTGCGAATGGCGTGGTTCCGGCGTCGCCCTGACGCCGGCTTAATCGTGCATAGCGACAGGGGCAGCCAATATTGCAGCGGCCTGTTTCAGGACACGTTGGAGGCCTACGGTATGCGTTCGTCGATGAGCCGACGTGGAAATTGTTGGGATAATTCGCCGACGGAAAGTCTATGGGGTTCGCTGAAGGTAGCACGCATGCACGGACGACACTTCGCCACTCGGCGAGCAGCAATGGATGAGGTAATTGACTGGCTGGGCTTTTACAATGCGCGCCGGTTACAATCAACGCTCGATTACGTCAGCCCCATGACATTCGAAAAGAACTGGTTCGCAGCTCAGAGAGGCGAAGCCGCATAATCACCCAGCGATGGGATTCGTCAAACGAGGGCAAGGTCACGCACCATGACCAAGTCCATCAAAAATCAAGCATCATCACGTCCGCCCGTCGACGCACTCCAGTACGAAAAACTCGCCCTATCCGCATTCCACTTATGCGACCGGCAAGTAGACCAACTGGACACCTTGATCATACTTGCGTCCTCGATATGTAGGAATCCCGCCATCACGAGCGATGAGCGGCGGCGTCGTCAAACGCTCCTTGAACTGCTGGTGGACACGGCCGAACAGTATCAGCAGGAACTCGAATACGACCGCGAACTGTTCCAGATAATCGCACTCGATGCGAAGGGCGTCTCCCAAAGCCGCATCACGGCGCGCCACGCAGCAAACCTGTTGGCCGAGGCATCGCGGAAAGCGAAAGCATCCGAAGCCGCCGCAAGCGAGCCAAAGCGCAAAAGCTCTTCATCAAAAGGTCCAGCGACGTCAAACGCCGGCGCGGCGCAGCAACCTGCCGGTGCACCTCACTGAGCGATCGAGAAATCGCGCCAGGTTGAAAAAAGGCTATACCCCGGCCTGATCGCAATCGCCAAGGAAGACGCCGGAGCAGGGCGCGGAGAAGATCGGGCCAATCAGCCGACTGAACCTGTCGTCATACCCATTGTGCAAAGCAGCAGGTGTAGCGAATTTCAACCGGCTCGATTCACCGCTCCGCGTCAGAAACGCGCGGAAAGTGGGCCGTCTCTCGAGCGACTCGTTACGCGATCCGCTGGCGGAAGCCCAATCATGGGCGATGAGCGCGGCAAGGGAATGCCGACTGCCATCAGGCCTGATCGCCAATCGGAATGACCTCGTCTTCTTCAATCCGTCGCTCCCGGCCATCCCACCCATTGCTGCGCCGCTCCTTGACAACGACGTCATTAGACGCGCCCTCCTTCAAAGCGATATTCTGGACTCCACGCCTTCGCTTTATCCGATCCACGCGAAGGCGACTGCCACCGTCGACGCAACACCGGGCGCAATCGACGCGAGCACAAGCGCACTTGCCACAAGCGAGCGCCTGAATCCACTCCGAGGAGACATAAAATGAAAATCGCCGTACCAAAGGAAATCAAAACGCAGGAGTACCGGGTCGGTCTGACGCCGGTGTCGGTCGCCGAGTTGGTTCGACATGGCCATAGCGTCGCCGTCGAGAAAAGTGCGGGCGAGGGATCAGGCATTGCTGACAGCGACTACGTCAGGGCGGGTGCAAGCATCCAGGATTCGGTTGAGCTTCTGTGGAAGGAGGCGGAGTTGATCGTCAAGGTCAAGGAACCGCAGGCGATAGAGCGCGCGCGTTTGTCCCGCGGCCAGATCCTGTTCACGTACTTGCACCTCGCGGCCGACGCCGATCAGACAGCCGATCTGATCAGGAGCGGCGCGACCTGCATTGCCTACGAAACAGTGACCTCGCGTTCAGGCGGTTTGCCTTTGCTGACACCCATGTCGGAGGTGGCGGGGCGGCTCGCGCCACAGGCGGGAGCGCGTTGCCTCGAAAAATCGATGGGTGGCCGCGGCGTGCTGCTCGGCGGTGTGCCCGGCGTGCCACCGGCAGAGGTGGTGATTCTGGGGGGCGGCGTGTCCGGCACTCACGCGGCGACGATTGCGCTCGGAATGGGCGCGAGGGTGACCGTGGTCGACCGGTCCGCCGACGTTCTGAAGCGTCTGACAGTGCAGTTCGGCAGCGCGATCCAGACGGTCTTCTCGGTGCAGGCTCAGGTCGAGGAGCTGCTTGAAAGGGCCGATCTCGTGATCGGATGCGTGTTGCTGCCCGGCGCGGCGGCGCCGAAGTTGATCAAGCGGGAAATGTTGGCGCGCATGAAACCGGGTTCGGTGATTGTCGACGTCGCGATCGATCAAGGCGGCTGCTGCGAGACCTCGCGGCCGACAACGCACGACGCGCCCACATACGTCGTCGACGGCGTAGTGCACTATTGCGTGGCGAATATGCCGGGCGCGGTGGCAAGAACGTCGACATTCGCCCTGAACAACGCCACGCTGCCGTTCGTGGTCGACATCGCGAACAAAGGCTGGAAGCAGGCATTGCTTGACGATGTGTACCTGCGCCCCGGCCTGAATGTTCACGAAGGCCGGCTCACCTGCAAACCGGTCGGTGACGCGTTGGGGATAGATAGCTGGGACATCAGTGACGTGCTCGCCGCCTGAGTAGCTAACGCTTGGTTCGTAATCCGAGGGCAATCTGTTTCCGGGGCGGTCGCAACAGCATGCGACCTCTCGGGATTTTCTAGCGATAACGCAGTGAAACACTCGCGAGATTTATGGGAAGCGTTGCGAGGGATTTGGCACCGCGTACGGGCCAGCGTGGCGAGAAGATAAGTTTCCTATCGCAACGTTGCCTCAAAGAACCGCACCACGTCGGCGTTGAATTGCTCATGAAACGCCTCGCGGTCGAAGCTCGGCAGGCTGCTGCAAATTTCCGGCCGTGGCCGGGAAAGACGCGCATCGCAGGGGGGCAGGAAGTCGTAGTGGCCTGCGTTGGCAACAACGTGAAAGTCGGGCGCGTGGGGCAAGTTGTCGCGCACGGCCTCGTCATAGTAGGGATGCGGCTGATGACGATCGTCGGCAGCGCTCCAGAGCTGGACCGGGGCGCGAACGCCGCTTAGTCTCGCGCCGCTGAACGCAAACCCGAACGCGGGCGCCACGATAACGGCGGCCCTGATGCGCGGATCGTGGACCCAGGCGTCGGCGGGGACATTCGCGCCGATATGGAGGTCGACGCCGGCGTGCTCGAGGGCTTCACACAGATCCTGATCCGGATGAGCCTCGCAAAACGGGGCGATTGTCGAAAGATCCGGGACACCACCTAGCGCCACGAGCACGGTGAAGCCGCCGTTGGAAAAGCCAAACGCACCGACGCGCGCCGCATCCAACTGTGCGTGCCCGTGCCACTTGTCGAGCATGTAATCAACCAGCCCGTGAAGCTGGGCAGGACGGCGCCACAGTTGCAGCACCCTGCTCTGATCGTCGAAAGTGTCACCGGCGTGACTGAGCGCTGCCACGACGAAGCCTGCGTGAGCCAACGCGAGAGCCGTATCGTCATGACCGCCGTACCAGCTTCCGCCGCCGTGCGACATCACCACGAGTGGCAGGCGATTGCCAGCGATGGGTGCGTCCGCTGCCACAGTCTGGGTGAAATTGCCCAAGACGTGTGGCGTCGCCGGCGCATTAGTCGGATACCAGATGCCGGCAGTGAGCGGCGCCTCAGCACCATTCGGTATCTTGACCTCCTCAAAGCCGACATTGGCCGCGAAGACGGACGGGGCCATCAGACCCAGAAGCAGGGTGACAATGGTCAGCAATCTCACGGCGGCGTGCATCATTGTCGTCACTCAAACCGAATTGGACACGGTAGGCGCGGAGAAACGAGCAGGCATATGGATGGGCACATCGGTTGCACGGCGCCCATCCTGTCAGCCGATCGCGGGCTTACCGGCGACGCACCCGCCACATGCTTCACCGGGACGAGTGTGCGGCGCCTCAGCTCTTCAATGGCAACCAGATCTCAAGGCCGCCCATCCCACTGACGGGATCGAACTTCTCGTCGTAGCGCTCAAAATTCGGCGCGTCGGCAGGAATATGGCCCGATGCCGGCAGCCACTGATTCCAGATCGTATTCCACGTGCGCCGGATAGTCGAAACATGCTCGCGATGGCTGAACACTGCATACCGCTGCGGCGAAATGCGCAAACGGCTCAGCTCAGCCGGCAATGCCGAGAAGTCGCTCACTTCAACACCGCACAGATAATCGATATTGCCACTGTCGTCCGCGTTATAGCAAACGCCATACGCCACATTGCCGATCTGCCCCGGCACCTTGCCGAAGTAGTGACCAAACCGCTGCCACTGCGACGGAATCGCGGCACAGGTTTCGCTGGTGTAGCGCTCGCTCAGACCCGCGACGAGAAACGCTTTGCCGTCTTCAAAGCGCGGCGGTTCGAGATGGGTAAGCAGGGTTTCGTCCATTTTGATCGGCTCCACGAGGGCGAGATTGTCGAGATGACCACGCGCGCGCAGCGCGTCGGGCGTGAGCCCGAATTGCTCGCGAAATGCACGCGTGAATGCCTCGTGAGAACCGTAACCGGCGTCGATGGCGACCGCGAGGATATCCGGCGCGCCGCCTGCCAGCCGACGCGCCGCTTCGCTCAAGCGACGCCCGCGCACATAGCGCATCACCGAAAACCCCGTGGCCGCTTCGAAAGCCCTCGCCAGATGAAAGCGCGACACGCATCCGCAGTTGGCGATCTCGTCGAGCGTCAATTCGCGGGCGAAGTGGCTTTCGATAAACCAGAGCGCTTTTCCAACGGGGTTCATGTGGACTCTCATGTCAGCATGGAACCAGCATAGCGGGACGCGGGCAGCCGTGTTTGATCGGGATTGCGGTTTTCAGATGCCAAGCATGACGAATGACTGCCGTCGCTGCGAAACTCGTCTGCATCGCGAGACGTCAACGTACCTGCTCATCATAAACGACACGCGAGTCGTCTCTCTTTGAGGATGCGTTGTCGCGGATTCCGGGCGTTCTGCCATTCCCATAGTCATCGCCGTGATTCAGCCATGTCTGGTGAAAAGGCGAGTGTTTTCCTACGGATTGCTTCTCCATTGACGGTGTGTTTGTAGGAACAAAACGACGTCACAACTATTTAAGAATTATCGGATTTCCACACATTTGTATTTCCCTGGAAGTCACGGCGGCGCAGAAGGTGCGCTCGGGGCGCGTGGCGTCGCCCAGTGCAAGCAGAATGCATTCGGAAATTACAACCAGTGCAGAGGATACTGATGGTCAAGCATATGCCCTACTCGATAATTGTGACCTATGCAGAAGATCGCCAACAGTTGATCGTGCAGGCAGTTGACCCGGCCAGGCTGACTACAATCGTCGCCGGAAAACTCGAAATGCCGATAACGCTGGATGAGTTCGATTTCAAGCTTGACGACGCGTTCGCGCGACGGCTTGGAGCAGCCATGTTCAGCTTGATTGCACTAGGCCAGCCGGACATCAAGCAATACATGAGCATGACGTATGATCCGATCGACTAGACGTCGAGGCCGTTCGGCGAGGGGACCAGGCTAAGTGTGTCATAGCTGGCCGCTCAATAACTTTCTGTTGCAGTCTTATCTGTGGGCGACACTTGCTGACTGCGGCCACCTTCCTGAACCCCAGTTCCTCCTGCGTGCCCCGTCCGCAACAACACCCCGCCCAAAATCCCCGCCACCGCCGCAAAAATCGCCCCAAACAAAAACGCGACGTGATACCCGCTATTCAGCGCGGCCACGGCATCCGCAGACGACGCCTGCACTGCCTCACTCCGCGCCGCGGCAAGACTCGCCAGCACCGCAAGCCCGAGCGCCCCACCCATCATGAACGACGTATTGACGATCCCCGACGCGAGCCCTGAATCACTCGGATCGACATCGCTCATAGCCGCGAGGAGCATCGGGTTAAACGCAATACCTGCGCCGAAGCCCAGCAGAATCATCCCCGGCATGACATCGAGCACAAAACTGCCGCCAACCGGCGCGCGAGCGAACAACGCAAGACCGCAAGCCGCGACCAGCAGTCCCGCGGCCAGTGGAATACGCAGTCCAAACCGCATCACCACCCGCGCCGACAACCCGAGCGAAAAGAAGCCCATAATCAGATTAGCCGGCAGAAACGCAAGCCCGACCTGCAACGGGCGATAGCCGAGCACACGCTGCAGATAGAGCGCAGAGATAAAGAACCAGGCGAACATCGCCGCCGCCCACAGCACCCCGACCACATTTGCCGTCGCGACATTACGCAGGCGGAACAGGCCAAGCGGCATCAACGGATGCTGCACGCGCGATTCAATCACCAGGAACACGGCCAGCAGAGCCAGCGCCGCAAACAGCAAACCGAGCGTCTGCGCCGAAGTCCATCCGGCTTCATTCCCATTCACCACGGCGTACACAGCCAGCATCAGCGAAACGGTGACGGAGACTGCGCCGGCCACATCGAGTCGCTCGCCATGCGCATGACCGCGCGCGGAAGGCAACAGCGCGACACAGAGCGCGTACACGGCAATACCAATGGGCAGATTGACGAGAAAGATCCAATGCCAGTTCAGCAGATTGGTCAGCAGCCCACCGAGCAACACGCCGATGCTGCCGCCGCCCGCGCACACAAACCCGTACACGCCCATCGCTTTCGCGCGCTCGCCGGGTTCGGTGAACAGATTCATGATGAGCGACAGCGAAACCGCCGAGACGATGGCGCCCGCCACGCCTTGAACCGCACGCGCACACACCAGCAGCGCCTGCGAGTTCGAAATCCCGCAAGCAAGCGACGCGAGCGTAAACAAAGTAATGCCGATAAGAAACAGCTTGCGATGCCCATACAGATCACCGAGCCGTCCACCCAGCAGCAGACAGCCGCCAAACGTCAGCATGTACGCATTGACTACCCACACGAGGGAAGTCTCGGTAAAGCCGAGATCCGCCGCGATGGACGGCAGCGCAACGTTCACGATCGTGGTATCGAGCACGATCATGAGCACGCCCAGGCACAGCACGACCAGTGCGAGCCAGCGTTTGTTGCCGTGGATGGAATGGGTCATGCAGGCGGCTCCTTTGGCGCTGGTGGACCGGATGCCGGACGCGCCGCTGCTGAAGTCGGCAACGCGCCAAAAGAAACACAACCCGGCGCAATGCCGACCAACCAGTTGGCGACTCGTTGACGACCCGTTGACAACACAGCGTTGACGACAATGAGACTTTTCAGTCTAGCATCCGCGACTTTGGGCCAACAACTACGAGTTCCAGGGCCGCGCCGATCTCAATCGCCGCCGAGCAGTTCGTACTTCCCGCCACACTCCAGCGCCCGCTGATAAGCCGGTCTTGCATGAATGCGCTTGAGAAAATCGACCACCGCCGGAATCTGTCCTTCCATGCCGCCGCGGGCCGTGGCGGCTTCGAGCGGGAAACTCATCTGCACGTCCGCCGCGGTGAAATCGTTGCCGACGAACCAGCCGGTTTTGCCCAATTCCTGATTGATATAGCCAAGGTGCAGTTTCAACTGCGGATCGATGAAACTCGATTGCAGCGTGGCGGCGATCTTGCGGGCAATCGGCTTCGCGAAGAACGGCATCGGCGCGCTGGCAATACGCAGCGCCACGAGCTTGAGCAGCAAGGGCGGCATCGCCGAACCTTCCGCGTAGTGCAGCCAGTAGGTGTAGCGCAGCCGCTCTGGCGTGCCCGGCGCCGGCGCAAAGCGTCCCTGCCCGTATTTGCCGATCAGGTACTCGATGATCGCGCCCGATTCGGCGATTGTCTGCCCATCGTCGGTAATGACGGGCGACTTGCCGAGCGGATGCACCGCGCGCAACTCGGGCGGCGCGAGCATCGTTTTCGGATCGCGCTCGTAACGCTTGATCTCATAGGGAACGCCAAGTTCTTCGAGCAGCCACAAGACGCGTTGCGAGCGGGAGTTGTTCAGATGATGAACGGTCAGCATGGGTTAGGGATCTTGGCCAATGAAGTGTCACATCATAAGGACGTTGTGCAGAGGCGGGCCTCTAGTCGTCGCTCACACGCGTGACTTGCTGCCCATCAACTGATTCGAGGGCAGCGTTTCGTCGAGCAGCTTGCGCGCGCTTTCGATCCCGGCGACGGGCAGTCCCTCGGGGTTCAGCAAGCCGACCTGCACGAGTACGGAAGCCTGATCCCAATAGATGTGCTCGTTATAGAGCTTGTCGCCGCGAAAGCACACGACTGCCAGCATCGGCACCTCGAAATACTTACCGGTCGGCGCGACGCCGGGCAGCAGCCAGTCGATTTCGCAGCTATGCGTGCAGCTAAAAATAAATTCGTCGACGATGCGATCCGCACCGATGGTCCGCGAAATCGGAATCAGCTTCGTATCGACGGGATTCGAGTTGACGAAGTGATGCGTATAGAAGCGCTTCAGATTGTCGTGGCCGACTCCACCCGTCATGGTCGGAACGTGATTGACGTAGGGCTGCGCGACCATGGTCGGCATGACCGCATCCACGTCGCGCGTGGCGAACTCGTGGTAGCAGTGAGCTTCCCACAGCGCGTTGAGATCGTAGACCGGACCGAGCACCTTGCGCAGCAGCGCGAGCGTGCGCGAGTACGCCATCATCGCGGCGGGTTTGTCGTATTGTGCGCGCGCCGGCGCGGCGAATGCGTGATCGCAACCCGGGTACACGTATTGCTCGATTTGCGGCCGCGTGCGCAACGCGGCGCTGATCCGCTCGCGGGTTGGCGGCGGGCAGTGCGAGTCGTTTTCGGGGAAGTGAAACACCATCGGGCAGCGAATCGCCGGCACTTCGTCCAGGTACGCCTCGAGGCCCACACCGTAGTAGCTGACCGCGCAGTCGACATCGGTGCGCGCGGCGCTCAGGAACGCGAGCTTGCCGCCAAGGCAGTAACCCACCGTGCCGACTTTGCCCGCCTGTTCGGGCAGGGCGCGCAACGCCGCGATCGTGGCGGCGATATCGTCGATGGCAAGGTCTGTGTCGAACTGGCCGAGATAGTCGAGTGCCTGTTTCATGTCGGCTTCGCCATAACCGAGCGCGATGCCCGGTTTGATGCGCCAGAACAGATCCGGCACTAGCACCACGTAACCTTCTTCGGCGAAGCGGTCGGCCGTCGCCTTCATGCTGTCGTTGATACCGAAAATTTCCTGCAGCAGCACGAGTCCCGGACCCGACCCTTGCGCCGGACGCGCGACGTAGGCGTTGAACCGGCCGCCATCCTGGGCGACGACTTCGATAAAAGAGGCGGCCATGCGGTATGTCTCCGACAAGAAATGGGGGCGATGTCATCGTTCGCAACGCGCAGCGTTTGCACTGCCGGCCTCGCTGCGCGGCAGGGCATCGACGAAAACGATGGCGCGTGGCTATCTGTGCGACGCCACGCTATTTTTCACGAAATCCCGCGCCTGCGCGACCCGTTTCGTCTTCGCCCGATGTCCACCCAAGTCTCACTCCACGTCGACGACGATCTTTCCGGTGTTGGTCGCATCGACGATTGCCTTGTAGCCGAGCTCCGCGTTGCCGAGGTCGAAGCTACGCGGGTCCAGTTTCGGCATCAGCTTGCCTTCCTCGATGAGTTGCGTCGCAATCCGCAGCATCTCGCCGTGGTGCTCGCGATGTTTCCCGGTGAGCAGCGCAGACAGCGTGAACACGCCCGAATACGTGGCTTCGCGGAACGACAGCGGCGCCAGCGCATGCGTTCCCCAGCCCAATGCGCTGACAACGTGGCCGAACTGTTTAACCGCCTTGAACGATGCATCCAGCGAGGCACCGCCCACTGTATCCGCGACGAGATCGAACCCTTCGCCCTGGGTAAGCGCCTCGACATACTTGTCGACCGAATTCGCACGATAGTCGATGGGTGTGGCGCCATACGCCTTGATCAGGTCCGAGTCCCTTTCGCTGACCGTTGCAAACACCCGTGCGCCCATCGCAATGGCCAACTGAACGGAAACATGTCCGACGCCGCCGGCTCCGCCCTGCACGAGTACCGTTTGACCCGCCTTCAACTTCGCCCGGTCCGCGATGCCTTCATAAGATGTGATGAAGCTCAACGGAATCGCTGCCGCCTCTTTCATCGAGAGATTCGACGGCTTATGAGCGAGCAATCGCGCGTCCACGGCCTGAAACTGGGCGAGCGAGCCTTGCAGGCCGCCCACACCGCCCGTCATACCGTAAACGTCGTCGCCCACGCTGAACCCGGTTACGCCTTCGCCGACTGCTTCGATCGTCCCGGCCATGTCGATGCCAAGCACCAGCGGCAACGGGTGCTTCGCATGCGCCGCATTGCCCGAGCGGATTTTGGTGTCGAGCGGATTGAGTCCGCTAGCCTTGACGCGCACCAGCACCTGGCCGCGTTCGGCTTTCGGCATGGGGACGGCGGTGAGTTCCAGGGGACCGTTGTAACGGTTCAGGACAAGCGCTTTCATCGTCATGGCATTTCTCTCGGTGGTGTGTCGGAACGGCTTGATTAATGGTCGTTCATGCGAGAAAGTATGTAAATTGACGTTTTTGCACGTTGACTAAACAAAATTGCATGGGCAGGTATGGAGTGGAACGACGTTCGGATCTTTCTGGCGATTGCCCGCGAGGGGACCTTAGGCCGCGCGGCAAAGCAGGTTGGGCAGACCCAGCCGACTATCGGTCGCAGGCTGCGGATGCTGGAGGCATCGGTCGGGCAGACGCTGTTTCAGCGCACCGCGGACGGCTTCGTGCTGACGGAGGAGGGCGCCGCCGTACTCGCGGCTGCCGAGCGGATGGAGGACGAGGCGCACGCGTTCGAGCGCGCGCTGGCGGGAAAACAGCAACAGCTCACCGGCCTGTTGCGGATCTCGTCTTCGGACTGGTTCGGGGTGCATGTGTTGACGCCGGTCGTGGCGGAGTTTCTTCGTGCGAACCCGTTGGTGTCGATCGAACTCGTGACCGATTCGCGGCGCCTCAATCTGGCGCGCCGCGACGCCGATCTGCTGTTCCGCATCACGCCTTTCGATGAGGCCGACGTCATCCAGCGAAAGTTCATCAAAATGGATTACGCGCTGTACGGCCCGTCGAACCTCGTTCCCCCGCAGCGCGGCGACGGCGCGGGATACGCGCTGCTAACCATGGACAGCGCCTTCGAAACGCTGCCCGACGTGAAATGGCTGCGTCAAATTTTGCCGAACGCGCATGTGGCATTCGGCAGCAACAACCGCGAGGCGCAGGCGCGCATGTGCGCCGAACGAGGCGGGCTGGCCGTGCTGCCTTGCCCGTTGGGCGACAACACCGCGGGGATTGAACGCATCGACCTTGGGGAAGCACCGCCAGGACGAGATGTCTGGTTCGGCTACCATCGCGACCTGCGCAGGTTGGGCAGATTGCGGGCGTTTCTCGACCTCGCAATCGACCGGATATCGAACGTCTGATCCCATGCCAACTGGCTGCTCGGGCAATGCGGGCTAGGCCATCGTGCGCAACTCGAAGCGTTTGAGCTTGCCGGTTTCGGTGCGCGGCAGGGCATCGATGAAGACGATCTCGCGCGGATACTTATATGGCGCCACGCTGTTTTTCACGAAATCCTGCAATTGCGCCACCAGTTTGTCGTCCGCGACATAGCCGGGATTGACCACGACGAACGCCTTGACGATCTGCCCGCGGGTTTCGTCGGGCACGCCGATCACACCGCATTCGGACACCGCATCGTGTTGCAGCAGGACGCTCTCCACTTCGGGGCCGGAGATGTTGTAGCCGGCGGAGACGATCATGTCGTCGGCGCGCGCCTGATAGAACACGTAGCCGTCTTCGTCGAGATAGACGGAATCGCCGGGCAGATTCCAGCCGTCGCGCACGAACTTCTTTTGCCGTTCGTCGGCAAGATAACGGCAACCGGTCGGGCCACGCACCGCGAGTTTGCCGATGGTGCCGGGCGCGACCGGTTGCATGTCGTCGTCCACGGCCTGCACGACGTAACCCGGCACCGCGCGGCCGATAGCATGCGGGCGAATCTCATCGCCTTGCGCCGAGATGAAAATGTGGATCAGCTCGGTGCCGCCGATGCCGTCGATCATGTCGATCCCAGTCGCGTCGTGCCAGAGGCGCCTTGTCGAATCCGGCAATGACTCCCCCGCGGAGACGGTTTTCTTCAAGGTCGAAACGTCGTGGTGCGCAACCAGCGGCGCCATTTGCCGGTAGAAGGTTGGCGCGGTGAACATGACGGTCGCGTGAAAACGCTCGACGGTCTGCAACAACGTCTCGGGCGTGAGCTTCTCGATCAGTACCGTGGAGGCACCCACCCGCAGCGGAAAGCACAGCAGGCCGCCGAGGCCGAACGTGAACGCGAGCGGCGGCGTGCCGCAAAAGATATCGCTCGAGGTGGGCTTGAGCACATGGCGCGGGAACAGATCGCACATGGCCACGACATCGCGATGAAAGTGCATGCAGCCTTTCGGCGCGCCGGTCGTGCCGCTGGTGAAAGCGATCAGGCAGACGTCGTCGGCGGCGGTGTCGCAGGCGGTGAATTGGTCGGACTTGTTGATCGCGAGCGTGTCGAGCGAATCGGCGGCGTCGTCGTGGAACAGGCGCGTTTGCTTCAGGCCCGCGCAGAAAAACTCGTCTTGCGGGTCGGTGCAGCGCGCCAGTTCGGCGGTCAAGCGGGCGTCGCACAATGCCGCGCCGACCTGCGCCTTGTCGATGATCTGCTTCAGTTCCTTGGCTCGCAGCAGAGGCATGGTCGGCACCACGACGAGGCCTGCCTTGAGCGCCGCGAGCGCGGTCACCGCCATATGCAGCGTGTTCGGGCCGCGCAGTAGAACGCGGTTGCCCGGCCGCAATCCCATTTCGTCGACCAGCACGTGCGCGCTGCGATTCACGAGCGCGAGCAGTTCACCGTAAGTCGTGGCGCGCGGCGTGCCGTCCACATCGGACCAGATCGCGGGACGATCGCGGTGGCCCGCTTCGATGGTCCGGTCGAGCAACTCCGTCGCGCAGTTCAGGCGCGCCGGATAGGCAACGTCGGGGTTGTCGAGCAGAAAGACGGGCCACTGATCCTGCGGCGGAAGATTGTCGCGCGCGAAGGTATCGACGTGTGCTGACGGTTCCATCATGGTCTCCCGGGCGTTGAGCCGGCTAGATGCGCTTCGGTTGGCTTGGCGGCTTCGTGGTTTCGTGGTTTCGTGTCGCGTGCTGTGTTGCTCTGTTACTGCGGGACCACGGCGGTCGCCTCGATTTCGACTTTCGCTTCGTCTTCGATGAGCGCGACCACCTGGACCGCGCTCATCGCGATGTCGTAGTCGCCGATCAGCTCGCGAAACGCGCGGCCGATGTCCTTCAACGACGCGAGATATTCGCGTTTGTCGGTGACGTACCACGTCAGTCGCACCAGGTGCTCGGGCTTGCCGCCCGCTTCGTGCAGGACGGCGAGCACATTCTTGAGCGCCTGGATGGCTTGCGCGGCGAAGTCGGTCGTCTGGAAGCGCGCCTGTTCGTCCCAGCCGATCTGGCCGGCAATGAACACCTGCGTGCCGCTCGCCGCGACGCCATTCGCGTAGCCACGCGGCTTGACCCAACCAGCGGGGAGAAGAGCTTTTTTCATGAGCGATGCGCCTCAATGGAGTCGGGGTGCGGGGCGAACGTCGCGAGCGTGCTCGCAATGTCGGTGGGAATATCGATGGAGGTGCCGCTTTCGAGCGAGGTCGTCACGAGCACCTGTTTCGCGCGGAAACGCGTTTCGCCGTTGCAATGGCCGACGATCTCGATGCTGATCGAGCGCCGCCCGATAGCCGCGACATGAAGTGCCAGCGTGATTGTTTCGCCCATCTGGCTCGGCCGCGAAAACTCGCACTCCAGTTTGACGATCGGCAAGCCGACGCGGCGCTGTGCGATCATCTGCGCGTAGTCGATGTGCAGGCCTTCGTTGAACCAGTCTTCGACCAGTGCGTTGGTCATCACCAGATATTGCGGGAAGAACACGATGCCCGCCGGGTCGCAATGCGAGAAGCGGATACGCACGGGCCGTTCGAAACACGCGTTCATTTCGCGTTCGCTCCGGCGGTTGCGGCAGCATGCGCTTTCAACAGATCACGCCCCACAATCAGTTGCTGCACTTCGGTCGCGCCTTCGTAAATGCGCAGCGCGCGAATCTCGCGGTACAGCATCTCGACGGCCGTGCCGCTTTGCACGCCCATGCCGCCGTAGAGTTGCACGGCGGCGTCGATCACCTGTTGCGCGCCTTCGCTTGCGTGCCACTTCGCCATCGCGGCTTCGCGTGTGACGCTTTCGCCTTGATCGCGCAACCACGCCGCGCGATAGACCAGCAATGCGCTGCTGTCGATGGTCAAGGCCATCTGCGCGAGTTTGGCCTGCGTCAGTTGAAAGTCGCCGAGCGTCTGCCCGAACATCTTGCGCGACGCGGCGCGCGCGAGACCTTCGGCCATTGCATGACGGGCGAAGCCGAGCGACGCCGCCGCCACCGACGTGCGGAAGATATCCAGCGTGCGCATGGCGAGCTTGAAACCTTCGCCGGGCGCACCGAGCATCTGGCCGCGCGGCACGCGTGCGCCGGCAAAGTGCAGACGCGCGAGCGGATGCGGCGCGATCACGTCGATGCGCTGCGCGATCTCCAGTCCCGGCGTATCCGCGTCCACGATGAATGCGCTGATGCCGCGTGCGCCCGGTGCTTCGCCGGTTCTCGCGAACACCACGTAGAAATCGGCGATGCCGCCATTGGAGATCCACGTCTTGTCGCCGTCGAGCACGTAGGCGTCGCCGTCTTCGCGAGCGCAGAGCGCCATGGCGGCGACGTCCGATCCGGCCTCGGGCTCGGACAGCGCGAACGCCGCGATGGCAGTGCCGTTGGCGACGCGCGGCAGATAACGCGTCTTTTGTTCGTGGGTGCCGCCGAGCGAGATGGCGCCCGAACCGAGTCCTTGCATCGCCAGCGCGAAGTCCGCGAGCCCTGAGTGTTTGGCGAGCGTTTCGCGCAGCAGGCAGACGGCGCGCGTGTCGATCGTGTCGCCGTGGCCGCCGTAGGCTACGCCGCCCACGCCGTATTTCAACCAGCCTGCCGCGCCGAGTTCACGCACCAGGTGACGACACGTTGCATCGACGTCCTTGTGGTCTTCGTGCTTCAGCTTTTCGCGGCACCACGCTTCAATACCCGCGGCCAGTTCGCGATGACGAGGCTCGAAAAACGGCCACGCCAGCGCGCCATGCGGATCCAGTTCGGTGTTGGCGCTCAATTCAATCTCCCTCGAACACCGGACGCGACTTTGCGGCAAACGCGCTATAAGCGCGCTCGAAATCGCGGGTGCTCATGCAGATCGCCTGCGCTTGCGCTTCCGATTCGATCGCTTCGTCGATGCTCATGCTCCATTCCTGATGCAGCATCTTCTTCGTGATGCCGTGCGCAAAAGTCGGGCCGGCGACAAGATCCGCGGCGAGCTTGTGCGCTTCTTCGAGAAGCGCGGCGGGTTCGCACAGGCGGTTATAGAAGCCCCATGTGTGGCCTTCGTCGCCGCTTGCCGAGCGACCGGTGAAGAGCAGTTCGGCGGCGCGCCCCTGACCGATGATGCGCGGCAGGATCGCGCAAGCGCCCATATCGCAGCCGGCGAGGCCAACGCGCGAGAACAGGAAAGCGAGCTTGCTGCGGGCCGTGCCGAGCCGCATGTCGGAGGCCATCGCGAGGATCGCGCCGGCGCCGGCACAAACCCCGTCGACGGCGGCGATCACCGGTTGCGGACAATGGCGCATGGCTTTGACGAGATCGCCGGTCATACGCGTGAAGAGCAGCAGTTCCGGCATGGGCAGATCGATCAGCGGCGCGATGATGTCGTGCACGTCGCCACCGGAGCAGAAATTGTCACCTGCGCCGTGAATCACGACGGCCTTGACGTCGGTTGCAAAGGTCAATTGCCGGAACAGGTCGCGCAACTCCGCATATGACTCGAAGGTCAGCGGGTTCTTGCGTTCCGGCCGGTTGAGGGTGATCGTCGCGACCTTGCCGGCGACCGACCAGCCGAAGTGCCGTGCTTCGTAATCCGCCAGCGTGAGGCGGTTGCCGGCCAGCAGCGCGTCGGCATTGGATCGTGTCATGAATGTCTCCTCGTTTCGATGCGGCTCAGTCTTTCAGACTATCGAGCAGATGTTGCTTGAGTTTGCCGAGGCGCTGATGGGTACGCGATTTTTCCTCGAGGCTCAAACCACCGAACAGCTCGACCACCCATTGCTCATGCGCGACCGCCATCTTGTCGAACGCTTTGCGGCCCGCGGGCGTCAGACACACGCTGATCGAGCGGCGGTCGTTCGGATCGGTGTCGCGCGACACCAGCCCTTCTTTTTCGAGCTGATCCGTAATGCCGGTGACGTTGCCGCCCGTCACCATCAAGCGGCGCGACAGCTCGGTCATCTTCAGGCCTTCAGGATGGCGCTCCAACTGCGCCATCAGATCGAAACGCGGCAATGTGGTGTCGAATTCGTTGCGCAAACGCTTGCGCAATTCGGCCTGCACGAGGTTGGTCGTGGTCAGCATGCGCAGCCACAGGCGCAAGCCCATGTGACTATCCGCGCCGGTGCTCATTTCGAGGTCCACGACGTTCTCCGCGGGTTTGGCGACGCCTTTGCGCGGCGGCTTCGTGTCAGCCGCCGCCGCGGGCTTCCTGATGTTCGTTGACTTGGTCACATGACTTCTCCACCGGAGATGGAAATGGATTGCCCCGTGACGGCGTCCGAGCCGGGTTGGCAAAGCCAGAGCACCGCATTGGCGACCTGCTCGGGACTCACGAAGCGATGTTGCGGATTCGAGCGAAGCAAAGTTTCGCGCGCCTGCTGTTCGGTGCGCGAGGTCTTGCTGGTGATCTGTTCAAGCGATGCGTGCAGCAGTTCCGTTTCCGTATAGCCGGGGCACACGGCGTTCACGGTGACGCCTTTGGTCGCGACTTCCAGCGCGAGCGAACGCGTGAGGCCGATCACGCCATGTTTCGCGGCGCAATAAGCGGCGACGTACGCATAACCGATCTGTCCCGCCGTGCTCGCCACGTTGACGATGCGGCCGTGACCGCGCTCGAGCATGCCGGGCAACACCGCGCGCGTGCCGAGAAAGACGCCGGTGAGGTTCACGTCCAGCATGCGCTGCCAGAGCGCCATGTCGGTGTGCGAAAACGGAGCGGCTTGCGCCTGACCTGCGTTGTTGATGAGGATATCGACCGCGCCGGCTTCACGGAACGCATTCGCGACGGAGTCTTCCTGCGTGACGTCGACGCTGAGGCAAGCCACGTCGCCCAACGCGCGGCATTTCTCGCGCTGCGCGTCGAGCCGCTGCGCGTTGCGGCCCATCAAGGTGACTCGCGCGCCGGCGCGTAGCAGGGCTTGCGCGACGGCCGCGCCAATGCCGCTGCCGCCGCCGGTGACCACGGCGTGCTGTCCGGAGAGCGTGGAATGGAGTGTGTTCACGTGGTTCCTTCAGCGCGTTGCGCGCGTTCTTGCGGCGACAAACCGGCGTTCGCGGCGGCTTGGGCGCGCTCGCGTTCGAGGTTGCGCTCGAGTTGAGATTTCGCCGCGGTGTAGGGCTTCGGCCACGTCACGTCGAAATAGCCGATCCTGGCGGCTTCGTTCAACGTCCACGCGGGATTGGCCAGATGCGGGCGAGCAATTGCGCACAGATCGGCGCGGCCTGCCGCGATGATGCTGTTCACGTGATCCGCTTCGGAGATCGCGCCCACCGCGATGGTCGCGATTCCCGCTTCGTTGCGCACGCGGTCGGCGAACGGCGTCTGGAACATGCGGCCGAATACGGGTTTTTCTTCCTTGCTGACCTGGCCGGACGACACGTCGATCATGTCGGCGCCGGCTGCCTTGAAGGCCCGGGCGATCTGGACCGCATCGTCGGGTGTCGTGCCGCCTTCGACCCAATCGTTCGCGGAGATGCGCACGGAAATCGGCTTGTCCTGCGGCCAGACCGCGCGAATCGCCTTGAAAACCCGCAGCGGGTAGCGCAGACGATTCTCCAGCGAGCCGCCGTATTCGTCAGTGCGCTGGTTGGTCAGCGGCGACAGAAAGCTCGACAGGAAATAGCCGTGCGCGCAATGCAGTTCGAGCCAGTCGAAACCCGCTTCGGCCGACATCTGTGCGGCGCGCACGAACTGCGCCTCGATTTCGCGCAACTCGTCCTGCGTGGCTTCGCGCGAATGCTGGCTGACGCCGCGCAGATATTGTTGCGGCGACGCCGAGACGAGCGGCCAGTTGCCCTGCGTAAGCGGCTGATCGATGCCCTCCCACGCGACACGTGTCGACCCTTTCGCGCCGGAATGGCCGAGCTGAATACCGATCTTCGCATCCGACTGACGATGCACGAGATCGACAATGCGCTTCCACGCGCTCAGATGCTCGGGCGCATACATGCCGGGGCATGCGGGCGTGATACGCGCTTCGGGCGAGACGCAGGTCATCTCCGTCATGACCAGCGCTGCGCCGCCCATTGCCCGGGCGCCGAGGTGCATCAGGTGATAGTCGCCCGCAATGCCGTCGACGGCCGAATATTGCGCCATGGGCGACACCACCACGCGGTTTTTCAGCGTGACGCCGCGCAAGGTGAAGGGCGTGAACATGGGCGGCACCGAATGCTTTTCCGGCGCGCGCTCGACGCCTGCGCGCCGGGCGAGCCAGTCTTCGAAGCCGGACAGATAGTTGGCGTCGCGTTCACGCAGATTTTCGTGCGAGATGCGTTGCGAGCGCGTGAGCAGCGAATACGCGAACTGTTCCGGTTCGAACGACGTATAGCGATCGACATGCTCGAACCATTCCGTCGAATTGCGCGCGGCGTTCTGAATCCGCAAGACGTCGACGCTGCGTACGTTGGTGTAATGCTGCAGCGCGGCGGCGAGATCGCCGGGATGCGCGCCGATGCTGTTGGCGAGTTCGATCGAGTCTTCGAGTGCGAGTTTGGTGCCCGAGCCGATCGAGAAGTGAGCGGTGTGCGCGGCGTCGCCCATGAGGACGACCGGCGTTTGCGTGCCGTCCGCGTTGCCGCGCCAATGGACCCACTCCTCGTTGACCACGCGCGGGAAGCGAATCCATTGCGACGAGCCGCGCAAATGCGCCGCGTTCGAGAGCAAGGGGTTGCCGTCCAGATACCTGGCGAACAGCTTTTCGCAGAAGGCGATGCTGTCCTCCTTGCTCATTTCGTCGAGGCCGGCGGCGCGCCACACGCGCTCCGGCGTTTCGACGATGAACGTGGAAGTCTGATCGTCGAAACGATAGGCATGCGCCTGGAACCAGCCGAATTCGGTTTCTTCGAAGGCGAAGGTGAAGGCGTCGAAAAGTTTTTTGGTGCCCAGCCAGACGAAGCGGCAATCGCGCATGTCGACGGCGGGGCGATAGGTTGCGGCGTACTTTTGACGGATCGCACTGTTGGCGCCGTCGCAGGCGATGATCAGATCGGCTTTGTAGACGCTGTCGTCCGTGACCTGGGTTTCGAAGACCAGCTTCACGCCGAGTTCTTCGCAGCGCGCTTGCAGGATGTTCAGCAGACGTTTGCGGCCGATGCCGCAAAAGCCGTGACCCGATGAGCGGATCTGCCGGCCGCGGAAATTGATTTCGATGTCGTCCCAGTGATTGAACGCGTCGAGGATCGCATCGGCGCTGGGGGCGTCGGCGGCGCGCAGATTGCCGAGGGTCTGGTCGGAGAAGACGACGCCCCAGCCGAAGGTGTCATAGGGACGGTTGCGCTCGACCACCGTGACGTCATGGGCCGGGTTGCGGCCCTTCATCAACAGACCGAAGTACAACCCGGCCGGGCCGCCGCCGATACAAACGATGCGCATGCTTGTTCCCCAAATGTGAACGCTGCCGATGGGGATAATTTAGGTTTATATAGTTTAGATGTCAAGTAAATGTGGGTGAGGGCCCGTGTCGATGGGGTTGAGCTGGCGCGAGAGAATAAAGTCGGTCAGCGACGATGAAGTTGGTCCGAGCAATGGTTCGGCATGCGTCAGGGAGACCAACCGGCGGCCGTGGGGAGCGAGACGCAGACGGGGTCTTCATCGCGAGGCATCTTGAATCCGTCCTGTAGTGGCTGCTGTCTCCTGACTTGCTCTCAAGGGTGGCGTGCATCTGCTGGTGAGGCCGTGGCCGGCGATTCAGCCGAGATCGACGTTCAGGGCGAAGTCCCATGTGCCGGCGCCGTTTTTGGCCACGCCGATCATCATCAGGCCGAGCGCCTCCAGCGTCTGGGCCATCTGCAAGCCGCCGACATCAAACGGACGCAGCCCGAGACTTTCGAGGAAGGTCGAGACGCGGGCCTTCGCCTTCGCATCGTCGGCTGCGATGAACGCGTCGAGGCGTCCACCTTTGGCAAGTACGTGACCGAAGATGGTATTGAAGGCCTTCACCACGTGCGCGCTGGCGGGGATGCGCTTGGCGGTCTCCTGCGCAGCGGAACTGCCGGGCGGGGTCACGAGGCCCGAAAGGTCGGGGGCAACCGGGTTGGCGATGTCGATGATCACCTTGCCGTCGAGCGCTTCCCCAAAGTCGGCCACGACCGCCGCCGCGCTGGCGTACGGCACGGCGAGGATGACGATGTCGCCCGCCGGCGCGGCGCCGTACTTTCCTGTGATCGCTCCGGACGCGAGCTGGTCGGCCAGTGCCTGCGCCTTTGCGTTATCGCGGCTGATCACCTCGACAATCTGTCCAGCCGTGGCGACACGGCCAGCGATCGCAGTGGCCATCCCTCCTGATCCGATAATGCTGATAGTGCTCATGTGCAGTTCCTCGTTAGTTGGGGCATTGCTGTCCGCCGGGCTCGTTCTGAGCCGGCTCTCTACCGTCAGCCGTGTTCAGCCGGCGGGGAAATAATGACCGTTGCCCATGTCCTCGAGCAGGCCTGGCTGAGCAGGCTCCCAGCCGAGAGCCTTGCGCGTGATGGCGCTGGACGCCGGGAAGTCGCCCGTGACCACAGCCGAGAGGAACCCGAAGTAGCCCGGCACCATCAGTTCGTCAGCGGGAATGCTCACAGCGGGCACGCCCAGGCGAGCGGCGATGGCCTCGGCAATCTCGCGCAACCGGATACCCTCGTCGGCAACCGCGTGCCAGGTCTTGCCGGCAGAACCTTTCTCCAATGCCAGGCGGAACAAAGAGGCCAGATCGCGGATGTGCACCGCGGGCCACCGGTTCTCGCCGTCTCCGGGGTAGCCGATGACGCCCTTCTCCTTCGCAAGCCCGATCAGCATCTGGAGGAAGCCGACGCGATCGGCCGTGCTGTGTGCGATGAGGGGAATCCGCACGACCGACGACCGCACGCCTTGCTCGGCAAGGCCAACGACAGCGGTCTCCACGACGTTGCGGGCCCGCAGGGTGCCTGCGTCCAGGGGCCTGGCAGGAAGGGCGGGGTCATCCTCTGTCGCGGGTCGGCCCAGGCTGACCGGTGCGACGATAGGGGCCTCCCGACCCACGTTCGTGGGTGCGCCGATGCTGCCTGCAACGACCAGCGGTTTTCCGGTCCCCGCCAGCGCCTCGCCGAAAGCGAGCACGATTGCGAGCTCCGAACCGGCTAAGGCGGCGATCCCACCGGCCTGAAGCAGGTCGGCCCGGTATCCGACGTGGATGACGCCGTCGGACCCGGCCGCTGCCGCCTTGAGTCCATCGAGGTCGCCAAGATCCCCACGACGCGCTTTGGCGCCGAGAGCGGACACCGCAGCGGCCGACTCGTCCGTTCGGGCCAAGGCGGTGACCTCGTGGCCGGCCGCGACGAGGTCGCGGATGACGTGCGAACCGGCGTGGCCGGTCCCGCCAGTGATGAAAACGTGCATGTAACTGTCCTTTTGATTAGGTGAGAAGTGGTGGTACCCGTGCGCTCAGCCGGGAAGGCCGATACCGAGTGAGAAGTTGGTGTGGTTGACGGAGTGGGTGACGAGGCGCAGCGTCAGCAGAGCGGCGTGCTCCAGCGTCCGCGCCATGGGCAGCAGCCCGGTATCCATCGGGCGCAGTCCGAGGCTCTCGATGAACGCCGAGACGCGTCCCTTGGCCCGCGCGTCGCCCCCGGCGAGGAACACGTCCACCGGGTTGCCTCCGCCTGGACGGGCAGCCAGTACGTGAGAGAACTGGGTATTGAACGCCTTGACGACGTCCGCATTGGCGGGGGCGACCTTGACGATCTCCTGCGCGCCGAAACTGTCCTCAGGGATCACAAAGCCCTTGAAGTCGGCGTCGATGGGATTGGTGATGTCGACGAGGAGCTTGCCTGCCAGCTCCTCGCCGTACTGCTTCACCACGTCGAGAACGGCTGCGTAGGGGACCGCCAGGATAACGATGTCCCCGGCCGGGGCGGCGCCGAACGTTCCTGTCGTCGCGCCGGCTCCGAGTTGCCCGACCAGCGTCCGCGCCTTGACGGCGTCGCGACTCGTCACCTCGACGGTGTGTCCGGCCCTGACGGCGAGGCCGCCGATCGTTGCGGCCATGCCACCTGCGCCAATGACGCTGATAGTGCTCAAGTGCAGTCCCCCTGTGAGCTGGTTGGTGTTCGCATTCTCTAAAGGTCATGCTAACCACATTACTTGCAAATAACAAGTAAACATGAAAATTAACTTGCGTCATGCAAGCGATGTTAGGATCTAGTTATGAAGACGACATCTAAAGAGGACGTTCGGTCCCATTGCGCAGTGAACTACGGTGTGGAGATCTTCGGCGACCGGTGGTCGCTCCTGATCATTCGCGACATCGTTTTTGTTGGCAAAAAGACGTATGGCGAGTTCCTGAAATCGGAAGAGGGAATCGCGACCAATGTTCTTGCTTCCCGCCTTGCCTTTCTTGAGGAGCAGGGAATTCTCTCGAGAGCGCCTAGCCCCGCCGACGGGCGCAAGGACTTCTACACTCTGACCGAGAAGGGCCTCGACCTCATTCCAATCATGTTTAATATAGTCATTTGGAGTGCGAAGTATGACTCGAAGTCGTACGTGCGCCAAAGCAAGGAGTTTTTTGCTCGATTAAGTCGAAGTCCCATGCAAGTGAGCGAAGAGGTGAAGGCGCTGGTCCGCAATGGCGGGTGTGTCTTTCCTGTGAGCAAGGAATGAGCAAGTGAAGCCGCCATCAAGGTCGCATCCACTCCAGCGGCTGTTCAGGGTCCGAAAGGCTCGGTGATTGACAGCACGAGTCGGCACATTCGCCGTTGGAACAGTGCGAGCGACCGTGGAGCAGCTTAATGTCGTGCCACTGATACCGGGCGCGTGACTGCCACCCGCAATCCCGCAATGGCGGTTGCTTGCGACGAATGGCTGAGCACCTGCCTGTCGTCAGGTCGACAGGCGCAACTGCAAAACGTTCGGCCGTTATCACCGGGAAAGGTAAGCGGCAATCACGCCTGCGGGCGCTTTGTCGAATTGGTAGAACTCACGAGCCGTGGTGCACAGGATCGTATCGACGAGTGACGGCTCAAGACCCAGGTCCAGCAAAGTGGAGAGGGTCTTGCCGTAGTCCGTGATCTCTTCATATTGCGTGTGCGGCCAGTCGCTGCCCCACATGAGGCGTTCCGGGCCGAATGCATTGATGAGCTGGTCGGTAGCATCATGCACAAAACCGGCGACCGGATTCGCACAGCGGTAAGCTCCCGAAAGCTTCACCCATACGCGGCCCGAACGCCCGGTCTTCAGCAGGTTCCTGAAGCCCGGATCGCTTGTTCCGCTGTGTGGGTCCGGGCGGCCGAAATGGTCAACCACGACGGCCAAGCCGGCATCCACGAGAGCATTGACGAGGGGCGGCAGGTCCGACGCGGCCCTGTGCAATTCAACATGCCAGCCGAGTTTCGACAATTGCCGCCATAGCCTCGTGTAAGGCGCTGCATTGATGTCCGGGAGCGGTTGCCCGACGAGGTTCAGGCGCACCCCGGTAATACCCTGGTCGTTCAATTGCGTCAGGTCGTCTTCCGAAATATCCGGGGATACGACCGCTACACCGCGCAATCTGGTTCGGTCCGTCGCCAGGGCTTGCAGGAGATGGCTGTTGTCGTTGCCGAGAAAGCTCGGTTGCACGAGGACTGCGTTGTCAATATTGCTGTCATCGAGCAGCTTTCGGTACGTGTCGATGGTCGCGTTATAGTCGGGTGCATAGCGCCGACCGTCCGCGAGCGGGAGTGTTCTTGTGAACACGTGCGCATGAGTGTCGATGCGTGCCAACCGAGGCCTCGCATTCGAAGTAGGCTGATTCATCGTTGGCCCCGCGAATGGTCGAGTGCGAATTCGGCGTCGGCGGGAGGCTGCGATGTCTGTTCAACGCCAGAGGGTTGCAGTCGCTTGCTACGCGTCTCGGGAATGAGCAGCACGGCGATCATCGCCAGTCCGTATGCGATTGCCGCATCGATACCAATGGCTGCCCCCAGCGACATTGAATGACTCATGTACCCGACCAGCACCGGAAAACCTGCCGAGGCGATACGCCCGAAGTTGTAGCAGAAGCCGACGCCCGCGCCTCGCATGTCCGCGGGATAGAGTTCGTTGAACAGTGCGCCGAGGCTCGCCGGAATGCCGGCGGCAAAAAAGCCGAGCGGAAAGCCCAGAACGAGCATTTCCGTGTTGCTCAACGGCAGCATCACGTAAGCCAGCACCGTGACAATGCATGAGAAGGCAAAGAAGGCGATGTTGCGACGGCGGCCAATGCGGTCGAGCAGGTAGGCGCTTGCCATGCAGCCGCACCAGAACGCCACGATAACGACAGCCAGGTATCCGCCCGTATTCAGCACCGACAGATGCCGCTCCTTGGAGAGGAAGGTCGGCAGCCAGGTCATGATGGCGTAGTAGCCGCCGTGGGCGCCTGTGCCCAGGATCGCGCCGATAACGGTGGTCTTGATGACGCGCGGCTGAAATACCTGCGCGATTTGCGTCCACACGGAAACAGTCGGTTCAGCGGAAGCCGGCGCGGTTCGCGCCGGTTCGCGAAGATGGCGGCGCACGTAAAGAACGAGAAGCGCCGGCAGAAGGCCGACCCCGAACATGACACGCCACGCTGTGTCCGACGGCAACCATGAAAAGGCTGCTGCGTATAGAAGCACGGCACCGGCCCAGCCGACCGCCCACGCGCTCTGCACGGCCCCCATGGCCTTGCCACGATGTTCCGTGCGGATCGTCTCCGCCATCAGCACGGCACCGGCTGCCCACTCTCCACCAAACCCGAATCCCTGCAAGGCCTTCAGGACCAGCAGTTGAGGAAAACTTTGGGCAAACGCACAGAGAAAGGTGAACCCTGCAAACCAGAGAATCGTCATCTGCAATGTCCGCACACGCCCGATCCTGTCCGACAGGGCGCCCGCCAGCCAGCCACCCAGGGCCGACGACACCAATGTCACGCCACTGATTGCACCCGCCTGCGTATGGTCGATGCCATAAGACGCAATGATGGCCGGGATTGCCAGGGTGAACATTTGTACATCGAGCGCATCGAGACCCCAGCCGGCGAAACATCCCCAGAAGGTGCTGCGTTCAAGAGGCGTCCCTCTTTTGTACCAGGTGAGCATCGGCTGTCTCCACAAAAAGATGATTCATGTATTCATATATATGACTATATGTTAAACCCGTCTGGTCGGTTGTCATTGAGGATTTACCCTTGCGGGACAGATGTTGTAAAGTGGGTATTCCTGTGAACAACTATATGAATCATGGATATGCAAGCGTTCTCGGGCAAACCGGATGATCGACTGCCTCGATACCAGCAGATGCGCGACGACCTGGTGCGCCGCCTCGCGCAGGGCGAGTGGGCGCCGGACACGGCGATCGCCACGGAGGCTGAACTGGGACAGTTCTATAACGTATCGACCGGCACGGTCCGTAAAGCCATTGATCTCCTGGTGGCCGACGGCGTGCTTACCCGCACTCAGGGCAAAGGCACGTTCGTCCGGCGTCCGCGCTTCGATTCGTCGTTGTTCCGATTTTTCCGGTTCAAATCGGTTGACGGCAAGCCGGTCCGGCCGACGGCAAAGGTGCTCAGACGCGAGATCGTGAAGCCGAACGAGGCGATTCGCTCAACCTTGCAGTTGAAGGGGAGCGACAAGACCATTCATCTTTCCCGCGTGCGGCTCATTGAAGGGCGGCCTGTTTTATCGGAAGAAATATGGCTCCCGCGAAATCGTTTCGAAGCGCTGACGGGTCTGCGCCTCGGCGACTTCGAGGACTTGCTGTATCCGCTCTACGAGCGGCTTTGCCGCCAGATCGTGGCGTCCGCCACCGAGATTCTGAACGTCGAACAGGCCACTGAAGATGATGCGGCGCTGCTGGGTATCGATGTCGGCAGCCCGGTCATCCTCGTGCAACGCGTGGCAGCGGATTTTGCCGGGACGCCCATCGAGTGGCGTACCACTCGCGGCGCCGCCTCCGGGTTCCAGTATCAGGTCGATATTCGCTGAAAACACGATCGCCGCCGCCCGGCTAATGCAGTCATCGCCTTACCGCGCTCGGCCGGCGCCCTGCCAGGCCGGAGGCGGCATTTTCGCTCGCCAGCCGGCTCCGACATGCGGCATCACCATCTACCAGCGCATCGCCCCCTCCATGCATGAGTCCGGGTTAGACCTCATTGCAATGCCGTGCAAAACATACAAACATATATATGACTATATCAATTGGCTTGTCTTCGTCTGGCTGAAGGTTTCTGGTTCAAAACAGTCGAGCGTGAGCGGCCACGGACCCCGGAATGAAAATGTCTACCTCCGCGACACGCGAGCAGCAAGTGATGAGGAAAATGGCATGGCGGCTGATGCCGCTGTTGATTGTCATGTTTCTTATCGCGTTCATCGACCGCCAGAACGTCGGCTTCGCCAAACTGGAAATGGTGCAGGCTCTTGGCATGACGGAAGCGGCCTACGGCCTCGGCGCGTCGTTGTTCTTCATCGGGTATCTGCTGTTCGAGGTGCCCAGCACGCTAGCCCTGCATCGCTTCGGCGCCCGCACCTGGCTCGCGCGCATCATGATGACGTGGGGCATCGTCACCGTGCTGATGGCCTTCACAAAATCGCTTCCTGTCTTCTACTCGTTTCGCTTTGCATTGGGTGTCGCTGAAGCGGGTTTCTATCCTGGCGTCATTTACTACCTGACGCAGTGGTTTCCCCAGAGCGCGCGGACTCGTGTGCTCGGTCTGTTCACGCTCGGCAGTTCACTGGCCAATATGCTAGGCTCCCTGGTGGGTGGCCTGCTCCTCTCTTTGGGCGGCACATTCGGCATGGCGGGTTGGCAGTGGGTCTTCCTTGCCACCGGTATTCCGGCAATCCTGATTGCCGTGGTCGCGCTGAAGTACCTGCCAAGCTCGGTGAAGGAAGCAAACTTTCTTTCGCAAGAGGAAAAGGACCTCGTACTCTCGGCGCTCGAGCGCGAAGCCTCGCCTGAAGCGAAAGGATCCAGGCCTTGGGCCGCCTTGCTTGACCCCAAGGTCATTATGTTTGCAGCGACCTACATGCTGATGTCCACGTCGCTGTATGGCGTTACGTACTGGATGCCCACATTGGTGAAAAGCTGGGGTGCTTCGTCGAGCGCAAACGGGTTGCTGAACATGATTCCATGGGCACTGGCGACGCTTTTACTGCTGTGGCTTCCCGGCAAGCTCAAACGCGAACAGGTGGTGTTGAAAGCAATGGTCGTCATTGCCGGCATTGGCGTGGTTTGCTTCGCATCGAGCCTCGTCCTGCCGACGGTGGCATGGCGTTTCGTTGCCCTTTGTCTGGGCGGCGCCTGTATTCCGCTGTTATACCCGTGCTTCTGGTCGCTTCCCCCGCGCTTCTTCTCTGGCGCTCGAGCCGCGGCGAGTGTCGCCGCCATCAACTGCATCGGCAATCTTGGTGGGTTCTTCGGGCAGAACCTGATGCCGTACGTCGGGAAAGTGACCAACAGTCACGTTGCGCCTATGCTTGTTCCCACTGCATGCCTGTTTGCTCTCGCGATCGGGACCGCGATTGCGTGGACGCTTACGGGTCACCGCAGACGCGTTCGCGCGACCGGCGGACAGATTGACGCTGCGTGACGGCGCTCACCTGCGGCAAACTTTATTACGGCGGCGGCCAAGAGAGCGCCGCCGTCGTCTCATTCGCCGTTCCCTGACGGACGTGTCATCGACCTCGTCCAGGTTGCAGACGATGGCACGGCATCTCCCTGTATGGAAAGCCCGATAGCGGGCCAATCGACTCCCGTGCTTCGTTGACAAGCGTCAAGAAAAGGTCCCTCCTGGCATGTAGCCTTGTAGTGGACGATCGCCACACGCGCTTCGTCGAGATTCCGCACGCTATAGGGAGGAAATATGAAAACGCTTCTAGTTGCGACCGCTGTTGGTATCGGTGTCGCGTTGACGTCCCCGGTTCTGCAAGCTGCATCCAGGGACACGGCTACCCCACCGAGCAGTTCGAAAACGCCACCCTCCAGCGCCGCTGAATTCGACAGGAATCTGGCCCAGCTTCAGGAGCAAATGAAAACAATGCAAGCGCAGATGGAGCAGATTCGTAAGACTCAAGACCCCCAGGAACGCGAGAAGCTACTCCAGCGGCATTGGGCCACGATGCAAAGCGCGATGACAGTCATGCACGGCATGTGGGGCCCGGGGATGATGGGTCATGGAATGGGCCCGGGAGTGATGGGTGGCGCCGGTCCCGGGATGATGGGGGGCTGGGGGCATATGGGCGGCTATTACTCACACCTGACGCCCGAGCAACTGCGCCAACGTCAATACATGACTGACCAATACCTGCGGATGCAGCAGGAGATGATGAACAACATGATGTTGCAACAGCAATACCGGATGGGGCCACCGCCTGCCGGAACACAGTAGACTACTGAAGAATCGATCGCGGACGACCTCTCAACCTTAAAGGGGCGCCCACTGCAGGAGCGGCCACGAGCGGCATTTTTTTCGGCTACAAAGCATCTGACAGGCGCGGTATCGATTCAGATGCGCGCGCGTCACCGCCCGGCTTGAGGCCAGCATTCGGCCAACTCGCTCCGAGCTCTGAGTATCAGTACATTCGGACTTCTGCCGTACCAACCAGCCCCGACAAACACCACGAACCGCGACACGTGCAGACCGATACCACCGAGCGCTACGGTACGCTCCGTCAAATTCCGCGCGGCATCTGGATGCTCGGTTTCGTGAGCATGTTCATGGACATCTCGTCGGAAATCATCCACAGCCTTCTGCCGATGTTCCTCGTGACGAGTCTGGGTGCGAGCGCCGTGATGGTCGGTTTGATCGAAGGCTTCGCCGAGGCTGCAGCGCCGATCGTGAAGGTGTTTTCGGGCGTGCTGAGCGACTACCTCGGCAACCGCAAGTGGCTTGCTGTGGTGGGATACGGCCTGGGCACACTGAGCAAGCCGCTATTTGCGCTCGCGCCCACGGCCGGGTTCGTGCTGACCGCTCGTGTCGTCGACCGCATCGGAAAGGGCATTCGAGGGGCGCCGCGCGACGCGCTCGTGGCGGACATCACCCCCGCGCATCTCCGTGGCGCGGCTTATGGCCTCCGGCAGTCTCTTGACACGGTCGGCGCGCTTCTCGGGCCACTGTTTGCGGTCGGGTTGATGCTGCTGTGGGCCAATAACTTCCGCCTGGTGTTCTGGATCGCGATGGTGCCGGGGCTCTTTGCCGTTGCGCTATTGGCTTGCGGTATCAGGGAACCCGAGCGGCAGCCGGATACGAAACGCGTCAATCCGGTCACGCGCGACAACCTGAAGAAACTCTCGGCCGCATACTGGTGGGTGGTCGGCGTCGGCGCGGTCTTCACGCTCGCGCGGTTCAGTGAAGCCTTTCTTGTGCTCCGCGCTATGCAAGCCGGCGTTCCGGTAGCGCTGGTCCCCCTCGTCATGGTCACCATGAATGTCGTGTACGCGCTTTCAGCGTATCCGTTCGGGAAACTGGCCGACTCGATGAGCCACACAAAGTTGCTGTCCGTGGGCCTCGTCGTGCTCATTGCGTCGGACATCGTGCTCGCGCACGGCACCTCCTGGCCAGTCGTGATAATCGGCGTGGCGCTTTGGGGGCTGCATATGGGGCTGACGCAGGGTCTCCTCGCGACCATGGTGGCGCGTTCGGCGCCGCCGGAACTGAAAGGCACTGCCTTCGGTTTCTTCAACCTGATGAGCGGGTTGGCGATGCTCGTTGCGAGCGTCGTGGCCGGCGAACTCTGGGAGCGACTCGGCGCCAGCACGACGTTTTACGCCGGGGCGGGATTCTGTATCGCGACGCTGTTTGCGCTGGCCATCAGCAGAACGACCACCGCCACGACGCTCGGGGGTAAAACGTGAAGCCGCGCCTGCCCGTTTGAGCGCATTGGCTGGCGGCGGGCGGCTTAGGCGACTCAGTCGTCGTCGTCATGACGATGGTGTTCCCATCCGCGATGGCGACCGTGGTCATGCCACCGGCGACCGTCGCCGTAATCCTGGTCGTAGCGATATCCGTAGCCGTAGCCATAGACGGGGGCGGGTGCATAGACCACTGGCGGCGGAGCCTCGTACACGACGGGGGGCGGCGCGGCATAGACGGGTCCCGGCACGCCCAGAAACACGCCAATGTCCGCGTGCGCGAGAGCCGCGCTGGATGCGCACGCAGCGGATATGCCGACTGCCAGAAAAAGGGTAGCGCGTTTCATGGAGTTCTCCTGTTCTGCCCACTTCCGACGGATGCCAGACAATGGCGAAGTGACGCGGATTTTAGGCGTGACACGCGGCCGCAGGTGCGGCTGAAATGTCAATTCTGTAACCGGCAGTAAGCTGCTTGGGATACTGCCGGCGCTGATCGTGATTACGACGTGCTCAGCGTGTCGCCGGAGACATGGACGCGCTCACCCACCTGCACCGGCGGCTGCGTCGAGTAATTGAAATTGCGGTAGCTGCCGTCCTGCATTCTTACCTGCACCTGGTAGCTCGTCGCCTTGCGCACCGCATGCTCGATGCCGTTACCCGCCAGTCCGCCGCCTACCGCGCCTGCAATCGTGGCCAGAACGCGACCGCGTCCGCCTCCCACCTGATTTCCCAACAGACCGCCGGCGACAGCTCCGCCCACGGCTCCGAGACCCGTGGTCGGTTCGGCTTCCTGCACCGCATTGACGGCCACCACTTCGCCCGCATTCGGGTCGACGGCAACCGGCCTTGGGGCGGGTTGTGCCAGGCTCTGATAGCTATTGTCGTTCGCATACCTCGGAGCCTGCTCGACCGTCGCGCTGCGGTGATGAGGGACGCGGGGTTGCGCTGCCGTGCCCTCACGCGTGACGCGTTGCTCCGCAGCAGGTTGCGGTGAAGTCGCAGGGGCGCTTGGAATTTGGGCGGCCACCGGTGCAACTGGCGTCGACGGCGCGGTCGTTGCGCGCGAGGTCGGCAGAATGCCGGTCATTGCAGCAATGCCTGTCGCACTCGCCAGGATGACGGCCACGGCCGCCCCGGCAACCAGCGGGTGAATACGATTGCGTTGCGGCAGATTGGGTGTGAGGTTGGTGTTCATCTCGCGCTCCGTTGACGTGTGTCAGCAAGAACGCGGGAGCTGACAAACCGGTGGACATAAAGTCCGCAAGATTTGTAAGCACTTGTAGCATTTTCCGATCGCCGTTCAGGCTCGGGTGTTCTTCAAAACTCGCGAAACTACGTGGCAAGGGTCCATCACCAACGGGCAGCGATGGACGGCCAGGCGAAAGGGCTGTGCTCTGCCAGCGTACAGAGCATAGCCCGCAGTGCTAGAAGCGCTCCCGATCGAACTCCGGCAGCGCACGCGTTCCCTCAATCGCGACCGAGTGCAGCAATTCAGGGTTCAGATCGAGCAAACGCAAAATCGTCGGCGCAACCTGCGTGGTCAGGACATGCTCGTCGTTCATCCGTCCAGCGTGATGGGCGTGAGGCACGTAGATCACCAGTCCGAGATGGCTGTCGTCGGGAGCGTTGCCGCCGTGCTCTTCGTCCTTGGTCTTGCTCGAGGTATAGATGACCCCCGGGTTCGGCTGGACGACGATGTCAGGCGTGCGTCCACCCGCAGGATCGCCGAACCGGCCACTCAACTGCGGGCCGTACAGAATGTACGCCTGCGGGCCGTCCGCGCAAATGCCGGGAGCGTTGCAACCCAGGTTGTCTTTCAAGGATTTCACCACCGCGGGCAGTTGGCTTTGATCGCGCAACCAGATCAGGCCGACGTCGTCGGTCTGCACGAAACCCGTACCGACAAGGCCCGTTCCGTCATTGAGGTTGCCGCTCTTCGTACTGTTCTGCCCGAAGTTGCCGTTCGGATCCAGATAGTTGTTTGCTTCAAGCAGTTTTGAGAGCGTGTCGCCGTTCTTGATCAGCTTCGAATGATCGGTCGGGGATTGCCCGTGCTTCGCCGTGACGATGATCGCTGTCGACGAATAGAGGTTGCGCTGCTTCAGTTCGGAAACGATGCGGCCCAAGGCGCTGTCCAGATAGGCAATGGCGTTGGTGACCTGTGGCCCCGGCGTGAAACTCGCATCCAGATAGCCTCCGCCAGCGGCGACTGTCGCCTTCTGGGCGACGCTCAAGGTCTGGAAGTTGGTTCCAAAGACGGTGGGCACCTCTGCGCTGGATTGACCCGTCGAATCCTTGCCGTCGATCTCATTGATCAACGACTGCACGTGGAGATTGTCGAACTGCTCCGTGTGCGTGTAGACGTCGGTGTAGTTCGTGTTCGTAGCCGGATCAATCGAATTGATCTCGGTGCGCGAAAGATCGTCGACGCCCGTGCCGGACGGTCCATTGAGCCAGTCGTAGCCCCATGCGTGTTTGTCGGCCCAGGCGGTGCGCGCGCCTTTCACGTTGCGTTTGACCACTTCGAAGATCGTGTTGGTCTTCACATAATTGTGCGGATAGACGGGCGTACAGATGCCGTTGACCAAAGCATGCGGGATGGCCTGCGGATTGAACGCGCCGCCACCATCGAGATGCGTCAATGCGCCGCCGTTCTCGCCGTCGATACCGGTGGTCTCGTCGAATACGACGTTCCAGCCTTGCTTGCCGGTGCAATTGGTATCGGACGGCGCGTACAGCGTGCGGTCATAAGACACGTCGTAGAACAGGCCTGCGGATTTGGGCGAACCGCCGGTCACGAGCGCCGCAAGGCCGGGGAATGAATCCGACAGGCCTGGCGTGTGTGCGTTGGTGTAAGTCGTTCCCGACCGGGCCAGCAACGCAAGATTCGGGCATGCATTGGAACCGATACAACGTGCGACGTCCTGCTCATGCAAACCATCGAAGCTGATCAGCAGTACACGCTTCACCGATTCATGCTGGTGATCGCGGTCGTGGTCTTCGGCTGCTGCCGCTCCCATCGAGTACAGCCCGGCAAGCACGACAGCGCCCACGCTGGCGGCGACTCGCTTACGTTTCCCTATCCTGATCGTCATCATTTCCCGTCCTTTTTCACGTTGTCATGAAATATCTGGTAACCGGGGAATGAATGTGCAGTTCGATTGAGTCGTCAAGATGAAGCGGCGCTTTCGATTACCTGACTCAGCGAGGCGCCGATCCATGGTCTAAAAAAATACGTGTTCAAGCCTGTTCGTTAAGGTTTCCATAAGAATTCGATGGTGCAATGAAATGTTGGGCTGCAATCATCCACCGTCGGTGGCCTGTGCCTGCGCTCGGCTATGCCCATCCAGACGACGGACTGTATTGCGCCGTCGCTTGCGAGTTTGCCTCCCGCGCGGTGAGCCTCAATACCGCGTGCTCGCCTTAGCCGCAATCGCCGCGGCAGCCGCGCGCGTTTCGACATGCAGCTTGCCGAACACATGTTCGAGGTGCTTGTTCACCGTGCGCGGCGCCATCCCGAGAATGTCGCCGATATCCCGGTTTGTCTTGCCGCGCGAGAGCCACAGCAGCACCTCCGCTTCGCGTGCTGTCAGGCCAAATTGCGAGGCGAGGGCGCTGGTATGAGCGGCATCGTCGAATTCTTCCAGCAGGATCACCCATTCGCCACGCGTTGCGGGGCCCAGTACGCGCGCAACGCGGCGCACGCCGTCGGCGGCGGTCTCGAACGCGGCTTGCAAGTCGCAACCGGCTTCGATCCAGCGCACGAACCACTGCTCCAGCGTCGTCGGCAAACGCGGACCGGCTTCGATGAGCGGGTGCTGCAATGGCGAAGCTGTGTCGACACATCCCGACGCCAACGAAGCCGAAGCCGGCTCCAGATCGCCAGTGTCTCCATTTCGCGCATCCGTCGGCGTGCGCGCCATCTCGTACCACGCCAGCCGTTGCCGCGCCAGATCGCTCTGCCACCTGATCTCGCCGCTCGCCGCCGCGATCAGCGCTGCGCGCATGCCGATCTCCAGCACCATGTCCGCCTGACGCTGCTGGCGCGAGCGCTGCACGTGCGCGGCAATTCGCGCGCTGACCTCGCTGGGCTTGACGGGCTTGGTGACGTAATCGATGCCGCCCACGCGAAAACCCTGCACCACGTGTTCGCTATCGGTCAGTGCGGTCATGAAGATCACGGGCAGATGCCGGTTGCGCGGATCGGCCTTGATTAGCCGGCACGTCTCGAAGCCGTCGAGGCCAGGCATCAGCGCGTCGAGCAGGACGGCGTCAGGCGTGATGCGCGCAAGACGTTGCAGCGCGGACTGGCCGTCCAGCGCCACCAGTACCGCGTAGCCGGCCGCCTGCAGCGTTTCGGAGAGCAGCGCGAGATTGTCGGGGGTGTCGTCGACGATCAGCACTACCGGCTTGCCGTCGGGCAAGTCCGGTTGCGTCTCGGGCGGCAGGAGCACAGTGTCGTCATGCATCGGGATTGACCTGCTGGGTGGGCGCGAGCAGATGCGCGAGTTCAGTCAACCGGAAGCGGCGCGCCAACGCGCGCAACGGTTCGAGCACGCTGGCGAGTTCCGGCGCGCCATGTTCGGCGGCGTCGAGTTGTTCGATAAAACCCTGCACGTAGCCCATTTCCAGTTGCGCCTGCAGCTTTTCGCGCAGCGGGGCGGGCAGGCTCGCCGTCACGTCGATCCGTGCAACGGCGGAGGCGGTTGCCACGGTGTCGGTCGGCTCGACGATCCAGTGCAGTTGCAGCAGCGCGGCCAGTTTGTCGAGCAGGAGCGGAATGTAGAGCGGTTTGGCGAGGTAGTCGTCGCAACCGGCCGCGGCGCCTTTGTCGCGGTCATCGGCGAATGCGTTGGCGGACAGAATCAGAACCGGCGCCGCCGACAGATGGTTGTCGCGAATCAGGCGGCTCGCCTCGAAGCCGTCCATGTCCGGCATCGACACGTCCATCACGATCAGGTCCGCTGACGCGGTGCCGAGCCACTGCAGCGCCTCCGGTCCGCTAGCCGCTTCCACCACGTTAAAGCCGAGCGGCGCCAGCGTCTGCACCACGATGCGGCGTTGCTCCGCGAGATCGTCCACCACCAGCACGGTGCGGCGCGGACCGTCGTAACCCTTCACGTTGAGCGGGCCGCTCGCCAGCAACTGCGGCGCGCGCACTTCAGGCGCGAACAGCTTGACGATAAAGCGCGTGCCTTTGCCCACTTCGCTTTGCACGTCCAGGTTGCCGCCCATCAATTCCGTGAGCATGCGGCAGATGGTCAGTCCCAGCCCGGCGCCGTGATCGTGTTCGCGCGCCGCGGCACCGCGCTCGAATGGCAGGAATAGCCGCTCCAGTTCGGTGGCCGGCATGCCGGGGCCGGTATCGGCGATTTCAAAAGTAATGGTCTCCCACGCATAGCCGGCGCGCACCTTCACGGAACCGTGCGACGTGAAGCGGATCGCGTTGCCGATCAGGTTGATGAGAATCTGCCGCACGCGCTTTTCGTCGATGCGCACCACGTCCGCCATGCGCCCGCTCGTGTGGAATTCGAACTGCAGTCCCTTGTCGGTGGCCTGCGGTTCCAGCATCGCGGAGAGTTGCGCGACGAAATCGGGCAGCGAGATTTCGGTCACATTCAACTGCAGCTTGCCGGCCTCGATCCGCGCCACGTCGAGCAGGCCATCCACCAGCGCCAGCAGATGTTCGCCGCTGCGATAGATGGTCGCCACGGCATTGCGTCGCGCCGGCGGCAGTTCGTCGGTGCCTTGCAGCAACAGTTGCGCATAACCGAGGATGCTGTTGAGCGGCGTGCGCAACTCGTGACTCAGGCCCGTCACATAGCGGCTCTTTGCGCGGTTGGCGGATTCGGCCGCGGCGCTCGCTCGCTGAAGCGCCGCATCGGTCTTGCGGTGCGCCTCGATTTCCTGCATCAGCAATTCGGCTTGCCGCTGCGATTCTTCCTGGGTGACCTTGCGGTTTTCGTTGGCGAGCACGAGCCACCACGCGGCAATGCATCCGACCAGCGCCAGCGCGAAGAACGCCTTCAGATAGCCCTGCAACAGCACGTCGTGAACGGTCGTGTCGAGATTGGGCAGGGTGCGCACGCTCTGATACCACTGCACCGCCAGCACGCCGCCGAGTAGCGTCACCACGGCAATCAGCAAGCCGGCGTACTGCGCGAGCCGCAAGCCCGCCGGCCCGAGCTTGAGCTTGGGAAAGAGGGTGCGCATGGAATTGCCGAATTGCGCGGGCAGCCGTGCGTGCGGTTTGCAGGAGTCGTTGCAGCGCGAGTCGAGTGAGCAGCACAGCGAACAGATCGAACCGGCGTAAGCCGGGCAGTGCGCCATGTCCTCGCGTTCGAAGGTGTTTTCGCAGATCACGCAGCGCAGTATCGCGCCTGCTTCGAGGTCGCGGCCATCGCGCGCCAGATAGAAGCGTCCGCGTGTGGCGATCGCCAGCAGCGGCGCGCAAATGAACGCGACCAGCAACGCAATGAACGACGACAGCGCCTCAGCCGTGGTGCCGAAAACGCCCGCATGCGAAAGCGCGGCAATCAGCGAAGCGAACAGCATGGCGCCCACGCCGACCGGATTGACGTCGTACAGATGCGCGCGTTTGAACTCGACGTGGCGCGGGCTATACCCGAGCGGCTTGTTGATGACGAGGTCGCCCACCACCGCGCCAATCCAGGCGATCGCCACGTTGGCATACAGCGCAAGCACTTTGCTGATGGCCTCGAACACGCCCATCTCGACGAGCAGCAACGCAATCAGCACGTTGAACACGAGCCACACCACGCGCCCCGGATGGCTGTGCGTGAGCCGCGCAAAGAAATTCGACCACGCGAGCGAGCCGGCGTAGGCGTTCGTCACGTTGATCTTCAGTTGCGACACGATCACGAACAGCGTCATCGCGGCGAGCGCGCCTTCAGGCGAGTGGAACACGTAGTGATATGCGACCAGATACATCTGCGTGGGTTCGACGGCCTTGACCGGATCGATCTCGTGCTGGATGGCGAGGAAGGCGAGGAACGCGCCGCCCAGCATCTTCATCGCGCCCGGCACGATCCAGCCAGGCCCGGCCGCGATCAGCGCGGCCCACCAGCGAAAGCGATTGGCGCGCGTGCGCGGCGGTAGAAAGCGCAGATAGTCGACCTGCTCGCCAATCTGCACGATCAGCGAAAACACCACCGTGCACCCCGCGCCGAAAGCGACGAGGTTGAATTCATGGCCGCTGCCTGAGATTCCGCCAAACGTCACCCATTCCGCAAGCACGTGCGGTTCACGCCACAACACCACCGCGTAGGGCACGACCAGCAGCACGAGCCACAACGGCTGGGTCCATCCCTGCAGACGGTTGATGAACGTGATGCCGAAGGTCACGGCCGGAATGATGACGAGCGCGCTGATCACATAAGCCACGGAAAGCGGCACCTTCAGATACAGCTCCAGCGCGAGCGACATGATGGCCGCTTCCAGCGCGAAAAAGACGAAGGTGAAGACCGCATAGATCAGTGAAGTGAGCGTCGAACCCAGGTAGCCGAAGCCCGCGCCGCGCGTGAGCAGATCCATGTCGACGCCGTTGCGTGCGGCGTAATAGCTGATCGGGATGCCCGTCAAGAAGATCAGCAGGGAGACAGCGAGAATCGCGCAGATTGCGTTGGTGAAGCCGTAGTTCACGACCAGCGCGCCGCCAATCGCTTCGAGCACGAGAAACGACACCGCGCCGATCGCCGTATTGGCGACGCGGAATTCCGACCAGCGCCGGAACGTGCGCGGCGTGAACCGCAACGCGTAATCCTCGAGCGTCTCGTCGCCGACCCACGCGTTGTAGTCGCGGCGGATTTTGACGATGCGCTGCGTGCCGGCTGCCGGCGGGCGCGATGCCCCAGCTTGGGTGGCCGGACCGGCGGGCAGCGGGTTCTGTGGTTGCGTTTGGTGCATCGGGGCCTTTCGTCGGCGGATTCCGTGACTAGCGGTGCGGCCATGCAAATTGCATTCCATTCACGCTCGCCTCCCTGCCCTCATGCCGCCGAGGCACGCCACGCCGCCGCGATTATAGGGAGCGGATTTTTGTCACGCCCTACGTCAACTGACGTATTGGGCGGCGCAATTTGGCTACCTACCTTTCGTGGCGTCGACACCGCCATCCCGTTCACGGCGCGGGTCGCCCGACCACGACTACAAGGAGAATTCGATGTCACACGATGATCAGAACGAGTCCGGCATGCCCTCGGCCCTGCGCCGCAAACTGTTGATGGGACTCGCTGCCGCGCCCGCGCTGGCCGTGTCCGGCATCGCGCGGGCCCAGCAGTTTCCGACCGCGAAAGTCAACACCACTCACCTTGCCGTCACCGACACGGAAGTGACGGTGGGTCAGTTGCACTCGGCGACCGGCACGATGGCCATCTCCGAAACCGGCTCGATTCAGGCCGAGCGGCTTGCGATCGAACAGATCAACGCGGCGGGCGGCATTCTCGGCCGCAAGATCAAGGTGATTCAGGAAGACGGCGCATCCGACTGGCCGACGTTCGCTGAAAAGTCGAAGAAGCTGCTGGAAAACGATCACGTCGCCGCCGTGTTCGGCTGCTGGACGTCGGCCTCGCGAAAGGCGGTGTTGCCGATTTTCGAACGCGACAACGGCCTGTTGTACTACCCGACCTTCTACGAAGGCCTGGAGCAGTCGCACAACGTGTTCTACACCGGCCAGGAAGCGACCCAGCAGATTCTCTGGGGGCTGAACTGGGCGAACCAGACGAAGAAGGCGAAGAGCTTCTTCCTGATCGGCTCGGACTACATCTGGCCGCGCACCTCGAACAAGATTGCGCGCAAGCACATCGAGCAGCATCTGAGCGGCTGCAAGGTGGTGGGCGAGGAGTACTACCCGCTCGGCACCACCAACTTCAATTCGCTGATCAACAAGATCAAGATCGCCAAGCCGGATTGCATCTACGCGATTATCGTCGGCGGTTCGAACGTGGCGTTCTACAAGCAGCTCAAAGCGGCCGGCATCACCGCGGACAAGCAGTTCCTGTTGACCATCTCGGTGACGGAAGACGAAGTGCTCGGCATTGGCGGCGAAAACTTCGCGGGCTTCTATTCGGCCATGAAGTATTTCGAGTCGCTCGAGAACGACAACAACAAGAAATTCGTCGCGGCATTCAAGGCGAAATACGGGCCGAAATCCGTGATCGGCGACGTCACCCAGGCGGCCTATCTCGGACCGTGGCTCTGGAAAGCGGCGGTGGAAAAGGCCGGCAGCTTCGACGTCGACAAGGTGGTGGCGGCCTCGCCTGGCATCGAACTGAAGAGCGCGCCGGAAGGCTACGTGAAGATCCACGCCAACCATCACTTGTGGAGCCGCACGCGGATCGGACAGGCGCAGGCGGACGGCCAGTTCAAGGTGGTCGCGGAATCGCCGGATCTGATCGAGCCTAACCCGTTCCCGAAGGGTTATCAGTAATCGCCCCAGCAAGCCACGCGTGAAGCGCGCTCGCCGCAGTGCGGGCGCGCGCCGATCAATTCGAGGAGAGCCATATGTCGGCTTCGGACATTCTTAACATCACGCTGATGCAGGGTTTCGCGGGCTTGAGCCTTTTCAGCGTGCTGCTGCTGATGGGGCTGGGGCTGGCGGTGATCTTCGGCCAGATGGGCGTCATCAATATGGCGCACGGCGAATTCATGACGATCGGCGCTTATACGATCTACATGTTTTCGCAGCTGGCCGACAACTATTGGCACGGCTTCGCGCCCGTGTATTTCCCGCTCGCCATTTGTGCCGCCTTCGCACTCGCGTTCGCGGCCGGGTGGGTCGCCGAGTGGGCGCTGATCCGCCATCTCTACCGGCGACCGCTCGACACCTTGCTGGCCACGTGGGGGCTGAGCCTCGGCATGCAGCAGGTATTCCGCTCGGTGTTCGGCCCGAAAGAAGTGAGTCCGACCTTGCCGGACTGGCTCATGGGCTCGTGGTCGCCGAAGCCGGGGCTCGACATTCCGATCAACGGCCTCTTCGTGATGAGCCTTGCCGTGCTGATGACGGGCGGCGTGCTGCTGGCGCTGTACCGCTCGCGCTGGGGCTTGCGTGTGCGAGCCACCGTGGCGAACCGTCAGATGGCGAATGCCGCGGGCATTGATACGCGCAAGACCGACCGGCTGACCTTCGCGATCGGCTGCGGCATGGCGGGCGTCGCGGGCGCCGCGTTCACTGCGATCGGCTCCACCGGGCCGACCAGCGGCTCGCTGTATATCGTCGATTCGTTCCTCGTGGTGACGTTCGGCGGCGCCGCGAGCCTGCTCGGCACGGTGGCATCCGCTTTCGGCATTGCGCAGATGCAGTCGATCAGCGAGTTCTTCATGACGGGCTCGTCGGCGCGCGTGGTGACGTTGTTGACCATTGTGATCGTGCTGATGCTGCGGCCGCAGGGACTCTTCGCGTCGAAGGTGCGCCGTGCGTGATCTTTCATCGAGTGCGCATCTGAACCGTTCCGTCAATCGCTTCAGTCCGGAGAAACGCATATGGACCCGCTGAACCCTTCCGCCGGTGTGCCCGCATCGCCGGATCGTGCCGCCGCTCGTGCCGGCTTGCGGCCCGCGCCGTGGCGCTGGCTGACCACCGATGGCTACGGCAGCCTCGCTGTGCTGGCGGCGCTGATTCTGGTGGTGTTTCCGCTCGCGCTCGACGTGTTCCGTCTGAACCTGATGGGCAAGTATCTGACCTACGCGTTCGTCGCCGTCGGCCTCGTGATGGCGTGGGGCTACGGCGGTGTGCTGAGTCTCGGGCAAGGCGTGTTTTTCGGACTCGGCGGCTATTGCATGGCCATGTTCCTGAAGCTCGAGGCCTCCGACCCGGTCAGCACGAAGATCCAGTCGACGCCCGGCATTCCCGACTTCATGGACTGGAACCAGCTCACCGCCTTGCCGTTCTGGTGGAAGCCGTTTCATTCGCTGCCGTTCGCCCTTGCGGCGGTGGTGGTCGTGCCGTGCGCGCTGGCGTTCGTGGTGGGCTTCGCCATGTTCAAGCGGCGCGTGGGCGGCGTGTACTTCGCCATCATCACGCAGGCGGTGGCGCTGATTCTGTCGGTGCTGATTATCGGCCAGCAGGGCTACACGGGCGGCGTGAACGGCATCACGGATTTGCGCACCCTGCTTGGCTGGGACATTCGCGGCGACGGTGCGAAGCTGATCCTGTACTTCGTCAACGCGGTGCTGCTGCTGGTGGCGATTCTGTGTTGCCGGCAAATCCAGCGCAGCAAGCTCGGCACGCTGCTGCTGGCCATGCGCGACAAGGAAGACCGCGTGCGTTTTTCCGGTTATGACGTGGCCATGTTCAAGGTGTTCGCGTTCTGTGTCGCCGCGGTGCTCGCCGCGATCGGTGGTGCGATGTTCACGTTGCAGGTGGGCTTCATGTCACCGTCGTTCGTGGGGATCGTGCCGTCCATCGAAATGGTGATCTATGCCGCGGTCGGCGGGCGCATGTCGCTGGTCGGCGCGGTCTACGGCGCGGTGCTCGTCAATCTCGGCAAGACGTGGTTTTCGGAGAGCTTTCCGAATCTGTGGCTGTTCCTGATGGCTGCGCTCTTTATCGGCGTGGTGATGGCGTTTCCGAACGGGCTCGCCGGTCTCTACGACAGTCATGTGAAGCCGTGGCTCGCGCGCCGCGGCGCAAGGAGCGCCTCATGAGCAATACTGATTTCGTGCTGGCGGTGGAAGAACTGAGCGTGTCCTTCGACGGCTTCAAGGCGATCGATTCGCTGAACCTGTATGTGGATCGCGGCGAACTGCGCGTGGTGATCGGACCGAACGGCGCGGGTAAGACGACGCTCCTCGACCTTATCTGCGGCAAGACGCGGGCGACCCAGGGCAGCATCAAGTTCCGCAACGAAGAGATGACGCAATTGCCCGAGTTTCGCCGGGTACGAAAAGGGATCGGCCGCAAGTTCCAGACGCCGTCGATTTACGAAAACCTCTCCGTGTTTCAGAACCTCGAAGTGTCGTTTCCGCGCGGACGCGGCGTGTTCGGCGCGCTGGCGTTTCGCCGCACCGACGACGTGATGGACCGCGTGAGAAGCGTGGCCGGAGAGATTGGCCTCGCTGGTCAGTTCGACCTCGAAGCAGGCTTGCTGTCGCACGGTCAGAAACAGTGGCTCGAAATCGGCATGTTGCTGATGCAGGAGCCGGAACTGCTGATGCTCGACGAGCCGATTGCCGGCATGAGCGTGCGCGAGCGCGAGATCACGGCCGAGCTGCTCAAACGCATCTGCCAGAACCGCTCGATGATCGTGATCGAACATGACATGGCATTTGTCGAGCAGATTGCCCACAAGGTCACGGTGATGCACCAGGGAAAGATTCTCGCCGAAGGCGCGATGGAGCAGGTGCAAAACGACCCGCGCGTGATCGACGTTTATCTGGGCCACTGAGCGGTTGGCGAAACGGAACGGGAGGGCACGGTGAAACGAGCAAAGAGGAGCCCAGCATGTTGAATGTCGACGACGTATTCGTCAGTTACGGCCAAAGCGAGGCCTTGCACGGCATCAGCTTCAACGCCGCGCGCAACGAAACCGTGGCGATCATGGGACGCAACGGCATGGGCAAGACCACGCTGTTCAAGTCGCTGATCGGCATCCTGCCGCTCAAGGCGGGCTCGGTGCAGGTGGATGGCGAAGACGTATCGCGCGATGAAAGCTTTCGGCGCGTCGCCAAAGGTATCGCGTATGTGCCACAGGGGCGGCAAATCTTCGCCACGTTGAGCGTGGAGGAGAACATCCAGACCGGTCTGGAGAACTCGCCCACGAAGCGCGTGCCCGACGAAATCTACGCGCTCTTTCCGGTGCTCTACGAGATGCGCTCGCGCAAGGGCGGCAACCTGTCCGGGGGCCAGCAGCAACAACTGGCGATTGCCCGCGCGCTGGTCACGGAGCCCAAGGTGCTGCTGCTCGACGAGCCCACCGAGGGCATTCAGCCGTCCATCATCAAGGACATCGCGCGCGCGTTGAACGAGATCCGCAAGCTGCGCGACATCACGATCGTCGTGTCCGAGCAGGTCCTGAGTTTCGCGCTCGATGTGGCCGACCGGCTCTTCGTCATCGAAGGCGGGCGCCTCGTGCATGAGAGCACGCGCAGCGACGCCGACACCGCGAAGATCCGCGAGTACCTGTCGGTGTGAGCCGACTGTCTGCAATTTCCAAGAGGAGAGTTTGCAATGGCTGAAACGCTAATCAAGGTCGATCTGAACCAGTCGGCCTACGACAACGAGAACGTCCACAACCGCTGGCACCCGGATATTCCGATGGCCTGCTGGGTCAATCCGGGCGACGATTTCATTCTGGAGACTTACGACTGGACCGGTGGCTTCGTCAAGAACAACGACAGTGCCGACGACGTGCGCGATATCGATCTCTCCATCGTGCACTTCCTGTCCGGACCGGTGGGCGTGAAGGGCGCGGAGCCGGGCGATCTGCTGGTGGTGGACCTGCTCGACATCGGCGCGAAGCAGGAGAGCCAATGGGGCTTCAACGGCTTCTTCTCGAAGAAGAACGGCGGTGGTTTCCTGACCGATCATTTCCCGCAGGCGCAAAAGTCGATCTGGGATTTTCATGGTCTCTACACCAGTTCGCGCCATATTCCCGGCGTGAACTTCGCGGGACTGATCCACCCGGGGCTGATCGGCTGCCTGCCTGATCCGAAGATGCTGGCCACCTGGAACGAGCGCGAAGCCGCGCTGATCGCCACGGACCCGCAGCGCGTGCCCGGCCTCGCCAATCCGCCGTTCGCCGCCACTGCGCACATGGGGCGTCTCGCCGGCGACGAGCGCGCCAAAGCCGCCGCCGAAGGGGCGCGCACGGTGCCGCCGCGCGAGCATGGCGGCAACTGCGACATCAAGGACCTGTCGCGCGGCTCGAAGGTGTATTTCCCGGTGTACGTGGACGGCGCGGGTCTGTCCGTGGGCGACTTGCACTTCAGTCAGGGCGACGGCGAAATCACCTTCTGCGGCGCCATTGAAATGGCCGGCTGGGTGCATATGAAGGTCGAGTTGATCAAGGGCGGCATGGAGAAATACGGCATCAAGAACCCGATCTTCAAGCCGAGCCCGATCACGCCTCACTACAACGACTACCTGATCTTCGAAGGCATCTCCGTCGATGAACAGGGCAAGCAGCACTATCTGGACGTGCATATCGCCTACCGCCAGGCGTGTCTGAATGCGATCGAGTATCTGAAGAAGTTCGGCTACTCGGGCGCGCAGGCTTACTCGATTCTGGGCACGGCACCGGTGCAGGGGCATATCAGCGGCGTCGTTGACGTGCCGAACGCGTGCGCGACGCTCTGGTTGCCAACGCAGATTTTCGACTTCGATATCAGGCCGACTTCCGCGGGACCCGTCAAGCATATTACCGGCGGCGTGGATCTGCCTTTGTCACCGGATCTGGTCTGACGTAGGTTTTGTCGAAACACCTGAGAGGGCCGTGCCCGGAAGACCGCCGTGCTGGATGTCGCAGTAGCGGCGGTCATCGGAGAAAGACTTAAGGCATTCAAGGAGCGCACCATGCCGACATACGATTACCGTTGCGAAAACTGCGGCCCATTCGCCGCGATCCGCCGCGTCGCCGAGCGCGACGTGCCTTGCGCATGCCCCACCTGCGACGCACCGGCGCAACGTACCTTGAGTCTGCCTTCGTTGTCGTTGATGGCGGCAAGCGCACGCACCGGGCATCAGATCAACGAACGTTCGGCGCATGCGCCGCAACGCTCAGGCGAGTACACCCACCGGCACGGGCCCGGTTGTGGATGCGGGTCGAGCAGGACTAAGGGGGCGACGACCGCAGGCGGCTTGAAGACCAATCCCGCAGGCAGGCCTTGGATGATCAGCCACTGACCGCCAGGGCCGGCGGATCGTCGTCGACCGCTGGAACGCCATTAGCAGCGATGCGGCCCGACGATGCCCAGCTTGGCGATGCGCCGGTATAAGGTCGCACGCGACATTCCCAGTGATTGCGCGGCGGCATTGGGCCGCCATTGATGCCGCGTCAGCGCGTCGATAATGCGCGTGCGCTCGTCGCGCGGGTCCTGCTGCGCGAGGGCCGACGTCAATGCGCGATTGCCCGCGCCCTCGGGCTCCAGCATTGCGACGACGTCCGGCGCCAAGTGGCGCAATTCCACACGCGCGGTATCGCACATCGCACACGCGTAACGCAGGACGTTGCGCAACTGGCGAATGTTGCCCGGCCATGCGAAGGTTGCGAGGCGCTCGGCGAGGCGCGGGTCGAGCGTGAGGACGTGGCCGGCCATTTGCGCTTCTTCTTCGAACACGGCCGCGATCACGTCGCCGATATCCGCGCGTTCGCGCAACGGCGGCATCGGCAAACTGGCGCCGCTTAGCCGGTAATAGAGATCTTCGCGGAACGATCCTTCCGCCACCATCTGCGCGAGATCGCGGTGGGTGGCGCAGATCACGTCGATATCGACGCGCACGGGCGCATCGCCACCGAGCGGCATGACTTCGCCTTCCGCCAGCACGCGTAGCAGCCGTGTTTGCAGATTGAGCGGCATATCGCCGATTTCGTCGAGAAACAGCGTGCCGGTATGCGCCTGCGCGATCTTGCCGCGAGCGCCGCGGCTGCGTGCGCCGGTAAAGGCGCCGGGCGCGTAGCCGAACAGTTCGCTCTCGATCAGCGATTCAGGAATCGCGCCGCAATTCACCGCGATAAATGGCCGCGTGCGCCGCGCGCCCGAGTCGTGCACCGCGTGCGCGAAGACTTCCTTGCCGACGCCGGTCTCGCCGAGAATCAGAATCGGCAACCGTTTGCCGATGATGCGCAATGCCACCGACGCGTTGTGAGCAATGCGCGTGTCGGCGCTTCTCAGAAAGCGGCCCAAGGCGCCGACTTGCAGATCGTCTTGCGTCTCGCCGTGCGATTGCCGCGTGGCACCGGCGGCCGCGCCATTTGCCGTGCGCGATGGGCGTTTGAGCGGCGCGCGAATGCGCGCATACAAAACAGCGCCCGTCGCGCGCAGACGCAGGCAGACAATCGCGTCGGTCCGCGCGACATCGTGCAGACGCACCTCGGCGGTGTCGAATATCTCGTCGATATGGCGCGGGCCGTTCAACGCCGGAATGCATTCGCGCGCTTTGCGATTGGCGGCGACCAGATTGCCGCATTCGTCGAACGCAATCAGCACCTCGGGTTGGGCCTCGACGAAATTACGGCTCGAATGGCCGAACAGGATCCAGTGTTGCGCGGTTTGATTGAGGAAATAGCCATCCTCGATCAAACCGGCGCTCTGGCGCACCAGTTGAAACACGAGCCGCTGACTGTCGCGGTTGTCCGGCGAGCGGACGGCGGAGGCGTCGAGCACGCCGATCATTTCGCCGGTCGGGGCGAAAATCGGCGCGGCGCTGCAGGTCAAGGTCGTGAAGGCGGCACGGAAGTGATCGGTCTTGTGCACGGTAATCGGCGCGAGATCGGTCAGTACGTTCGCCACGCCACATGTGCCTTCTTCACGCTCGGACCAGCAAGAGCCGATATACAGTCCCGCGTGCTTGAAATCGCTGCGGCGGTCGCGCTCGATTCGGTAATCGATCGTGACGCCGTGCGCATCCGTGAGCATCACGCAGTAGTCGGCTACGCGAATCATGTCGTGCAGGCGGCTCAGGCATTGGCCCGAGGCACGCAGGAACGCTTCTTCTTTTCCCTGCACTTCGCGCAATTCAGCAGACGTAAGCACGCGTGGGCCGATCACCGCGCCGGGATCGAGCCGGTATTGTTCGAACGAGCGCTGCCATGACGATACGAGGCGCGTGGAGTCGGCGGGCGCGGGAAGCCGTCCTTCTATGGCGCCGCGCACGCGTTCAATGTGCTGGTTTTGCGAAACGTAAGGCATGGTCGGCTCCAGTCGAGCGACACGCAGTCAGGTCAGGCTGTTCTTGTAGCACATCCCGTTCGATCAATCACACTGCAATGCAGCACGCGAGACGCGTGAGACGTTCGTCTCAACCCCGGCTGAGACGCCGTCTCACGTTGCTTCGATACAGGCGGTACAAGGGTTCGCGCGTCTTACACAGAGTCCGATGCCGGGCGCCTGGGGTCGCGGAGCGAGCGCGTGAGACGCACCGCGCGTTGCGGCGCACGGCGCGCGCGCCAGACAGCGTAACCCGTTCCGTGCGTAAGTCCCTTTAAACAAGACACTTTCGCAAGGTTTCGAGGCTGCTCGGCGAAATTGGCATACCCCTTGCAGTGTTCGACTCATGAAAAAAGCGCCGTGGTTCGAATACGGCGCTCCTGATATGAGTCCGCGCATGACGCGGGCAGGAGACAAGCCTGTGCCATCGCCCATTACGGTCGGCGTGATCGCGAACCCCGCATCCGGTCGCGACATTCGCCGCCTCACCACGTACGCATCCGTGTTCCCGACGGCCGAGAAAGCCAACATGGTCGTCCGGTTGCTGGCGGGGCTGGGGGTGCTCGGCGTGGATCGCGTGCTGACCATGCGCGACCGCACCGGCGTCGCCGCGCTGCTGCTGCGTGCGCTCGATACCCACGCCGCGGTCGCCTCGCAACAACGCTGGCCCGCGGTCGAGTTCATCGACCAACCGATTACCGATAGCGCCGCCGACACACATGCGGGTGTCGCCGCGATGCGGCGGGCGGGCGTCGAACTGATCGCGGTACTGGGTGGCGACGGCACGCATCGCGCGGTTGCCGCGCATTGCGGCCGGGTGCCGTTGCTGACCTTGTCGACCGGCACGAATAACGCGTTTCCCGATCTGCGCGAAGCGACTGTCGTCGGTCTTGCGGGTGCACTGACCGCGACTGGCGCGGTGCCGCCAGACGTCGCGCTCACGCGCAACAAGCGTCTTGTGGTGCGCTGCGTCGCCGGCCCCAACCGCGGCCGCGAAGAGATCGCGCTAGTGGACGTGTGCGTGAGCCGGCAACGCTTCGTCGGCGCTCGCGCCGTCTCCGATCCGGCCGATATCGACACGCTGTTTCTCACCTTCGCGTCGCCGGACGGGATCGGCCTGTCGTCGATCGGCGGCGCGTGGGCGCCTGTCGAGCGTACGGCCTCGCACGGCTTGCATCTGCGTTTTGCGCGGCCCGGAGAATCCGGCGTGCCGCTGGTCGCGCCGGTAGCGCCGGGCCGCGTCGAGCGGGTTTTCATGCGCACCTGCGAGCGTTTCGAAGTGGGCGGCTGGACGCCGCTCGATGCCGAACGCGGCACGCTCGCTTTCGACGGCGAGCGCGAAATCGAACTGGAGCGCGGCGATCAATACGAAATTTCGCTGGACTGGGACGGGCCGCTCACCGTCGATGTCGAGCGCACGCTGCGTTACTCGGCGTCGCGGCAACTGGTTCGCGAAGTGGCAAATGTGGTTGCGCGTCAAACGTAGGTGGTAGGCAAGCAGTGCATTCATTCCAAGGAGACACACCATGTCGGTTTCAACAGAGTTGAGCAAGGACGAACTGCTGAAGGCGTATCGCATGATGCGCACGATCCGCGAGTTCGAGGAGCGCCTGCACGTCGAGTTCGCGACCGGTGAAATACCCGGCTTCGTGCACCTGTATGCGGGCGAGGAGGCGTCGGCGGTCGGCGCGATGCTGCATCTGAACGATGCGGACTATGTGGCGACCACGCACCGCGGCCACGGTCACTGCATTGCCAAGGGCGTCGATGTGCGCGGCATGATGGCCGAAATCTACGGTCGCAAGACCGGCGTATGCCACGGCAAAGGCGGCTCGATGCATATCGCCGATTTGTCGAAGGGCATGCTCGGCGCGAACGGCATTGTCGGCGCGGGCGGCCCGCTCATTTGCGGGGCGGCGTTGGCGGCGAAGTACAAGAAGTCGGGCGGCGTGGGCGTGTGTTTCTTCGGCGACGGTGCATCGAATCAGGGCGTGATTTTCGAATCGATGAACCTGGCCTCGGTATGGCGGCTGCCCGCGATTTTCGTCGCGGAAAACAACGGTTACGCCGAAGCGACTTCTTCGACGTGGTCCGTGGCGACGGACAACATCGCGGATCGCGCGAGCGGCTTCGGCATGCCGGGCGTGATCGTGGACGGGTTCGATTTCTTCGCGGTGCATGAGGCGCTCGGCGAGGCGATCGAGCGGGCGCGTCACGGCGGCGGACCGACGCTCGTCGAAGTGAAGTTCTCGCGCTATTTCGGCCACTTCGAAGGCGATGCGCAAACTTATCGCGCGCCTGGCGAAGTGCAGAAACTGCGTGACGAGAAAGACTGCCTGAAGCGCTTCGAGGAGCGTGTGGTGCGAGCGGAAATGCTCGGCGCGGATCAGCTGCGCAGTGTCGATGAACAAGTGAAGACGTTGATCGACAGCGCCGTGACCGAAGCCAAGGCCGCGCCGCTGCCGACCGCCGAAGACCTGCTGAGCGACGTCTACGTGTCCTATCCGTAACGCGTCCGCTGCAGACCTGAACGATTCGCAAACTTGGATGTGACCGAAGTCGGCGCCAAGCCGCTAACACCGGTCCACAGGAGACAGACATGGCACGCAAGATCACATTTTCTCAGGCAATCAACGAAGCGCTGAGTCAGGAAATGGCCCGCGATGAAACCGTCATCGTGATGGGCGAGGACAACGCGGGCGGCGCGGGCTCCCCCGGCGAACAGGACGCGTGGGGCGGCGTACTCGGCGTCACGAAGGGCCTGTTTCACAAGTATCCGGGCCGCGTGCTCGATACGCCGCTCTCCGAAGGCGGTTATATCGGCGCGGCGGTGGGCGCGGCCGCGTGCGGCATGCGGCCGGTGGCGGAATTGATGTTCATCGACTTCATGGGGGTGTGCTTCGACCAGATTTTCAATCAGGCCGCCAAGTTCCGCTACATGTTCGGCGGCAAGGCGGTGACACCGGTGGTGATTCGCGCCATGCAGGGTGCCGGTTTGCGCGCGGCCGCACAGCACTCGCAGATGCTGACCTCGCTGTTTACGCACATACCGGGCCTCAAGGTGGTGTGCCCCTCCACACCGTACGACGCGAAAGGCCTGTTGATCCAGGCGATCCGCGACAACGACCCGGTGATCTTCTGCGAGCACAAGCTGCTCTATAGCCGCGAAGGCGACGTGCCCGAAGAGTCGTATGCGATTCCGTTCGGCGAAGCGAACGTCGTGCGTGACGGCGACGACGTCACGATCGTCACATACGGCCGCATGGTGCATTACGCCACGGAAGCCGCGGAAAAACTCGCGAAAGACGGCCTCGAAGTCGAGGTGATCGATTTGCGCACCACCTCGCCGCTCGACGAAGACACCATCCTCGAAAGCGCGAATCGCACGGGTCGTGTCGTGGTGGTGGACGAGGCGAATCCACGCTGCTCGATCGCCACGGACATCTCCGCGCTGATCGCGCAACGCGCGTTTCACTCGCTGAAGGCGCCAATCGAAATGGTGACCGCGCCGCATACGCCCACGCCGTTTGCCGGCGTGCTCGAAGACATGTACATCCCGTCGCCCAAGCAGATTGCCGACGCCGTGTTGAAAGTGAGAGGTTAAGCGATGCCGATTCATATGATTACGATGCCCAAGTGGGGCCTTTCCATGGAGCAGGGGCAGGTCAACGGCTGGCTCAAGGCGATCGGCGACAAGGTCGCGAAAGGCGAGGAAATACTCGACGTGGAGACGGACAAGATCTCGTCCGGCGTCGAGTGCGCATTCGACGGCATCTTGCGCCGGCGGATCGCGCAGGAGGGCGACACGTTGCCGATCGGCGCCTTGCTCGCGGTGGTGGCCGACCCGGAAACCGCGGATGCGGAGATCGATGCAGCGGTCGAAGCGTTTCAGCGCGATTTTGTCCCGGCCAGCGCCGAGGCCGGCGAAACGGGTCCGCAGCCGGAAAAAGCGCAGATCGGCGGGCGGACCGTGCGCTACCTGAAACTGGGCGACGGCGGCACGCCCGCGCTGCTGATTCACGGCTTTGGCGGCGACCTCAACAACTGGCTCTTCAATCATGCCGATCTCGCCGCGCATCGCACCGTGTGGGCGCTGGATTTGCCCGGCCACGGCGAATCGGGCAAGGCGGTCGAGACCGGCAGTGCTGAAGAACTGGCGGACAGCGTGATCGCGTTCATGGACGACCGCGGCATCGGCAACGCGCATCTGATCGGTCATTCGATGGGCGCGCTGGTCGCCATGACGGTGGCCGCGAAGGCGTCAGCGCGGGTTGCGTCGCTTTCGCTGATCGCCGGCGCGGGGCTCGGCGAAGAAATCAATGGCGAGTACATCAGCGGGTTCACGGAAGGCAGCAATCGCAACGCCCTCAAGCCGCAGCTCGCCAAGCTCTTTGCCGACCCCGCGCTCGTGACGCGGCAACTCGTGGAGGACATTGTCAAATACAAGCGGCTCGAAGGCGTGCAGGACACGTTGCGCAAGATTGCCGCGTCCGCGTTCGATGGCGATGTCCAACGCACGGGCTATCGCGACCGGCTTGCGGAGCTGGTGCCTCGGGCGTTGGTGATCTGGGGTGCTGAAGACCGGATCATTCCGGCTTCGCACGCGCAGGGACTCCATGGCGATATCCGCGTTCATGTGCTGGAAGGAAAAGGGCATATGGTGCAGATGGAGGCGGCCTCGGAAGTGAACCGTCTGCTCAACGACTTCCTGGGGCGTTGACATGGACGCCGCCCTGCATGGCGATAGCGTCACCGCCCTTGGCCAGCACGGCAAGCGCAGTGGCGACAAACTCGCGCGAATTCCGGTGAAGATCGTGCCGCTCGCCGGCGGCGAGGCCTTGCCGAAACCGCCATGGCTGCATGCAAGGCCGATGATGAGCGAGACGGTCGCCGGCGTGGCGGCGATCCTGCGCGAGCATCGGCTGCATTCGGTCTGCGAGGAGGCGATGTGCCCGAACATCGGCGAATGTTTTGCACAGCGCACCGCCACGTTCATGATCATGGGCGGCATCTGTACGCGGCGTTGTGCGTTCTGCGACGTCGCGCACGGCCGGCCGGCGCCGTTGGACGACGGCGAGCCGGCGAGGCTCGCCGACGCGGTGGCGGCGCTCGGTCTTCGCTATGTCGTCGTGACGTCGGTGGATCGTGACGATTTGCGCGACGGCGGCGCTGCGCATTTTGCGCGGTGTGTCGCGTTGCTGCGCGAGCGCGTGCCGGGTATTCGGGTCGAAGTGCTGACGCCGGATTTTCGCGGACGCGTAGAGCGGGCCGTGTCCGAACTCTCGCGCGCGTGGCCGGATGTGTTCAACCACAACATCGAAACGGTGCCGTCGCTGTATCGGGCCGCGCGTGCCGGCGCGGACTATCGCGGCTCGCTCGGCTTGCTGGCGCGCGTCAAAGAGGAGAATGTGGCCGTGTTGACGAAGTCGGGATTGATGGTCGGACTTGGCGAGTCCGACCAGGAGTTACTCGACACCATGCGCGATTTGCGCGCGCATCATGTCGATATCCTGACTATCGGTCAATATCTTGCACCGTCGCGTTTTCATATGCCGGTGCGTCGCTATGTCGAGCCCGGACAGTTTGCGTCGTGGCGCGACGAGGGTTTGAAAATGGGCTTTCGCGAGGTGGTGGCGGGACCGCTGGTGCGTTCGTCGTATCACGCGGATCGTGCGGCCGATACAGTGACGGCCACAGCTCAGGAGTTGCGATAGCGCGTGAAAGCCATTGACACCTTCGGGTTTTCACGGAGAGTCGTCATGTCGAGATTGCCGGCGCCGGTTCGTCGTAGGAGTATGTCCAACTTCCTTAGTGAAAGGCGAACACACCATGACTACCGGAACCGTCAATCTTCATCGCGTGTTGCGCGCTACGCCTGAACGCGTGTACCGGGCATTTCTCGAAGCCGATGCGCTGGCAAAGTGGCTTCCTCCTTACGGATTCACCTGTCAGGTTCACCACATGGATCCTCGGGTGGGCGGCACCTTCAAGATGTCCTTCCGAAATTTCGGCACCGGTAACGGCCACTCGTTCGGCGGCGAATACCTCGAACTGACGCCGTCCGAGAAGATCCGCTATACGGACCGGTTCGACGATCCGAACCTGCCCGGCCAGATGGTCACCACCGTCTCATTGCGCCAGGTGTCTTGCGGCACCGAGCTCACCGTCGTGCAGGAGGGCGTGCCCGAGGTCATTCCTGTCGAGATGTGCTACCTCGGCTGGCAGGAGTCGCTGGTTCAGCTGGCGAAGCTGGTCGAGCCCGAGATTCCGGGCTGAGGGCTACGGCCCGGACCTGAATGCGGCAACGCCGGCTAGTTGGCCGATTCGCGCCGCGAGGCAGGCATTGGCGCCCACGTTGTGACGCTGGCCGTTCGCGGCAGCGCATCCGATCAGACGGCTACGCTGGTGCCGGGAGATTCGCGGGCGCAGGCTGCATCCCGCGCATCGCTCATTGAATCCGGTCGGTGACACGCCCGGCGAACGTCCAGCCGCCGTCCTGGCTCCAGACGTAGGTAAAACCGGTTGGACCGTCGATGAACACGGTCATCGGCTTGCTGATGCCGTGATTCTCTTCATGCTGCGACGTTCCTACTGGTGTGACCCGGCCTCTGGTTGTCCTGGGGGCTGCATCCGGGGTGTCGAGCTTCCATCCGTCAGCCGGAACATAAGTGAGCCGCATGGTGCCGCCCGCAGGTGGCTGGATGAGCAAGGTGAGCGGGGAATTCGCACCGCTCGCCGGCTCCTTGCAGGGCGTCGCCGCGGTGTGCGCCGTCGTGTTCTTGATGCTTGCTTCGTAAGCGGGCTCGCCGTCGGCGGCGGCGAAGCCGATCTGACCATACGTCGCCAACATCAACGCTGCCAGGGTGGCCGCAATCGTTCCGGCACATCGATTTGAGCGCTTCATTGCCGTTCTCTCCTGCCTGCGGAAGTGGGCGAAAGATTCCGACGCACTGAAGACACATGCGTCATCTGGAAAGTGCCGACCCACAAAGCGATGCCCTTCCGAAAAGAAGACGGAAACTGCGAAAATAATTTGAAGGCGCGTGCCGCCGGAAAGCAACGTTGTTGCGCCGACAGCGCAGCCGGTGCGGAGGATGGGTCTATCAAAGCGGCGACTGCCGCGGGACTTGCGTCAAAGTTGGATTCGTTCGACGAAAGCGCCTTGCGCAGCCGAACGATCGCCGGTCATGCGGCGCGCGTCGTCACCATGACGATGGACGTATCATCGACAGCGGTCATGGCGAAACTGGGTTCGCCGGCGACAGCGATGCCGTCGCGCGCGGCAAGGCGAAAGTTGGCTACGTCGAGGCGGCCCACCGTTGTCACGAGGTATGCCTGCGAGTCTTGCGGCAATGCATGCACGAGCGTTTGACCGGCCAGCATCGTCGCGCCGAGCAAACGGGCATTGGCATTGATGGCCAATGCGCCGGCGCGATGATCGGCAGGGTCCCCGCTTGCGAGTACGACGAGCCGTCCTTGCTGCTCGTCCAGACCGCAGCGCCGCATCGCCCAGCGCGGCTCACCGTTGGGCGAGCGGGGCGTCAACCAGATCTGGAAAAGCCGCGTTGGCTCTCGCTCTTCGTTGCGCTCGGAGTGAAGCACGCCGGTGCCCGCGCTCATTGCCTGAACGCAGCCAGCTTCAATGCGGGCCGCGTTGCCGAAACTGTCCGCGTGGGTAATCGCGCCGGTGCGCACATAGGTCACGATCTCGACGTTGCGGTGCGAGTGCATGTCGAAGCCGGCGTGCGGAGCGAACTCGTCATCGTTCCAGACGTGAAGCGCTCCCATTGGCGTATGCCCGGGACGTCCCAGTTCGCCGAAGCGGAAATGCAAGCTGGCTTTGAGCCAGCCCCGCTCGATACTGCCGAGCGTGTCAAAGGGGCGATGTTCGATCATGATTCAACCTTCGCGTGATGCAGAGGCGGCGCTCATGCCGCCGCCCCGAACCGCTTGCGCATTGCGATCGCAACGAGGGCGCCTAGACTTGCGCCTGGCCGCCGTCGACGAACAGTTCGATACCGTTCACAAAGCTGGCGTCGTCCGAAGCGAGGAAGAGTGCTGCGCCGGCGATCTCGTCCGGCTCGCCCACGCGCCCCATCGGAATACGCGAGGCGAGATAGTCGAGCAGTCCCTGCTGTTGTGCTTTGTCCGGGCCCGCCAGTTCCACCAGGCCGGGCGTTCTCGTCGCGCCCGGGCTGATCGTGTTGACGCGGATCTTGCGGTCCTTCAGATCGAGAATCCAGCTGCGCGCGAATGCCCGGATTGCCGCTTTGGACGCGGAGTAGACGCTGAAGGCCGCGGTTCCCTCGATGGTTGTCGTCGAACCGGCGAGGATCACGGAGGCGCCATCGGCGAGTAGCGGGAGCGCCTTTTGCACGGTGAACAGCGTGCCCTTCACGTTGCGGTCAAATGTGTCGTCAAAGTGCTGCTCGGTGATTTCGCCCAGCGGCAGCATCGAGCCGCCGCCCGCGTTGGCGAAGAGCACGTCAAGACGGCCCTTCTCGCCGCGAATCTGCTCATACAGCGAATCCAGCTGATCGAGCTTCGACGAATCGACGCGAACGCCGGTCGCGTTGCCGATCGCGGCGACCGCTGCATCGAGTTCGGCCTGGCGGCGGCCAGTGACGTAGACGTGCGCGCCTTCCGCTGCAAAGCGCTTTGCGGTGGCGAGTCCAATGCCGCTGGTGCCGCCGGTAACCAGTGCGATCTTGCCTTCGAGCTTGCGTGCCATGATGTTGATCCTTTGCTTCAGTGAGTTGCGTTCGTTAAGGGGTGAGGCGATGTGAGAAGAATATCGACGCGAGCCATGTTTCGAAATAGAATTGATTGCAAACCATCATTGCAAAAATGAAATGACGAAATTCCCGGATTTCGAAGGGCTCGCGATGTTCGCCAAGGTGGCCGAAGAGGGTTCGTTCGCCGCGGCGGCCCGTGCCATGGGCGTGTCCGTCGCAACGGTGTCGCGTGGCGTCGCGCGCCTGGAAGACCGCCTTGGGGCGAGGCTTTTCAATCGCACGTCACGGCAGCTCGCGCTAACCGAATTCGGCAGCACGATCTGCGAGAAGGCCGGCGACATATATCGACAGGCGGAAGAAGCGGAGAGCGCGGCGCGCGAGATGTCGGTTCAGCCTCGCGGACTGATCCGTTTTGCGGTGCCCATGTCGTTTGGTTTGCGTTGGCTCGCGCCGCTGTTGCCGGAATTCTCGCGGCGCTTTCCCGAGATATCGATCGATCTGCATCTCTCGGATGCGCCGGTCGACATTGTGGCGGAAGGGTTCGATGCGGCGCTGCGCATCGCCGCGCTGCCTGATTCGTCGCTGATCGCACGGCGCCTGTGTCCGGTGTCGCAGGTGGTCGTCGCGTCGCCCGGATATCTCGCGCGCTGCGGGCGTCCGGCCCATCCGCGCGATCTGGTTGGCCGACCCTGTCTCTCGTATGCCTATCGCGCGCGCAGCGAGGTGTGGCGCTTCGCGAATGACTCAGGCGAGGAAGAGGCCGTCACGCCCGTCGGTCCGCTGCGGGTGACCAACTCCGACGCACTGCTGCCCATGCTGCTCGCAGGGCTCGCGGTTGCCGAGCTGCCCGACTTCATTGCGGGTGAGTACCTTGCCGATGGACGACTCGAGTCGATCCTGACCGACTGGCACCTGACACGGGGCGGTTTGTACTTCGTCACGCCCTCGGCCCGGGCGCGCCCGGCAAAGGTCACCGCGCTGGCGGATTATTGCGCGGAGTTCCTGTCGAAACCCGTGTGGTCGCGGGAGAAATAGAGGCGCTGCCGGCCATGTCCTGCCTTTATGCCAACACCCGCCATTGCGCTATTGGAACGATGAGTTGCACGCGCTGTCATTCCCGAATGCCATGGGCGAACGTATTCTTCTCCGCTCGCCTGCCTCAGTTCGTTTCACCGGGCCGCGAGGGACGGTGGTCGCTGTAATATTGTCGCCGGATGATGGAGCGGTTATCGCTTAACAACCTCGAAGAGGAGAATCACCATGCCGTACGTCACAACGAAGGACAACGTCGAAATCTTCTACAAGGACTGGGGTTCGAAGGACGCCCAACCCATCGTATTTCACCACGGCTGGCCTTTGTCTTCCGACGACTGGGATGCGCAAATGCTCTTCTTCGTGAAGAACGGATATCGTGTCATCGCCCACGATCGTCGCGGCCACGGTCGTTCGTCGCAGGTCTCCGAAGGGCATGATATGGATCACTACGCCGCGGACGCCTTCGCCGTTGTCGAAGCATTGGATCTGCGTAACGCGGTGCATATCGGCCATTCGACAGGCGGCGGCGAAGTGGCCCGGTACGTGGCAAAGCACGGACAGCCCGCCGGCCGCGTGGCCAAAGCGGTTCTGGTTAGCGCGGTACCGCCGCTGATGCTCAAGACCGCGACGAATCCGGAAGGCCTTCCGCTCGAAGTATTCGACGGCTTTCGGCAGGCGCTTGCCGCGAACCGTGCCCAGTTCTTCGTCGACGTTCCGGCCGGACCCTTCTACGGTTTCAATCGGCCGGGCGCGACCGTGCATCACGGCGTGATTCAGAACTGGTGGCGACAGGGAATGATGGGTAGCGCACAGGCTCACTACGAGGGGATCAAAGCATTTTCGGAAACCGACCAGACCGAAGATCTTCGCGCCATAACCGTCCCGACGCTGGTGCTGCATGGCGAAGACGATCAGATCGTACCGATTGCCGACGCAGCGCTGAAGTCGATCAAACTGCTCGGCAACGGCACGCTGAAGACGTACCCCGGCTTCTCGCACGGGATGTTGACGGTCAATGCGGAGATCCTCAACGCGGACCTGCTGGCTTTCGTGCGGGCGTAGTCGAAGCAGGATGTAGAGGCCGCGCGCATGCGCTCGATGTCTTCGCAATCCGGCTGCACGCGGCCGCTCTCTGCCGTTCGCCCCTGCTTACCGGCAGACGTTGGAAAAACCCTTTTCACGTTCAAAGAGCAGCCGCTCGTCAAGTTTGAATCGACGTACGCGGCACGGGAACCTGCACGTTGCCGTCGACGCGACGACGAACGGGCAAGCGCCGGAATCTCTCAGCGCTCAACCGCCTTGAACACGCGATTCTTGTCGAGCGTGCCTGGATCGAGCGCCGTCTCACCGCCTTCCGCGGGCGATGCGGGGTGGTCGTCTTCCAATGCGCGCCCCGTATAGCGGCTTCGTGGCCGTATGACCTTGCCCACCCGGAGTTGCTCGATGCAATGCGCGAGCAGCCCTACGCTGCGGGCCGTCGCGAACAACGCGAACGACGCATCGCGTGGCAATGCCAGCTGCGTCGCCAGGGCCGCGAGCGCAACGTCGATATTCGGCTTGAGCCCGGTCAGCTCGACCACCTTGGCGATGAACGACGTGAGCTCACGAGGAGGATCCAGCACCGCGAGCAATGCGGCCGCCCGCGGATCGCCGTCCGGATACAGATGATGTCCAAACCCCGCGATGGGAATGGCCGACTGCAAGTGGTAAGCAACCACATGCTCCGCACCGAGTCTGCCGACGTCGTCGAACACGGCCCGCACGCGGCCTGACGCATCGCCGTGCAGCGGCCCGGATAACGTTGCGAGCCCGGTGAGCAGGCATCCCGGCAGCGATGCGCCGGTGGAGGCGGTAATCCTCGCAGCGAACGCCGAACTCGTAATCTCGTGGTCGGCCACGAGAACCATGGCCTTGCGGATGAGTTCGGCGCCATCGCGGTCCTGGCCCCAACCGAGCGCAAGCCGCTCATGCGTCATTTGGGCGTTCGCGTTGCGTCGCGCGCCAAACGCTTGTGCGACGAGCGCCACGAGCCGGCCGGCCTCGACATGCAGCGCGCTGTCCGTGCGTCCGAGGGTGGAGTGTCCGCTGGCCGCGAGCGCCGCCAGCGATGTGAACGCGCATTGCCTGCCTCGCTCGTCGCCCTGCAGCGGCAAGTCGCCGCTTTCGAAGGTAACGGGCGCGCGCGCATTCCAGAGAATAGCCGCGACGTCCTCGAGCGTTGCCGTTTCCGAAAGCCGGATGCTATCGCGTCCCCGGTAATACGGCCTGCCTTTCGAGAAGGTGGTGATGCTGCTGTAAATGCACGGCTCCGCGCCGAATATCGTCCCGGCGGCGAGCGCTTCGCGCTTGCGTCCCACCTGTTTCTTGCGGCACAGACCGGCGACGTCTTCCGCGCGATAGAGGCTCTTGCGTGGATCCTGCGGATCCGGCATGACCGCGATGTTGCCTCGACTGACATATGCATAGACAGTCTGCGGCTGCACGCCGAGTTGTCGGGCCGCTTCGGTCAGCGTGATCCAGTTTCGCATGGGATGGCAGGCAAGGTCATGCAGCGGTACAGCGCGGCGGGAGAGGGACGATTCGGATCGCGCCTTTGCATACGGGCGCGCCGATCCAGCGCCAATAGTGACGTCTTTTCAGGTAAAAGTCATCTCGGCGGGTCGCCGCTCCAGGATCTCGACGAGAATGTCACCGGGCGATCGCACGAAGCACGCCCTGACGCCAGGGCGTACCTGCTTGATCGGTTCGACGATTTCCGCGTCGCAGCGCACCAGGTGCTCGAACGCGGCGTCCAGATCGTCGACGCTCACGCCGAAGTGATCGATACCCTGACTGCGCTCGCCATCAGGACGGCGGGGCTGTGCGTTTGTCAGCGAGGTGATGAAAAGGTTGATGCTGCCGATGCGCAAATCCACTCGCCCCGGCCGACGCACGATCTCGGCGTTCAGGCAGCGCGCAAACCAGGCGGCGGTGGCTTCGGCGTCCGACGAGCGCAGTTGCAGATGATCCCACTTGAATTCAATCATTCGATTTCTCTGGATAGTCGGAAGCGTCACAGTTCGATGCGGGCAAGCTTACCCAGCAGCACGGAGTAAGAGAACGCGCCGAGCAGGCATATCGAGCCCATCAGGTTCAAAGCCCAGTAGAAGTGGCCGGTGTGGTGGGTGATGTAGCCGATCATGAGCGGCGTGGTGACGCCCGCGATGTTGGCCGCGAGGCTGGTGATGCTGCTGGTCAGTCCCACATACTGTCGCGGCGCGATTTCAGAGACGGCGGCCCACGACATCGACCCGATGCCCTGCGCGAAGAACGCGATCGTCAGAATGGCGATCACCAGCTCGTTCGACTCGACGAAATTGACGAGCACGATAGACGCACCGAGCAGCGTGCCGATAATGAGCGGCGCCTTGCGGGCGGTGGAAATCGACACGCCGCGTCGGATGAAAAAGTCCGAGAGGAAACCGGCAAGCAGAATGCCGACCGTCGCGCCGATAAACGGGAGTGCCTGGAAGATCCCAACCTTGATCATCGACATGTGACGTGCTTCGATCAGATAGGTCATGAACCACGTGGTGAAGAAGACCAGCAAGGTGTTGTTGCAGAACTTGCCGAGACAGATGGCGAGAATCTGCCGGTAGCCGAGCAGCTTGAGCGCCATGCGCCAGTCGAACTTCTCGCGGGGCTTGCGCGCTGCCGTAGCGCCTTCGTGGATGTATTGCAGTTCGGCCGCATTCACGCCCGGATGCTGAAGCGGATCGCGATAAATGCGGTACCAGACCATACTGAACAGAATGCCGAAGCCGCCCGTCACGAAGAAGACCGTACGCCAGCCGTACGCGGCGGAGATCCATAGCAACAAGCCAGTAAATAAGGGCGTGCCGATGTATTGGCCCATCACATAGACGCTGGTCGCGAAGCCGCGTTCCCGGGCGGGAAACCACAACGTCACGGCGCGTGCGTTCGAAGGGAAGGCCGGCGCCTCCAGCGCGCCGATGGCGAGCCGCGAACCGAGCAGCATCTGGTAGCCGGCCGCCAGACCTTGCGTCAGGGTGGCGAACGACCAGCCGACCAGAGACAGGGCATAGGCCACCCGCGAGCCGAGGACATCGGTCAGCACACCGCCGGGCACGAGCGCAATCGAATAGGCGAGACCGAATGCCGCAAAAAGCTCGCCCATCTGCATTTTGTCGAGCCCCAGCCCCTTCGAGAGGCCTGGCGCGACGATACCCAGCGCCGACCGGTCCACGTAATTGAGGATGGTCGCCACGAGCAGCATCGAGAGCACGACGTACCGGACCCGGGAGCGTTTCGTGGCATCCGCGTAAGCCGGATTTCGTGCCGGCAAGGTTTGTTCCTCTACGACTTTCATCGATGTCTCCGTAACATTAGCCTGTTGTTATTGATGGCTGGCGAAAGACGATTTATCCGCGGCCGACGAACGGCATGGCGCTCGCCATGATCGTCATGTTGAGCACATTGGCTTCGAGCGGAAGACCGGCCATATGCACGACCGCATTGGCAACGTGCGTTACGTCCATTCTTGCTTCGGGCGCCATGCGTCCGTCCGCTTGCAGGACGCCGCGGTTCATGCGTTCCGTGAGGGAGGTCGCCGCATTGCCGATATCGATCTGGCCGCAGGCGATGTTGAACGCGCGTCCGTCCAGTGCAATCGATTTGGTAATGCCCGTGACGGCATGTTTGGTTGCGGTATAGGCGATGGTATGCGGCCTTGGCGAGTGGGCCGAGATCGAGCCGTTGTTGATGATCCGTCCGCCTTGAGGGGACTGCGCCTTCATCAGGCGATAAGCGGCCCGTGCGCACAGAAACACGCCGGTCAGATTGGTGGCGACGACATCGTTCCAGAAGTCGACCTCGTAGTCTTCCAGCGGGACGGCCCCCGCGTTGCGGCCCGCGTTGTTGAAGAGCACGTCGAGCCGGCCGAACGTTTCGGCGATTTGCGAAAACGCGCGCTCCACCGATGCCGCATCGGCGACGTCGGCCTGGAAGACATACGCCTCTGCGCCGGCAATGCCGATTGCCTCCCTGGTTTCCAGAAGCGGCTCGGCTCTGCGGCCGATCAGCGCGACGCTAAACCCGGCGCTGGCGAGCGCCACGGCGGCGGCGCGGCCGATGCCGGAACCGGCACCCGTAACAGCGGCGAATTTCTTCGATGCAGGCATTTCAGTTCCTCTCGACAATTCAATTGAGCACGGGGAAGAGAGTTGCATTCGCGCCATGCGGTGAGCAATCTTGATTGATTGAATCAACATCTGGGGGCCTTGCGCATGGGGATCGCACCAGGGTTTTCCTGATACGTGCGTTGCCGGCCGAGCGGCGGACAAGGGCATGCAAGGAGAGCGAATCGCGTCGTGCGGAGTGCAGGGGACGAATGAGGGGCCGATCATTTCCCAGGAGTTGATTTATCCAATCAACATTGACGACCCGGTCTGCGGTTCGTAGTCTCTCGACGTCTGTCTACCCAAGTCCCCAAGGAAGAACCATGTCGGAAAATAACCGTACCAGGCTGTTGATTGCGCGCAAGGTTCCCACCGCCGTGGCGAAGCGCGCCGAGGCCGAACTCCATGCCTTCGTGACCGAGGCCGATATGGACGCGTGGTCTGTCGTCGAGTTCTGCACGAAGCACGACGTGCCGGCTGTACTGATCGGCAAGAAGTCCGGTTTGCAGGCGGAGCACATTGCCGCGCTGCCCGCGTCGGTCAAGATCATTGCGAATGCGAGCGCGGGGTTTGATCACATGGATGTGGCGGCCGCCCGGCAAAGGGGAATAGTCGTGACGAACGCACCCGACGCGTTGACCGAATGCACCGCCGATTTCTCCATGCTGCTCGTGCTGGCGGCTTGCCGTCGCGCGTCGGAATACGAACGAATCATGCGCAACGGATGGGGCAAATCGTTCGGCATGACCGAGATGCTGGGTACGCGAGTCAATGGCAAGACGCTCGGCATTGTCGGATTCGGGCGGATTGGACGGGCGGTCGCGAAGCGTGCGCAGGGTTTCGGCATGCGCGTGATCTATACGGACATCAGCCGCGCGGCGCCGGCGCTGGAAAACGGCGCGACGTTTTACGCCAGACTCGACGAAATGCTGCCGCACTCTCAAGTGCTGACGCTGCACGTGCCGGGCGGAGGTGTCCCGTTGATGACAAGAAAGGAGTTTGGACTCTTGCCGAAGGGCGCAGTGTTCGTGAACGCGGCGCGTGGTGGTCTCGTGGACGAAGATGCGCTCTACGAAGCGCTGACTTCGCGACATCTGTTCAGCGCGGGTCTGGATGTGTACCGGAACGAACCCGATGTCGACAAGCGTTTCGCGGAGCTCGACAATGTGTTTCTGACGCCGCATATGGCCAGCGCGACGATCGAGACGCGCGACCAGATGGGCTTTACGGCACTGGACAATGTCGCCGCCGTGCTGGATGGGCGACCCGCGTTGAATCCGGTGTGAGGCCAGCCCTCCCGCATTGCGCTTGCCATGCGCGCGCGGGTGGGCTGTTTGAATCGCTTGCCGATTGCAGGGCTGCTGTCATGGAGCCGCCAACCGGCAACGCGAGCCGAGCAAGTCGGCTAGTGCTGCGTCGCCTCCAGAAGACGCTTGAGTTGCGACACCGCCGTATCGGATTCCGATTGAATTCGCGCGCGCAACACGAGCCAGTTGAATATCGCGAACCACAACGACGGCGCGCGATAAGTGAACTCACGTTGAAAGCGGGTTCCGTTTCCGTTCGATGTCAGCGAATAGGTGACGGTGCCAGCCGGTCTGCTGTCGATCTTTCCGTCGATCGTCCACTTGTCCGGGCGCTCCCGTGCCGCGACCGTCCACACGACGCGGCCGCGCCTGCCCGCTACACGGAAGTCCTCCGTCACCTGCTCGCCCAGATCGAGGGAATGGTCGACGGAGCCGCTGACCGCGAGCGATGACGGATGCCAGTCCGGCCAGTGAGCCGGAGTCGTGACGTAGTCGAATACGACGGTGGGAGGGCGTTGAATCGACGCAACCGTCACGATGCGTGTGTCGAGTCCAATCCGCTGCGGCAATGGAGCGGCGAGCAACGCGATAACGACGAGCACGGCCAGTGTCGCCGTGACGAACCGTGTACGGGGTTTCATAGCGCTTTGTACTCGACGCGCATCAGAGGCAATTATTCTACTGCGAAGCGGTAGGGCAATCTCCCTCGACTTCCCAATTCGCGCGCTATCTGTCGAACGCAATGCCCTGCCTGCGCAGTTCCCGCATACCGCTGTCGAGGTGCGCTCGCGCGCTGTCCGGATCGCCAACGCGCATTTGTTCGTACGCGCGTTGCGCGACCTCATGAGGCACGGGCTTGAGCGGCTGATTGGCGCTCATCGCCTTGAGCTGCACCGCTGCGGCGCGCTCCAGGTAATACAGGTCGTCCCACGCCTGCGCGATGTCCGCGCCCGCCACCATCACACCGTGGTTCTTCAGAAACAGGATGTCGGCGTCGCCCATTGCCGCGGCGATGCGGTCCCCTTCCGACTCGTCCAGCGCCAGACCGTTGTAGTGCTCATCGACCGCCGTGCGGCCGTAGAACTTCAACGCCGTCTGCCCGAGCCACAGCAGCGGTGGTCCCTCCAGCAGACACAGCGCCGTGGCGTTCGGCATATGCGTGTGAAACGCGGCCTTCACGCGTGGCATCAACCGGTGCAGGCGCGCATGGATATAGAACGCGGTCGCTTCCGGTTTGCCCTCACCGTGGACAACGTGTCCGTCGAAATCGCAAATCAGAAGTCGTGATGCAGTGATTTCGGCGAACGCATAGCCGTACGGATTCACAAAGAACAGATCGTCGTGGCCAGGGACGACGGCCGAGAAGTGATTGCAGATCCCTTCCTCCAGGCCGTGCCGCGCCGCGAGCTGAAAACACGCGGCCAGTTCGATACGAGCCTGCATGACCGCGTCCGCGTCGAGCCGCACGTGGGGTGAGCTCGCCTTGGAGGCGGTGGATAGAAGTGTATGCGCCATGATCGTTGTCCCTGAAATTTACCAGCCAAGTGAAGTGAAGAGTGCCGGCACCTGATCGAGTGTCGCGAGCGTCGCGTCCGGGGTGTAGTCGGGCAGCAAGGTGCGGCCTGTTCCGCGATCGATCCACACGCAGCGAAACCCGATATTGCGCGCGGCCGCGTGATCCAGATGCGGGCTCGCGCAAATATGCACGACGTCGTCCTTCGTTATACCGAGTTGTTCGTGAGCATAGTCGAACAGTCTGCGCGCCGGCTTGTACGCGCCCGCCTGCTGCGCGGTTATCACACGGTCGATGTAGCCGCCGAGCTGCGCGACGTTGCCTGAGATGATGTCATCGTCCGTATTCGACACGATGCACAGGCGATAGCCATCTTCCCTCAGCCGCCGCAGTGTGGACACCACCTCGGGAAACGGCGGCATCGCGGAGATGCTATCGGTCAGCACACCAATGTCGTCCTGCTCGCCGTGCAAGCCGAGTTCTTCGAGCGCGAGACGCAAGCCCTCGCCGGCCACCTGGCGGAACGAGCGATGCGGAGGTGTCTGCTCCAGCGCATGCTCGTGCCGGTCGTAGACCTCGATGAGTTTTGCCGGATCGACGACGTTGCCGTGTTTCGTCCGCAGAATGTCGCCGACCGCGGCCCGCAAACCTTCATCCCATTGGATCAGTGTGCCGTAGCAGTCGAAAGTGAGCCACTGCGGGCGGCCTGTGTTGTGAAGTGACATGATTTGCTCGCTTGGAAACGGGGTTCAGGTGTTCAGAAGTAGCCAGCTTAGGCACGATGGACGATATTTGAAAATTAAATTAAGCTCTTAGATTCAGTTGATTTTCAAATAACGAAGCGAGCCGCTCATGCTTGATCTCGAACTGTTGAACACACTGATTTGCGTCGTCGACGAAGGGAGTTTCACGCGCGCCGGCGAGCGTGTGCATCGAACGCAATCGACGGTCAGCCAGCAGGTGCGCAAACTGGAAGAACTGGTCGGGCGAACGCTGCTGCTGCGCGACCGCACCGGCAATCAGGTGACGGCGACCGAGCACGGCGAGTTGCTCGCGCAATACGCGCGCCGGCTGCTGGCGTTGGCGCAGGAAGCACAGGACGCGCTGGTCAGCGAGGTGGAACTGACGCCGGTTCGTATCGGCGTGCCGGAAGATTTCGACGCGCGGCGCATGTCGGCCATGCTGTCGGGCTTCGTCAAGGCAAAGCCGGGCGTGCGGCTGGAGACCGTCGCCGGCATGAGCGTCGACCTGCAACGCAAGCTGGCGAGCGGCGAGATCGAGATTGCGCTGGTCAAGCGCGAACCGGGCAGTGGGGAGTGTCTGGCGTCATGGCCGGAATCGCTGGTGTGGGTCCGCGGCGGGCAGGTTGAGTTACCGGACGAGTCGGCGGACGAGCCCATCCCACTGGCGCTATTTCCTCACGGGTGCGTGTACCGGCAACGCGCGATTCGCAGCCTCGACCGGGCGCATCGGCGCTGGCGCATCGCGTTCGGAAGTCAGAGTCTCACCGGCATTCAGGCCGCTGTTTCATCGGGTCTGGGGATTTCAGTGCTGCCCACGTCGGCGGTGCTGCCTGAGCATCGACTGTGCACGGGTTTGCCGCGGTTGCCCCCGACGGAGCTTGCGCTCGTGACTTCTCGCGGGGTGCTCAATGCGCTGCAGTTGGCGTTGGTCGAATTTCTGAAGGCGGAAATAAAGGCCTAGGGCCCGAGTTGGCGTGAGCCCGATCCCGATGGCGGGAAACCGAACGGCATGTCGCTTTCGAAAGCTCAATGTGTCCGGGGCCCGCGTCGTACGAATCGCCCATCGGAGCGCGCCGTCCACCTCCACCGGTAGCATCGCGCCGTCACGGCCACTCGTTGGCAGCGTACTCAGAAGTTGTGGCGCAAGCCGAGCATGACCGCCGTGGTGCCAACGCCCGGCGCAACCGGTTGGCCGTAGACGATCGTCTGGTTCATGCCGCCTTGATTGTTCACATGACCGACCTGGGCGTAGGCCAGCGTGCGCTTCGAGACGTTGTATTCGGCGCCGATCGCGATCTCAGTCGACTTGTTCGACGAATGGTTCTTGTCTTTTAGGTAGTAGAGACCGGACGCCACGGTGAATGCAGGCGAAAATCGATAGCGCAGGCCGACGGAGTACATGTCGAGGTTGACCTGATTCGAGTGTGCAGGATTCCTGCCGTTTGCATACGAAGCCGACACGGAAAAGCCCTCGATCGTATACATCCCGCCGAGATAGACAAAACGGTTGTTGTCGACCCCCGTAAGCGGCGCGCCCGGCGCCGGGTTCGCATCATGCCCGTTGTAGTAGACGGCGGCCAGATTGAGTCCGTAGTTTGCATACTTGAGGACCGCCGACTCGCGCGTGCCGCCCTGCCACTGGCCGGCCACGCCGCCAGGCGCGTATTCCAGTCCAAGCGATACGCCGCCGAAAGCCGGCGACTGGTAGACGAGCGCGTTACTGTCATAAAGCGCACCGATCGGCGCATTCGTGCTGGTTCCCGGCCAACCCGCCGCCTGGTTCATCCCGAGCCACGCGGTCAGAATGCTGCCGAAATACTGGGCCGAGCGTGCGTCGGTTTCGGCCATCGCGTAGATCATCGGCACGATCTGACGGCCGGCCGTGAACGTGCCGATTGGCCCCGAGACACCAATTGTCGTGAACTGGTTAAAAACCGCGGTTGTCCCGGGCGTGTCCGTGAGGCCGGATTTGCCCGTGCCGCTGTCGAACGAACCTTGCAGCCTGAAATTGACCTTGTAGCCGGCGCCGATATCCTCGCTGCCGCGGATGCCCCAGATGCTCGAGTAAATACCGCCATCCTTGAAGCGGAACACTTTGCCCGTGTTCGGCGCTTTCGGCGAGAACGTCGCCGCCGAACTGCTCTGATACAGCAGTCCCGCATCGAGGATGCCATAGAGCGTGACCGACGATTGGGCATGCGCGACGCCTGTCCATGCGACCAGCACGGCGGCTGCGGTCAGTTTCACCTTCATTGTGTCTCCGTAGTTTTATCGTTACCGTCATGCGAGGACGGCGGGGTCCGGCGTTGTGATCAATCGGATTGTTGGCGTAGCAGTTTTTTGTCGATCTTTCCGACGCTCGTCCTGGCGATCTCCGCAACGAAGACGATGCGCGCAATCTCGGGTACGGCATAACGGCTGATCCGGTTCGCCTCCACGAGCACGAGCAGATGCGCGCGAACCTCGCTGCCGGTCAACGCCGCATCCGGCTCGCATACGATGAACGCCTGCGGACGCTCGCCCCACTTATCGTCCTTCACGCCGACGACTGCGCTTTCGCGCACGCCCGGAATGGCGTTGATCAGCGCCTCGACCTCGATCGACGAGACCCATTCACCGCCGGTCTTGATGACGTCCTTCATGCGGTCGACGATCTGTACATAGCTGTCCTGTGTGACGACGGCCACGTCTTGAGTGTGCAGGTAACCGCCCGCCCACAGCGCTTCTGAAGCGCCCGGCTTGCCGTGATATCCCTGAGTCAGGAAGGGCGCGCGCAACACGATCTCGCCCTGGCTGCGGCCGTCGCGCGCCACCTCGTTCATGTCCGCGTCGACCACGCGCAGCTCCACCATCGGCACCGGCCGTCCGGCCATGCAGCGCCGCCGAACTTCTTCGTCGATGCTCACGGGCGCCGCGCCCGGCGCGCACTGCGAAAGAGCGACCACCGGTCCGGTCTCGGACATTCCATAGCCGGAAAACACATCGATGCCGCGAGCCAGCGCGGCTCGACACAGCGTCGGCGACAGCGCGGAGCCGCCGATGATCATCTTCCAGCCGGACAGGTCCTGTCCGTCGCGCCCGGAGGCATCGAGCAGCATTTGCAGCAGGGTGGGCACGCAATGCGAAAACGTCACTTTCTCGCTGGCTTTCAACTTGAGCAGCGTGTCGGGCTGATAGCGGCCGGGCAGTACGATCTTCAGGCCGAGCAGCACGGCGATATAGGGCATGCCCCATGCGAGCACGTGGAACATCGGCGTGATCGGCATATAGACGTCTTCGCGGTGCAGCCGCTGGCCCTCTCGCGGGGAGCACAACGTGGTCGCCGTCGCCAGCGCATGCAGCACGATCTGCCTATGGCTGTAGAACACGCCTTTGGGGTCGCCTGTCGTACCGGTGGTGTAGAAGAGCGCCGCGCGCGTGTTCTCGTCGAAGTCCTCGAACGGGAAGTGCTCGGAAGCGGCCGCGAGCAGATGTTCGAATTCGCCCGCGCACGGCATCGCCGGCACATCGAGGCCGCCGCTGTCGCCATCGCCATCGCCATCGCCGTCGGCGGCGATGATCAGGGTGCGCACACTGCGCAGTTCGCCGTGAATCTGCTCGAGGAGCGGCAGAAAATCCGTGTGCACGATCAGCACGTCCGCATTCGCGTCGTTCAATGCATACGCGATCTGCTGCGCGGAAGTGCGCACGTTGACCGTGAGCATGGTCGCACCCATCATCGGGATTGCGAAATATCCTTCGAGGTAGCGGTGGCTGTCCCAGTCCATGATCGCCACGGTCGAACCATGCCGCACACCGAGCGCCGCCAGCGCATTGGCGAGACGGCCGATGCGCCGGTTCAACGCGGCGAACGTGTGGCGCCGCTCGCCGCGATAGGTGATCTGCTGGTCTGGCGAGACGGCAAGTGCGTTCACCAGCAGCTGCCTGACGAGCAGCGGATAGCCATAAGCGGACGGCGTGGGTGTGATCAGGGGGACGGACGGATCGAACGGTTGCACAGCAATGCTCTCCTGCACCGGGAATCGTGGCGGCATCGTGCCGGCTAGTGCAGGCAAGAATACGCAAGGCCCAGCGTGCGAACCCCTCCCGTGACGGGAGGGGTATGGAAAACACTCAGTGTTGGTGGATCAGCCGCGCGCGCACCGGCGCGCCTGGTCTGCGAGACACGCCGCTTGAACCCCTGTCAGGCCTCTTCGAGCAGGCCGAGGACCAGCGCGCGACGCACCGCATGCTTGCGCGAACTGGCGTCGAGCTTGCCGAACAGGTTCTTCAGGTGCCACTTCACCGTGCCCTCGCCGACCGTCGCGGCCGTGGCGATTTCCTTATTCGACAGGTTGCGCGCGAGCAGTTCGAGGATCTCGCGCTCCTTTGGCGTCAGCACGACGCTCGGCACCGCGCGGGGATTGGCCGTGCCGCGCAGCGCGGGCGGCCGCGCAATGCGCGGCACGGCGATCGCGTGAGCGGTCTCGGGGGAATCGGTCTGTTCCGCGCTCACGCGTCTTGCCCAGTCCGCGAGCGCCGGATGGGCATCGGCGAGCGTTCGCGTCAGATCGTAGGTCTGCGCGAGGTTCATCGCCTCGCGCAGCAGCGGCAGGCCGTTTGCGCCGGTCTGCTCGAGCGCGAATGCGCGCAGCGCCATCAATTCGATGCGCGGCACACCGAGCTTTTGCGTCTGGGCGAGTTCCGCCGCCTCGGTGAGAGTATGCAACGCACTGTCGTTGCGCCGCGCCGCCAGGTCGGCGCGGGCGCCTGCAAAGAGCCGCAGCAGGGCCACTGACCCGCGCCACAGCGGTCCTTGCGGTATAGCCGCGTCAGCCAGGATCTCGTCGATGCTGCGCACCAGGGCGTCGCATGTCTGGGCGCGATACCGGCTCGCATGAATACGCACCTGCTCGGCGACGCTGACGATGCGCAGCCGCGGGAGCCGCCGCGCGAGGCCCATTGCGTGCAGCGCTTCGAGCAGGTCGAGCGCGCGGTGCTCGCTGCCGCGCACGCCCGCGACGCGCGCGGCGGTGCAGTAAGCGAGTATCACCGTCTCGGGCGTACCGGCGCGCTCGAGCACATCCAGCCGGTTTGCCAGCAACGCGGCGGCTTCGTCGATCCGATCGGCCTCATAGCTGAGCGCCGCACCGATCGCCGCGAACATGCAGGTAAGCGGATGCCGCCGGCCCAAATCGGCCTCGGCGCTCGTCAGCGCCGGCATCACGACCTCTTCGGCAAGGCGCAACTGGCCTTCGCGCAAGTAGCTCAACGCAACGATGTGATCGCCCCAACGCGCCAGATAGCCGTGCCCTTTGCCGACTTGTCCGCGCGGCACGCGTTGCTGGAAACGTCGCGCTTGCGCCGGCTCGCCGAACAGGACGGAGCGTGCCGACAAGCGGTTTGCGTGGACCTGCGCGAGCCATGATGCGCCGTCGGGCGGATGGTCCGCCCAGGGCTCGAAGAGTTCGACAAAACGGTCGGGTTCGTCAGCGTAATAAGCAGCCGCGCTCAGAATCAGCGCGCACTCGTAGCGCAACTCGGTGTCGACGCCCGGCGCCGCGAGAACGCGCTCCACCTGGCAGCGCGCCTCCTTGTGCCGCTGACCGAGCGCGAGTGCCCAGGCCGCCGCGAGCCGCAGACGAGGCCGCCGTTCGAGTTCCGATTCCGGCAGCCGGTCGAGCCAGTCGAGCACGGTGGCCAGGTGGCCCTGCTTGACCGCATCGTGCAGCCACCGGTCCGCCAACTCGTAGGCGGTCTGGTACTGCCCGGCCGCCAGCGCATGATAGGCGGCCTCCTGCAACATGCCGTGCGCGGCGAGCCACGTCGTCGCTCGCGTGTGGAGCGTGGTCTGCGCGCCGGCGTCGAGCGCCAGCAAGCGCTCGCGCAGCACGTCGCGCACGAGCATGTGCAAGCGGCACCACGGGCCGTCCTCGGACGTGATGAACACCGGAGTTTGCCGCACGAGACCGAGCAGCCGTTCGGGCGCGCCGGCGTCGCCGGTCAGCGCCGCGCACAGGTCGGGATGCAGCATGTCGACGACGCTGATCCGCGTGAGAAACGCCTCGTCTTCAGGGGAGAGCTTGGTGAGCAACGCGCCCACGAGCTGATCGCGCGCCCGGCCCGGGCCGGTTGCCAGCGCGTCGACGGTCTGACGCGGGTCCGCCGCGTGCGCCATGGCCGCGAGCGCGAGTTGCAGACCGAGCGGCCAGCCGTCCGTCGCTTCGAACAAACGCGCGCAGGCATCCGCGTCGATGCGCGGGCCGAAGCGGTTGCCGATCAGCGCGATTGTCTCGTCGAGACGAAAGCGCAGCACCTCGGGACCGACCAGCATTGCCTGTCCATAGGCGAGCAGATCGCCGAAAGCCACTTCGAGCCCGCTGCGCGCGGCAACGACGATTCGCAGGTTCGGCGGCGCGTTGTGTAACACGTACGCGAGCACTTCCGCGCCGTCGGCCGGCATCCGGTCGGCGTCGTCGATGAACAGCACGACATCGAGCGACAGCCGCGCCACTTCGGCGAGCCACGCGGTCGCGCCATCCAGACCGCCGGCGACTGCCGGCGCGCCCTCCAGCAGCAGCCGGCCGAAGTCGGGCCGCGCGCAAGCCGTGCGCATGGCATGAACCAGGCCCGGCAGGAGGTGGTCGGCGTCGTCACGCTCGTCGGCAAGCAGCCACGCTACCGTGGCGCCGGCAGTCAGATGCTCGCGCCGCCACTGGGCGAGCAGCGAGGTCTTGCCGAATCCGGCGGGCGCTTGCACCAGCACGAGCGGCTGGTGATTGAACGACGGTCCTACCGCGCTCAGGCGTGAGCGCGCCAGCAGATGGAGCGGTGCGCGCGGCGGGATCGTCTTCAGGACGATCTCTGTCGTAGCGGATTCACTGCCAAAGGAAGTGGTGGACATCTGGCGAGATTGGACTACGTTGCGGCGCGGCAGGGCGGGATGCTTCTGCCGACAGCACGTTTACAGGATGGGTCGGATTGTTTGCATGCGTCAAGCCCCTCCCTTCGAGGGAGGGGCGCACGTGGCGCCGACGGACTACGCTATGGTTCAACGGGTCTACGGTGTGGGAAAGGTCTCACTTTCACATGCCGATTCGGCCGGCCTACACAGCCTATCGGTGAGCAATATATCTCATGTACCGTCACCTTCTCGTCCCAGTCGACGGCGCCGACGCTTCAATCGAAGCGCTGGGTCAGGCGGTCGAATTCGCCCAGTCGATCGGTGCGCGGATCACATTCTGCCCGCTGCCGGCCGCACTCACGGGCTCGCGTCTGGATGCGGGAGTCGATCGAGACGCGCAGCCGGCCGACGGCGAAATGACCCGGGAACTGCTCGTGCGGGCCGAAGCAGCGGCACGGGCGCAAGGCGTGCCGTGCTCGCTCGCCACCCCCGGCGCGAATGCGCCGCTGCCGCTTGCCGCGCTTGCCCATGCTCAGGGCTGCGATCTGATCTGCGTCGCTCCGCGCCCGGCGGCGGCCGGAACATCGGCGGACGGCACGACGACGGTCGACGGCGGCGGCATCGCGGTGCTGGTCTGCGCGATCGATTCGCGTCCGGCAGTCGTACGGGCGATCGGCATTCTGCTTGCCGGGCAACGCGCTATCTCCGCGCACCTGCATGCCGCGCTCCGCGCCGCCCGGGTGAGTCGCGGGACGAATCCACAGTACGAGCCGACAACGTTGCACGCGCTCGCCAGCCGGCTGAACGAGTTGAAGCCGAAACAAAACGCGATGACGGAAGCCCTGTTTGCGCGACTGCGCGAACGCACCTCCGCGGTCGATGCGGAACTTGACGAGCTGGGACGGCAGCATCAACGTGCCATGCAGATGTTCGACGAATTGGGCCCGTTGATCGCAAGCAATGACGAATTCGCGGCAACCGCCGTGCGGCTCGAAGAGGGTCTGCGCGCATGCGCGCAGTTCACCTGGGAAAACATGGGCCGCAAGGAAGGCGTGGTGCTGCCAGCCGCGCGGCGCTATTTGAGCGACACGGACTGGAACGCACTGGCGCAAGCGTTTGGCGCCGGCTGCGCCGATGAACAGCCGAACACCCGGACGCTGTAAAGAACACGCGTCCAAAAGCCCTCACAAAGACTGGAGACATGAATGGCACATGCAATTCGAATGCACGAAACGGGTGGCCCCGAAGTATTGCGCTGGGAAGAGGTCGTCGTGGGCGATCCGGGCCCCGGCCAGGTCCGCCTGCGCCATGAAGCAATCGGACTCAATTTCGCCGACACCTACTTCCGCTCCGGCCTGTACCCCATGCCTTTGCCTGCGGGCATGGGCGTCGAAGCGGCGGGCATTGTCGAGGCGGTCGGTCCGAACGTGACGAACGTCGCGGTGGGCGACCGTGTTACGTACACCGGTTTTCTCAACACGCTTGGCGCTTATAGCAGCGAGCGGATAATCGCGGCTGCGCCGCTGATCCGGCTGCCCGCAGGCATCTCGTGCGAAACAGCCGCTGCGATGACAATGCGCGGCCTCACGTCCGCTTATCTGCTGCGGCGCATCCATGCATTCCGGCCCGGCGACACGATCCTGCTGCACGCTGCCGCCGGCGGCGTCGGACTGATCGTGTCGCAGTGGGCGAAGCTGCTCGGTCTGATCGTGATCGGCACGGTCTCGAACGAAAGCAAGGCGGCGGTCGCCCGCGCGCATGGCTGCGACTATACGATCGACTACAGCCGCGAGGACGTCGCGAAACGCGTGCGCGAATTGACTGAAGGGGCCGGCGTCGACGTCGTATTCGACAGCGTTGGCAAAGACACCTTCGACGCATCGCTCGATTCGCTACGGCGACGCGGCCTGATGGTCTGCGTCGGCACCGCGTCCGGACCGATTCCGCCGTTCAATCCGCAAATCCTTGCGATGAAGGGATCGCTCTATCTGACGCGCCCGGCGCTCGCCGACTACATCGCCGATCCCGCCGAAAAAGACGCCCTGGCCGGCGAATTGTTCGACCACGTCGCGGCCGGCCGCATCAAGATCGAAATCAATCAGCGCTACGCGTTGCAGGATGCCGCCCAGGCCCATCGCGACCTCGAATCGCGCCGGACAACCGGCTCATCCGTACTGTTCGTCTGAGGAAAAAGCCATGCGGATCGAACCCCTTACCTGCAGTATCGGCGCGGAATTGCTCGGCGTGCATCTCGCCGACGCGATCCATGACGATGGGCTGTTCGCTGCCATCCGCGCCGCGCTGCTGAAGCACCGCGTCGTGTTCCTGCGCGATCAGGACATCACCCGCGAAGAACACGTTGCCTTTGCGCATCGCTTCGGCGAACTCGAGGATCACCCGGTGGCCGGCAGTGACCCGGAGCATCCGGGACTCGTGCGGATCTACAAGACCCCGGATCAGCCCAACGATCGCTATGAAAACGCGTGGCATACCGATGCGACGTGGCGCGCCGCGCCTCCTTTCGGTTGCGTGTTGCGCTGTGTCGAATGCCCGCCCGTCGGCGGCGACACGATGTGGGCGAACATGGTGCTGGCGTATGAAAACCTGCCGCCCCACGTGAAGGCACAGATCGCCGATCTGCGAGCGCGCCACAGCATCGAAGCAAGCTTTGGCGCGGCCATGCCGATCGAAAAGCGGCTGGCGCTGAAAGCGCAATATCCGGATGCCGAACACCCGGTGGTTCGCACGCACCCGGAGACGGGCGAGCAAGTCCTGTTCGTCAACGCCTTCACGACGCACTTCACGAACTATCACACGCCAGAGCGCGTTCGCTTCGGCCAGGACGCCAACCCCGGAGCCGGCCTGCTGCTCAATTACCTGCTCAGCCAGGCGCAGATTCCCGAGTACCAGGTGCGCTGGCGCTGGCGGAAAAACAGCATCGCGATCTGGGATAACCGCAGCACCCAGCACTACGCAGTGATGGATTACCCGCCTTGCCACCGCAAGATGGAACGCGCGGGAATCATCGGCGACGTGCCCTTCTGATCACCGACGCCAGCGGCCCTGCCGTCTCGCGTCAATCTCACGGAAACAGAGAGGAAAAAATGCAATTTCTCGACGACTCGTTGCACCCCGAAAACATGGAACCCGTAGTCATCACGGTCGCACCGTACGGACCCGAATGGATGCCGGCTGACTTCCCCGAAGACATTCCGGTCACGATGGAAGAACAGATCCAGAAAGCCGTTGACTGTTACGACGCCGGCGCGACGGTGCTTCACCTGCACGTGCGCGAACTCGACGGCAAAGGTTCGAAACGGCTCTCGAAGTTCAACGAACTGATCGCGGGCGTGCGCGCCAGAGTGCCCGACATGATCATCCAGGTGGGCGGTTCGATCTCGTTCGCGCCAGAGGACGACGGACAGGCCGCCAAGTGGCTGTCCGACGACACGCGCCACATGCTGGCCGACCTCGAACCGAAGCCCGATCAGGTGACGGTCGCGATCAACACCACGCAGATGAACATCATGGAGTTGCTGTATCCGGAGTACCTGGAGGGCACCTCGCTGGCCAATGAAGCCTTGAAGGCGGCCTACAGCGAAATGACCGTGCCGGCGGGCCCGGCGTGGGTGGAGGAGCACTTGCGGCGCCTGCAGGCCGCCGGCATTCAGCCGCATTTTCAGCTGACCGGCATTCATGCACTGGAAACGCTGGAGCGGCTGGTCCGACGAGGGGCGTACAAGGGGCCGCTGAACCTGACCTGGATCGGCATCGGCGGCGGCTTCGACGGCCCCAACCCGTTCAACTTCTTCAATTTCATTCATCGCGCGCCGAACGGCTGCACGCTGACCGCCGAGTCCCTGCTGAAGAACGTGTTGCCGTTCAACACCATGGCCCTCGCGATGGGCCTGCATCCCCGTTGCGGTATCGAGGACACGATCATCGACCAGCATGGCGAGCGCATGAGTTCGGTGCAGCAGATCGAACAGACGGTGCGGGTGGCGCGCGAGTTGGGCCGGGAGATCGCGACCGGCAAAGAGGCGCGCGAGATTTACCGGATCGGTGTGCAATACAAGGACATCGACGCAACGCTGAACGCCAACGGGATGATGCCGAACCGCCGCGGCGCGACGAAGTACGCACCGCTGCAGGTTGCCTGAAATTTGCGGCATCCCCATCAACATTGACAGTCTCATGGCGAAAGCTGGGCGTCGCGTGATGCCCAGCCTTCAAAGGGGTCCGGTGCGCAGCGATGTGCACGAGAGAACCGCGTCGCCGAGCACTGGAGGAGACAATTTTGTACTTTCACGATATCGAGCTCGAGACCGGCAAGATCGACTCCGCCCCGGCGATCTCACGCACGTATGCATGGACCGTGTTCGCGCTGACACTCGGGCTGTTGTTGTCGGACTACATGTCACGTCAGGTTCTGAATGCGGTCTTTCCGTTGCTGAAGACGACATGGGCGCTGTCGGATACGCAGTTGGGTTCGCTCAGTAGCATCGTCGCGCTGATGGTCGGTGTGCTGACTTTCCCTTTGTCCGTCCTCGCCGACCGCTGGGGCCGCGTGAACAGCATCGCGCTGATGGCGGGGCTGTGGAGTCTTGCAACGCTGGGCTGTGCCATTTCGACCAGCTACGGTGAAATGCTCGTGGCGCGTGCGTTCGTCGGGCTGGGCGAAGCGGCGTATGGCAGCGTCGGCGTGGCGCTCGTCCTGAGCGTATTCCCGGCCCATCTGCGCTCCACACTCACGGGCGCGTTCATGGCGGGCGGCGCGTTCGGCTCCGTACTCGGCATGGCGTTAGGCGGTGGCATCGCAGCCCACCTCGGATGGCGCTGGTCCTTCGGCTCGATGGCCGCTTTCGGCCTTCTGCTCCTCATCGTCTATCGCATCGTCGTGACGGAAAAGCGCTTGGCGCGGCTTCGGGCGGAAGTCAGTGTCGCCGCTCCGTGCAAACCCGGCGTACGGCTCAGCTTGCGGTTGCTGGTGCAGGGACTCTTTGCTTCCAGGTCCGTCGTGTGCGCGTACGTCGGCAGCGGCTTGCATCTGTTCGTTCCCGCTGCCCTGTTTGCCTGGATGCCCAGCTACCTGAACCGCTATTACGCGATGACACCCGGCAGCGCCGCGGTCGCCGCGTCGGGATTCGTCCTGCTGACGGGCCTCGGGATGGTGGTGTGCGGCATGCTGACCGACCGGATCAGCCGCGCGGTGCCGGTAAGAAAGTGGATCACCGCCATTGCCTACTGCATGGTGTCGTTCGCAGTGCTGGGAACGGCCTTCCGCTTACATGCCGGCGCGCTGCAACTTGTGCTGATCGGTATCGGCATGTTCGTCAGCGCCGGCGCTTCCGGGCCGTCAGGTGCAATGGTGGCCAACCTGACACCCTCATCCATTCACGCCTCCGCTTTTGCGACGCTGACGCTCGCCAATAACCTGATGGGCCTCGCACCAGCCGCCGTGCTGACCGGGATGATCGCGGACAGAATCGGCCTGCTGGGCACCTTGCAGATCGTGCCCATTGTCCCCCTTGTTGGCGCAATCGCGTTCTTCGCGGGCAAGCGCAGCTATGCGAAAGACCTGCGCCGCCTGAGTGCAACGCGCGACCAGCCCACACCTCGCTAATATTTTTTGTTCGAGTACGTGCAATGACAGCTTCTTCACCGCCAACCATCCTGATCGTTCCCGGCCTTCGGGATCACGTGGAGGATCACTGGCAAACGATCCTCTCCCGCAAGCTGCCCAAAGCGCGCGTGGTGCCGCCACTGGAACGCGACAAGCTGAACTGCGCCGCCAGGGTCGAGGCGCTCGATCAGGCGCTTGCCAGCATCGCGGGTCCGGTGGTGCTGGTATCGCACAGTGCCGGAGTGATGATGACGGTGCACTGGGCGCAGCATCATCAGCGCGACATCCAGGGCGCGCTGCTGGCGGCGCCGCCGGATTTCGAAACGCCGTTGCCGGACGGCTATCCGGCACTCGATGTGCTGCGCGAGCACGGTTGGCTGCCCACGCCGCGAACCCGGCTGCCGTTCCCGAGCATCGTGGCGGCCAGCACGAACGATCCCCTCGCGAGCATCGAGAAGGTCACCCAGCTGGCGAGCGACTGGGGCAGCCGGCTAGTCGACGTCGGAGCAGTCGGCCATCTCAACCCCGCCTCGGGATACGGCGAGTGGCCACGCGCGTCGGGATTCATCCGTGAACTCAGTTGAGGAGTCGGCGTGCTCAGTCAAAGCAATCGCTCCACGGCTTGCGGCCAGGAAGCGCCACGGCTGATTCCGATCGACACTGTCGATGAATTGCCCCCCGGCAAGCGCAAGCTCGTCTTCGTCGACGGCCGCAGCGTCGTCATCTTCAATATCGAAGGGACCGTTTACGCGATCGAAAACTCGTGCCCCCACAATGGCGCGTCGCTTGCGAGTGGTCAACTCGATGGCCACGTATTGCGTTGCCCGGCGCATGGCCTGCGCTTCGATCTGGCGACAGGTTGTATCCGCGGGGCCGGCAGCCTGTGTCTCACAACGTTCCCTGTGCAAAAGGCCGAGAGCGGCGTCGTTGCGAGCGTCACGCGCACGGAAGTCTGAAATCGACTGCGAACTCCCGCTTGCCATTACAGCGCATCATGCGGGGCAGCACGGCTGATGCGCACGCAGGCGCTGGCTAGTTCGCTGCATCGGCGACAGGCCGCGGAGCGCTTATCCGAACGCCGGCGCGCGCCAGTCAGGCATTGATGTAACTCAACTGGCGCGGCGGCTTCGAAAGCTATGCTGAGTTCAGCAGCGCTTCGAGATGAATCGACGAAGGGCTTGGTGAACTGCGCGCTGGAAAGACGTCATGGTCATGCGCGCGATCGGATCTCTGGCGCGCGAGCGTCGATCACGGTGCTGCGTGACGGCGAAATCAGCCGTCATTCAGGCAGATGAGCACAGGGAAATGACAGGAGAGCGCAATGAAAACGGACCGGCAGTTGCAGGCAGAAGTTGCGGACGAGTTGGCGTGGGATCCTGCGGTGTCGCTGGCGGACATCGACGTGGAGGTGAAAGAGCGGGTTGTCACGCTGTCCGGCCATCCGTCGAGTTATGCGGAAAAGCTGGCCGCCGAGAAGGCGGCGAAACGGGTGGCGGGCGTGAAGACGGTAGTTTCCAGAATGGATATTCGCCTGCCCCACAGCGACGTCAGAACGGATGAGGACATTGCGAACGCTGTCCGGTCGATCCTGAAGTGGACCGTTGGCGTATCCGATGTCCACGTCCAGGTGCAAGTCGACAACGGATGGGTGACATTGCGAGGCAGGCTCGAGCGCGCCTATCAGCGTCATCTCGCCACGCGCATGATCAATCCCATGCGTGGCGTGAGGGGAGTGTCGAATCTCATCGACGTGCATGAGAGCCCGGCAGGGGAGGATATCGGCGACAGCATCCGCAAAGCCCTCGTGCGTCACGTCGAGCGCGAAGCGGATCGCATTGGCGTCAGCGTGCGGGACGGCACGGTGACGCTGACGGGCAAGGTCGGCTCGTATGCGGAGCGATCGATCGCGCGCGGAGCGGCATGGGCCGCGCCTGGCGTACACGCGGTCAACGACGATCTGACGATCGGATAGCGAGACATCTAGTGTGAGAGCGGGCGCATCGCGCGGAAACATTTCCGCCGATTCGCCCGCCATGGCGTTCATCCGTCCAGAGGACGGCGCCCGTCCCGCCTACGCCATATATTTGCCACCGTTGATCGACAGCGTGGCTCCGTTGATGAACGCCGCGTCATCCGCGACCAGGAAGACGATGCCGCGCGCGATTTCATCCGGCGTCGCCAGTCTTCCCGCCGGCACGCCACTGACTATCGTTTTCAGAATGTCGTCCGGCACACCGTGCACCATGCCCGTATCCGTATAGCCTGGGGCGATCACATTGGCCGTAATGCCTCGCGATGCGCCTTCGAGCGCGAGCGCCTTGGTAAAGCCGATCAGCCCCGCCTTGGCTGCGGCATAGTTGGTCTGGCCGAACTGCCCGGAAAGCGCGTTGACCGAACTGATATTCACGATCCGTCCAAAGCGGCGCTCGCGCATGCTTTCGATGACAGCCCGGCACGTATTGAAGCATCCGCCCAGATCCACGTCGATCACACTGCGCCATTGCTCCAGCGTCATTTTGTGCAGCGTGCTGTCACGGGTGATGCCGGCATTGTTCACGAGCACATCGATCGGGCCCGATTGCGCGACGATCGTGGCAATCGCTTGCTGGGTGGCATCGAAGTCAGCCACGTTCCAGCCGAAGACGGGAATGCCCGTTTCTTTATGAAATGCATCGGCCTCGGCATCGTTTCCGAAATAGTTGGCAATCACCGAGTAGCCGGCGCCTTGCAACTGTCTTGCTGTTGCCGCTCCGATTCCACTGACTCCGCCGGTAATGAGCGCCGTTCTTGTCATCGCATGCTCCTGTTAGAAAGCGAAGAAATCGTTTGTTTATCGAGAGCCGGGTGGGCCCGGAATCCGCATCAGCCGCGCGCACGGGCTCGATAGGTTCACGCCGTGATATGAAAGCCCGCGTCCGCGTAGATGGTGGAGCCGGTTAGTGTCATCCCCGCCTCGCTCGCGAGCACGGTCGCAATCCGGCCGATTTCGTTAATCGTGACGAGATGCTGCGCGGGCGTATGCGTGCGGACGTCGTCGAGCAGTGCATCGAAATGGTCGATGCCGGATGCGGCGCGTGTTTTCACCGCGCCTGCCGAGATCGCATGGACATGGACGCGACGTGCCGCCAGATCGACGGCAAGGTAACGCACGCTCGATTCGAGCGCGGCCTTGACGGGCCCCATCACGTTGTAATGATCCACCGCGCGCTCGGCGCCCAGAAAGCTCACGGTCATCAGGCTGCCGCCGTCCGGCATCAGCGGCAACGCGAGCTTTGTCATGCGGATGAACGAATGGCACGACACATTCATCGCGAGGGCGAAGCCCTCGGCCGAGCAGTCGACGAGGCTCGCGTGCAGGTCGTCGGCGGGTGCGAAGGCGATCGAATGGAGCACGAAGTCGAGCCGCCCCCACTCTTTCGTGATCGTCTCGAAGACGGCTTCTAGCTGACCCGGAACACGCACGTCGCATGGCATGACGAGAGGCGCACGAAGCGTCTGGGCAACCGGGCGGACGAACGGCTCGGCCTTGTCGTTCAGATAGGTGACGGCGAGTTCCGCGCCGGCCGCGCGAAACAGCGTCGCACAGCCGGTGGCGATGCTGTGCTCGTTCGCAATGCCGACGACCAGGCCGCGCTTGCCCGAAAGGTCGATGATGGAATTCACGATTTCAATGCCTCGCGATGCAATACCGCAATCGCCTCGTTGGCGATGATCTGCTCTTCATCGGTCGGCAGCACGAGGACCGTTATCTGGCTGCGCGCGCTGCTGATCACACGTGCGTTGCTGTCGTTCGCTTCGCGATCGAGTTCGACGCCCAGCCACGCGAGGCGCTCGCATACGGCAACGCGCACCGCGGGTTGATGCTCGCCGATCCCGGCGGTGAAGACGAGACTGTCGAGGCCGCCTAGCGTGGCGGCGAGCCGCGCGGCCTCGCCCGCGATGCGAAAGGCGAACAGCTCCAGCGCCTCGCGGGCTTCCGGGCGGTGGCTCGCCTGCAGTTCGCGGCTGTCCGCGCTGATACCGGAAACCCCGAGCAGACCGGACTGCTCATAGAGCATGTGTTCGACCTCGTCGACGCTGAGGCCGTGCTGTTCGAGCAGGTGTAGAAGAACCCCGGCGTCGAGCGCGCCGCATCGCGTGGCCATGGGAATTCCGTCGAGTGTCGAGAAACCCATGCTCGAGTCGCGGCTTGCGCCGGCCTCGAATGCACACAGGCTTGCGCCGCTGCCTAGATGGGCGGCAACGACCTTGCCGCGTGCGAGTTGCGGGAATTGCAGTTCGAGCTGGCCGTGAACGAATTGATATGACAGGCCATGAAAACCGTAGCGCTTGATGCCCTTGTCGAAGAGTCCGCGTGGAATCGCAAAGCGTTGGACCAGCGCAGTCTGCGTACGGTGAAATGCCGTGTCGAACGACGCGGCCTGCAGCAGATGCGGCCGCAGATGCCGGATCGCCCGGATCAGCCGGACGCTCTGGGGCTGATGCAACGGCGCAAGCGGGACGAGGGCGGTGATGGCCGCAAGCGTTTCGTCCGTGATGGCGACGGGACCGGCGAAGCGATCGCCGCCATGCACGACGCGATGGCCGACTGACACGAGATCGTCGAGCGGAAAATGCGTGGCGAACCAGCCGAGCGTTTCGTCGAGCACGTCGTGCAGATCTTCGGTGACGGCAGACCGCAGGGCAATGTCTGCTGTCTTGCCGCCATTCACGAGGTGCAACTGCAAGGGTTGATGCCGGAAGTCGATCATGCCCTGGCCGATTCTCACGGCTTCACCGGCGACGACGCGAAACAGCCCGATCTTGACCGTCGACGAGCCGGGGTTGAAGGTGAGCAGAAGAGGGGCGCTCATGATGCGAGCAGTTCGCTCAGGCGGCTTTCGGCGACGAGCCTGGCAAGCGCGACCGATGCGAGGCGCACCCGCAGGCTATCGGCGCGGCTCGTCAGGATGATCGGCAGCCGCGCGCCGACGATGAGACCCGCGGCGTCGGCGCCGGCGAAATACACTAATTGCTTCGCCAGCATGTTGCCGGCTTCGAGATCGGGAACCAGCAGAATGTCCGCCTGACCGACCACCGGGGAGTGGACACCTTTGGTCGTCGCCGCGGCGAGGCTGATCGCGTTGTCGAAGGCGAGCGGGCCGTCGACCAGCGCACCGGTTATCTGGCCGCGTGCGGCCATCACGGTGAGCGCCGCCGCGTCGAGCGTGGTCGGCATCGCCGGATTGACGGTTTCAACGGCCGCGAGCACGGCGACCCGCGGCTGCTCGATGCCTAGAACATGCAGCAGGTCGATCGCGTTCTGGCAGATATCGCGTTTTTGCGCGAGAGTCGGCGAGATATTGACCGCCGCATCGGTGACGATCAGCGGTTTAGGGTAAGCGGGTACGTCCATCGCATACACGTGGCTGATGCGCCGGCCGGTTCGCAGGCCAGACCCGGCAGCGACGACCGCGGAGAGCAGTTCGTCGGTGTGCAGCGTGCCTTTCATCAACGCGGTGACCTGGCCGGCGGCGCCCAGTTCGACGGCGCGCGCGGCGGCGGCGTGACTGTGCGCGACCGCTTCGATCGTGATGCCGGCGAGACTCACGTTAGCGGCTTCGGCGGCGGCGCGGATTTTGGCTTCGGGACCGACGAGTATCGGATCGAGCAGGCCTTCGTCACGCGCTTCGAAGACCGCCTGAATCACATCCGGTGAACAGGGATGCACGACGGCCGTGCGCAGTGCGGTATGAGTGCGCGCTTCGCGAATGAATGCCTCGTAACGGTCGTGCCGGCGCACGGACACTTCGGGTTGCAGGGTGGGATGCCACACGATCGGTGCCGACGGTGCAATCACCGTGGCCGTGCCGAGCAGAACGGTGTCGCCCTTCTGATTCGTGCAGCGCGTGTCGAGCAGCACGATCCGCTTCTCGGGGCGTTTTTCTTTCACCGTCACCGTGGCGGTGATCGTGTCGCCCGGCGCGACCGGGTGGCGGAACTGCAGTTCCTGATCCAGATAGATGGTCCCAGGACCCGGCAGCCGGGTGCCGAGCAGCGCGGAGATCAGCGCGCCGGTCCACATGCCGTGAACGACGATATGGCCAAACAGGTCGCTCGACGCGAAGGTCGCGTCGGTATGCGCGGGATTGACATCGCCCGACACGGCGGCGAACAGGTCGATGTCGATTTGCCCCGCTGTCCGCACGAGCGATGCGGATTCGCCGATCGCCAGTTCATCGAAGGTCCGGTTATGCAGCAGAAGATCGTTCACGAATGCCTCCTAGTGCTGGAAGACGTAGGTGCCGGGGGCGTCCGGGAGCGCCTCGGCGCCCGGTTGGTTGCCGAGGGCCGGCGGCGCGATACGCTCGGGACTCGAGCGGGCCTTGAGCCAATCGGACCAGACGGGCCACCACGAGCCTTCCCGTTGGGCGGCTGCGGGCACCCATTCATCGGGGCTCACGCGCAGATCGTCGGCGGCGGTCTCCTTGATTCTGAATTGGCGGTGCGGATGCCCCGGCTCGCTGACGATCCCGGCGTTGTGACCGCCGCTCGTCAGGACAAACGTGATTGCCGTGTCGGAAAGATCGTGGATCTTGTAGACCGAACGCCACGGCGCGATGTGATCGCGTTCCGTGCCCACCACGAACATCGGCGCGCGGATGTTGCGAATCGAGACCGGCCGCGCGTCGACCTGATACCGGGCGGAGGCGAGGTCGTTGTCGAGGAAGAGTTGCCGCAGATATTCCGAGTGCATCCGGTACGGCATGCGCGTGGCGTCTGCGTTCCACGCCATCAGATCGATCATCGGGGCGCGTTCGCCGAGCAGATAGTCGTGCACGATGCGCGACCAGACGAGGTCGTTTGATTGCAGGAGCTGGAACGCGCCGGCCATTTGACGGGCGTCGAGATAGCCCTGCGACCACATCATGCTTTCGAGGAAATAGACTTCGCTATCGTCGATGAAGAGCTGCAGCTCGCCGGGTTCGGTGAAATCCGTTTGCGCCGCGAATAGCGTGACCGACGCCAGCCGGTTATCGCCCGAGCCCGCCATGGCTGCCGCCGCGATCGACAGCAGCGTGCCGCCGAGGCAATAACCGGTTGCGTGGATCTGGCGGCCGGGGACGATCTTCGAGACGGTGTCCAGCGCAGCCATGACGCCCAACTGCCGGTAATCCTCGAGGCCTAGGTCGCGGTCGTCGGCGTCGACGTTGCGCCACGAGATGCAGAACACGGTGTGTCCCTGCCCGACCAGATAACGGATCAGCGAGTTATGCGGCGACAGGTCCAGGATGTAGTACTTCATGATCCAGGCGGGGACGATCAGGACCGGCTCGGCGATGACCTCGTCGGTCGCGGGGCTGTATTGAATCAGTTCGATCAGGTGATTGCGAAACACGACCTTGCCCGGCGTGACCGCAAGATCGGCCCCCACCTTGAACTGTTCCAGACCTGCGGGCGGCATGCCGCTCGCCTGGCGCGTCGCGTCTTCGAGCGCGTTGTGCGCGCCCTGCACGAGGCTCATGCCCGCTGTCGACATCGCGCGCTGGAACACCTCCGGGTTGGTGAGCGGGAAGTTGGTCGGCGCCAGCGTATCGAGCAGTTGGCGCGCCACGAACGACACGACGTCTTCATGGTGCCGAGTGGTGCCGGGCACTTCCCGCGTCGCGGTATTCCACCATTGCTCGGCGAGCAGGAATGTCGTTTGCCACAGCCGGTAGGGTTCGGTCTGCCACGCGTCGCCACGAAAGCGGTCGTCTTGCGACGACGGTTCCGCCGGCAAGGGCGCGTAAGCGCCCGTGGCCACATGTGCGAGATAGTCGGCGACACGCCTTGTGTTCAGCGCACAGAGCGAGGCGAGTTCCAGTTGCTTGCCGGGCGCCGCCGCGAGATGGATGAGCCAGTCGGAGAATGCCGCGCCCAGCGCCGCCGGTGACAGGCCCGCCGTCAATCGCGCGATCATGGCTTCCTTGGCGTGGTCTAGTTCCCGGAAGGGCGCAGTGGATGCGGAGACGGCAGATCCGTCAGGCAGTGCACGATTTTCCGCGGGAGCCAACCTGGAGCGAATGTCCATCTGATTTCCTTTTGATTGTCTGAGCGCGCGGCGTCGTGGCCGAACGAACCGACGACAGCGGGATAGCTATTGCAGAGCATGGCGGCGAAACGAGAACTACCTGTGACAGTCGACGTTCCCCGGCACGACGGTATTGCGGACGCGTGGAGGAGCGCGCGTAGGCTCCATGATTGTGCGTCGCAACAAGAATCGTGAGGTTGACTTTAGCGGTGCCCTGGGCGTCGCTGTTGATCTGGGTCAAGAGACGGTTGGGCGACACTTTTCTGCGCAAGGCGCAGGTGAACGATCTTTTTTATATGAGGCCAGCTGCCTTGATTCCGTCATGTTTGTGTCATGCGGAAGGCATCGCGCGCGATAACTTGACGCTCTCGGCGAGCGTGGGTCGGTTCTTCACGGAGCCTCACGAAATCGCGCAGGCGCGGACCGGAAGCGTCGTCACATTGCTGGGTCAGGACGGCGGCCAGCCGATCACGATCGACGCGATGGCGCAAACGCTGCGGCTGCCAGTCATGGAACTGGTCGCGCGGGGGCGAGGAGCCCGCCTCCCGTCGATGTGCCGGAGACGGACCTGCAGGGCAACGGCTGACGCCGGCCGTAGATCCGTCCCATGCAGATTTAGAACATCTTACGGATGCCGACTGCCGCGCCCACGTTGTTGGTGCGGCCGACGGTATCGACAACGCCGGTCGCCGGGTTGGTCGAGCCTGGGTAGTCGGCGGCGAACGCGCCGTTGCCGCGCGCGAAGTCGACCGTGCCATACACTTCCGTATGCTTGGACAGCGAATACTCGGCGAGAACAGTGGCCGAGTAGTTGATACCCGAACCGAGCGTGCCGTCGATCCGCTCGGCATTGCGAGCGCGACCGTAGTAGCCGGCCACGGTGATCAGCAGCGGCGCCGTTGCCTGCCAGTTGCCGCCGATGTAGAGCGTGTCGTCGATACGGTTCGGGCTGCTGCCCGGCAGTTTCGGCGCGCCGGCCTGCTGCATATTGGCGTCGGTGGTGCCGCTGCGATCCTGCGCGCGCAGCCAGCCGGCCAACAGGCGTACGGTGGGGGTGATCTGGTACGCGCCGCTGACGTGCAGCATGTTGATCTTCGCGCCATTGACGAGGCTGCCGTTCGCGGACGTCACGGAGGTCTGCTGGAAGCCCGCGTCGAGCGATGCGGGGCCGTGGGTATACGTCAGTTCCACGCCATACGTGCTGCCGAGGCCGACTGCGCCAGCCTGATTGCCGAAGCCATAGATCGCGTCGATGCTCAAGCCATTGAACGATGCCTTGTATTTGACCGAGTTGTTGATCGTGAGGTACGGACCGATACCATTCCATGCCCAGCTGTCTTGCCAGTAGTCGCCGACGGTCAACGGGTCGAACACATCGCCCATGGTGTCGTAGAGCGGCGCATATTGGTTACCGAAGGTCAGCGTGCCGTACTTGTCACTGGACAGACCTACATACGCTTGCCGGCTGAACAGCGTGTTGGCCTGATGCAGTTGTCCGGAGTTGAGTTCGAAGCCATTTTCAAGGCGGAAAATCGCGGACAGGCCGCCGCCCAGGTCTTCAGTGCCCTTCAGGCCCCAACGGCTGTGAGTTTCCGGGCCGACCGTCATGCTGACCAGGTCTTTGCCATCCGGGCCGGCATTCGTCTGATATCGGAGTGCCGTATCAACGAGACCATACAGCGTGACCGAGCTTTGCGCGAATGCCGGTGACGCGGCGAGGACGAAGAGCGAACCTACGGCACTGGAAAATACGACGTTTTTCATCAGACGGGTGTCCTAAGTATGATTGATTATTTGACCGCCTCGAATGCCCTTGAAGAGTGGCTGGGTGAGGCTGTAACCGGGAGCATAGTCGGTCGGTTTTTTGCCTCATATCGCATGATATGGATTGGTTCCTTCCAGAATCAGGAACAATGACGCGACTCTGTGTCTGATGAAAATGCCTGCGACGTGCAGCAGGCTTGCGGGCGGTTTCACGCCGCGGGCGCGGCGTGCCGGCATCGAACCATAGGCCATCGGCTCGATTTCGCAACCTCCCACGTGTCGCGAAAAAGCCACGATTGCGTCCTGTGCGGCATGGACCCAGACCGTGTTTCGCGCACGTTGTTATGGAGTGGCGCGCAGCCGTTCATGGCAGAACGGCTCAGGCGCGCATTGGTTCGGCAGTGACCGGGCCAGCTCTAGTCGTAGCGATAGACGCCCTGACCAACCTTGCGTCCGAGACGGCCTGCCGCCACCAGTTCGCGTAGCAGCGGGCTCGCGCGGTACTTCGAATCGCCGAAGTCCTTCAGGAAGACGTCGAGGACCGACAGGCAAACGTCGAGACCGATCAGATCCGCCAGTGCCAGAGGACCGATCGGGTGATTCGCGCCGAGGCGCATGCCGAGGTCGATCTCCTCCGCCGTCGCGATGCCTTCGGCGAGCACGAAGAACGCTTCGTTGATCATCGGCACCAGAATGCGGTTCACCACGAAGCCCGGCGCGTTCTTGACGCTGATCGGCGATTTGTCGAGCTTGACTGTCAACTCACGTACGGCTTCAATCGTGGCCGCGCTGGTCTGTATGCCACGAATGATTTCGACGAGTGGCAGGAGCGGCACCGGATTGAAGAAGTGCATGCCGATGAAGCGCGACGCATCGGTAAGCGCCGCCCCGAGCGCGGTGATCGAGATCGACGACGTGTTCGACGCGATGATCGTGTCCGGCCGCGCCACCGATTCGATCTGCCGCAAGATGCGGATCTTCAGATCGGTATTTTCCGTGGCGGCTTCGATCACGAGGTCGACGGCGGTGAGGCGCTGATAGTCGGTTGAAGTCTCGATTCGCGAGAGGGCGGCTTCTTTTACCGCCGCGTCGAGCTTGCCCTTGGCGACCAGCCGATCGAGGCTGCCCGTCAACGTGGCCAGACCCTTTGCGAGCGCCGCCTCATTGACGTCGATCATGACCGCTTTCAATCCCGCAACCGCAACGACCTGAGCGATGCCGTTGCCCATCGTACCTGCACCAATTATCCCAACGGTGTTGATTGTCATGGCTATTCCTTGTCAGCAATGCGACACATCTTTTCTATTGTAAGCGTTCGAATATAGCCGCAATCCCCTGGCCGCCTCCGATACACATCGTCACCAGCGCGAAGCGCCCGTTGATACGCTGCAGTTCATATAGCGCCTTGACGGTAATCAGCGCACCGGTCGCGCCGATCGGATGGCCGAGCGAAATCCCGGAGCCATTCGGATTGACCTTGCGCGGATCGAGTTCAAGCTGCTGCGTCACGGCGCAGGCCTGCGCGGCAAAGGCCTCATTCGCCTCGATCACGTCGAGATCGCCGATGCCAAGGCCGGCGCGCTGGAGCGCGATGCGCGTCGCGGGCACCGGGCCGATACCCATATAGAGAGGATCGACGCCGGCATGCGCGTACGACACGAGCCGGGCCAGCGGTTTCAAGCCACGCGCGTCCGCCGCTTCGCGCGACATCAGCAGAACAGCGGCCGCCGCATCGTTGATGCCCGACGCGTTGCCTGCCGTCACCGTGCCGTCTTCCTTCTGGAACACGGGTCGCAAGCCGGACAGCTCAGCGGGATCGAGTTGCAGACGCACATGCTCGTCGGTGTCGAAGACGACCCGCTGGCCCTTTACGGTCCGCGTAATCGGAAGGATCTGATCCTTGAAGCGGCCTTCGGCGATCGCATGGGCGGCGCGCCGATGCGACTCGACTGCGAGCGCGTCCTGCTGTTCGCGCGTAATGCCGTACTTCTTTGCGACGTTCTCGGCCGTCACGCCCATCGGGATCGAGTGGAACGGATCGCTCAACGCCCCGAGCATCATGTCGACCAGGCGGGTGTCGCCCATTCGTGCGCCAAAGCGCGCATCAGGCGTAATGTACGGGGCACGGCTCATGTTTTCCGCACCGCCGCCAATCGCGATGTCGGCGTCGCCGAGCAGAATGGATTGAGCCGCGGAGACGATAGCCTGCAAGCCCGAGCCGCACAGACGATTGACGTTGAATGCCGGCGTCGTTTCGCTGACGCCGCCGTTGATCGCGGCGACGCGCGACAGGTAAAGATCTTTGGGTTCGGTCGCTATCACCGTGCCGAATATGACCTGGCCGACCTGATCTCCCGCAACCTCGGCCCGCGCCAGAACCTCACGTACGACAAGCGCTCCGAGTTCGGAGGGCGGAATGTCCTTCAGACTCCCGCCAAACTTGCCAATCGCGGTGCGCACACCGCTGACAACAACAACTTCTCTTTGCACTTGAGACTCCTGAATTCGACTTGACGCGTGCAGCTTGCCTCAGCGCGCGCGCAAGGAAGTTACATGTTCGGATAGTTCGGACCGCCGCCGCCTTCGGGCGTGACCCACACGATGTTCTGCGTCGGGTCCTTGATATCGCAGGTTTTGCAGTGCACGCAGTTCTGCGCGTTGATCACGAGGCGTTCGCT
>Ga0255336_100317_pt1 | contig 91221 bp, 75 predicted proteins | sample MeOH1_35cm_T3_17_FD_189102 | JGI IMG/M metagenome (GOLD analysis project Ga0255336, IMG submission 189102) | Sandy soil microbial communities from University of British Columbia, Vancouver, Canada - MeOH1_35cm_T3_179 | ecosystem: Engineered > Artificial ecosystem > Sand microcosm > Unclassified ... | reverse complement strand
TCCGCAAGTTGAACGCGTGAAAACCAAAGCAGGCTATGGAAAAGCAGGAAAGCAAAAACCGCTTTCCAGCTTTCCCACAGCCACGACGACTACGAGCTATGGGATACGCATTCTGAGGGCAAGGTCAAAGTTTTTCAGCCATCGATTCTTCTTTTCCTCGCTCCCGCGGGATATACCTTCCGTGAAACCGTTCTGGTAATCACATCGTCCCACTGATCAGGTTTCAATCCACGCACCTGCGGGAGGTGCGACGACGATGCCTCCCGGCGCGATCACCACTGCGCGGTTTCAATCCACGCACCTGCGAGAGGTGCGACAAGCAGCCACCCTGTCGGCCAAGGTTGCTGAATTGGTTTCAATCCACGCACCTGCGAGAGGTGCGACCACCAAAGGCATTCGCGCATCCAGGCTGGAAGAGTTTCAATCCACGCACCTGCGAGAGGTGCGACGGCTTGCATCGTGGATAACGAGATCATCTCTTTCCAGTTTCAATCCACGCACCTGCGAGAGGTGCGACGTTCTGCACCTTCACTGATTCCGAGCTTGAGGAGTTTCAATCCACGCACCTGCGAGAGGTGCGACTCGTTTCATCATGCCGCATCTTCGGCCAAGTGCAGTTTCAATCCACGCACCTGCGAGAGGTGCGACAACTGTTCGCCGATATACCTGGAATACGCGGGTGGTTTCAATCCACGCACCTGCGAGAGGTGCGACACGTCTGGGACCCGGCAAAGGCCGCCCGAGCATGTGTTTCAATCCACGCACCTGCGAGAGGTGCGACGAGAGCGCGGCGCGGGTATCCTCAAGTTCTTTTACGAGTTTCAATCCACGCACCTGCGAGAGGTGCGACTCCCGGCGGCTCGGGATACTACAGCGACACCATCGTTTCAATCCACGCACCTGCGAGAGGTGCGACGGCCGCTGAGCATGCTCAGGATCAAAAGTTCGCAGTTTCAATCCACGCACCTGCGAGAGGTGCGACGCCTCAGTCTGTGCCAACGTAACGCGCTCCTGTGTTTCAATCCACGCACCTGCGAGAGGTGCGACGGAGCTCCGAACATCGCGTGCCTCACCGTGACGACGTTTCAATCCACGCACCTGCGAGAGGTGCGACCCCGTCGATTGTCATCTCCAACGTGACGATTGAGGTTTCAATCCACGCACCTGCGAGAGGTGCGACAAGCGCAGCTTTTTCCGTTACGCTCTGGACCTTCTGTTTCAATCCACGCACCTGCGAGAGGTGCGACCTTGCACCATCCCGCTTCGCGGAGTGTCCGGTGAGGTTTCAATCCACGCACCTGCGAGAGGTGCGACGTTTATATCTCTTCTCAGCGGACGATCCAAGCGGTGTTTCAATCCACGCACCTGCGAGAGGTGCGACGGGGCTGGACGTGACGCTCAATCTCCACCTGGATGTTTCAATCCACGCACCTGCGAGAGGTGCGACAGTGCCTGATTGATGCGGGGCAACAGGTAGTCGCGTTTCAATCCACGCACCTGCGAGAGGTGCGACTGTACCTGCGACGCCTGCCCAGCAGCGTCTTGATGTTTCAATCCACGCACCTGCGAGAGGTGCGACAATGCAGCCCACCTTGATATTGCAACCATGGCATAGTTTCAATCCACGCACCTGCGAGAGGTGCGACATTACGACCCATTCCTTTGGGATATCGCCCTTGTAGTTTCAATCCACGCACCTGCGAGAGGTGCGACGGTGCCAGAACTCCCCGTTAGCCGGATTATAGACGTTTCAATCCACGCACCTGCGAGAGGTGCGACATGACAATGCCAAGAGGCATATACGACCGCAAGAAGTTTCAATCCACGCACCTGCGAGAGGTGCGACTTCTCCTTGGGGTTGAAGTAGTTGCAATCAGCATGTTTCAATCCACGCACCTGCGAGAGGTGCGACTGAACGAGGCCTCCGTCCTATCTCCGTTCATGACGTTTCAATCCACGCACCTGCGAGAGGTGCGACACGATGAGACCAGCGATGATTCACTCGACGTATAGTTTCAATCCACGCACCTGCGAGAGGTGCGACAAATCCATAGTCTTTCTCCCTTGTTCTACCGCGTGTTTCAATCCACGCACCTGCGAGAGGTGCGACGCAGGCCGCAGTCTTGTCCTCCGCGGCTAGGCAGTTTCAATCCACGCACCTGCGAGAGGTGCGACTAGCCACGGCCACGGCGATGGAACTCCCGATGCTGTTTCAATCCACGCACCTGCGAGAGGTGCGACTGCAGGTGCATCGTAATGGCTAACGTCGACGTCGTTTCAATCCACGCACCTGCGAGAGGTGCGACGCTACAGGGGTCTGAGGCGGATGTGGTCAAGACGTTTCAATCCACGCACCTGCGAGAGGTGCGACGATTACAGCCTTGGCCGCAAGCCTAGCACAGTCGTTTCAATCCACGCACCTGCGAGAGGTGCGACAATAAGCCGGCTGTGTCCTCGGACATAACCCATACGTTTCAATCCACGCACCTGCGAGAGGTGCGACGCTTAAGTCGGGTATGGCAGCGCACAAGGACCGGTTTCAATCCACGCACCTGCGAGAGGTGCGACAAGCGAGGTTGCCGTGAGTGTGGACACTGGGAGCGGTTTCAATCCACGCACCTGCGAGAGGTGCGACGAGTATCCGGACGAGTGGCTGGTCGCCGCCGACATGTTTCAATCCACGCACCTGCGAGAGGTGCGACGTGAACCACATCCGGGAATGTGCGACTGCCGGAGTTTCAATCCACGCACCTGCGAGAGGTGCGACGAGCGTCGGAATTTAGGTGTAGCTATCTTGGCTGTTTCAATCCACGCACCTGCGAGAGGTGCGACGCGGTCCACGTTATCGATTGTCATCGTTACCTGGTTTCAATCCACGCACCTGCGAGAGGTGCGACAGCGGAGCTGGAGCGGTCGAGTCGCTTCCAATCAGTTTCAATCCACGCACCTGCGAGAGGTGCGACACTATCTGGTATTTGATATCTCGCCTTTCAACGGTTTCAATCCACGCACCTGCGAGAGGTGCGACGGTGCCTCCGGCTAAAGCTGCAGTTTACGCGCAACGTTTCAATCCACGCACCTGCGAGAGGTGCGACCACTTCCAGGTAGCCGCCATATCCAGACTGGGTGGTTTCAATCCACGCACCTGCGAGAGGTGCGACGCTTTCCTCTCCGCGTTGGAGATGATGATGTTAGTTTCAATCCACGCACCTGCGAGAGGTGCGACGGCCTCCGCAACCTTCTCCGCCTCTGGCTTATAGTTTCAATCCACGCACCTGCGAGAGGTGCGACAAGACCGGTCGGACTTGTGGCGGACGGGGCTGACGTTTCAATCCACGCACCTGCGAGAGGTGCGACGCGAGCGCCCCACTCGGTGCGATAAAGATCTTCCAGTTTCAATCCACGCACCTGCGAGAGGTGCGACCATCAACGAGCGCGTCGGCAAGAAGCTAGAGACGCCGTTTCAATCCACGCACCTGCGAGAGGTGCGACCCGAGACCCCGAAGCCCAAGGCCACGCCGAAGAAGTTTCAATCCACGCACCTGCGAGAGGTGCGACTAGGCTACACCTTTCGGACGCGGATCAAATCCACGTTTCAATCCACGCACCTGCGAGAGGTGCGACCTCTACGATGGCGCAGAGGTGATCGGCGTGGATGTTTCAATCCACGCACCTGCGAGAGGTGCGACATCTACATCAACACAAATCTGGAGCTTGTAGCCGAGTTTCAATCCACGCACCTGCGAGAGGTGCGACACCGTAACACGCTTACCACGGATCGGCGCGTCCATGTTTCAATCCACGCACCTGCGAGAGGTGCGACAGGGAGGCTATCGCGGAGAAAATCTCTCCGCAGGATGTTTCAATCCACGCACCTGCGAGAGGTGCGACTGAGCGGGGCTTACTATAACGAATTTGACGAGGAGGTTTCAATCCACGCACCTGCGAGAGGTGCGACGGATTCAGACCAACCGGGATTCGGGCTATTTGACGGTTTCAATCCACGCACCTGCGAGAGGTGCGACCCCCGTGGTGATAGACCAGTCACAGAGGTATTGTTGTTTCAATCCACGCACCTGCGAGAGGTGCGACCCGCTCAAACTATGGGTTCCACGCTTGATCGAGGTTTCAATCCACGCACCTGCGAGAGGTGCGACTTGATTTCAAATTTCAAGATGGATCTCCTTTAGGGTTTCAATCCACGCACCTGCGAGAGGTGCGACTGCGGATGCGTTAACATACCGCCTTTCAATGATATCGCGAGTGCGTGGCGCGAACCTGTACATGGGCGCACGCACGAATGTGAACATTGGGGGTAGTGAGATGAGTAGATTTATTTGTTTTCAAGGGAATGGCAGCCACGCGAACCTGTCAGGGAAATCTCGTGTGCTTCAGGTTCGCGTCAGACCAAAAGGGGTCCTTCAGGATCGTAGGTGGGTTTGGCCCCGGCGTGTTCGATGCGTCGCTGCCAGTTAGAGCCTAAAAAATAGAACCGCAGACTGTCCTGTTCGAGATCTGCGATGTCCAGCAACTCGGCCCGGAACTTTGCCCACTGCGCCGGATCTAGCAGGCACTCAAAAACCGAGTTCTGCACCCGCTGCCCATTATTCTCGCAGTGTCGCGCCACCCGGCGCAGCCGGCGTGCTCCGTCTTTGGAATCCGTCCGCACATCATAGCTGACCAGTACGAGCATCTGTCATCCCCTCCACAAAAATGGTGGATACCCATCGAGGCCGCCCCTGATATAGCGTGCCAGCAAAAGGGCCTGCGCGTGTGGCACCAATCCAAGCGGGATCTTCTCGTTCAAGAATGGGTGCTCAATCTCTTCTTGTTTGCGCCTTTGCCATGCTGTGATGACTTCCTTTCGCGTAGCATCGGTCATCCGAACGCCCCCTGCCGGCTCCTTCTCAAATCCCGATGTGCTCACCTGACGGCGATTGATCAGGGTAAGTACCAGCCGGTCTGCCAACTGGGGACGGAACTCCTCCATGAGGTCCAGCGCCAGGCTGGGACGGCCCGGCCGATCGGTGTGGAGGAATCCCACCGCAGGGTCCAATCCCACAGTTTCGAGCGCTGAACGCACATCGTGAGCCAGCATTGCATATACGAATGACAAAAGGGCATTGACGTTGTCGAGCGGCGGTCGCCTGCTACGACCATGGAACTCAAAGGCTCCTGGTTCGCCTCCTATTAATTGTGGAAAGACGCCGAAGTAGATCTGCGCAGCCTCTCCCTCACAGCCGCGCGCCTGGTCTATGCTTACAGAGCGGCACACGCGCTCACCTGTTCGAGACATCAGTTCCGCAGCAGCACGGAGCGCAATTTCGCATGATTTTTCCTTCGCCTCACGCGCTCCGCGCAGCAATACGGTGCGGCTGTTCGCAATTTTCCCCGCTACCGTCGCAATCACGATTGGAAGCGCGGCTTCCTTGTTATCGGCTATGCGGTACTGCTGCCTGCGCAGAAGCACATTGCCCGACACCGGCCCCTGCACTCGCGCGAGAAACCTCCCCTGCTCGCTCATGAATGACACGCCAACATCGTGCTCGGCGCACATACCGAGAAGTGGCGGACTGCAGGATACCTGGCCGAAACATACCAGCCCCTCCAATGTGTGCACCGGGACACGAAGGCGAACCTCGTTTTCGATCTTTACCGCCACTGTTTCGCCGTCGCGGTGCAGATATGCGCCTTGTGTGTTCACGTATAACGTGTTCAATAGCTTCCGCATCGATTCAATCCTCGCGCCACCGCCGTGCAGCCATATTCTCGAACCATCGCCTAGCACTACGCTCGCCCGAGGTGGCCTCGGGCAAACATAATGAGGCTAACGAACAGTTCCGGCAATACGGTCCAGGCCTCGCAGCCGGTGTGACGCCAGCTGCATACAGGACGTGCATCTGCTCTGCCAACTGCGAGGTGCGTTGACGCAGTGCAGTGTTAAACTCCACCTCTGTTCTGCGCCGCGGCTCGCCATAGAAAATGGCGCCAGCGGGAACCGGAGAACCCAGCATTTCCTCCAAGCAAAGCGCCTGTGCGCACAATTGAACGAGGTCGCAGTCGGTCGGCTTTGCTTTGCCTCGCTTGTACTCGACCGGAAACGGAGCAGGGCGGAACTCAACCACGTCGGCTCGTCCCACAAGCCCCAAGGAGTGCGACTCCAGCATCAGTCCGCGCACAATGCGCACCCCGTCGCGGAGTTCATCCGTTCCTGAATCCGCCTTTTCGTGCAGCAAGCGCCCCTCCGCGGTTAGCCGATTCTCCGCCCACGCTTGCTCCACATGGATGAGACCCCACTGGCGTGGACAAAACGCAAGATGCTGCAGACCTGAGATCGGCAGCGGTTCACGGATACTGGGCATAATGAGACCTCGGTCGCGACACAAGCGCAGACCATCTCAGGCGTGGACCGTTTGCACGATTGGCAGTCCCGCCCGAGTTTCAATACTTCAACTACAGCATCTTTGGACTACTAGGCGCCCGCACCAAGACTGCGGTTATTCACCCAATCCTCCACGGTCACACCCTCTGGCAGATTGGCACTTACCTCGATAAGGTAGTCGTTGCGGGAACGGGGTGGACGATTTTCACTTGCCAATTCAGGACGCATCCGCGCAGTGACCTGGGAGAAGAGTTCGTCTGCCCGCGCATTGCCAAGCTTGCTCGCGTGTTTGAAGGCGATACAACGCACCGGTGACATTTGTCCGCGCGCCGCCGAACGATCGGTCTCGAACATGTTGGCAAGAGCATCCTTGAGTAACTCCAGATCGCCCTCAGTAAACTGTGTCTTCTCCGCCAGCGTCGCGTTGATGAAGCCGTGGCAGCGATACAAGCCATATGGAACGGTGAACTTGCGTCCCATCGTACGTTCTTTTTCCAGGTCTTTCTCATTCGTTACTGCGCAGCGGGTAATTGAGAACTCCGCCGAGACAATTGGATCAATACTGCGCGCGAAGGTCAGTTGCAGCGGACCGCGCACCTGGCCGCAGTTCACATCCGTAGTCATTACGGCGCCAAAGGTGCGAATGTCATAGAAGTTGAGACACATCCAATCAGTCAGTTCTTTGGCCTTCTGCTCGTCCTTCGGAAGCTTCTTAGCCTCCGATTTCTGATCCGTCGCCGTATAGGCTTCCATGTGCGTAGTATTTAATACGGACCGCTCGCGTACATAAATGCGGTATCCCGTCTCTTCGCTGTGCGTAACCGACACATAGTTGCGAATCTTTCGTTTTAGGCATACGTCCGTCACGAGCCCCTGGTTCGTCTCCGGGTCAAGGCGCGGCAGATTGCCGGCATCGGGGTCGCCGTTTGGGTTCCCATCGGTCACATCGAAAAAATAGACAAAGTCGTAGCGGTTCTGCAGGGCGGTGCTCATGCTGAGGCTCCTTGTGTCTTGTCTTTCTTGCTGGTGTAAAGGTCCTGGCGCTGGTGAAAGTAGCCGATGACGAACTTGGACTGATGCTCAAGAGCTAGCTGCCGGGGAAAATCGCTGATCTTTCCCATAACTTCGCCCAGCATCCGTTCGTAATAGATTTTTGTGCCGGTTTCCAGCTTTGCCATGTGGTGCTGGCTCAGGCGGAACAGTCTGGGGAACACGACTGCCGGTGTAGTGCTGGCCGAGGAAAAGTAGCGGTCTTTGATCGTAGTATTTAGTTCGCCGCCAGCGCTGTCGGTCTGTATCTTTTCGAGCACCGCAAACAGCCTGCCGCAGCAATAGGCTGTATCAGATTGGCTAGGATCAAGCTTCATGGAGACCTCTATTGGATTGCCCCGCAAACGGGAATTTCGAACAAGACATGCCTTTATCGCAGCCACACGCGCAAAATGCACTTCGCCGTCGCTGCGGATGCGTCGCAGCATCGCGGATAGTAGAGATTGAGGATAGGCCGCGCCAGTCAGAATCGAACGAGCCAAATCTCCGGCAAGCTGCGGCGAGACTGCATTGGTATCAAATTTCTTCAGCTTTCCCTTTGGATCAAACTCCGCACGTCCGGTGGCGGCGACGATGCGCCATAACGTGAGGGGAACGCTGTCGCGCCCATCGTTCAACTGAATGTCTCGCAGGTGCTGTGCCAAGCGCCTCTTCAACTCGGCCACATCCGCTTCGACCCATAGGCGAACCGATAATCGCGAGGCATTCGGTGAAAGCCCAAGGATAAAGAACTTCGTCTGGCTCTCTTCGTCGATAGCTGAATCCTGTGCTACGCCATCTCGCAATTGCGTCAGGAACTGCCGAGTTTGGCGCACACGCTCTTGATCTTCGCTAACCTTCGCATCGGTGCTTGAGGGAGCATCGATAAAAAACTCGCTCAAGCATTCCTCGAGCATCGTTTGGTGGTCTGCCCAAAAGACCACCGTCGCATCTCCCAGGGAAATACGGCGATCTTTACGTTCCAGCAAGTAATTCAAAGCGTTGGCGTACTTGAATGCGACTTCGGAACTTACCGGGGCGTTGTAACTCTGCTCTCTTCCATACGATTCATACGAGGGCGCGTTGAACGAGACCAGCAACGCTCCGGCCGACTGCGCCCCGGCTACTCCCTTGATCTTTGGCTCATGCAGCCGGGCAATTTCGCTTTCTCGGCCTGAGACGAGGCATGTTCCGTGGACTGTCCTCTCAACGCTTTTACGTTCATCGCCGACAGCGAGACCGGGGAGAGATACGATCTCATGCACATAATTTGTATCTCCCGCCAGTCGAAATACCCCAAAGCTTGATGTAATTTCTTTTAGCAGCTCTCCGCCCTGCCGCGCCTGCTCAGGTGACCACGAACGCAGAAATGCGCATACTGCGCTGAACGCAGGGTGATTCACTGCTCGTTCGAGATCGCAATGACGTTTACTGAATGCAGCGAAGCAAGCGGCTGTCCTGGCTGTGTCCTCGTCCTCCATTTTGTAACCCAGCATGTATGCGGCATTGTCCCAAAGCAAGCACGGGTTCACGCCTGATCCGGACGGCTTGCCTTGGCCCGGCACAATCATCATCCGAGGTCGCAAGAACTTCCCTTCCTGCTCCTGTAGGGACTGAAACGAGTTCAATCTCCCGTCTGGCTCAAGCACAATACAGAAACTAATCTTTTGCAGAGAGGAGCCGGGCGGCGCTATCTTCGCATTACCGGAGGCAGTGATCCGGTCGTAGTGTTCCGCCAATCTTTGCAGTATCATCAGCAAGCTCCTGACAGACTCGGCACCTCGATTACACCGTCGCGCATGACAGCACGAAAGAAGCGCGGCTGTTTATTGTTGGAGAAATCGATGTCATGGAGCATCCAACCGAGATCGCGCTCTCCGTGCATGCTAGGATGGACCGTTGGTATTGCTTCCTCATCTTCCAATAGCGCAAAATTGGCTGCAAACTCGCGGCAACCAAAGTATGGCCGCGTATAGCATCGCCCCTCGCGCGCACGGCGGCGGAACTGGTCGATATGCTTCGCTTTGTTATCTGGACCGCTGCAAATGTCGAAGTGCGCTTCGATGACATAGGCCACATCGCAGAGCAACAGCGAGGCTCGCTGCTGGCGTGTGTCCGCGTCATCCACGTAAAGCCCGAGACGCCCCGAACCGACTTTGGCCGCCTTGGCAACCGATGCCGCGCTGATCTTTTGACTCACCTCATTACGCCGCACTGAGCCAAAACGAATTGGATTAAGAACAACAATTCGATCCACTACCCAGCGTATCTCCGGCTTCCAGTAAATGGCCTCCACCACACCGCGCGCAGCAGACGGGGTCATCACGTCATAGCTGACGCGCTCGACCTTCATCTCCGGTCGAGTAAACAAGGCCCATTCTCCCCAGCAGTGCAATTTGACTCCATATGCCATAAGTTCTCCTAAACACCCCAGAGCGATGGATCGAGTCCGCATGCCTCTGGTGCCAATCCCTTCTCTTCTGTATAGGCGCTGCTATTCAGCAACAACCATACGCCCGACTCATGCTCCTTCACCATGTGATTCTCTTGCATGATCCGCAACATTCGGCTGTGTACTGAAACAAGGTAAGGCTGCAGTTCGCGGTGTGAGACGTATGGCACGTGACCGCATGCCAGCTTCTCCCATAGCTTATGGGCCATGCTGTCGTATGGCACGAGAATCGGCAGCTGGTCATCGGGGATCATCTTGAATCGTTTGGCAATTTCCCGGAACTGAAAAACAAGCCGTTTATTGGTCTCTAACCGCATTTGCTGCATGACCTCGTGCTTGTCCCACCGCTCTTTCTGTGTCCAGTAATAGAGCCGGAAGTAAGCTTCGATCGCCTCGGGCGTAAGCGGATCTGGATGGTGTCCGATCAGTTCATTGCCAGCCTGTGCCGCATCACGCTGCAGCCCCGGCGGAGGCAGTTCCTCGCATTCAAAAACATAGGTGTGCCCAATCGGAAGCCGTCCCTCGCGATTGCAGCGCCCCGCTGCTTGCGCAATAGAATCGAATCCGGCCGTAGCACGATACACGACTGGGAAATCCACATCCACTCCGGCCTCGATCAACTGTGTACTGATGACTCGGCATGGCCGTTTTTCTTTCAACCGCAGCCGGATGGTCTCCAGCACCTTGCGCCGGTGCTGACCGCACATCCAGGTGCTCAGGTGAAAACAGGTATCGGGTTCGGATTGTCCAGCTACACGCTGAAACAACTGTGCCGCATGACGGCGGGTATTTACGATGCAAAGGACAGCCGTCTCCCCGACCAATCGCTCCGCCAGCTTTGTATTCGACAGGGGACCAACATGATGAACTTCCACACGTTTCATGACTGCAAAAAGCGATTTGGCATCGGGAACGATAGGATGTACCCCTTTAATGCCAAGATCGAAATTTTCTCGATACTCAAGAGCCGGTTGAGTCGCCGTGCAAAGGACGACTGAACACCCGTAGTTCAACACCAATTCTTGCAATGCCGCGAGGGCCGGCCTAAGCAGTTCTACTGGCAGCGTTTGCGCCTCGTCCAGGATGATGACGCTTTTTGCTAGGCGGTGTATCTTCCGGCATGGAGTCGTGGCAGCTGCGAAAAGGCTCTCCAGCAACTGTACGTTGGTAGTGACGATGAGTGGCGCGTCCCAATTCTCTGTGCCTAGTTGGTTGGTGCGCGTGTCGCGCTCCGGTCTGAGATTGGTGTGGTGTTCAACCAACCCGGTGTCAGCAAGTTCCCCAAGTGCCGCCCGATAGACATCCGCTGTCTGCTCGATGATGCTGGTAAATGGGATGGCGACGACGACCCGCCGCTGCTCGTTTGCATCGGCATGATTCAGTGCAAAGGCCAGCGATGAAAGTGTCTTGCCTCCGCCTGTCGGCACATTTAGAGAGAAGAAGCCCGGAGCTAGCTTCGAGGCGGTGCGGCAGCACTCCAAAATCCTTGCGCGATGCCGGTTCACCTGAGTTGCTTCAGCTTCCGACTGTTTCTGCCCGATACTAAATTCGAGTCTTTGTTTAAGCGCAAGGAGTGACGATCGATCTATCCGCCTCGCCGCCGCCGACTCCCGATCGCAAAAACCTTCCGTCGCCGTCCGGTCAGCGTCGATAAGGCACGAAAAGATCATTCGCGTAAAAAACGCAAGCTGAAATGAATGATTTGTGCCACTCCTCAAACGAAGGGGCGGCACTGGCAGGTCTGACTCGCGGCCCGACAAATCCACTTCTGGAATGAGGTAACGACTTCCGTCCATCCTAAACCTGAGTGTGGCGCGCTGAGTCATTTCATCAGGGGAGGACTCGTCGGGTAGTCCGGCGTGATGCCCGGCGATGCAGAAGGCTAGGATCTGTCCTTTAATTTCGCCAACGGAGTCTCTCACGTAGCGTGCGCCATAAGTTGAATGGTCGACGCGCCCAGGATGCATTTCCATTGCGCCCGCATCGTCCGGATTAGAAGTTGCAGCCGTTATGTAGGTTTGAAATGCCGCAGAGAGCTTGCCTACATCATGGTAGCGGCCCAATAATTCGCCCCATTCAGAGGCACCAAAGGAACCTGCAAATTTAGACGCGACGGCGGCCACTTCATTAAGGTGTCGGTCAAGAGGCTCCCACTCGCTAGGAGGACTTCCGGAAAGCGTATGGGCGTAAACTCGTCCTCGAGTTTCGTCGTTCTCCTGCGCCAGTGGAGTCGTGGTTCCTGCCTCGCTTTTCAATTAAATCAAGCTTTGGTTCAGGAACACAGCATCGCTAGAATCATTGAGGCTGTCAAATACATTCTCGTTCTGGCAGCCGAACGTTTCTAATTGACGTACTTTGAGAGAGAAACTCTACCCAACAATCTCACGATTCCAGCCACTATGAACCTCACTCCTGAGAGTTATGGTATCGAGATAGATCGAAGTTGTCTAAGTGCAAGATAAATAAAGGTCTGGCGGAGAGAGTGGGATTCGAACCCACGTTAGAGTTTCCCCTAAACACGCTTTCCAAGCGTGCGCCTTCAGCCACTCGGCCATCTCTCCGCTTTAAAGGCAGGATTCGCTCGCGCGAACTTTTCTATTGTAACGTACGCAATCATTCTCGTGGGCAGAGCACAAGCCTGTCCCGCAGATTGCTGTGGATTACTCCGGGGGATTGCGTTATTTTTGCGCGGCCATTCCCGCACTACCCATCAGGGCTACAGCCGCCTTCCCGGCAGGCATATCCTTGGTCGACGCCCCAGGCTTTGAGTAACTTTCCAGCAGTTTGTGATGCATGCAGTAAAGCGCAAGTTCCAGGCGGTCCGAGACCCCCAGTTTGTCATACACTTTTCGCAGATAGTTCTTCACCACCTGCTCCGTGGTGCCCACCTGTTGCGCAATGTCCTTATTGCGCAAGCCCTGCGTCACACCGGAGATAATCTGCAGCTCCTTCGAATTCAGTTTGATTCGAGCTCGCGGCGATGTCAGTTGCGAAGCCTGCGCCCTGTAAGCTTCAATTACCCAATTCACACCCCTGCTGTCCAGCCAGGTTTCGCCCTCATACACCTTGCGAATGCAGCGAATCAGCAGATCTGGTGCAATCGAGCGGGTAACGATGCCACGCACTCCTCGACGCAGGAACTCACACGTTTCTGCCTCGCTCGTATCGGCCGTAACCAGCACAATTTTCAGCGCCGGTGCCACCGCCAGCAGGTTGCTCACTGCCTCATAGGGGGTGCCGCTCATTCCGCGTTCAAACAGGATAATGTCGGCTGCGTAGCGGCCAACAGCGGTAATCGCATTGGCCGTGGATTCCACTTGGGCCACAATGCGAATATCGTCTTCTATCGCGATGATCTTCCGTACGCCTACTCGAAAAATTGGCTCGCTATCAGCCAAAATCAACCGAATGGATTCACCCGAAACACTTTCTTCGTCCTCGGGCGTCACAAGCGAATCGGCCTCTTCATTGGCCATCGTTTTCCCGTTCACTTCAGAGTTCGTCTTGAAGCATAGCTTATCGGGAGAATCGATATTCGTCAATAATCGCCCCAACCGCCATTCTGTCCCCAGCGGGATTGCAGCGCACGACTCTACCAACGCACTCCACCTGCACATCGGTATCCGAACCCAACGTCTGTCCGGGCATGCAAATCGAAAAGAGGATGGTCGAGCCGACTGGGTAGTCGACTCCGCAATGGATTAGAACGCCCCCCGCTGAAATATCCTGCGTTTCCCCGTCCTGAGTCTTTTCATCCTGATGCAGCTCAACGGGCAAGTGCAGTGGAAAGCGGACAGCGCAACGGAGATCGTTAGCATGCTCAGTTTTCACATCAGTCAGCATAGACTGCATACACCGAAATAGATAATTACCAAAGTGTCCGAATCACGACTCATTGGGGTACTCCACTAACGTGTCACATGGCCCTAAAATCGCGTCGTCTCCGTGAACTGGAAGCCCTCCACCCGCATCGCGGGCGCGACCATATCAAACGCCTCTTCGCCACACGCCCGCACCGGTTCCCCCAGGTCCAACACCTGCCTCAGCATCTGAATCACGCTCTGATTGAATCGAAAGTTCCTGATCCCTTTCCCCAACTTGCCATCTTCTACAACAAACGTCCCGTCCCGAGTCATCCCGGTCAAAATCTTCTCGTACGCATCCACCTCTCGTATGTACCACAAACGGGTTACCAGCAGACCCCGCTCCGTGCGCGAGATCATCTCCTCGACCGACTTCGCCTCACCCGATGCAACCTTGAATACGATATTCGTCGCCGCCTCGCCGCCCTCATTCGGCAAACTGAAACCATGCCCTGTCGCCTTCGCCATCTTCAATTTTTCCGCGAGCTCCGATTGCCTGATCCTCGCCGCCGTGCCGCGAGCCATTGCCACATCGCGCACTTCCCCTTTCTCGACGAGCGTTAACGTCTGTCTCCCCACGCCCTCTCCGTCAAATCCCGCTCCTGTCTGTTCCGCGTGACTCACATCGTCCACAATGGAGATGTTCTCCCCAAATAGTTTCACGCCCATTCGTCCATTCAGGCACGAGCGTTGTTCCAGCAGCGCCAGCCCACTGAAATCCGCCGCCAGAAAGCCAATCAAGTCCACCACCGCCGACGGCTCCAGAATCACCGTGTACTTCCCCGGCGGCAATTCCATAGGTGACGCCGAACGCAACGCTTTCTCCGCCGCCACTTCCGCCAGCTTCCGTGCGTCCAATCGCTTGGCGCCCGTGTAGTTCTGCTTCTGCCATCCGGAGCTATCTGCCGCCTGCATCGTAACCGACGCCTCAGCCAGCGTCTGCCGATGCCATCGCACGACCCCATGCGAATTGAACAGTCCCTCATAACTCTCGCCACACGAATAAGTCCCCGCCGCGTTCAATCCCTCGCGATGAGCCACCGCAACCATAGCTGCAACCTGCTCCGCTCGCTCTCCCGCGGACATCGCCGCCGTCTCCTCGCAGCACCGGTCAACCTCCGGAGCGCTTCCCTGCTCCGCGCCCGTAAGCATCGGCAGCAGCGCGGGTTCTTCCTCCTGCACTCGTGCCAGCGCCTCCGCCTGGCGCACCACCCGCTGCAAACTCTCATCGTCCAACCGATTGGTCGTCGCCCGCGCCGTGCGACCGCCCATCTGCACCCGCACTGAAACCTCGCACCCCTCTTCGCTCACATTCTGCGTGATTCCATTATTGGCAAAACGCGTCAGTGCCGACCGCCCGCCCTGCACCGTGACTTCAATGTCACTCGCCTCCGCCGCCCGCCGCACTCTCTGAAAAATGGCTTCGCACCGTTCCTCATCCATCAACAATCTTTCCTCCAATACGAGCTCTCCAACACGCGCTCGGCAAGCCTGAGCACAGGTGCCCCACCTCTGCCCTCTTTTGGCAGAGGTGGATGTTTTGCTCTTGCTCCTGAAGGGTCATCCCGAAGCAACGCTAACCCCCGTCCCTCGAATCTCCCGCGCCCTCCCCAGCCTCTCCGCCCGAAATCGATTTTCACCCTCGATAAGCTCCCCCCACCTTCACCCCCCTGAACCGCGCCGGAGCAGCGCCATGTCCCGTTCCCATTCCCTGCTCTGGTTGTCCCTTCCCGCAGTTCGGAGTCCCCCACAGCGTCCAGTACCGCCTGTCGCAGATCGCGTCCATCGAATTCCAAAACTCCGTCGTGATCCCCGAATACGAAGGGTTCCGCAGCATCCGTCCCCGCTTCCCGCCCTTGATCTCCCAAGCCGCCTCGCAGCCAAACTGGAAGTTGTACCGCTTGTCGTCGATCGACCACGAGCGATTCGTCTCCATGTAAATACCGTCATCCGTCGAGCCGACCAGTTCCTCGAAGCTCAATGCCTTCTCCCCCGGCAGAATGCTCACATTGCTCATCCGCACAATCGGCACCCGCGCCCAGCCTTCCGCCCTCATGTGCCCGCCCGAGCGGCTTCGTCCAATCAGCGCCGCCGTGTCGCGCGATGACAAATACCCCTCGAACTGCCCCTTCGTGATGATCGGAACGCACTGTGCCGCCACGCCTTCATCGTCATACGCAAAGGTCCCCAGCCCCGGACCATGCTCCGGCCTTGCATCTGCCACCACGTTCACCAGGTCGCTTCCATACCGAAGCGTATGCAGCTTATCCAGCGTCAAAAACGATGTCCCCGCAAAATTCGCCTCATACCCCAGCACCCGATCCAGTTCAATCGGATGCCCAATTGACTCATGAATCTGCAGTCCCAGTTGTGACGAATCCAACACCACATCCCAGCGCCTCTCGGGACACTGCGGAGCCTTCAGCAGCGCTACGCACTCCCGCCCTACTCGCTCCGCATTCTCCAGCAGATGAAGCTCTTCTATCAGCTCATACCCTTTGTTCTGATACTGTCCCCCAAACGAATTCGGATATGACCTTGTCTGGATCGAGTCCCCCTCGAACGCATGCGCCGCAAATCCTGCGCCGGTCGTCGTCCGTGTCTGATGAATCGCCGCCCCCTCCGTGCTGTAGAACCATTGCTCATAGCGGCCGAAATGCATATTCGTCTCCGCCAGCGTCACCCCCTCCACCGCCGACAGAGTCTCGTCGATCTTCCGCAGCAACTCAAAGTTCTGCTCCATCGAAACCGCAAAGGGATCAATCTCGCACGGCGAACTCCACTCCGCCACCGCCGCCGGCTCATCCACCAATTGCACCGGATGGCTCTGCACCCGCGCCGAAGCCTTTGCAATCTCCACGGCCAGCCGGGCACATTGCTCAACGCCTTCCCGCGTCAGCCTCTGCGTGGCCGCGAATCCCCACCCGCCATTGGCAAGCACGCGTACTCCCAGCCCCAGCGACTCGCCCTCAGACGCCACCGACACCAGCCCGTTCCGCGTTCCCAGCGACCGTGCGCGATCGTTCACAATCCGCGCCTCGGCATGACTCGCGCCTTGCCCCACGGCCATCTCCAGAGCCCAATCCGCAATCTGTTTCATAGACAACTCCGCGTCCCCTGAGGACCACCGTTAATTCTATTCCGTTGGGACGCACTCAGTATCCACGCTACACTGGAGCCCGTTATGATACGAATCGCTCTTCGCTCTCTGCTCGCCTTCGCGCTGCTGGCCGCGCTCGTCGTCCCATCGGCCGCGCGCAGCCGTCACAAGAACTATTCACAGCCAAGCGCTCCCGGCGAATTCGATTACTACCTCTTGTCTCTTTCCTGGGCGCCCAACTTCTGCGCTACCCACTCCGGCAATGCCAACGAGTGCGGCATCGGACGCCACCGTGCCTTCGTAGTCCACGGTCTCTGGCCGCAAGGCGAGCAGGGACGCCTCAACCAACCCTGCCAGCACACCTCGCCCGTCGCCGAAGACGTAGTCCGCTACGCCCTCAACTTCTACCCTGACGCCGGACTCGTCCAGCACGAATGGCAGTGCCACGGCAGCTACTCCGGACTCTCCGCCCGCGACTACTTCACCGCCGTCGGACACGCTTACCAGTCGCTGCATTTTCCCTCGTCCGTCGCCGCCCTGTCCTCAGACACCAGACAGAACTCCGCCACCCTTGTCCGCGAGTTCGAACAGTCCAACTCCGCGCCTCAGGGCTCTTTCGTAAGCTCTTGCCACGACGGCGAACTCGTCGCCATAGAAGCCTGCTTTACGAAGGACCTGAAACTGCGCTCCTGCTCTCCCGGCCTCCACTCCTGTTCCGGCCCGCTGCTTTTGCGGGCTCCACGTTAACAGTCTCCGTGGATGGGGCACATGCAAAAGGCCGCGAATCTCCTCGCGGCCTCATCATCCTTCTAACCCGAAATCGCCTACTGCTTTTCCATCCCCTGCGGAGTAAACGTCACCGTTGTCCTTTGCCCGTCGGCTCCCAGCGCTCCCTCCGGCTTCCCGTTGTAGGTCACCGAAATTCCCGCCGGATTCCCCACGATTAACTTCAATCTTTCCTGTGCCCGATAGCTTCGTTTGCTCAGTTCCGGATTCTCCGGATCCAATGTCAGCGTCTCAACCGTCTTACCATCGCTGCGCACGCTGATCCACGAGCGCGCTGTAGCCGAGATTGAAACCTCCACCGGAGCCGCGGACTGCTGCGCGGCGGAATTCGCACCTGCGCTCGCCGGGTTCACTGCCGTCGTCGGGGACAAAGTCGGACTCGAAGCCGCAATCTGCGGCGCAACCGGTACTGCGTTTTGCGCTAATGTCTGGCTTGTGTTCTGCGCCGCGTTCTGGTCGCTCGCCGAGGTCTCTGCCGGAATCGATGTTGTGGGAGCAACCGTACTCACCGCCGTGCTTTGCGCTAGCTGTGCTGCTGCCTGCTCCCTGGCATCCTTACGATGTTCTTTCAGCCACAGCCCGCTCACGCCCAGCGCCACCATCAAGGCCACAACTCCAGCCACCGTCGTGGCGCTCATGGACCACCATGGCTCGCTCGGTTTAGCCCGTGCGGCTGTTACCTGGGACGACAGCATCTGCATGTCGGTCTCCGGGTCCGCCACATTCGCGGCGGCCATATAGGCAGCGACCGTTTTCGCCTCATCCAGTCCAACACAGCGCGCGTACGAGCGTACAAACCCCTTGTTGAAGATTCCGCCCGGCAACTGGTCAAAGCGCTCTTCTTCCAGTGCCTGCAGTATCCTGGTGCCGATTTTGGTCGACTCCGCAATCTCTTGCAGCGAAATGTTCCGCGCCTTACGCGCCTGTCGTAAACTTTCTCCGAACGATGCCAAGCCGGTCACCCTTGCCGATCTCTTATCCCACCCTGCGGTCTCCCACGAATGCGCTTCGGCACGCGCTCGCTTCGTTTATGGAAATGTGCAGTCCCTAGCATCATAGAAATGCTGCAAACGCAAAGTCAAACATAAATGGAGATACACTGGGCGCAGCAGATTACGAACTCTACGGCCATCGGCCTAAAAGTTACGCGTACCCCCTCACTTTCGGTTCTACGCCTCAAGTAGCTGAAGGCTCTATAATGGGGAAATTAGGCTTGGGGTTATCCGGCCAATAGTCAGGGTTTACGAGATGACGCGACCGCAATTTATGGCGGAACCGAAGCAGTCGAAATCAGAACTCGCCATCCTCCACGACGTAGCCAAAGCGCTCACGTCCTCCCTGAACCTCGACTCCGTTCTCCAGACCATCATGGAAAAGGTTGCGGCCTACTTCCAGCCCGATAACTGGAGCCTCCTCATGACCGATGACGAGCATCACGAACTCTACTTCGCCATCGCCGTCGGAGATGCCAGCGAGTCCCTCAAGTCAGTGCGTCTTCGCATCGGAGAAGGCATTGCCGGATGGGTTGCCGAACACGGTGAACCGGTTGTCGTTCCAGACGTCACCAAGGACCCGCGTTTCACCCCGCGCGTCGACGACATGACGAAGTGGAAAACCAAATCCATCCTCTGCGTCCCACTCGCTTCCAAAAGCCGCATTCTCGGTGTCATTCAGCTCATCAACGTCGGCATGACCAATTTCGGAAACGACCAGTTCATGCTTCTTCAGGCTCTCGCCGACTACGCCGCCATTGCCATTGACAACGCCCGCGCCGTCGAGAAGATCCAGGAACTGACAATCACCGACGACTGCACCGGCCTCTATAATGCGCGTCACCTCTACAACACCATCGAATCCGAGGTGTACCGCTCCACCCGCTTCGGCTACGAATTCAGTGTGCTTTTCCTGGACCTCGATCGCTTCAAGCTGGTCAACGACAATCACGGACACATCATCGGTAGCCGTCTCCTGAGTGAAATCGGCAACACCATCAAAGGCCACCTGCGCCTCATCGACTACGCATTTCGTTACGGCGGCGACGAATTCGTCGTCCTGCTCCCCCAAACCGGAAAGAAATCCGCCCTGGTCGTCGCCCGTCGTCTTCGCGACATCCTGCGCAACACGAACTTCCAGTTTGGCGATCTCAAACTCAACATCCGCGCCAGCATGGGTGTAGCCAGCTTCCCCGATGACGCCCGCAACGCCCACGACCTCATCCGCCAGGCTGACGAAATGATGTACACCATCAAAAACACCACCCGCGACGCCATTGCCGCCTGCGGCCTCGGCAACGTCATCTAAATAGACTTCGCGCCCGATCCAGAACTCTCCTGTGCCCCCGACGGTGCCCCAGGTGCCCCACGTCCCGCCCGGCTTTATCGGGCTGACGTGGGGTAGTTGCCCTTGCCCTTGCCCTTGCTCTTGCTCTTGCCTTTGCCTTTGCCTTTGCCCTTGCCCTTGCCCTTGCCCTTGCCCTTGCCCTTGCCCTTGCTCTTGCTCTTGCCCTTGCTCTTGCTCTTGCTCTTGCCTTTGATTTTGGGTCATCCTGAGCCGAAGGCGAAGGCCCCCCGCACCGCTCAAATCTCCCATGCGGATCAAAGCTTTTCAACCAATCGACCTCCCCCGTTGCCGCATTCTCCTACCTGGGACGCTCCTTTTTTTGCGGTCCTCCGAACAGGGTTGCCGCTCTGTCATGAACCGCTTACCATCGGTACACACATGAAGCGACGCACCTTTCTACTTTCCACCCTCGCCACCGCCGCCTCCCAATTGCAGGCACAGCAATTGGACTGGATTAGCGACGCGCTCGTGAAAGATGACTTCCCTAAATTCCCCAGGAGATTTCGCTGGGGAGTCGCCACCTCGTCCTATCAGATCGAGGGCGGAGTTCACGAAGGCGGACGCGGCGAGAGCATATGGGATCGTTTCTGCCACACTCCCGGAACCATCAAAACCGGCGACACCGCCGACATCGCCTGCGATCACTTTCATCGCTGGAAATCCGACGTCGCCATGATGAAGTCGCTTGGCATCCAGAGCTATCGATTCTCCCTCGCCTGGCCGCGCTTTCAGCCCACCGGTTCAGGCTCCGCAAATAGGCACGGCGTCGACTTCTACTCCCGCCTCATCGACGAACTTCTCGCCCAGGGCATCCATCCCCTCCCCACGCTCTACCATTGGGATCTGCCGCAAGCCCTGCAGGATCGCGGCGGATGGGCCGCCCGCGAAACCGCCGACCGCTTCGCCGAATACGCCCACATCGTCACCCGCGCCTACGCCGACCTCTGCACCAAATGGCTCATCTTCAACGAGCCCAGCATGTTCGTAAATCTCGGACACCTCAGCGGAATCCACGCTCCCGGCATCAAAGACCCGGCCATCGCCATGCGTGCCGGACACATCGTCAACCTCGCGCAAGCCAAAGCCTTCCGCGGCATGAAGGCCATCTCTCCCAGGTTCCGCATTGGCAGCGCCTTCAGCATGTCGCAGCCATATCCGGCCACCGATTCGGAACAAGACCGCCTCGCCGCCGAGCAATTCCATGCCTGGGAAAACGTCTGGTACCTCGAACCCGCGCTTCACGGACGCTATCCCGCCGCCGTCGGCCCCACGCCCGAAAAACTCCTCGACATCCGCCCCGGCGACATGGAGCAAATCCGTGCTCCCTTCGACTTCATCGGCATCAACAACTACACCCGCGCCGTCATCGCCCACGACACCAATTTTCCTATCCCCTTCGTCCCCATCCGCTGGATGGCTGGCGAAACAGGCTCCAGGACCGATGTGCAATGGGAGGTCTATCCCCGCGGCCTCTACGAAATCACCATGCGCATCTGGCGCGACTACCATCTCCCCATCGAGATCACCGAAAACGGAGCCGCCTACAACACCGCGCCCAATCCCTCCGGCGAAGTCCCTGACCAGCAACGCATAGATTTCTACAACTCATACATCCACGAACTCGCCCGCGCCATTGCCGACGGAGCCCATGTCCGCAGTTATCACGCCTGGAGTCTCATGGATAATTTCGAATGGAACGAAGGCTACATCCCCCGCTTCGGCCTCGTCTACGTCGACTACAAAACCCTGAAGCGCACCCCAAAAGCGAGCGCCAAGTGGTACGCCCACCTAATCGCCGCCCAAACTTCCTAATCTATCTTCTGTGACACTACCCCGCTGACACTATCCCTGTGACACTATCCCTGTGCCCCACGTCCCGCCTGGCTTCATCGGGCTGACGTGGGGTACTTGCCCTTGCTCTTGCTCTTGCCCTTGCTCTTGCCCTTGCTCTTGCTCTTGCCCTTGCCCTTGCTCTTGCTCTTGCTCTTGCCCTTGCTCTTGCCCTTGCTCTTGCTCTTGACTTTAACCTTGAAACTTTGAAACCTTGCGAAACCTTGAAACCTTGCCTTTTCCCTTCACTTCTCCACCCCAAAGTCCCAAACCGCTCCGTTCCCATCGTCTCCCGTAGCCGAAATCACGATCGCATACTCCCCCGGCACCAAGTCTTCCAGCGGAACGATCTTCCACCAATCGCCACTGACTTTCTCTGGACGCGATTTCAAGAACTTCTCATTAGTATTCTGTTCCCCTGCCATCGACATCGTGTTCTTTGCCACCACTCGCAAATCCTTCTTCCGCTCCAGCCTTACAATCCTGAAGCTCGCCGCCGGAATCACCCCCTGATCATTCTCCACGTCGATAAAGATGGCTGGCTCTTTGGAATGCACCCTCACCTTTGCCGCCGGACCTTTCAGCTCGATCGTCTGCACCTGGCTCGCCACCGGAATGATCGATTTCCGCAACAGGTTCTTGCCGGTATTTTCATTCACCTGAATCTTGTTCGTCTCCACCTTGCTCAACACCGGCTTCCCTGCCACTTCTTCCAGCAAGAAGACACCGCCCTCCGCCGGCAAGCGCATCTCCGGAGCCACCAGCGGAGTGTTCAACTGTTCCTCCTTGCGCGCCGCCACCTGCTCGGCTGTAACCTGTTTCAGCTCCTCTGCTGCGGTTTTCGCGCGCTCCGCATTCCATTCATCCGTCGCCTTCCAGTCCACCAGCGCAATGGGAATCTCCTCCCACTCGCCCCGCTCTGCGCTGAAATATTTCAAGCGATCGCCCGCTTTCTTCCACTCCGTCGCCGTCTGGTAGCTGCCATCGGTCAGAATCAGCCTTTTTGCCGCCTGCGAGAACGCGCTTGACGCCAGCACCAGCGTCATCAACGTCGTCAACGCCAACCCCTTCAACGCCCGTAACATAGTCCGCCTCATAGCCTCACAAGATATCACTGCTGCCGCTTCCTGTTGCCCATCGCCAATTCTTCTTTTCACAATTTCCAAGATTCTCGCTTTTCCCAACTTGATCCCAGCCCGGTTTTCGTAGAAAATTGATTGTGCACCCCTCCAAACATCACCAATTCAAATACACCTCACTGCGAGGACGTTATGTCGGCTAAGTACATCTTTGTTACGGGCGGAGTTGTGTCCTCTCTCGGCAAGGGCTTGGCCGCTGCCAGCATCGGCTGCCTTATGGAGAGTCGCGGCCTGCGCGTCAATCTGCAGAAATTCGATCCCTATCTCAACGTCGATCCCGGAACCATGTCGCCCTTTCAGCACGGCGAAGTTTTCGTCACCGACGATGGTGCCGAGACCGATCTCGATCTCGGCCACTACGAGCGATTCACCCACTCGCGCCTCACTCGCGAAAATAACCTGACCACCGGACGCATCTATGAGCAGATCATCGCCAAGGAGCGTCGTGGCGACTATCTCGGCAAAACCGTGCAGGTCATCCCGCACGTCACCAACGAGATCAAGGCTGCCATGAAGAAGGTCTCGCACGATGTTGACATCGTCATCTGCGAGATCGGCGGCACCGTCGGAGACATCGAGTCCCTGCCATTCCTCGAAGCCATTCGCCAGATGCGCCAGGAGCACGGACGCGAGAACACTCTCTTCGTCCACGTCACCCTCGTTCCCTTCATCGCCGCCGCCGGAGAGCTCAAAACCAAGCCCACGCAGCACTCCGTAAAAGAACTTCTCTCCATCGGAATCCAGCCCGACATCCTTCTCTGCCGCACCGATCGTTTTCTGCCGCAGGAGATGAAGAGCAAGATTGCCCTCTTCTGCAACGTCGAGGAGCGTGCCGTCATCACCGCGCGCGATGTTGCCAGCATCTACGAATGCCCCCTCGCTTTCGCTCAGGAAGGTGTTGACAAACTGGTCCTCAAATACCTGCACATCGACGCCAAAGATTCCGACATGAGCCAGTGGGAGTCCCTCGTCCACCGTGCCTACAATCCCAAGGATGAAGTCCTCATCGGCATCGTCGGCAAGTACGTCGAATACGAGGATTCCTACAAATCCCTCAAGGAAGCCTTGGTTCACGCCGCCCTAAAGTACAACCTCAAGCTAGACGTGCAATGGATTGAAGCAGAAGGTCTTGAGACTAAAGACAAGAATGACCGAAGCTACGAGCAGCAGCTCACCAGATACGACGGCATCCTGGTCCCGGGAGGCTTCGGCAAGCGCGGCATAGCCGGAATGCTCAACGGCATCCGATACGCCCGCGAGCACAATGTCCCCTACTTCGGAATCTGTCTTGGAATGCAGACCGCCTGCATCGAGTACGCCCGCAACGTCTGCGGCTTGGACGAAGCCAACTCCAGCGAGTTCGATCCTGCCACCCCGCACCGCGTCATCTACAAATTGCGCGAACTGCGTGGTGTCGAGGAACTGGGCGGCACCATGCGCCTCGGTGCATGGGATTGCAAAATCGAAGCCGACTCCCAGGCTTTCAAAGCCTACGGAAAGACCGAGATCAGCGAGCGCCACCGCCATCGTTACGAATTCAATCGCGAGTACGAACAGTTGCTAACCGGCGCCGGACTTCGCATCACCGGAACCTCGCCCGACGGAACCTACGTGGAGATTGTCGAACTCCCCAATCACCCCTACTTCCTCGGTTGCCAGTTCCACCCCGAGTTCAAGTCGAAGCCCTTGGAGCCACATCCGCTGTTCCTGAGCTTCATCCACGCCAGCTACCAGAATCGCGCCAAGCGCCTGGCCCAGGCCGAGCCCGCAGATGAAAACCTCTATCTGCGTCCTCGCGCCCAAGCCACCTCAAAGCTGCAGTAACTTGTCTCTGGTGCCGTAAATGTTTCTGGTGCCCCCAGGTTCGCGCCGCGCTCTTTCTTTTGCGGCGTTAACCTGGGGTTTTTGACTTGCCCTGCCTTTGCCTTTCAACCTTGCGCAACCTTGCGAAACCTTGAAACCTCCTCTTCCGATACAATCATTTCATCTCACTCGGAGACCGCCTGATGCCGTTGGACCTCGATGTCCTCTGCGATCCGGTCACACACGCCTCGCTCGAACAGCGCGCTCAGTCTCTCCTATCCTCGGGGTCCAACTATTCCCTCAAGGAAGGCATTCCCGTCTTTGCCCCCGTTCCCGAGACTCTCAACCTGAAGTATCAGCGCATGTACGACCGCATTGCGCCTCTATATGACTTCGCCGAGAGCGCCTACCAGCGTTTCTTCCAGCGCGATCTCCGTGCATTCCTTGCCGCCGAACTCGAACTCCGCCCCCACATGCGCGTCCTCGAAGTCTCCATTGGCACCGGGGCCAACCTACGCCTCCTTCCGCAGAGCGCTGAAATTCATGGGATTGATCTTTCGATGGGAATGCTTCGCGCCTGCCGCCGCAATCTTCGCCGCAAACATCGCGAGGCCGCCCTATACCAGGGAGAGGCCGAGCGCCTTCCCTTTCGCGACAATACCTTCGATCTGGTCTTTCACGTCGGTGGCATCAACTTCTTCAGTGATCGTCGCCGAGCCTTGCAGGAGATGATCCGCGTCGCCCGTCCCGATAGCAAGATCATTGTCAGCGACGAGACCGAGGAGGTCGTCGCCGGAGCCTACCAGCGGATTCCTTTCATCAAGCGCTTCTTTCAGAAACGTACCGAGCCCGTCGTCTCTCCCGTCGGCCTGCTTCCTCCCGGCACCAAAGACATCCACTTTCGCACCGTCAACCACGGAAAACTCTACTGTCTGACCTTTCGCAAATAGCTCCACCACTGCTATCTGTTCTTCACCTGAACGATATTTGCTCGACAAGTTGAGATTACGCGCCGCCGGAGTGGCGCGCCACTGACGCGCTCGCCGGAAGCACGACCGTCATGCAGGTACCTGATTTTTGCAGCCGGGCGCTACTTCGTACGCGCAACCGTCCCTTGTGTTCATTCACAATCGTTGCGCTCAACCACAGCCCCACTCCGGACCCTTTCAGCGCCTTGGTCGTAAAGAACGCCTCGAAGATCTTCTTGATATTCTCCTTCGGAATTCCCACTCCATGATCCGCGATTGAAATCCAGATATTGCTTTTCCCAGTCTTATTCCACCGCTTGTGTTCCGAAACCCTGATCCGTATCTCTCCGCCTGAACTTGATGCCTCGATCGCATTGCGAACCAGATTCGAAAACACCTGCCGCATTTGCGCCGGAAAAACACGAACGCTCCCTCTCGTGTCCCACTCTCTCTGGATAATGATTTCCTTATCGACGATCATCCGGTTATGCAACGCAAGCACATCTTCCAGAAGATCGGGCGGACAGACTTCGATCGGCGTGGCTGCCTCGCGGTTGAACGACAATATCTGCTTTGAAATGCGCGAAACCCGCTCCAACTCCTGCTCTGCCGTCGCCAGATATTCCTCGGCTGTCAACGGCTCTTTCAGCGCGCCCCTCAGCAGATACAGAAGGTTCGTAATCGCCTCAAGAGGATTATTGATTTCGTGCGCAATCGTATGCGCCGTCCGTCCCGTCGCCGCCAGCCCTTCGCTGATCACCAGTGCCTGTTCCGCGCGCTTTCGGTCGGTTGTTTCTTCCAGAATGAAGATCGTGCCATTCGGTACTTCCTGGATGACGATCGGATCCACTCTCAGACGGAAGAAGCGCGTACCCAACTGCATCTCTCGTGGAATAGCCAGGCTCTCTGCCGTAAGAGTAACGCCGAACACCCCGCGAATCAGCTCTATGCCCGAGCGATTCTCAATATCGTTGTACGACCGTCCAAGCAACGAGATCATCGAACGATTGCAGCGCACGATGGTGCCTGATGCATCCGTAATCGCGACGCCTTCGCTCAGTGAGTCGAAAGTCGTTTGCCACTGCCGCGCTGAAAGCCGCGCCTGGGACTCCGCCTGATGTAGTCGAACCAGCGATTTCACGGTCGCCACCAGCACCACCGGTTCCGCCGGTTGTGTCAGGTAAGCGTCCGCGCCACTCCCAAGCGCGTAGAGTTTGCTCTCCGTATTGTGAAAGGCAGCCGACAACTGCAGAATCGGAATATGGCTCGTGTGCGGATTCGATTTGATGCGTCGGCAAACTTCGTATCCCAGAATGTCCGGCAACTTCACGTCAAGAACAATCACCGTTGGCAGCAGTTTGGAAAGCGCCAATGCTTCCTTGCCGGTTGCCGCCTCCGTCACCGCAAAGCCCGCACGCGTCAATGTGTGAACCGTGGTGTACCGATTCTCAATGCGATCGTCCACCACGAGCACGCAATACTCGCCGGGGTTACCGGCAGTTTTCGGTTCAATGCTCACGGCTCTATCCCGGCCGCCGCGAGAGCGCTCTGAAGCTGATCCTCACAGCCATCTCCGCCAAACGTCTTTTTCGGGAAAGGCACAGCTTCCATTTCCTCCAAATATGCAATCTCTTCAGCCGTTAGTTCCTTCGAGGTATGCACAATAATGGGGATGGCGCGTGTAGCGGTGTTGTTCCTCAACTCGCGCAGCACCTCGAATCCCGTGAGGTCCGGCATCACCACGTCGAGGAACATAATTGTTGGGATGTGAAGACTTGCAAGTCGGATGGCTTCCCGTCCGTTATGCGCCTCCAGAATATGGTAGCCCAGCTTGCCCAGGTTCTCTCCCAGCAGATACCGCGTCACTTCGTCGTCGTCCACCAGCAAAGCCGACTTTGAAGATCGGCCTTCGATCAATTCCCGCAATGTGTTTGCCAGCAGTACGGGCGACACCGGCTTGGCCAGGAACGCATCCGCTCCTGCCTCGATAGCAGCCTTCGGATCATCCACCACGCTGGTCACAATTGTCGGCCCTGAGTACCCGGACCTCATTTCCTCAATAAAAAACAGGGAATCCTGTCCCTCCAGAAAACGGTCCAGCACTACCGCCGCCGGTGCGCATCGTCTCATTGCTGCCCGCGCGTCCGGAATGTTCGAAACAAAGATCAATTTATATTGGCTGTTGCGCAGCGAGGCCTGGTGAACGAAATTAGTCTCTTCGTTGTCTTCAACAAACAAAACCGTTCTGCCCAGTTTTCCCTGCTGCGGTGCCGGAGCGGTGCGCATTCCCTTCGGCTTCTCAACGAATACCGGCAACGTGACCGTGAACTTTGATCCCACCCCCGCAACGCTCTCTACTTGAATCGTCCCACCCAGCAATTCCGCCAGCCGCCGCGACAGCGGCAACCCAAGACCGGTGCCCTTCAGCCCGCTCTGCAATTCGCTATCAACCTGCACAAACTCTTCGAATATGCGTTCCTGATCCTCGGGTGCAATGCCAATTCCTGTATCCTCGACGCGAAACACAACTTGATCGCCCGCCGGCTGTGCCGTCACGCGCACTTGCCCCTTTCGCGTGAACTTCAGCGCGTTTGAAATCAGGTTGCGCAAAATCTGAGAGACTTTTCCCTCATCCGTGTACAGTGGCGACAACTCCGGCGAAGCTTCAAATATCAATTCAAGACTATTGCTCGCCAACAACGGCTTCAGCATTCCGCGCAGCACTCCAAACAGGTCACTCACTTCGAAATGCCTCGGCTTCACGTCGATCTTCCCGGCTTCCACCTTTGCCAGGTCCAGAAGGTCGTTAACCAACTCCGTCAACTCCTCTGCCGAGCGTTCAATAAACTTGACCTGCTTCTCTTGCTCTGCGGTAAGGTCGCCATCTGTGTGACCGATTAACATGCGGCTCAACGAAGTAATCGAGTTCAGAGGTGTGCGAAACTCGTGCGAAAGATTCGACAGAAAGCTCGTCTTCAAATCGGAAACCCTGCGCAGGTCGTCCGCATGCTGATCGAGTTCCGCATACAGCGCAACCACGCCGCGATTCGTGTCCTCAAGTTCGCAATTCAGTTCCGCCAGTTGCTCCTGCTTTTCGCGGAGTTCCGCCAGGGTCTTCAGCAGTTCCTGATTCTGCCGTTCCACTTCATCGAACGGATCGGTTGCGCCGCTCTTTGCCAACTTGAGCGCAACCCGCTTTACGCCTTCCTCATCCAGCGGCGGCCTTGTGGACGGCAATGCCTTCCCCACCTCCACCCGCGTGCCATTCGTCGAGGACGAAATCTTGAAGTAGTCCATCAACCGCTTCGTCCCCGTGATTCCCTTCCCCATGCCTGTCTTTGAAACAAAGCGGCCGTCCAGCACGCTCTCCAAATCGGGAATGCCAGGCCCTGAATCCGTCACCGACACAACGAAGATTTGCGGGGCCGATTTCACAATCAGAAATTCCACCACGCCGTTCGTAGCGTAGCGATAGGCATTGCGCGCCAATTCCGATGCCGCCGTTGCCAATCGGATCTGGTCCTGATGCTCGAACCCAAGCATAGCCGCGATATCGCGTGCTCTCTGTCGCGCATGCACCACGTGACGTTCATGGCGCAATCGAAGCGTCAAAATGCACAAAGGTTTCGAATCATTCATGCGGTATTCCGCGACACCAGAATCGTGGCGTCGTCCCGTTTCCTGTTGAAATCCCTGTAAAGCACTGCGGCGATCAGTGCCGGATGCCGCGTTGCCAGTCCCGGGTACTGCTCAAAATTCCAACGCGTTGTGAGTCCGTCGGAATGCATGATGAGCGCCGACTTTTCATCCCACGGATACGAGAACTGCTGCAACTTTCCCACTGAGTGACCAGCCGTGCCGTTCATCGATACCAGCGATCTCGTCTTGCCGCCCGTACAGATGTAGGCAACGACATTTCCCGCTCCCACGTAGTTCAAAACTCCCTTCCCGGGCAAAACCTCTGCAATCGAAACAGCCGCACCGCGCGTCTTTGCCAGCGCCAGATGAATCTCACGCATGATTTCTTGCGGCGTTCGATGCGATGTCTGACGAAAGATCCTCACCGCCTCCGTGGATGCTTCCGCCGCTATCGGGCCATGCCCCAGTCCATCGGCGACAATGTACAAACTGCGTCCCGGCTGCCAGTCCACGCTCCAGGCGTCCCCGCAAACCATCTCGCCCGTCATCGGCAAGGAGATCGCGCTCATATTGCACGACTGCGACTCGACTTCACGCAGTTGCTCCGTGCGCAATACCCGTGCGAACACCGCCGTTCCATGTCCCGTCAGCGAATAGATCTGAAAAGTCCCCGCCAGTCTCGACATTGCTCCAAGGCCATTCCCCGGCGTTCCCCTCGTAGAATATCCATCCTGCAATGACAGGGAGACATCTCTTATTCCTGGGCCATGATCGAGCGCAAACACGTCGATCCCTGCGATTTCACCGCACATCCACGGACTTAGGACGATCTGTCCCTCGCCGGCGTGTGCCGCAATATTCCGAGCCGCTTCCGTGACGATAATTCCCAACTGACCCTGCCGTACTTCATCAAACTCCATCGACGAAGCCAACGATAACGCCTGCCGCCGCGCATTGCCGGCCTGACTCAAGTCACCGGAGTTGATCAAGATATTGCGGTTGGAAGTTGTCTTCATTTCCATCGTATGACCGTCACGGTCGTCCCGACGTTGAGCTTTGACTCGATTTCGAACTCGTTCATCAGGCGCTTACTGCCGCCCAGCCCAAGTCCCATTCCCTGTCCAGATGTATATCCATCTTTCAGTGCCAATTCAACATTCTCAATCCCCGGCCCGTTGTCAGAAAAACGCAGCCTTATTCCCGAGCGCGAGCCATTCGCAACCTGAGCCAGTTCCAGAAAACCGCCACCTCCGTGTTCCAGCGTATTGCGTCCCAGCTCGCTTGCGGCAGTTACAATCTTTGTCTGCTCCACCAGGCTGAACTTCATCTCCAGTACCCACGCCCTCACGCGTTGCCGCACCGCCACCACGTCAGAAGAATTCTGGATGGGGATCTTCTCAGTCTTCTGTACTGTCCCCGTCGTAATCATAGTTCTCCTCGTGGCTCGTCAATATCTCACGCAGGTGATCCATGCCGGATTCCACGTTCAGCGCCGTCCTGATACCCGGCAATGGCATTCCAAGCTCAACCAACGTGATTGCCACTGCCGGCTGCATCCCCACCACGACGGTCTCCGCGTCCAAAACCCTTGCCATCGATGCGATATTGGCCAGCGTGCGGCCAATGAAGGAATCCACGATCTCCAGGGACGAGATATCGATCAGAACTCCCTTTGCGCCAACCTCCGCAATCCGGTTGGTCAGATCGTCCTGAAGCGTGAGCGCCAGTTGGTCGTGCATGTCCACCTGAATCGTCACCAGCAGGAAATTCCCCATTCGCAAGATAGGAATCCGTTCCATTACTCGCCTCTCTGTTCAGCTGCGCTGGTCCCGTTGGACTTCGCCGTGTTCACGCGAACCACCTTTCGTCCGCTGCGTTCCAGCGCCAGCCAGAGTGCGTCGGAGAGCTTCGCCTTGGTGATCACGTCCTCAAGGTTGATTCCGAGATGCACAATCGTCTGCGCGATCTGCGGACGTATTCCGCTCAGTATGCACTCCGCCCCCATCAGGCGCGCCGCCGTGATGGTCTTCAGAAGGTGCTGCGCCACCAACGTGTCCACCGTAGGCACCCCCGTAATATCGATGATCGCGAAGCGCGAATTCGTCTGCACAATTGCCTGCAGCAGCGACTCCATTACCACCTGCGTCCGTGCGCTATCCAGCGTTCCAATCAGCGGCAGAGCGATGATTCCATCCCACAGCGTCACTACCGGTGTCGAGAGTTCGAGCATCTCTTCCTGCTGCCGATTGATAATCTGATCTCTGCCATAGATGTAGCTGTCCGTCGTAAACAACGCGAGTTTATCCACGAACTCATTCGCCCTGAAAACCTCCGCGAACAACTCCTCCGAATTGTTTCCCCACTGCTTGCGCGCGACGTCGAATAGCGCAATCTTCAACGAAAGCACAAACCTTGCCGTATCCGAGGGAGTGAACCCCTGCGTCGCCCACGATGCCGACAGATTGCCGAGCACATCTTTCAACGGCTGCCATTCCGCAGCATCGAAATTCTCCAGCGACGAGTTTCCTCCCGCACCCCTGATTGCGGAAAGCACCTCGGATGCCTGCGCCGTCAGCTCGCGATCATTGATCAAGTCGCTTCGAGTGATCCGGGCTTTCAAATCGCGTAGCCAGTCCTGCAAAATTGATTCGTGATTCTTCTGAATCAAACTCAGTAGATCTTTCATGGACGCTCCTCCGAGTAAACAGCTTTTGCCACGTGCTTCTGCAACCTACACCGTTTCTCACGACGTCGAGTACAACCAGATGTTCCCTTTTGAACTACAGACAGGATGTAAGGCGCCCACAATGGTGAAGCGCGTCAGACACATACAAGTGCTAACAACCCTGCAAAAGATACGCTTCATTGCTGTCGCGCAACGTGTGAGATGCTGTTTTTTGTATAAAGGTTGGCAAATAGCCAGCATAAAGGCTTCGTAGAAGAACGAAAAAGGGCCGCGCCATGCCGCCAGCGATGCTGCCTGACAGGTCGCCGAACGCATTCCTCAGCCCACTAAGCACAATTTGAAATCAGGCCCGAGGTTGAGATCTCAGGCCTGCCAACTATCTAATTTGATGCATCGAATTGAACTGGCGCCTTACTCGTGCTCTGCCGCCGCGGATTTTTGCTTCGACTTCAGAAGCAGTTCGATATCGTCGAGAATGCGGAAGATCCCTCCGCCTTTCATAAACATCCCGTCCGCTCCCGCGTTGCGCCATTCGCTGACTGGAATCGGATAGGCGGAAAGTATGATGACCACTGGCCTGCAACTGCAGGATTTCGCATGGCGGACCACTTCAAACCCCGCCGTTTCGTGCTCCATCCTCATGTCCGTTACCACCAGGTCAAAGCTGAACCGTGCCAAGCTTCTGGCCGCATCGAAAGCAGAAACTGCCGTGGACACATTGAAATCGCGCGTCTCAAAAACGCTCTTCAGCGTTTGCAGAATCGCGGAGTCATCGTCCACCAGCAAAGCATTAAATGGCATGATCCCTCTTAACAGCGACATACGCCAGCTTATGCCGGCGTCTCGCTTCCGTTCGTGGAAGAATAGTCCACTCTCCGCGCCAATGCATCGGACGTGGCGTCCTTCAACGCTATATTGATGCGCTCCACTGCGTCGTCAGCAATCTTTTTTGCGTCAGCGTCTCCAAGCCTCTGAACCGCAATGTGCATTGGAAAAATTGCATTCCTGACATGATGATTAAGTTCAGCTACAATCGCCGCGCGTTCCATCGCAACCTGAAAATGAACTTCTTCATGGCCCAGTTGAATTGCCAGCGTCACAATCACCGCCACCAGGCCGCCAATGCTGTTTGCAATCACCTGCCGACCCATCGTCGAGCGATCAATCGGCACCAGTGCCAACTGCGCAACCGTCGACACCAGCCAGACCAATGCCCCTGCGGCAACCGCCTTGAGCACCTTATATTCCTTCTTGCGTCGTACTTGCACTTGCCGCCTCCAGACCTAATGCCCAGTGCGTAAATAATATTATCAACCCAGCGCGTTTCGAAATTGACGACATCCTATAAATATATAAATAGATGAGCAAACGAATGGCCGCGGTCCCTTACTTTCCATCGCCTCTGGCACTCCGCCGTTCAGGGCCGAAAATGGGCCAATCGGACACCCTCGGCCCCGCCAATTGCCGCTCTCAGCCATAAAAGAGGCCCAATGCTTTCACCTGGGCCTCCACTTCCAAACGAATTCACATCGCGGCCGAATCAGCCGTTTCTGCCTCGCCAGATGCCTACCCCATCTGCTCCGAAAGATAACGCTCGTACCCGATCTCTTCGATTAAGTGGAGCTGTGATTCCAACCAGTCCACGTGATCTTCTTCGTCCCGTAGAATTCCAGCCAGAAAGTCAGCAGTCGCATTATCTGCTTCTTCCCGCGATACCTTGATCGCCCGGTTGTAGAGCTTCACCGCTTCCAGTTCTAATACAAGATCGCTCGCCAACTGCTCTTTAACATTTTTCCCCACGCTTAACTGCGTCGGTCCGCTCAGTGTAGGTGTCGCGTCGAGAAAAAGAATCCGCTCAATCAGCTTTTCCGCATGCTTCATCTCGTCGATCGATTGCTTTTTGATGAACTTCGAAAGTGCTTCATACTTCCAGTTCTCGCACATCTCCGAGTGAAGAAAATACTGGTTGATCGCCAACAACTCTTCCTGCAGAGCCTCATTCAACACGGCAATAACTTTCTCGTTTCCCTTCATCGCCTATATTCCTCCGGGGTTCATCCGCAGAGCGGAATAGATAGCTTACACCACGAGGTTTATTGACGTGCAAGCATGCTCCAGGATGCTCCAGGTGCCCCACGTCCCGCCCGGCTTTTCGGGCTGACGTGGGGTTTTTGACTTTTCAAGGTGGGGAGACGCACAACCCTCCCCTTGCATCGCTCTTGCCGTTGCTCTTCCAGGTTGAACTACCGCGACACGCCGCTCATCATGTGCTCCGGATATCTCATTCCGGCCGCAGCGCCATGCGAAGTTTGTTTGCGGTAATCGTCATCGGGAATATCCTCGCGGCCAGGTGCCCCACGTCCCGCCCGGCTTTTCGGGCTGACGTGGGGTTTTTGACTTTCAAGGTGGGGAGACGCACAACGCTTCCCTTGCATCGCTCTTGCCGTTGCTCTTCCAGGTTGAACTACCGCGACACGTCGCTCATCATGTGCTCCGGATATCTCATTCCGGCCGCAACGCCATTCGAAGTTTGTTTGCGGTAATCGTCATCTGGAATATCCTCGCGGCCAGGTGCCCCACGTCCCGCCCGGCTTTTCGGGCTGACGTGGGGTTTTTGACTTTCAAGGTAGGGAGACACACAACCCTCCCCTTCCATCGCTCTTGCCGTTGCTCTTCCAGGTTGAACCACCGCGACACGCCGCTCATCATGTGCTCCGGATATCTCATTCCGGACGCAACGCCATGCGAAGTTTGTTTGCGGTAATCGTCATCTGGAATATCCTCGCGGCCAGGTGCCCCACGTCCCGCCCGGCTTTTCGGGCTGACGTGGGGTTTTTGACTTTCAAGGTAGGGAGGCGCACAACCCTCCCCTTGCATCGCTCTTGCCGTTGCTCTTCCAGGTTGAACTACCGCGACACGCCGCTCATCATGTGCTCCGGATATCTCATTCCGGCCGCAGCGCCATTCGGTGCAATCGCATCAATCTGCTTCAACTCATCTTTCGAGAGATGCACATCCAGCGCTCCAAGATTCTGCTCCAGATACTTTCTCCGCTTCGTCCCCGGAATCGGAACAATGTCATCGCCCTGCGCCATCACCCACGCTATCGCCAGTTGTGAAGGCAGGCAACTTTTTCGCGCCGCCAGCTCTTCGATCTTCTTCACCAGCGCCAGATTCTTGTTGAAATTCTCTCCCATAAACCTCGGAGTATGTTTGCGGTAATCGTCATCGGGAATATCCTCGCGGCGCTTGATCTGCCCCGTCAGAAAGCCGCGTCCCAGCGGACTGTACGCCACGAAGCCGATTCCCAGTTCCCGGCACGTCTCCAGCACACCATCTTCCGGATCGCGCGTCCAGATCGAGTATTCCGTCTGCACCGCCGAAATCGGATGCACCTTGTGCGCCCGTCGAATCGTCTCCGGCCCGGCCTCGCTCAACCCCAGGTAGCGAACCTTGCCCGCCTTCACCAGCTCCGCCATCGCCCCAACCGTCTCCTCAATTGGAGTGTCCGGATCCACGCGATGCTGGTAATACAAATCAATCGTCTCCACCCCCAACCGCTTCAAGCTGCCATCGCAAGCCTGCTTCACATACTTCGGAGTGCCATCGACGCGCCGGTCCATTGGCCCATCGCCCGTGCGCACAATGCCAAACTTCGTGGCGATCACCACATCGTTCCGCTTGCCTCCCGTCCAGCTCTTCACCGCCGCGCCCACCAGCATCTCGTTCGTGTGCGGCCCATACATATCTGCCGTATCCAGAAAACGCAGCCCCCGATCGAGTGCCAGATGAATCGTTGCCGTTGACTCCGCGTCATCCCGCGAACCATAAAAATCGCTCATTCCCATACAACCCAGCCCAAGAGCAGTGACCTTCAGGCCCTGTGTTCCAAGCGTGCGCTCTATCATGAATGTCTCTCCCATTACTGCGTCTTCTCACACCACAACAACGCATTACTAAGTTGGATGATCACTATCCCACGATGATTCTACGCAGCCGGCATTCTCCGCCGAATCTTCTACTGCACGGAGTTCTCAGCCTGGAGTAGCTCAACGCGATGCCATGCTAATCACCAGCATCGCAAACGCTACAATCAGTCCACAAGTTCTCAGCCAGTGGTACAGGTCCCAGCGATGTTCCTGTGCTTTCCAGTCCACCGGTAGCGACTGCATTGTCCACGTCTTAACCCGGTTATTGATCGGCACCGGACCGGCAACCGAAAACAATACCGCGCCAATCTGAATTGCACAAGCCATCGCAGCCAGTCGCCACGCCGGCGGCGTCAGATGCTCAAAACGCAGCAGCAGAATCAGATTCAGCAGCGTAGAGCCTGCCATCCAGAACGGCATCACCCGGCCAAATAACAGCGCAAAATACGATCGCACGGGAATATGCACTTCCAGCGATTGGCGGTTGAGCGCGGGATGCGCGAACACCGCCACATTCAGCTCACTTCCGCACATCAGGCCGAGCACAACCACGGCCAGGAGATGAATCACCATGCAGATAAACCTCTCCGCCTTAGATGCCAACTCCATTCGTCGGATGCCGCACCGCGAAGTTCCACACCTCTGACCTGCTGGCTCGCTATAATCTCCTCATGCCATTTTCTGTCCGGAACGTAACCATCGGCGGCCCCGAACTATTCCTCATCGCCGGTCCCTGTGTCATCGAGAGTGAGGAGCACGCGCTCTTCATGGCCACCTCCATCGCCGCCATCTGCCGCGAACTCGGCATGCCTTACATCTTCAAGGCCAGCTACGACAAGGCCAACCGCACTTCCATCAGCAGCTATCGCGGCCCCGGAATCACCGAAGGGCTCCGCATCCTCCGCAAGGTCAGCGAAGAAATCAAAGTCCCCGTCCTCACCGACGTCCACGAAGCCGCGCAGGCCACCGCCGCCGGAGAAGTCGTTGACGTCCTCCAGATCCCCGCATTCCTCTGCCGCCAAACCGACCTTCTCGTCGCCGCCGCCCGCACCGGACGCGCCGTGAACGTAAAGAAGGGACAGTTCGTCGCGCCTCAGGACATGCGTCACGCCATCTCAAAAATTCGCGAGAGCGGCAACGACCGCGTCTCGCTCACCGAGCGTGGAGCCAGCTTCGGCTATCACAATCTCGTCGTCGATATGCGCTCCCTGGCCATCATGCGCGAGTACGCTCCTGTAGTCTTCGACGCCACTCACTCCGTCCAACTTCCCAGTCAGGGCGAGCAGTCCGGAGGACAACCCCAGTTCATCCCCGTCCTCAGCCGCGCCGCCGTCGCCGCCGGTATCGATGGCATCTTCATGGAAGTCCACGACAACCCCGCCACAGCAAAAAGCGACGGAGCCAATGCTCTTCCGCTCGCAAACCTGAAATCCACCCTCCAACAACTCCTAGCCATCCACCGCGCCCTGTCCGTCTAAAAGAGTGCTTCTGATCCTCTAACCGGAGTGCTTCCAGTGCCCTAACAGAAGTGCTTCCGGTGCCCCAACAGAAGTGCTTCCGGTGCCCCATGTTCCGGCGCGCGCGCCCTTTGCGCGCCTAACATGGGGTTGTTGCTCTTGCTCCTGCCCTTGCCCTTGCTCTTGCTCTTGCTCTTGCCCTTGCCCTTGCTCTTGCCCTTGCCCTTGCTCTTGCCCTTGCTCTTGCTCTTGCCCTTGCCCTTGCTCTTGCTCTTGCTCTTGCTCTTGCTCCTGCCCTTGCTCTTGCTCTTGCTCTTGCTCCTGCCCTTCAGTGGGCCATTCTGAGCGTCAGCGAAGAACCCCTACCCCATCCACAGCTCCCGCGCCGCCGCCCCAAGCCTTCCAACCCGCAATCGCTCCCTACCGCCATCTCCACAAATACCCCGCATAAAACTCATTATTATCGATCCCCGGATTCTTCTTCGCCGTCTCATTATTCGAGATGTGGTGAAACTTATACCCCACCACCACCGACGTGCGCTTCCCTGTCACGACCTGCACCCCACCTCCAAAGTTAAAAGTGAAGTTGAACTGCGACGACCCCGGCACCGGCTCCTGCCGCGTAAAGTACAAAATCCCCCCATGCGCATCGACATACGGCTGCACCATGCGTCTGTTGCGAAAATTCATCTGCATCCCTAAAGGAGTGACGCCTCCGGCATACGTCGTAGCACCCTTCCGGAAGCCGGTTAACACGTGCTTTGGATCGAAGTAATACTCCGTCGGCTCATTCAGCAGCACCAGAGGCTCGACCTCTGCAACCCACTTCACCGCCACCTGCCGGAACGTCAGGATCGTCACCGCATATTGCCCATTCAACTCGAAGAACTTCCGGTCGTGTACCTGCCCGATTCCAATCGCCGAATCCGGAGAATATCCTCCCCAGAAACCAATCTCCTGGTTCCAGCGCTTCAGCGTTTCACCTTCATTTGCCTGCGCCGCCAAAGGGGCGGCCAGGCACACGACAATCGTCAAAGCCCGCAAGAAATCTCTCATCCCCACATGGTACGATAACCAGCAGTAACACTCATATGCGTTCGAACCGCAACCGGTCGCTTGCACGCACTGATTGATGTATTACGTCTTGATGTGTTACGTCGCACCCATTGCATTCATCCATCATGACCACTGCTGAAAAAGTAGTCCGCATTGAAGCCGAGGCCTTGGGCCGCCTCGCCGACCGCATCGCCGGCCCCATGGCGACAGACTTCTCCCGCGCGCTTGAGCTCATCCTATGCTGCGCCGGACGCGTCGTCGTCAGCGGCATGGGCAAGAGCGGACTGATCGGCCGCAAACTCGCCGCCACCTTTGCCTCCACCGGAACCCCCGCGCTCTACCTGCATCCCGCCGAAGCTCTTCACGGCGATCTCGGCATGGTCATGCGTGGCGACCTCGTGCTGGCTCTCTCGGCCTCGGGCGAAACCACCGAGATTCTCGAACTCCTTCCCACCATCAAGCGTCTCGGAGTTCCGCTCATCACCTTCACCGGCGATTGCCTGCATCCCACAAACGGCCATCCGCCTTCCTCTTTGGCCCAGGCCGCCGACGTAGCGCTCGACTGCTCCATTCATAAGGAAGCCTGCTCGCTCGGACTCGCGCCCACCGCTTCCACCACCACCATGCTCGCCTTGGGCGATGCCTTGGCCGTCGTGCTCAGCGAACGCCGTGGCTTCCGCGCCGAAGATTTCGCTGACCTTCATCCCGGCGGCAAACTTGGCAAGCGCCTCGCGCGCGTCTCCCAACTCATGCACGCCGGCGAATCCATCCCGCGCGTCTCCCCCACCACGCCCATGATCGAAGTCATCTACGAAATGTCACGCAAGGGACTCGGCATCACCGCCGTAACCGAAAGCGACGCGCTCATCGGCATCATCAGCGACGGCGACCTTCGACGCCTCCTCGAACATCGAGGCAAAGACGTGCTCGACCTCACCGCCCGCCAATGCATGACCGGGAATCCCCGCACTATTGGTAGCGGAGCATTTGCCGCCGAAGCTCTCGACCTCATGGAGCAAAAGAAAATCACCTCGCTCATGGTCGTCGGCGAAGGCAATCGATTGGAAGGCGTCGTCCACCTTCACGACCTCTGGGGAGTCGAGCTGGTCTAGTCAAAGCGGGTTCCATGGTAGGTGTCTGCCACGTGCTGAACGGGTCATCCTGAGCGCAAGCGAAGGCCCCCCCCCGCAATGCCCAAGTCTCCCGTGCGGCCTCAAGCTTTTCAGCCCGCCATCGATTCTTCTCTCGCGGGATATACCTTCCTTGAAACCACTCTTGTCACCGATTCAAAACACAAGTTCAAACGCTCCAAGGATTAACCTTTTGGTCAACCTCTGGAGCGCTAAAAGTGTTTACCCTTCCGGCAATCGTCAGGCACCCTGCATAACCATTTACCGATCCGCTACCCTCAGTCCGGAAACGATTATCCATCCAGTCAATGGTTCGCCCAATTCCGTTACTGCAACGGCTTGCCGTCCGCGGTCATCTGGTCGAGCAGTTTCTGATCCTGCGCAATCAGCGCCGGAGGAAGCGGAGCATAGTGCAACCCACTCGCCTGCTTCTGTCCGTCACTCACCACATACTTTATAAACCGCTTAACCATTGCTCTTTTCGCTGCATCCGGTCCATCCGTCGTAACCATCAGGAAGGTCAATCCGCTGATCGGGTAAGCCTCCGCCGCCGAAGCCGAAGGATTCACAATCGGCGTACGCACGTCCGCCGCAAGATTATCCGCAAACGCCGCAATCGCTGCCGATGCGCTCTCCGAGCTGGGCGCAACAAACTTGCCCGCGCTATTCTGCACCTCTGCCACCGGCAGATTGTTGCCGAGTGCGTAGGTCAATTCAACGTAGCCAACGGAGCCCGGCGATTGCTTCACAATGCCGGTCACGCCCTCGCTGCCCTTGCCTCCCAGCCCCACGGGCCATTGCACGTTGGTCCCTTTGCCAACTTTCTGTAGCCACTCCGGACTCACTGCCGAAAGATAGGTCGTGAAAATACCTGTTGTCCCGCTGCCCTCTGTGCGATGCGCCACGACGATCGGAGTGTTCGGCAAAGCCGCGCCAGCATTAGCTTTCACGATCTCCGGGTCCTTCCATGTTTTGATCGTTCCCAGGAAAATCCCAGCCAGAGCCTTCGGTGTAAGTTTCAGTGGAGTCTTCAGTGCTGGCAAATTGTACGTGATGCACACCGGCCCCGCGCTCTCCGGAATCTGCAGCATCGGCGCATTCCCCTTGAGAGCTTCGTCATCGAGCGAAGCATCGCTCGCGCCGAAATCGACCAATCCCTTTTTCAATTGCTGGATGCCGCCACCCGAACCAATCGACTGATAGTTGATCTGCACTCCATTACTCTGTTGCTGGAAACCTTCTATCCATTTGCTCATGATCGGATACACGAAGGTTGAGCCAGCGCCGATGATCTGATTCGAATTGCCGCTCTTGTTCGCAACTACAGTGCTGGAGCCATTGGCATTGGGTTTTGAATTACAAGCCATGCCAAGCATCACCGTTAACATCGCGAAAGCCAACATCCACTTGCCGTTCTTCATGGGTGCCTCTCTGGAGCGGAGCATAATGCTACTCCGTTCACATGAAAAGTATATGGAGAACATATGAATAGAATGTTAAATCTGTTGGCGCGCGCTCTTGCGAGGTGCGGATTTCGCGGCCTGACGTGACAGTTTCTTCTTCGCATTTATTTGGGGAAAGAAACTGTGACGATGAACGACCATGTTGACCTTGAGACCCAGAAATCCAACGCCCTCGGCCTGCAAGTGCATGCGCTGCTCAAAGCCCTGCTCACCCGGAAGCAGTATCGTTCCGCCTGCCCCCACAATTCGATGCCAAGGCAATCCTGCGCTCTCCGCGTGCAATGCCCACGCCACTTGCCGCGCCGCGCCCGGATAACCCGCGGCATACGCAACGTCTCCATAGGTCGCAACTTTGCCACGTGGCACCTTGCGCACCTGCCGCAGCATGTCGGCAAACATGCTGGTCTTCACCTGCTCCGGATTCTTGCGCTTAGCATTCACTTTCGTGGCTTTGCTTGTCGACCGCGTCATCTCGAACCAATGTTCCGCATGATGGGCTTCTTGGGCGAACGTCGCGCAACCTCGGTAAAACCGGCACGCTCAAAGGTAGGCATCACTCCCATCCACACAAATGCGGGAGGTAATTTTTCCTTCAACTCTTGCGGATAACCTTCGACGATCTTTGCGCCCTGCGAGCGCGCAAACTCGACCGCGGCGTTCAACACCTCGACGGACAGTCCCTTTCCGCGCGCTTTCTTGTCGACGAAAAAACAACTGATGGACCAGACTTTCTGCGCGTCCACCGGAGCCCATACTTTGGACGCTCCGAGCCGAACATATTCTTCACGCGGGGCGACGGCGCACCAGGCTACAGCGCGGCCATCCTTATAGAGCAACACTCCTGGCAACTTGCCTGCATCGACGAGAGCGCGCATTGCCGCCCGGTTTCCTTCGCCCCCATTCTCCTTGAACTCCGAGCGCGAAAGACGCCACGTCATGCACCAGCATCCGCCGCACGCGCCACGCGGGCCAAAGAGCAATTCGAAATCGTCCCATGTTTCGGGAGTCAAGGGTTTCCAATTCTTCGTCGTCATAATCGACTAAGGATACTAGGTTCGCCGACAGGGTTGAAGTGCTTTGGCGCTGGTTTGGGAGAATCCGAGATGCGGGTTAGGCAATTGCACTGAGAACAACGTGCTCGGAATAGAGCTAAGATGAGAGCGCATGGAATTTTCAAAATTGCAATTGAAACAATATCTTCCGAAATCAATACTCTGCCTCAAAGATTACTCCGCGAAGATCTTTGCCGCGGATCTTGCGGCCGGTGTGACTGTGGGCCTTGTTGCCCTGCCGTTGGCCATGGCTTTTGCCATCGCTTCCGGACTCACACCGCAGGCAGGAATCTATTGCGCCGTCGTCACCGGCTTCATCATCTCGCTGCTCGGCGGATCGAAGATGCAGATCGGCGGACCGACCGGCGCATTCGTAGTGGTGATTGCCGGTATCCTCGCAAAACATGGCATTCATGGGCTTTTCTTATGCACGATGATGGCCGGTGTGATGCTAGTCATCATGGGCTTCACCGGACTGGGCAAGGCCGTGCAGTTTATTCCGCGCCCGGTTGTGATGGGCTTTACCAACGGCATCGCCGTGCTGATTGCCAGCACGCAGATACGCGACTTTTTCGGGCTGCGCCTGGAGCACAATCCGGGTGAGTTTTTCGCGCGCATGAAAGAGCTGATCGGGCACGTCGGCACTGTTTCACTCCCGGCCACAACGCTGGCAATCGCGTCGCTGGCGATCATCCTGCTCACTCCTCGCGTCAGCAAACGCGTGCCGGGCTACATTGTAGCGATGGTTGGCGGAACTGCCGCCGCAGCTCTACTTCATCTGCACGTGGAGACGATTGGGACGCGATTCGGCGGCATTCCCTCCGGCTTGCCGCATCTGGACGTTCCGGAGTTTCACACCAGTCTGGTTCTGCCTCTGATCTCATCGGCCGTAACGATTGCGATGCTTGGCGCGATCGAATCGCTGATGTCGGCAGTAGTGGCCGACAATATGAGCGGCGACAAACACAATCCCAACGTTGAGCTTATCGCACAGGGCGTGGCGAATATCGTTTCGCCGATTTTTGGCGGACTACCAGCAACCGGTGCAATTGCCCGGACGGCAACCAACATCCGTTCCGGTGCGAAGACGCCAGTTGCCGGCATTATTCACTCCCTCACATTGCTGGCCGTATTACTGTTCGCCGCTCCATTGGCACGCTTCATCCCGATGGCTGTTCTCGCATCGATCCTCTTCGTAGTCAGCTACAACATGGGGCAGTGGGGAGAGACCTACCGCTTGCTGCAGGTCAATAAATCCGCGGTTGCCGTGTGGCTGGTCACTTTCGCTCTTACGGTGATGGCAGATCTGACCACTGCCGTTGAGTTCGGCATGATTCTCGCGGCGCTCACCTTCATTCGCAGCGTGGCCGAGACTACATCGGTGTCACCGGTGACGAAGGACTACATACTCACTGGACGCGCTCACGTACTGCACGACAAACATATCCCCGATTACGTTGAGGTCTTCACCGTGCAAGGCGCGCTTCTCTTCGGTGCCGCCCAGAAATTGGAGGTCATCCTCCACCGCCTGAATGCGTTGCCGCCCATCGTCATTCTGCGTCTGCGCGGCATGAGCGCCATGGACTCCACCGGCCTCGGTGCGATTGAGGACATTGCCAGCCGCTTACACGACACGGGCCGCCATCTATTGCTCTGCGGTGCCAAGGAACAGCCGTCACGCCTGATCCATCAAGCTGCTTTCGAAGAGCGCATCGGCGCCGAGAATATTTGCAGCAACATTCAGGAAGCACTGGATCGGGCGAAGGAGATTATGGACACAAAGGTAGAAGTAAAGGGCGCACAACTTCCGCAGGGATAGCGTTCCAGAAAGAAAGAGGGCATCGCGTCTGCGATGCCCTATTTCTTTTGCTGGGCAATCGAAACTACTTTGCCACAGCCGTTTTCGAAGCCTTGGCGTCTTCGCGCAGCGCTTCAGCCTTGTCCGTCTGCTCCCAGGTAAAGTCCGAGTCAGTGCGGCCGAAGTGGCCGTATGCAGCGGTCTTCTGGAAGATGGGGCGGCGCAGATTGAGCGACTCGATGATGCCCTTGGGTGTCAGCGAGAAGTTCTTGCGCACCAGATCGCCGAGAGTTTCACGATCGACCTTGCCCGTGCCAAACGTATCCACCAGCACGCTTACCGGCTCGGCGACGCCAATAGCGTAAGCGAGCTGAACTTCGACGCGGTCGGCTAGTCCGGCGGCGACGATGTTCTTGGCGATGTAGCGAGCCATGTATGCGGCGGAGCGATCCACCTTTGTTGCATCCTTACCGCTGAATGCGCCACCACCGTGACGGCCCATGCCACCGTAGGTATCCACGATGATCTTGCGGCCAGTCAATCCGGTGTCGCCCATCGGTCCACCAACAACAAAGCGGCCGGTTGGATTGATGTGATACTTGGTGTTTTCGTCCAGAAGATTGGCGGGCAGTGTGGACTGGATGACGTACTTGAGAATGTCCGCGCGTAGCTGCTCAGTCGTGACTGAATCAGCGTGCTGGGTCGAGATCACGACGGCGTCGATACGGAGCGGCTTGCCGCTTTCATCGTATTCAACCGTCACCTGGCTCTTGCCGTCTGGACGCAGATACTGAAGCTTTCCGTTCTTGCGAACTTCGGTCAGTTTGAGCACAAGCTTATGGGCCAGCGAAATCGGTGTCGGCATCAGCTCAGGGGTTTCGTTTGTGGCATAACCGAACATCATGCCCTGATCGCCAGCGCCGCCGGTGTCCACACCCATTGCAATATCGCCGCTCTGCTTGTTTATGCTCGAAATGACGGAGCAGGTGTTTGAGTCGAACCCGTAAAGGGCGTTGTTGTAGCCAATCGAACTGACTACGCCGCGCACCAATGCCTGGAAATCAACATAAGCTTTTGTGGTGATTTCGCCTGCAATCACGACGAGGCCAGTACAGGTGAGGGTCTCGCACGCCACGCGACTGTAAGGGTCCTGCTCCAAACAGGCGTCGAGGATTGCATCAGAAATCTGGTCTGCGATTTTGTCGGGATGCCCCTCGGTCACCGACTCAGACGTGAATAGAAACCGGTTATTCGACGACAATGTAAAGCCTCCTAAGAACTAAGCCCGTTGATGTCTCGGACAGGAGAGGGTGCCGCAAGCCGAGATCCGGGCAATAGCTTTCGAAGAGTGTACAGGGCCGAAGTGTTCGAAAACAATGCGGTTCATACCCGAGGGCGAACATAGAGAGTTAAACGGAGAGTTCGGGGGTGCGAGCGGGCGGAACCGGCTCTGGAGCATAGACAGCAGAGACAAGCAATTGCAGGAAATTGGGAGCGATACCTGAACCAGCGGCCCATGCCTTCCCGTGTACCTCTGGCACTGACTACGAATCAGCGACTTGTTACAATCAGCTCTCACACTCTTTAAGAACGGGAATCTTCTAACTCTATGCAACGCTGGTCCAAGTTGTTCATCCCTACGCTCCGTGAAGCGCCCGCAGATGCGGAAGTTGCCAGCCACAAATTCCTGGTGCGCGCCGGATACATTCGTCAACTGTCGTCTGGAATCTACTCTTACCTGTTTCTGGCGCAGAGGACCATCCTCAAAATCACGGGCATCGTGCGCGAGGAGATGGACACAATTGGGCAGGAATTCTATCTGCCTGCGCTGAATCCGCGTGAAATCTGGGAGGCGAGTGGCCGCTGGGACGTGATGGGCGACAACATGTTCCGCCTGAAAGATCGCAAGGGCGCCGACCTGTGCCTGGGCATGACGCATGAAGAAATCATGACCGACATTGCGCGCAAGGAACTGCGCAGCTACAAGCAGTTGCCGCAGATCTGGTATCAGATTCAGACGAAGTTCCGAGATGAACCGCGTCCGAAGAGCGGACTGCTGCGCGTTCGCCAGTTCACGATGAAGGACTCTTATTCCTTCGACATTGACCGCGCGGGGCTGGACAAAAGCTTTGACCTGCATGACGCGGTCTATCGCCGCATCTTCAAGCGCTGCGGACTGGAATTTGTAGCCGTCGAGGCGGACTCGGGTTCTATGGGCGGATCGCAGTCGCAGGAGTTCATGGTCTATACCGATGCCGGCGAGGACCTTGTGGCATCTTGCGGGAAGTGCGGTTACGCTGCGAATCTCGAAAAAGCTACTTCAAAATTGGAGGCCGTGGAAGAGCTGGCTGCGAATGCAAGCAACACGCGCGAAAAGGTTCACACTCCGGGCACGAAGACGATTGATGAAGTTGCGACGTTCCTGAAGACTCCAGTGAACAACAATATGAAGTCGCTGGCATACATGGTGACTGACGGTGCGACAGCAGCGGGCGCTCCCACATATCGGCCCCTTCTGGTGCTGATGCGCGGCAACGATCAGATGAACGAAGCGAAACTTTCCAGTGCAATCGGTGGACGCGAGTTCCGTCCCATGGTTGAGGAAGAGATCGTAAAGTACTTCGGCTCACCGGCTGGATATCTTGGACCAGTAGGACTGAAGCAGGTTGGCCCTGCAGAGAACAAGAGCAAAACCGGATATACCGGCGATGCCGACGCGTTCGTGGTGATCATGGACGAAGCGCTGCGCGGCCGCAAGAACCTTGTGGGCGGAGCCAACGAACTGGATCATCACTTCACCGGGCTGAACGTTGGCGCGGACTTTGAAGTGACCAGCTATGCCGACCTTCGCAACGTGGTGGAGGGTGAAGGTTGTCCGCGATGCGGCGAACCTTTGAAGCTGGGCAAGACCGTCGAGATTGGACACATTTTCAAACTCGGCACGAAGTATGCGGACTCAATGGGCGCAAAGGTTCTGGACAAGGATGGCAAGGAAGTCACGATCATCATGGGCAGCTATGGGATCGGTGTGGAGCGGATCCTTACCTCATGCATTGAGCAGAACCACGACGCTAATGGCTTCTGGCTGGCTCCCTCGATCGCTCCGTTTACAGTTGTTGTGGTGCCGACAAACGTGAAGGACGCAACCCTGCTGGAAGCGTCGGAGAAGATGGTCGCGGAGTTGGAAGCCGCAGGGTACGATGTGCTCCTCGATGATCGCGACGAACGGCCCGGCGTGAAGTTCAAGGATGCCGACCTGGTTGGCATTCCTTATCGCGTGAATATCGGCAAGAAGCTTGCTGAAGGCAAGGTGGAAGTGGTCGAGCGTGCAAAGGCACAATCGGTCGAGGTCGATGTGGCCGACGCGCTGAAACATCTGCTTAGTTTGTACAATCCGCGGGCTTAGGAGAATTCCCATGAAAGAGTGGAAGTCGATTTTCGGTCTGCTGCTGCTTTTTGTGGGAGGCTTTGTGCTGTACAAAGTCTTGCCCGTGTATTGGAGCGACTTCCAACTGGGCCGCATGCTGGAAGAGCAGGCGATTAACTACACCTACAATTCGAAGAGCGACCAGGAGATTGCAAACGCGATTGCGGAGAAGGCCCATGACCTGGATGTTCCACTTGCGCCCGAAGAGATCACAGTTGTGCGAGGCGGCGGCGATCTGATGATCTCAACTGCCTATACGGTTCACGTGGATCTCCCGTTCTATCCCTTGGATCTCAATTTCAAAACCTCTAACAAGAACAAGAACATAATGATGAAATGACCTGCGGTTCCAGACGTGCAGGCGTAAAATCAGCCGGGTCCCACCAGAGACTCGGCCTTTTATTTCGCGATTGCTAAACCCTTGTATCCTTTGAGTCCTGCTCTTGGTAATTCCCCTTTTATCTGATTGAATGAAGGCTTCTACATTGCGGAGCCGCTTCCTTGCACCCCTCCGGTGTCTTACAATACGGGCAGCATCGTGGCCATCAAACTGAAAATTCCGACCTCATCTTCCTCCTCCGGTACGCGCAGTCCGATTCTTCGGGCCACCGTCGCCCTCGTCATTCTCTTTGCCCTGTTCTGCTTCGGAATCTTTGCGTTCTACTACGTTAGGTACGACCGCATCATTACGAAAAAGATGAGCGGACAGATCTTTTCGACTTCAGCAAAGATCTACGCGCGACCAGTCGCGGTGCATCCGGGGGATAAGTTTTCGCCAGCGCAAATTGCCACCATGCTGCGTCGGGCAGGCTACCTGGATGCCGATAACAGAGCGGACGGGCCGATGGGCACATTCCGCATGGTTTCGAATGGAATCGAAGTTCGCCCAGGTCCGGAGTCCTATCACTCGACGGACGGAGCAAAGATTCTGGACGGTCCGGATGGGCGTGTCGAGCGCATCGTCGGAGTCGGTACGAACTCAGGCGCAACACTCGATTCCTATGAGTTGGAACCGGAGCTATTGACAGCCCTCTTCCAGGGACAAGAGCGAACAAAGCGCCAGATTCTGCGGTACGACGACCTACCAAAGACGATGGTGGAGGCGGTACTCGCGATTGAGGACCGGAAGTTTTTCGAGCACAGCGGCATCAACTGGTTAAGCCTGCTTGGATCGTTTGTCACTGACGTGCGCGGAGGAGGCAGACGACGCGGCGGATCGACGATCACCATGCAGCTCTCACGTGGCTTCTTCCTGACACCGGAGAAGAAGATCACTCGCAAACTGACAGAAATGCTGATTGCGATTGAACTGGAGCAGAAGTTCAACAAGCAGCAAATCTTCGAACTCTATGCCAACCAGGTATACCTGGGACAGCGCGGGTCCTTTTCAATCAATGGATTCGGCGAAGCGGCACGCTCTTATTTCGGCAAGGATATAAAGGAAATCACGCTGCCTGAGGCGGCGATGATCGCCGGCATCATTCAATCGCCAAACATTCTGAATCCTTACAAGCGACCGGAGAAAGTACTGGAGCGGCGCAATGTCGTGCTGGACTCGATGGTAGAGACTGGCGCGATCACTCGGCAGCAGTGCGAAACCGCCAAAGCGACTCCGCTGAAGCTGAACGCGCCCAATGTGGAAGCCAGCGACGCGCCGTACTTCGTTGATATGGTGAAGGACGCGCTGGGCAGTAAGCACTCTGAATCTGACCTGAACGAAAACGCCTACCGCATCTACACCACCATCGATCCGGATCTTCAACATGCCGCCGCGGAAGCTGTTGCGGAGGGTATCAAACTGGTGGACGACCAGGTGGCGAAACAGCGCACGCGGCGCGTGAAGGTCGGCAAAGGTAAGGACGCGAAAGTTCAGGAGACGAAGACGACGGGGCCGATTCCGCAGGTTGCGCTCGTAGCACTTGACCCGCATACCGGCGAAGTGCTGGCCCTAGTGGGCGGCAGGAACTATGGCTTCAGCCAGTTGAACCACGCTATTGCAAAGCGTCCAACCGGCTCGATTTTCAAACCGTTTGTCTATGCGGCGGCGATGAATTCCGCGCTGACGGCGCAGGGAACCGATCCGGTGTACACGCCGGTTTCTCTGATTGACGACTCCCCAACCACGTTCGAATTCGATGGCAAGGTTTACGATCCACGCAATTACAAGAACGAGTATCACGGACAAGTGACCGCGAGGTACGCCCTGCAGATGTCGCTGAACAATGCGACGGTCAAAATGGCCGAGATGGCCGGCTATGACAAAGTGGCGGCGCTCGCGAGAAATGCCGGAATTGCCAGCGTTAAGGCTACTCCGGCGGCTGCCCTGGGCGCCTACGACGCGAGTCCCATTGAGATGGCCGGAGCCTACACGGTGCTGGCAAACAATGGTGTACGGATTGATCCCTTGCTGATCCACTCGATGCGCACGACAAACGGCGATGTGGTCGAGGACTTCCACAACGATAACAGGCCCGTACTGGACCCACGCGTCTCCTATGTGGTCACCAACATGATGCAAAACGTGGTCGATCACGGCACCGGCTATACCGTCCGGGCAAGAGGATTCACGGCACCTGCTGCTGGCAAGACCGGCACTTCACACGACGCCTGGTTCGCTGGATACACGTCGAACCTGCTCTGCATTGTCTGGGTGGGCTATGACGACTACAGCGATCTAAAACTGGCGGGCGGTTCGACGGCAGGGCCAATCTGGGCAGAGTTCATGAAGCGGGCAGTCCGCCTACCTCAGTACAGCAACACGAAGGACTTCACCCCTCCGACTGGCGTCATTACCGTGACTCTGGACAAGTCGACCAATCTGCTTTCCACCGCTAGCTGCCCCGAAGCTTACAACTCGGCCTTTGTGGAAGGCTCGGAGCCCAAAGATACCTGCGATCATGCCGATCAGAGAAACGTCTTCCAAAAGATCTTCGGGGGTGCCGCTCCGCTACCTCCGCCGGTAAACCAGCCCGCCAGGGTCATTCCACCGGGCCAACCGCGTCAAGCCTCGGGCGCTCCGGCAGGGGGGCAACAAGCGCCCGTGCAGGGCCAATCGGCCCAGGAAGAGAAGAAAAGAGGTTTTTGGGGCAAGGTTGTCGGAATCTTTGGTGCGGACGAGAAGGACAAGGACAAAGACAAAGATCGAAAATAAAGCTGAAAAAGGGAACATTATCAGCCCCGGATAGGTCTAACATCCTCAGTCACGGTAGAGACCTCTGATATATTTCAGAGCCGCCTGGGGGTTTAGAAGTATGGCTCTCCGTTCTCTCAAGATTTCTTGCTCTGTCCTCTTGCTTACGCTTGCAGGCGCGGCATCACGGGCGCAAGTCGAAGCTAAAACCGGTGATCCATCGCGCCAAGTTTCGCCCCAAACACCGGATACAATTCCCATTCAGCGCCCCGCCCCAGTAGCCCCGACTCCGGCCGAAATGCGAGCCATGAGTGCCCCGGAACTGGATGCCGCGGGTGATCGCATGCGGGAAAGCAAGGACTATCTTGCCGCGGTGGACTGCTATCGCGGAGCGATTCGAAAGCACGCAGACGCCCAGTACTACAACAAGATTGCGATCTCCCAACTACTCTTGAGGCATCCCGTTGAGGCGGAAAAAGCCGCCAAGAAGGCCGTGCGTAAGAACAAGCACCTGGCCGAGGCCTGGAATAATCTGGCGGTGAGCTATTACGTGCGGCACAAGCTTGATGATGCGATCCGCACGTATGGGCGAGCCATTTCGCTGAAGCCCGACAGCGCCTCGTTCCACAACAACATCGCCGCAGCACTGATGGACAACAAGCAGTTTGACCGTGGAATGGCCGAATATCGCAAGGCCTTCGAGTTGGACCCATCGTTCTTCGAGCACGCCTCACGGAATGGAATCAGCGCACACATGAGTTCTCCGCAGGACCGTGCGCAGTTTTCGTTTGTGATGGCAAGACTTTTCGCTTCGAGTGGCGATCTTGATCGCGCGCTGCACTTCTTGCGCAGCGCGATTGAGGACGGGTATCCCCGTATCGAAGACGTCTATCGGGAAAAGGAATTCTCCCACGTGGTGCAGGATGAGCGTTTTCTGGCGCTGATGAAGGACCGTCCCGTGGCGATTCGGTAACTTTGAATCCAGGGCTGTTTATCCATTCGAAGCGGGCGCACTTCCAAGCAGTATTGGTTGACCCGTGATCTGGCCAGCGCGGCGCGAGCGTTCTTCGAGATGGCGTTGGCGGAAGTGGACCAGTGCACGCCTTCCCCACGCCCGCACGAAGTAGTAGTTCAACACGGCACCAACGACGGAGCTAAGGATAGGGATCGCACGAGCCACTATCTTCTCTGCAAATTCGGTGCTGAACCTCGCAGCCATACGTCCGATCACGCGTTGCACGAAGCTCTTCAGAACGGTTCTTTCCAAGAGTTCTTTGCTTATATCGACACCGGCTGCGGTAGCTGCGGCGATCCAGAGCTCTGCAATTTCTTCATCCGTGTTGTATTCAAAGCCGTAGATCAGGCTAAGCTTTTGCACGGTCCGCATGGTGATTGCAGACAGAATTCCCAGATCGGGAACGATCGTGGCAAAACCACCGAATCCGAGCCCCGCACCTTCGGCCCCGGCCATCTTCATGGCGCCACGAATGGTCTGCTCCGCAATAGAATCGAGTTCCGCAACCGGCATTGAAAACATTCCTTCATAGCTTGAAACCGGCACGGCATGGGCCGTTCGAAGCTGCATGAGGAACTCGTCGGGATGAACGCGTACGCTCTGGTATGTACGGGTGAGCGCCGACTTGAGAGCTACTTCGAGCCGCCTTGCGATCCAGGAATTATTCTCTACGGTGTCATGCATAGGTCACTAGTGTATTCGGATGCGGGGCGCGCGAAAAGGTGGCATGTCGCGGCATTCAGACAACGCAAAACGGCTATTCCCGGGCAGCAAATAATCGCACACCTGCGCCTTCCGAGGTGAGAACCTGCCGGGACTCTCTGTATGTGCTAGCATCAAAAGACATGCCAGCTGGAAAACTTCACATAGTACCTCTTGGTGGTCTAGGCGAGTTCGGAATGAACTGCATGGCCATCCGCTGGAACAACGACATCATCATCATCGACGCTGGAATGATGTTTCCAGAGGGCGAGTTGCTCGGCGTAGATATCGTCGTCCCCGCCCTCACCTATCTGACCGAGAATAGAGATAAAGTTCGCGGCGTATTACTCACCCACGGTCACGAAGACCACATTGGCGGCATTCCGTGGTTAATCTCTGAGTTGAACGTGCCTATCTATGGCACGGAGTTCACGTTGGCCTACGTGGAAGACAAACTGGAAGAGCACGGCCTTCTGGACAATGCAGAGCTTAATGAGATGCTGCCGGGGAAACGATTCCAGCTTGGCGCTTTCACAATCCATCCCATCCAGGTAACGCACTCTGTGGTGGATGCCGTTTCGCTCGCCATTCATACGCCCCTTGGAGTCATCATTCACACGGGAGATTTCAAGATCGATCCAACTCCCACGGACAATAAAATGTTTGACCTGCACGCTTTTGCCGAATACGGCAAACAGGGCGTGCTGGCGCTGCTGCAGGACTCGACGAATGTAGAGCGCCCCGGGTACACGCCAAGCGAGCGCGCGGTCCGTCCGAAGTTTGAAGAAATTTTCCTGCTTACCAAGCGGAGACTCTTCGTCTCGTGCTTCTCATCGTCCATTCACCGGATCAAGATGGCGACCGAGATGGCGCACCAGTTCCATCGCAAGATCGCACTGGTAGGACGCAGTCTGACGGAATCGACTGAAATCGCGCAGGATCTTGGTTACATCGATCTGCCTGCCTCGGCATTTATCACGCCCGGACAGATTCGCGATTTCCCGCCTGAACAGGTAATGGTGATGATCAGCGGTACCCAAGGCGAGCCGATGAGCGCTCTGTCCCGTGCCGCGGTGGACAATCACCGGCACGCCAAAATCGAACCTGGCGACACGGTTGTACTGAGTTCGAGAGTGATCCCAGGGAATGAAAAGGGAATCTACCGCGTCATCGACCACCTGTTCCGGCGCGACGCCAAGGTCATCTACGACGACGGCTCGAAACCACCAGTACACGTCAGCGGCCACGGCAGCCAGGAAGAATTGAAGCTGCTTATCAATCTTGTAAGGCCGAAGTATTTCATTCCAATTCACGGCGAATACCGGCAACTGAAGCGCCATGCCGAAATGGCTGGCGGAATGAAGGGCGCTGTCGGAAACGTGATCATGATCGAGACCGGCGACATACTGGAATTCGACGAGATTGGCGCACGCCGCGTGGGTCAGGCCCCGGTCGGGCGCATCTGCATTGACTCGGGATCGAACTCGGACATCGTCGAAGACCTCATTATTCGGGACCGCAAACATCTGAGCGAGGACGGTTTTGTGATGCCGATTCTCGCCATCAACAAGATGACCGGCAAATTGGAAGGCATCCCCGAGATTGTGATGCGCGGCTTTGCCGGAGCTCCGGACGACAACGGCTTTGTGGAAGAGGCGCGGGGCACCGTCCGCCGAACCTTGGAGCACTCGACCAAGGAGGAAGTTGCCGATTACGGGATGATCAAGGAAAAAATCAGGGTGGACCTGAAGCGATACATCAATCGGAACACACAGCGGCGTCCGCTGATTATTCCGGTTATCGTGGAAATTTAAGGTTCAAAGTATCGCGGGTTAGGTAAAGTATGTTGCTGGAAGTGAGATGCTGAAGGTGTGCGATGATTCGCGCACCTTCTTTTTGCGCGGATTTGGCTTGGGTTACGCGGCTTTACGGGCATCAGACTCTAAGGTTCATTGCACGTGAGATGAACAAAATCCTGACGAGTAGGCCTTCCCTTATACAGGGCAGGCAGAGTACAACGATTGTATGTCTTCTGCAGCAGCCCCGGCGCTAGCACCTGTCGCGCGGCCCGCGCCGCCTATAGCTCCGCAAGCTCCTGCAATTCGACCAACACCCCACATCTTTCTCGCACTTCCCTTTTCGGTGCTCCTGATACTTGCCCTGGCGCCAACTGTCTATAACCACGTTCGTGCAGCTTCCATTCTGATGGTGATCGCCGATATGCCCGAGTCGCCGATTACAGAATTCGATTCGAATCCAATTATCGAAGAAGAGATTACCTTCCCTTCTACTGTGACTTCGCGGGCGCGAATCTATCATCCGATCGGAATCGCGCACCCCAGCGCCGTGGTGGTTGTCCCCGGCGTGCATCATTTGGGAATGAATGAGCCGAGACTGCGGCGATTCGCGAGGGCGTTGTGTTCGCATGGCTACATGGTGCTGACCCCGCAGGTCGACGACCTGGCTGATTACAACATCTCAAAAACTTCGGCGATTGTGATTGGCGATGCGGTGCATGAACTGGTGCGGCGCAGCGGCGCTCCCAAGGTAGGGCTGCTGGGATTGAGCTTCGCTGGGGGCATGTCATTGATTGCATCCAGCGACGAAACTGTCCAGCAGCAACTCTCCGGAGTGATCGCCATTGGGGCGCACGACGATCTGAATCGCGTGCTGAAATTCTTCCAGAACGACGAGACCCAGGCTCCTGATGGCACGGTGCTGAAGATGAAGGCACACGAGTATGGCTCGCTGGTGACGGCGTACTCCCATGCGTCGGCATATTTCGCGCCAAGAGATGTTCAGAAGGCCCGCAAAGCACTTCGTACCCTGCTATGGGAGGACGTTCCCGAGGCCCATGTGGAGGCCGAAAGGTTGAGCCGGCCAGGACGGGAGCGAATGGCACTGCTCTTTGATCACAACACAAAATCACTCGTGGAGGACACGCAACGAGCATTGTCATGCGTGCAACCGGAGCTCGAAGCGGCCTCGCCGCATTACTATCTCTCCAATGTCCACGTTCCGGTGATGCTGCTGCATGGTTCGGCCGATAACGTTGTGCCTCCCACCGAGACGCTGTGGCTGGAACGCGATTTACCGAAGGGCGTGCTGAAGTCCGCGCTGATTTCGCCCGCGATCGGTCATGTGGAAGTTGGCGGTGCCAGTACGATGGACAAGGTTCGGCTGATACATTGGATGAAACAAATGCTGGATGTCCTGGATACTTCCACTGCACAGCATGGATAGCCAAGGTAAAACGACTCACACAATGATCACACTGAACGATTTGCTGGAGGCGCAAGCACGGCTGAAGGGCGTAGCCGTGCATACTCCGCTGGTACGCTACTTTGGGTTGGGAACTGGCTCCGGCGCGGCGGATGAGGAGCTTTACTTCAAGCCCGAAAGCCTGCAACCAATCGGCAGCTTCAAATTGCGCGGCGCCTATAACATGATTGCTTCCCTGAGCGCGGAAGAACGTGGACGAGGGGTCATCACATACTCGTCGGGAAACCACGCGCAGGGTGTGGCCTATGCAGCGCGAGCAATGGGAGCGAAAGCGGTGATCGTTATGCCTCGTTCGTCTCCCAAGGTGAAGATGGATGCTACGGCAGCACTTGGTGCGGAGATCGTCACCGTCGGCAACGGCAGTGATGAGCGTCGTGAGATGGCTCTAACACTCGCAGCCGAACATGGGTACATCGTCATTCCTCCGTACGATGACCCGCAGATAATCGCCGGACAGGGCACCGCAGGGTTGGAGATTCTGGAGGATTTGCCGGATGTGGAGCTTGTAGTGGTACCTGTCGGCGGCGGCGGACTCTCCAGCGGTGTGGCCGCTGCACTGAAGTTGAGCGCGAGCCGGGCAAAAGTCGTTGGCGTAGAACCCGCGCTGGCAAACGACGCACAACAGAGCTTGCGTGAAGGACACGTGGTGACTATTGCAGCCGACGCGGCAGCCAGTACGGTGGCGGATGGATTACGCACCCAGAGCATCGGCGCAACGAACTTTGAGCATCTCACGAAGTACTTGGATGGTATCGTAACCGTCAGTGAGGACGAGATCCGCCTGGCGATGCGGCAAGTTATTACCGGGGCGCGGTTGATGACCGAACCCAGCGGCGCAGTTACCATGGCGGCATGGCTGTTCCATCGTAGAGAACTTCCCGCGAGTCGAAGAACGGTCGCGATTATAAGCGGCGGGAACGCCGATCCGAAACAGATAGCTGAGGTAATGGAGGGATGATGGCTTTGCCGATGAAGAGCTGCGCAATGATCGCCCGAACTGCATTTTTGCGTTCGTTCACGATGTGCCTGCTGCTATGCGCGCCGTTCAGCGGGGCCGCAATGGCCGCCGAGCGAGGCACGATCATCCGCAAGGCTGTGCTCTACGTTGCTCCGGACGTGGGTAGTGCAAAATTGGCAACCGCGGATCGCGGACGAGAGGCCGTCGTACTGGAACGCACTCCGGGGTGGGTACACGTGATCGCCACCCTCATGGACGCGGCTTACAATCCTGATCCCGAAGCCACGGGTGAACGCAACGTGACAGGCTGGATGGTGGACAAAGGTTACATCAGCGAGTCAACGGCCAAGGGGGATGAAATTCTGTTTGGCGAAGCAGCGGACTGCGAAGACCAGGCCAGCCTTGGCCACGGCCGCAAGAGCGCGGCAGCCGACGCGAAACGGCTCTACTACCGGGTATTTGATTTGTTCCCCAAGTCGCCGTTGGCTGGTGAGGCGCTCTATCGCGCGGCTGACATCCAGTGGCAGCTTGACAGGGAAGACACGCGCACGCGGCCTTCACACAAAGAGATGAGCCCGCAGGATCGGCAGCCAATCGACGAACAGGCAATGCGGTTGGTTCACAAGAAATTCCCGGGAACGAAGTGGGCAGACATGGCAGCTTTCCAGCTGCTGGAAAACAAGATGTGCGGCGATTGGGCGGGCGCCTCGAAGTGTCCTGAGAGGGAAGCAGATATCTACGAGAAATATGCGAACGAGCATCCCAACTCTCCGAATGCCGCCGAGGCCTACTACGAAGCTGCTTTGCGATGGGCGGCGGTCATGGTGATCTATTCCGGCGAAGGTCAGTCAAAAAAAATACCCGAAGCACAAAAGCGCGCAATCGCCGCGGCGCAAAAAGCGCTGGCCAAGAATGCCAGCCCGGAGTGGAACGCAAAAGCCGAACGGCTGATCTATATGGCGCAAAACAATGTTCCGGTTTATGGATCGGCGGTGGAATAAATCCGCAAGCGAGTCCTCTGCATTCATCATTAAACTTGTGAGCTGATACACTCGAAAACACAACCATGCACAACTACATACTCGCCCTCATTCTTGGAATTGTGGAGGGGTTGACCGAGTTCCTTCCGGTCAGTTCCACCGCGCATCTTCGTATCTGCCAGTCGCTGCTGGGAATCGCTCTCGATGACGGTTACTGGAAAATGTTCGCAATCGTGATTCAGTTGGGAGCGATCCTTACGCTGCCCATCTATTTCCGTGACCGCATTGCGAAGTTCGTGGCAACGTTCCCCAATGGCGAGCGCGGCAACCGTACGGTAATTACGCATCCGCTCACACTGGTGGCAATCGCCTTTGTGTGCACGGCAGCTCCGGCATTTCTGCTGACGAAAATCATTGGCAAGCACCTTGAGAGTCTCGTGATCATGGGAGCTTCGCTGCTGATTGGCGGCGTGATCATGTGGGTGATTGATGCGTTCTACGCTCGCGGAGCCCTGGCGCATGACACGGACCATGTTGAGGAAATGTCGTTGGGACAGGCGGTTTGGATCGGCCTTTGCCAGACACTCTCGGCAGTCTTTCCTGGAACCTCGCGCTCCATGTCCACGATTGCCGCGGGACAACTGGCGGGAATGTCGCGCTCGTCTGCCCTGGAGTTCTCATTCTTCCTCTCGATTCCAACGATGGTGGTTGCAACCTGCTACGACCTATTTAAGAGCCTACGTCCTCATCACGGCGCACCGGCGGCAATCGGCCATATGGCGATGAATGCACAGGATTGGATTACGCTCGCGATTGGCTTCGTGGTCAGCTTCGTGGTGGCCTACGGGGTTGTCGCGTGGTTCATGAATTGGGTCAGAACGCGAGGCTTTGTCCCGTTCGCTGCATACCGGATTGTCGTTGGCATTGCAGTGCTCTGGTGGGCGCTGAAGTAAGCGGAACCTGGCGGGAATTTCATTCATCCAATCGCTCCGGCAGCGCTGGCCCGCTGGTAGGGCTATGGAAGCGCGCATAAGGACAGGGCCTCTGGGGCGAATCCTTCTCATAACTAACATGTGCATTCAGCAACCCCGATTGAGATTCGTTTTCCGGCCAGATTGCGGCATAATGACTTAGCTCTGGCGTTGATCGGACGATAACGGCACGGATATCGCGCGCTGGGTATTGTGTGTCCGATCGCTGTCCTGCACGCCAAATATGATGGTTCTCTCCCGATTGTTTGTTCCCACGCAAAGCAAGCGGCTCAATGAGCTGATTGGCATTCTGCTGCTTGCGACCGCAGTGCTGATGACCTTGGCTCTGGCGTCGTATTCGCCCCTGGACCGTTCGCTGAATACGGCTGCGAATCCTCCGTTTGGGCGGCCTGCTCACAACTGGATCGGCTTGGTCGGAGCATATTCGGCAGACCTGATCCTCCAGTCTCTTGGCGTTATGGCCTTTCTGTTGCCTGTGATGCTCGTCTTTCTGGCCGTGCGCTGGATGCGTTCGCGGACGGTCGAAAATCCTTTGGTGACTGCCACGGGAGCCATTGCGCTGCTGGCCTTTGCCAGCGCCTTGCTGGCGCTGCTGCCCTGGCCGGTACGCTGGATGCACGCCGTACCCATTGAGGGGCTGGTGGGTCGGTTGCTGGGCGATTTGCTGGTGCATTACCTGAACTACGCCGGCGCCTACATTGTGGCCTTCACGGCGATTGCCGCTGCGTTGTACCTTGCGACGGCATTTTCTCTCAGCAGCCTGCGGCTCTGGATGCAAACACGTTTCACATTCTTCTACGCGATGCGCGACCGTTTGCGTGAATGGAAAGAACGTCGAACCAAGGCTCGCGAGTTGAAATTGCTGGAGAAAAAACAGCGCATGCGCGAGAAGCAGGACGAGGTGGCCGAGCAGAAGGCCCGCCTTTCGCCCTCGGCTGCAAAATCCAGAACAGCTGAACCACCGATCATGTCCGCTCCACTTACCGCATCAGCGCAGGCGCAGCCCGCGGTTCAATCCACGTTCGGCGACAACGAAGTGCAGCCAACCTACCCTCCGCCGCGTGGCAGTGAGCGCGGATTGTCGGGCATTGATCGCATGGAGGCCGAGGCTCGGGGAGAGCAACATCCACCCGATCGCGAGACGCAACCACTGGCATTTACCGAAATCGGACCCAGCGAATCGATTGCGATAGGTGTGCGCGCTGACGTGGCTCGCACGCAGACGCGCACCACAATGCCGAAGCAGCAGGGCGCGTGGAAGCTGCCGTCGAGCACCTTATTGCATCGTCCGGAAGCGAGACAGGCCTATGACGAACAGGAGTTGAAGGAGCTGGCACTAACCTTGACGCAGAAGTGCGGAGAGTTCGGCGTGCTGGGCACAGTGGTTCAGATCAATCCCGGTCCGGTGGTGACTACCTTCGAGTTCAAGCCCGAGGCAGGAATCAAGTACAGCCGCATTGTCGGCCTGCAGGACGATCTCTGCCTTGCCATGCGCGCGGAAAGCATTCTTATCGAGCGCGTCGCCGGAAAATCAACCGTCGGCATCCAGGTGCCGAACGAAAAACGCGAGACCATCTGGTTGCGAGAAGTGGTTGAGAGCCCAGAATTTTCGGCTTCGAAATCGAAGCTCACCATCGCGTTGGGCAAAGACATCAACGGCCGTCTGATGACGACGGAGATGAACTCCATGCCGCATCTGCTGATCGCCGGATCGACCGGGAGCGGTAAATCCGTGGCAATCAATGCGTTCATCATGGCGTTGCTTTACAAGAGCACACCCGAACAGGTGCGCCTGATACTGGTCGATCCGAAACGGGTGGAACTGACCAACTACGACGGCGTTCCGCACCTCTACACGCCAATCATCAGCGAGCCGAAACTGGCCAGCAATGCGCTGCGCAATGCGGTTCGCGAGATGGAGCGGCGACTCAAGCTGCTGGCGCAAAAGGGTGTTCGCAATATCGACCAATACAATCGGCTCTTCGAAGAGGGCTACACGCCATCGCTCTTTGAGGATGGCTCGGAAGAAAAGCCGCTTCCCTACATCGTCATCATTGTGGATGAGTTGGCCGACCTGATGATGGTGGATGGCGCAAATGTCGAAGAGTCCATCACCCGCCTGGCACAGATGGCGCGCGCCATCGGTATACACCTGATACTTGCGACGCAACGTCCTTCCGTGGACGTGATCACCGGACTGATCAAGGCAAACTTTCCTGCTCGCATGTCCTTCCGCGTAGCGACGAAAATCGACTCCCGCACGATCCTGGACGCAAACGGAGCCGAGTCCCTTCTGGGACGCGGCGATATGCTCTATTTGCCGAGCGGCTCATCCCGCGTGCTTCGCGTACACGCGCCATTCGTCACCGAAAAGGAAATTGCCGCGACCGTGGAATTCTGGAAGGCGCAGGCAACGGCGCAGTACGAACACGGCTTCCTGGCTGCTCCGAAGGAAGAGGGCAACAGTGCAATGGAAGATGGCGGACTGGACGGGGAGGCAGGCGACAACGATCCGATGTACAACGATGCAGTGAGGTTGGTCTTCGAGTTCGGGAAGGCCTCCACTTCCCTGCTGCAACGCAGGCTTCGGGTTGGTTACGGACGCGCCGCTCACCTGATCGATCTGATGGAACGCGACGGAATTGTAGGGCCAGCCGACGGCCCCAAGCCGAGAGAGATACTGAAACCGCCGGATTGGATTTCAGAGATGGATCAATAAAAGCCTGGCAGTAGAAGCTTTGGATTTGAGTAATACGCGGATCACTCCACGCCTGATCATTTTGTACGAGGAAGGTATATCACGCGAGAAAAGAAGAATCGATGGCGGGCTGAAAAGCCTGAAGTCGTGCGGGAGACTTGGGCATTGCTGGGGTCCTCCGCTTGCGCTCAGGATGACCCTCTCAGCACATGGCAGACACATCTACTATGGAACCGCTTTAGATCTTTCCACTGCTGACGCGCCAGATCACGTTTCCTCCATCATCGCTGACGAGCAGGCTGCCATCGGCGGCAACGGCAACGCCGACCGGTCTTCCCCACACCTTACCCTCGGGAGTGACAAAGCCGGTGAGGAAGTCTTCGTAGCCATTCTCAGCATGCGAGCTGCCATGCATGGGGACGCGAACAACCTCGTATCCAGTGCGCGTGTCCCTGTTCCACGAGCCATGCTCGGCGGCGAAGATGTCTCCACGATATTGCTGCGGAAACTGTTGCCCCTGGTAGAAGAGCATCTCCAGCGAAGCGTTATGCGGCTGAAGGAGAACGTCGGGCGTGATGACCTTATTTTTCAGTTCTGGATGTTTCCCTTTGTGGCGCGGGTCCTGCACGCCTCCCATGTACCACCAAGGCCATCCGTAGAAGCCATTTGGCTGCACATGGGTAATGTAGTCGGGGACGAGGTTGTCGCCAAGTTCATCGCGCTCGTTTACGGAGACCCATAGCTCTCCGCTGGTGGGATGAACCGCAATTCCGACGGCATTACGAATGCCCGAAGCAAACACTTTTTGACCGCTGCCGTCGGGAGTGAATTGAAGAACGTCGGCACGGTCTTTTTCTGCCGGATGGGTGTCGGAATCGTCGTCGTTGGAGCGTGAACCGACCGAAACGTACATCGTCTTCCCATCGAGCGAGAACGCTATATCGCGTGTCCAGTGCCCACCGCCGCGAAGGCGTCCGCCACCCGGAAGGTCGCAAATCTTCTCCGCGGGACCGCGCGCCTTGAGATCCCCATTGCGATAGGGTAAGCGGACAACGGAATCAGTATTCCCGACGTACATGTATTGAGGCTCCGGGCCTGGCGGATAGAAAGCGATACCGAATGGCCGGCTCAGTCCGGTAGCAAATACCTCCACCTGCTTGGCGCTGCCTTTGTCGTCTATTCCGCGAAGGACTTTTATGTCACCGGGGCTGCTCTCAGCCACGAACACATCACCATTGGGTGCGGAGCGAAGCAAGCGCGGGTTGTCCAATCCCCTGGCATAGAGCTGAACGGAGAATCCTTCCGGCGCTTTTGGCCATGCACTCGCCGGACGCTCGATGACGCCGGAGGGAGTGTCGGCGGAACTGGTGGCAAAAGGTTTTGGAAGATCCTTAAGCGCAATGTGATGGACACGCCCAGGCGACTGGCTTCGGAAGTCCGAAAAAGCGGAAGACGCTTGCACAGTGGCCTCGTGGTTCCGCGTGCGAAGGAATAGAAACAGGGAAATGCAGGCGAGCAGTGAGATAGTGAGCAACGGGAGGGTTCGCTGCAAAGTACGCGGTCTCATAGCGTTTTTGATGCAGTTTTGAAAAAGCAGATTCGTAAACGCAAGCTCAAGCGATGATAAGTCCTGTTCTTGCTTGCAAATGCATTATGCGGGAAGTTGAAGCAATATCAACTGGAGCGAGGGCGTTGCAAGCCCAGCCAGTCGCGCTGATAAGCGTAGGACACCCCGAGCAACATAACACCCAAAATGATGAAGCTGAGAACCCGCCAGCCATGCTCCAAAGCGGAAACATCGAACAGAAACACTTTCATCACAGTGACTGCAATGAGCAGGATCGCCTGCCAGCGCAGCCCAGCAGAATTGCGCGTGAACCCGAGCAACATCAAGGCGGCTCCATAGACCATGAACAGCGCAGAGTAAGAGAAATTACGGGCGATGGCCAACGCATGCTTCATCTGCACAAGGTTGCTGCCAGTCGCTTGCCGAGCGCTGATGGAGAGCTGGAAATAGTCGTGAATTTCCATTCCGGCGGCAAGCAGGGCGAGCAAGTTCACCACAACCACCGCCACGGCTGCGGTGTTGCGGTCTGCCTCGCGATCCGCAGATTGGTTGTTGAGATAAATCATCCAGAGCAGCGCGGCAATGGCGGCAACGAAGGTCGCAAAGCGCGCATTCAAAACCAGTGGTTGCACACCCCAGTCATAAAGATCGAGCGTGAGGAGCCGAATCGTTCCGAGAGCGACGACCGCTGCAGCAAACAGTTTGATCCTGCGACGGCTCGTGCTTGCGCCGGCCCAGAAAAGCAAAGCGCCTTCAAACAACCACGCCAGCGTAATCCAGTGCTGCTGCAATTTGAGCGCGATTCCGACGGTAACGAACGTGATCGCGAGTCCGTAATGCGCTAGCGGGAGGAGGCGCTCTACCCCGGGGCGCTCGGCAACTCTCCGTTCCAAGGCGAGTGAAAGAGAGAGGTAAACGATTGCCAGCCCAAAGCTGTAAGCCGCAGCGCGCGACTGCACCGCAATGGCCGAGGTCAACAGCAGCGAATAGATTGCCGCGAAATAAGCCGCAGCGTTCAGGATCGCAAGCAGTAGTCCCGTTTGCCGGGTCGGACGGTCGCGCTCTGGCTCCAGCATGGAATAGATCGGCGCGACAACGAAGAGCGAAAAGAGCAAGGTGAAAAACAAGAGCGTCTCGCCAAACTGATCGTTGCTATAGAACTTGTCGTACCAGCCGGCACCGAGAAGGAAGCTTCCTGCGAACGCTCCGAACAATATGCGTGGCCACGGCTTGACTCGCTGCAGAACAAAAGCTCCGCCGGACAGCAACAGCAAATAGCAAAAGAGGGCGGCTTCGTGATTCTCGCCAGTTCCGCAGAAGATTGGGGTGAGTAACCCACCCATTAGGGCGAGTCCTGCGAGCAGTTCTGCATTCTGCGCAAGCGCCATCGCCGCGGTCGCCGCCGTGACAAGAATCATCGCAAAAAAGGCAATCGCGCCCGGAATCAAGTGATAAAGCTGGAACGAGGCCCACAGCGACAGGTAGAGAATGCCGATGCCGACTGCCTTCAGCGAATAAGAGAAAGCCAATGAGTTGGGACGGCGAAATCGTTCGCTCCACCAACTCAGGCCAACTCCAGCGGCTAGTCCGATGAGCACACGTAGGCCGGGACTGATCCACCCGTTGTCGAACGCCAACTTCAGAAAATAGGAGACGCCGACCAGGACCGCGACCACTCCAACGCGGTTCAGCCACTGTGAACCAATACGGCGTTCAAGAGAGTCCCTCCCCGACGCGCCGGACGGAATGCGGGGCTCAGTATCCCACCAGGGTGGCAAAGCATTGGAAACCGGTGCAACTCGCGGGGAAACGGGGACAGAATCGACCTGTTCAGGCTGTGCCGCGTCAGCGGATCGGGCCGTGTACGATTCAACCTGCACGAGTTGTTCGAGGCGGTAAACGCGCTCGGTGAGTTTTGCTACAAGCTCGCGTAGCTGACGAATTTCGTCCCGTTCGCCCATGGCGGGGATTATACCTGCAGCTCTTCAAACTCAACGCCCGAATTCTGGCTTACACTTTTCGGCATGAGATCGCACACCGAATACCTGACCTTCAACACTCGCAACGAACACGAATATGTACACATCACACCGCAGGTGGAAAAGATCGTGCAACAGAGCGGAGTCCAGGAGGGACTTGCGCTCGTCTCGGCCATGCACATTACGGCTGGGGTATATGTGAACGACAACGAAGACGGATTGATCGAGGACATTGAAACATGGCTGGAGAAACTAGCTCCCCGGAATCCAGCTTATGAACACCATCAAACCGGCGAGACCAATGGAGATGCACACCTTAAATCCATGCTGGTTCATCATCAGGTAATTGTTCCGATCACAGCAGGGCGGCTCGACTTGGGCCCCTGGCAGCGGGTGTTTTATGCGGAATTTGACGGGCGCAGGAACAAGAGAGTGCTCGTGAAAGTGATCGGAGAATAGCGATTCCTGGCTCTATTTACTCAGTTTGTCTGGCCCGAAATGCTCGATTTTTCATCCCGCACGCTAGATGAGAGAATACGGGAGTGCATTACAGATCCAGTTCCGAACCCCACAAGGGACCTCCGATATCCGTCTTTAAAGCACTCCCTGAAGTTTGGACACTGATCCGTCCACGGCGCCGACTGCTCGCCTTGGGATTCGTGCTGATGGTGATCAATCGTGTTACTGGGCTGGTGCTTCCGGCATCCATGAAGTTCCTGGTGGACGACGTAATCGGGAAGCACCACTCCAGCATGCTGACGCCCTTGGTCGGGATTGTATTGCTCTCCACCATGGTGCAAGGACTGACGTCTTTTGCGCTGACCCAGACGCTTTCAAAAGCCGCTCAGCGGCTTATTGCAGAGCTACGCAGTCGCGTGCAGGAACATGTTGGACGACTTCCTTTGCAGTATTTTGATTCCACCAAGGTAGGCACACTGGTTTCGCGCATCATGACTGACGTGGAAGGTGTGCGCAATCTCATTGGGACCGGGCTGATCGACTTTGTCGGCGGCATCATGACCGCCGCCATTGCCTTCGCCTATCTCGTGCACATCAGTCCGGTCATGACTGCTATTGCCTTCGGGTTCTTGCTTATCTTCGGAGTGGCACTGCAAAAAGCATTTAAGACAATCCGTCCAATCTTCCGCGAGCGCGGCAAAATCAACGCCGAAGTCACCGGGCGTCTCACCGAATCGCTGGGCGGAATCCGCGTGGTGAAGGGCTACCATGCAGAAGCCCGCGAGCACGAGGTCTTCTCTGTCGGGATCGACAGGCTGCTGCAAAACGTCTTCAAAACTCTGACGGCATCGTCCCTGATGGGGCTCTCCTCCTCCATGCTGATGGGTGTTGTAGGCGCAATCGTGATGTTCATGGGCTCCCGGCAGATTCTCGCCAAACAGCTCACGTTGGGTGATTATCTTACATACATCATGTTCCTTGGCTACCTTGCCGCTCCTCTTTTTCAGGTGGTCGGAATCGGAACTCAAATTACCGAAGCGCTCGCCGGACTCGAACGCACTCGTGAAGTACTGAACGAGCACCCGGAAGACGAAGACACGAACCGCACTCTGAGCCTGGGAAGAATCGAGGGTGAGGTCGAGTTCCGCGATGTGACCTTCGGCTATTCACCTGAAAAGACAGTTCTGCACTCAGTCAGTTTCCAGGCCTCGCCCGGAACTTTGACGGCGCTGGTCGGCTCCTCTGGTTCCGGAAAATCGACCATCATTTCTCTTCTCGCGGCATTTCATACGCCACAGGCGGGGCAAGTTCTGGTCGATGGCGCGGATCTCTCCCGTGTACGACTGGACAGCTACCGCAACCAGCTTGGAGTGGTGCTGCAGGATTCCTTTCTCTTCGACGGAACGATCCGCGAGAATGTGGCTTTCTCGCGGCCCCAGGCGAGCGACGACCAGGTCTTGGAGGCGTGCCGCATCGCGCGCGTGGATGAGTTTGCTGAAGGATTCGAGGACGGCTACAACACCATCATCGGCGAACGCGGGGTAAAACTCAGCGGAGGACAGCGGCAACGTCTTTCCATTGCGCGCGCGATATTGGCAGATCCCCGCATCCTGATTCTGGACGAGGCGACCTCTAGCCTTGACTCGGAATCGGAGGCCATTATCCAGAGCGGTCTGGCCTACCTGATGCGTGGCCGCACGACATTCGTTATCGCGCACCGGCTTTCAACCATTCGCCGCGCCGACCAGATACTGGTGGTCGAGGCCGGACGCATTGTCGAACGTGGAACACACGCAAAATTGCTGCTACTCGAAGGCCGCTACTACGATCTTTATACGCGCCAGCACGGACTCGAAGAGAACCTGTTCCTCGCTCCCGGCGAAGGCGATCCTCACTAGGAACGTGGCCTCAAGAGGGAAACACAATTGAGTCATGGCTACTACTTCCCTGCTTCAGACGCGACTCCGGACGGCTTCGGAGCCACCCCCGGCGGATGCGTCGCATGATCGCTCAGGGCACGGAATAGCGATGTGGCGCGTGCGGTCTCATCCGTTGCGCCGCTTTCCAAAACCACGAAATTTTCGTGATCGATACGGTTCACATTCGCTTGGAATGCTCCCTGCGACTTATGTGCCGCGACTGCCCAGCTCACGACGATGCGGTAATCGAGCGCGTTGTTGAAACCAAACTTCACCGTGCGGTCGGTAGAAAAGACTTGAGGCAACACGCTGAATGGATGCTGCGGGCTTTGATAAGGTGCCCATGACGGTTGCGTCTCGGCATCGATGCGCGCACCCTGACAGCCTAGAACGACGGGCTTGCGTCCGGTGAGTTGCTGCACTGCATTGATAGCGGTAAGAGTTGCAGCCTTGTGCCCTCCGTGTGTCTGCGGTGAGGGGAAAAGCGTAAACACAAAGTCGTAATTCCCCCCCGCCAATCGTCGCTGCACAGCAGGAAGAACCACGCCCTGATGCCAGTGCTGGGTGAGAACTTCGTCTATGTCCTGGGTGTAGCGCAGATCGGGCTCGTCCAGAAAGAAATGATTCGAAATCCCCAGTACCTTTCCAGCTTCCAGAAGTTCGCGTTTGCGAATCTCAGGCAAAGCAGCGTGTCCTGTGGCTTCATCCGTAAGCGCGATGCCGTAATACGATTCCGCCAGGAGCGAGTACCGATATCCGCCCTCTCCGTTGGTCACCACCAACTGGTCGACTGTGCCGCCCAGGTTATGGGTGATTTCGTAAACCGTAGCGGCGAAGCAGGACTCGTCATCGGGGTGCGCCACAACAATGAGTACCCGCACCGGCGAGGTGGATGCCGCAGGTTGTTGCGCAACTGTTGGCCCCGTCAGCAATAGGAAAAGGACGGTCATACGCACGACAACCGGAAATGTTTTTTGCATCTTGCGCTCCGAACAAAAGTAGAAACCAATACGCGTTTGAGTGTAGTCGCAAGCTGCCCCGCGAAGGAAGAGGTGCGGCCTCGTTTGGGGCGGGAGCGCGCGAGGCATTATATTCAAAGCAATGCAGACTAGCTCACAGCAAAGTCCTTCCGGCGCGTCGAACGGCAGAGGGGGATTGGAACGCGGACTGACATTGCTGCCGGCAACGGCGCTGAACATGGTTGACATGATCGGAGTGGGCCCATTCGTAACTCTCCCGCTGATGGTCGCTGCGATGCACGGACCGCAGGCGATTTACGGATGGATTGCGGGGGCCGTCCTTGCTCTTTCCGATGGCCTGATCTGGGCCGAACTCGGCGCAGCGATGCCCCGCGCGGGCGGCTCCTACGAGTATCTGAAACAAATTTACGGGCCCCAGAAGTTCGGGCGTCTGCTCTCGTTTCTCTTCGTCTTTCAACTGGTTTTCAGTGCGCCGGTATCAATGGCTACGGGATGCATCGGCCTCGCAGGCTATGCCGCCTATGTCGCACCAGCATTGGGGAAGATTTTCTGGAGATCGACCATCGCTTTCCCGCTGATGGGAACGGTGAGACTGGTCTTCGAACTCTCCGGCGCTACCCTGCTCGCTATGCTGGCAGCGGCTTTCGCGACGTTCCTGGTGTATCGCAATATCAGTGGCGTGGGCCGCGTTTCGAAATTCCTGTGGGTGGGTGTTATCGGCACGCTGGGCTTCGTCATCTATGTGGGGTTGTCGCACTTCAATTCGGCGATTGCGTTTCCTCCAGGCTGGGCAACACCACCGGCTTCGGGCTTCGAAGCAGCTTTTGCTGGCGCGCTGATGGTGGCGCTTTACGACTACTGGGGCTACTACAACATCTGCTTCCTCGGGGAAGAGGTTGTCGATCCCGGCAAGACGATCCCTCGTTCTATGCTGCTATCGATCGGCGCCGTTGCCTGCCTTTACATTGCAATGAACATCAGTGTGCTGGGCGTGATGCCCGCCGCTGACATTGCGGCCATGGCCCGCAGCACCTCGCAAAATTTCGTGGTCGCCAAGGCTGCCGAAGTCGTTTACGGACGCTGGGCGGGCACAGTGGTGGCAGTCCTGGTAATCTGGACCGCTTTCGCCTCTGTTTTTTCGCTGCTGGCGGGCTATTCAAGAATTCCATTCGCGGCAGCGCGAGATGGAAATTTCTTTACAGTTTTCAGCCGCGTACACCCGCGCGGTCACTTTCCCACTACGAGCGTTTTGCTTATCGGGGGATTAGCTTGCCTGTTCTGCGTCTTTCAGCTTCGAGACCTGGTGAGCGCGTTGGTAGTGATTCGCATTCTGTTGCTTTTCCTGCTGCAGGCCGTGGGAGCCGTAGTGTGGCGGATCACCAATCCCACACAGCCACGGCCATTTCGCATGTGGCTGTATCCGCTTCCGGTGCTGATCACCTTGGCGGGCTTTTCGATGGTACTGCTGGACAAACTGCCCCTTGTTGGCCGCGGTATGCTCTTTACCGGTGCAGGTATCGTGGCATTTCTGCTGCTCTCATTGCGGACGCGGAAGTGGCCGTTCACGGCAGCAGAGTTCTAAGTCATGCCATCACTATTGCGCCTGGTAAGCAATCTCCACCAGCACGTCTTCGGGCGCAACCTGAATCTCCAGCGAGCCCTCCTGAGGCAGCGCATCAATCGGGAGCCGGTCCCGGTACAGCACAAAACGAAGATTGAATGTGTGTCCCTGTTCAGCGCCTACAAGCGCCATCGGCACTTTCATCTCCAGAACTTTGCCGAGTGCGATTTCAATGCCTAAAGGTCGGCTCTGCGACGCAACCGTCGCCTTTCCGTTTCGAAGTTTCCATCCGGTAACCTGATCATTCGCGAGTTCCACGTCCAATCGATGGGTCGCTATCGTCTGCTCGCCGCCACGTAACGCAAGATGAAACGCGGCGGTCGTATTGCCTGCAGGAAGCTTGGCAGCAAAATCCAGACGCGCGTACAAATGCTCCTCATCAATGCCAGCGTGGACCGCTTCGAGCACAAACAGCTTTCCGTGCATGCTGCCGCTCCGGCGATCGCTGGAGAACATGGCTGCGCCCATCCAATCAAAGTAGCTGCTCACCTGTCCGTCAATGATCGGCCGCACATACGCGGTCTGCGGCACGAACGTGGAACGTGTCAGTGCGCCTGAAATCGGGCGCGCCAAATGGTCGGGCGGTACACCGCCAAGCGCGGTGTACACATTCGAGAGATGTTTACGGTAAAGCTCGTCAAAGTCGTGATCGTTTGCCGAGTGATGCTCCGGACCGTACCACCAATTCCAATCACTGCCTTCGGCGATGAGCAACTCTTCGTAGGCGAGTTTGCGGTCGTCGCCTTTTGCGCGGCTCGCATTCGCATCATAAAAATCGCGTGCCTGATTGAGGTAATCCCAAGCCTTATTGTCCTCGGGCGCGCCAATCCAGACATTGAAATTGGCGTTGATCCATGAGCCTGGAACCAGTCCGCGAAGTTTGCCGAAGCTATCGGGATGCTGTCGTTCAATAGCTTCCGAAATCGTGATCGGCTCAATCTGCGATTCGCGCTGCAAACCATCGTAGAACCGCCGCAGAAACTCACGTCCGTTACCTTCGTAGCTTTCCCACGCGTTCTCGCCGTCCAAGATGATTGAAAGCACGGCATCCCGACCGGAGTCGGTAACTGGTGCTGCCGCACGTTTGATGTTGTTCAGCAGGTGTCCCGCCGCTTCGGACGCATTCATGCCGGCGTACACAAAGCCGAGCAGATCGCTGATTCGATGATCACGGTACACCATGTTCATCGATTGGCCATCGCGTTCCCAGCGGTAGATGTTGTACAGTTTCTCGGCGCTGCTCTGATCGAGGAATCCATCGCCATCGCGGGACATCTCGTGCCCAATACTGCGGCCTAGCACCCCCTCGTCGGTCGCCATCCACTTGATGCCTGCTTGTGCGGCAATACCCAATACCTCATCGGAAACCGAGCCTTCGCTCGGCCACATACCTGCCGGACGCACACCAAAAGTGCGCTCATGCGCATCAAGAGCGCGGCGAATCTGCTCCTCTGCATCTTCAGGACGGCGGAAGCGTTCCGTCGGCAGCGGCAGTCCGGCAACCGACTCCCGGCCCGTATCGGTGTCGCAAACGAGCGGAAGAATCGGGTGATAATACGGAGTTGCCGAGAGCTCAATCGAGCCGCGCGAGGCAGCGTCGCGATAGGCTGGGAGGACGCCCTTCAGGATTTCGTGCTGCTTGCTCATGATAAAACGCTGATCTTCTTCGGTGTACCCCTGCTCCTTTTCGATCAACGCCTTGACCGTGGGATCCTCGAGATAATACTCGTCAAACCACGCCACTTGTGAGAGTACCTGCAGGTCACGATAGTCACGCTCAGAGCAGGTAATGGCGGCATTGGCCGGGTCCGGCCCGGCGGAGCGAACCTGCTCCCATAGACGCCGATAGCGCGGGTAACGCCCGATCATGCGTTCGCCGTGCGCCTGGAAGAAATAGGTCAGCGCAAAGTGGCGCTCCTCCAAACTGAGTTCGGATGCAGGTTTGGCCGCGACATCCCAAAAGGGGTCCTTGAAGATTCCGGAATTGTAGTCCTCTATCTGCGCGACGAGCGAAGGCACAATATTGAAGTTCTGGTGAACCTGCGGAAACTCATCCAGCAGTTTCACCATTCCGTAGTAGTCCTTGAGCGCGTGCAAACGCACCCAGGGGAGGCGGTATTCGCCGCTGACCAGATCCTTGTAGAAAGGCTGGTGCATATGCCAGAGAAGGAGAAGTCTAATTTTGCCTTGGGCCATCGATATATTGAACGGTACAAATTTGCGAAGAACATGATTAGGATAGCAGCCCCGAAGCAATTGCCGCCATGCTAGACTCACGAAAGAACATCAGCCTCGACGAAGGTACTTGCCGGTCGCGCCGTGAAGATTTTTTCGCGCTACATCCTTAGCGAAGTCGTACAGCACGCCGTCATCGGCGCATCCCTGTTCACCTTCGTAATTTTCATGCGCGATCTCGGACGCCTTCTGGAGATCGTGGTCCGCAACAGCGCTCCCCTGCCGAGCGTGGCTGAACTGTTCTTTCTCACCCTTCCAGTCGCATGCACTATCACGATCCCAATGGGGCTGCTGGTCGGAATCCTGATCGGCCTTAGCCGCCTTGCTGCCGATAGCGAAGTTACGGCCATGCGAGCCAGCGGACTTGGCGCGTGGAGGTTCGTCCGAATCATCGCCATTTTTGCCGTCACCACCTGGCTCATTGCGTTGGCCAATAGCGTCTGGCTCGCTCCCATGTCATCGGCGGCGCTGGCGCGACTCCAGAACAAGCTGAAGGGTTCTCAAGCCTCCTTTGAAGTTCAGCCGCGTGTCTTCTACGAAGACTTCAAGAATATGGTGCTGTATGTCGAAGACGTGCGTTCTGGCTCGAACGCATCGGAGTGGCGCGGGGTCTTCCTTGCCGATGTTTCCGATCCCTCTGCACCAAAGATCACCCTCGCCCGCAATGGTCTAATCATTTCCGATGGACCGGACACAATCCGCATGCACCTGAACCACGGATCGCAACAGGTGGTGCAGCCTCATAATCCCGATCAGTACGAGATTTCAACCTTCGCGCAGACCGACCTGCCCATCGCGCTTCCGCCGCCGAATGAAGCCAAGCAGGAGTTGGTTCCGACAGCAGAAATGAGCACGGCAGAGCTGTGGTATCGAGGTCATCACCCGGAGGTGGATACCGGCAAGCAGCGCAACGCACAGGACACTCCTACCGTGAGGGCGCGCTGGCTCCTCGTCGAATTCCATCGCCGCCTCGCCCTGCCCACGTCGTGCCTGGTCCTCGCGCTCGTAGGAATTCCACTGGGACTGTCGTCCAAAAAGGGCGGCAAGAGCATGGGATTCGTGCTCACCATCACGCTCGTCTTCCTTTACTACTTCGTTTCGCTGACAGGCATTTCACTGGGACGAAGCGGCAAGATTCCTCCCGGAGTTGGTGTTTGGGGTGCCAATTTCTTCTTTCTTGTTGCCGGACTGATACTGCTGTACCGCGTCGAGCGCGCGGTAATTGATTTCGGATCGCTTCGTGGTGCATGGAGCGCCATTCGTGTACGCTTCACACCAAGAGAGCACGAGAAATCAACAAGTCAACCCCTGGGCGGCCAGGATAGCGCCGACAAGGTGTCCTGCAGAAGCCGCTTCAGCTTGCGCTACCCGTTGTTGCTCGATGAACTGATCCTCCGGGACTTCGCCATGTACCTGGGCATGATCCTGGTTTCGTTCATATTGTTGACCCTGGTCTTTACGTTCTTTGAATTGCTCGGCGACATCGTCCGGAATCGCATTCCGCTCATCATGGTGGGTCAGTATCTGCTCGATGTAACGCCATCGATGATCTACATCATGACTCCGCTCAGCGTGCTCCTGGCGGTCCTGACCACCATCGGACTGCTGCAGAAGACGAATGAGATAACGGCGATGAAGGCCACTGGGACGAGTATTTATCGCGTGATCTTCCCGGTGTTTGTGATTGCTGCCGCCATCAGCACCGGCCTCTTCTTCTTCGATCAGTTCTACATTCCCGGAGCCAATCAGAGACAGGAGACCATCCGCAACCAGATCAAAGGCAAGCCCGCGCAGACCTACCTGCGTCCCGACCGGAAGTGGATTTTCGGCGAGCATCACACCATCTATTACTACGAATTTTTCGACCCCGACCAGAACACGTTCGGAAACATTACTGCTTTTCAGTTCGATCCGGTCACCTTCGAATTGACGGGCCGGGTTCACGCCTCGCGCGCCCGCTGGTCTGAAGATTTGAAAAAGTGGATCTTCGAGCAAGGATGGTCGCGCACTTTCCGCAGTTCTGCCATCCAGAGTTTCCATCAGTTCGATGCGGATACATTTCCGAACCTGATTGAGCCGCCCTCTTATTTCAAGAAAGAAGTGCGCCAGAGTTCCGAGATGAACTACCAGGAGTTGCGCTCCTACATTGCCGACCTGCAGCAGAGCGGCTTCGATGTCGTCCGGCTGCGGGTGCAATTGCAAAAGAAGTTTGCCTATCCGCTGATCACTCTGGTCATGGCCATCCTCGCCGTTCCCTTCTCGCTTTCGGCTGGCCGCAAGGGAGCTCTCACCGGAATCGCCGTTGCCCTTGGCGTAGCGATTGTCTATTTCGTCTCTGCCGGACTTTTTGAGGCCATGGGAAATGCCAGCCAATTGCCCGCCGCGTTGGCGGCCTGGGCTCCGGACCTCATCTTCGGGTTATTGGGCGGATATCTTCTTCTGAAGGTCCCAACCTAAGTAACTGAAAGCCATCACTCGCGACCACCGCTGCTACAATCGCATCTATATCGCGTTCGATGCTTTACATTTGACGCTCTGTAGGTGACTGTCCTTGCAATTGTCTGAATTCCGCCCACTGCTCCCATACATGAAAAGGCACTGGAAGGGCTTTGTCGCGGGAACCATTGCTGTCTTCTGCAATAACGGGATATGGATACTCAGCCCGCTGCTGATCAAGCGCATTATTGACGACCTTAACCACGGCGTCACCCATGGTAAGTTGTTGACCTGGTGTTGGCTCCTGGTGGCCGTAGCAGCCGGAAAAGGAATTTTTCAGTTCCTCACCAGATGGATTGTGATTGGAATTTCACGCGAAATCGAATTTGATCTGCGCAACGATCTTTTCCGTCATCTCGAAGCATTGGACTCCGGCTTCTACCAGCGCACACGCACCGGCGACATCATGGCCCGCGCCACCAACGACCTGAACGCCGTGCGCATGTTGCTTGGCCCGGCAATCATGTACTCCGCTAACACCCTGGTGTTCACGACCGGCGCGCTGATCTTCATGACCCGCATCAGTCCCAAGCTCACGCTCTGGGCCTTTCTGCCATTGCCCATCGCCAGCATTCTGGTTCAATACTTCGGCACTCGCATCCATGAGCGCTTCGAGCGCATTCAGGCGAAGTTCAGCGATATCAGCGCCCGCGCCCAGGAGAACTTTTCCGGCGCGCGCCTGATTCGCGCCTATGCCCAGGAAGATGCCGAAATCGCGCTATTTGAAACCGAAAACATCGACTACATCAATCGCTCCATGCCTCTTGCGAGACTCATGGGAATGCTATGGCCCACGCTGGAGATGATGCTTGGCTTCGCGCTCGTCATCGTCCTCTGGATCGGCGGCCAGGAGGTGCTGCGGCACCGGATCTCGGTCGGCAGCTTCGTGGCCTTCACCACCTATATGATTCAGCTCACGTGGCCAATCATCGCTCTCGGCTGGGTGATCAACATCTTTCAGCGAGGCACGGCCTCCATGCAGCGCATCGACGAAATCCTGCGCCAGCAGCCCACAATTATTGATGATCCGTCCGTCATCACCGTACCCGCCGACGAGCAGATTCGCGGTGAGATCGAGTTCCGTAATCTCACATTTGCCTACGACCACCAATCCAATTACAGCGGTACTGCCCTGTCTCATATCGTCGAACCAGGCGCACCTGTTCTGCACAATGTGAGCTTGAAAATTCCTGCTGGCACCAGCCTTGCGATCGTCGGCCCGACCGGCTCCGGAAAGTCCACTCTGGTTTCACTGATCCCGCGCATCGCCGATGCGGCGCCCGGATCAGTGCTAATCGATGGACGGCCCATACGCGAGTACTCGCTTGAAACCCTTCGTCGCCAGATCGGATTTGTGCCTCAGGAAACGTTCCTATTCAGCTCAACGATTCGCGAAAATATTACGTTCGGAACCGACAGTGCCACGGACGAACAGGTGCATCGCGCTGCTGAAATCTCACGTATCGCCGATGACGTGAAAGGGTTCCCGGAGAAGTACGAGACCATGGTTGGCGAGCGCGGGTTGACCCTCTCGGGTGGGCAGAAACAACGCGCGGCAATCGCACGCGCCGTTATCCGCGAGCCTCGGATTCTGGTGCTTGACGACGCCCTTGCCAGCGTAGATACCCAGACCGAAGACCACATCCTGAATGGCCTGCGCGGAGTGATGCAAGGGCGCACCACAATCTTTATCTCACACAGGGTTTCTACCGTGCGAAATGCTGACCGCATTGCCGTCCTGCACCAGGGAAAGATTGTGGAGTACGGGACGCACGACGAACTTATCGCACTGAACGGCTACTACACCGATCTGCACGACAAGCAACTTCTAGAAGAAGAACTTGAGACCGCTTAACGAACCAGCAAAACTTCGCGAATGCTCTCTTTGCCGAGGAAGAACTTGATGGAAGTAAAGTCGTGAAACAGATTTTCCACGTGGCGATTCTGGAAGACACGCTGCAGTTGGAAGTGCGGCCCTTGCTGTAATTCGAGGGTATCTTCCGCCTTGATATGGAAGCGGTAGAAGGGCGCTTCCGCACCCGCGTCTTTCGTATGGAAGAAAGCCAGCAGCGCGCCGTGTGGCTTAGTGATCTGGTAAATGCGTTCCACTACCGGTTTTACCAGCGGCTCCGGCAGGTAATCACAGACATCCCAGAGCAGCACCGCGTCAAACGACTCCGGGTCGTACTGCAGGTCTTCTGCCAGAAAACGGTCCACATCCACGGTGGTGGTGCCCTCTTCCGGCCCTGGGATAACCAACCGGCTGGCATTGGCAGCCATCAGCACGTCTTCGTTGTACGCCCGGTGACCGAGCCCCGTAATGAAATTGATATTGCTGCTGGAGGTGGAACCGAGGTCGAGAATCCTTTGTCCGTCCGGGCGCAGGATCGCCCTGGTGAACTGGTTGAATCCCGTGGAGCGCCGGGGAATGCGAGGCGCACCTTCGCCGAGCGCAGACGGCTGCTGTGCGCTACCGCCAAATATGTTGCGAAAGAAACCCAAGGGAGACCTGACCGGATTGAGGAATGTGGATCGGCGCACCTTCGTGAACCGATCCCGATACTCTCATTCTACTTCTTTTCCACTGAGGGGGAAGTGCTGGCAACAGGCGCGTTAAAAGTCGAAGTCGCAGCCGTGGCCTGCGCGACTGGGCGGGCTACCTCAACCTTGGGCTTGGGCTCGGTCTTGCGGATATCGATGGAGCCCTTGAAGAATGCGCCATCTTCGATCACGATGCGCTGGGTAATGATGTCGCCATTCAGCACGGAAGACTTCTTCAGCTCTACCTTGTCGATTCCGGTAATATTGCCATCTACCTTGCCGTGAATTACGACTTCCTTGGCGTCGACGTTGGCGCGTACGCGACCGTTGGGCCCGATCACCAGGTTGAAATTGCGCAGATCGATATTGCCCTCGACTTCACCGTCGAGAAACAGATCTTCGCTACCAGAAAGTTCACCTTTTATGATGACAGACTTGCCAATGTTCGCGACATCCGTCCGATGGTTATCCACTTTTGGAATCTCCACATTGCGAGGTTGGTAGGCAGAAGGTGCCGGAACCGCGGGTGCCGGCGGCTGAGGGGTGGAGGTTGCTAACGGCTTTTCGTCTTCTCTGCGCGATTTCCACATGGGAGTGCTCCCGTTCAAAATGCAGGTTCGGCGGCCGCAAGACGGGGCCAGCCTTTGAATCGGCTTACTTGACTATAACGAACCGCGAAGCCAGCGGCAATCGCCCTGCAAATCATTTTACGCTTTCCTTTCCATCTACTCCCCCGGCCCGGGCCGATAAATACCGTCTTTTGCCCTGAAAACCGCAAGCTGACTTGCACCCGGTTGTTGTTTCCAGCCTGACTGCAACAACTCGCACATCTTTTGCTTCTAACCTTCCTTGTCCATGGCCCAAATGACCCTTATGAACAACCCGGAATCTCGACTAAGTGTTCGCAACCTGGCGATCTCCTGTATTCTGCTCGGTTCACTCTCGTTTGCGGCGGCCGCCCAGGAGCAAAGCACGCCTCGCGAAATGGTGCGCACCGCCATTCAGAATGAACTACAGGACAACAGCCAACGCTCGCTGCTGTTTACATGGAAGGAACGCAAGTATCGCGGTCGCGATACCGAAGTTCAGCGCGTCGTACAGACACCCGAAGGGGTGCTCAGTCGAGTCGTGCTGATCGACGAAAAGCCTCTTAATCCCGAGCAGCGAACCGCCGAAGAAGAGCGTATCCGGAAAATGCTTGACCCGGCACAACTGCAACGCAAACGAAGAGAACGGCAAGAGGATGACCAGCGCACCAACAAAATGCTGGCGAGCATGCCTGATGCCTTCGATTTCCAGCAACTCGACTCTACCCAATCCGTCAGCGGACACAAGCTCACGCGCATCCACTTCGTTGCTCATCCCGGCTTCAATCCGCCTAATCGTGAATCCATGGTGTTCACCGGAATGCAAGGTGAAATGTTGCTGGACGAAACCGCCGGACGGCTAGCCAAAATCGACGGTACCCTTTTTAAAGACGTGACCTTCGGCTGGGGAGTTCTCGGCAAGCTTTACAAGGGCGGACGCTTCATCGTCGAGCAGAGCGAGATCACGCCTGGGCACTGGGACAGCACGAAAATGGTTCTGCGATTCGAAGGGAAAGCACTGTTTTTCAAGACGATTCACATCGACGACAACGAGACTTCGTGGGACTACAAACCCGTGCCGCCTATGTCCGTGGAGCAGGCCGTGGATTTTCTCAAGAGCGACAGCCAGTCGCAGCAAAACGCCCAGCTTAGACGTTAGGCCGAATCGTTTCCTTGCGAACTGTGAGCCTCTCGATCAGTTCCGGCTTGAGCGCGCACCCGCGTCCCACTGCATCACTCGTCTTAATCGTTCCTTCGTTGGAGATGGCAACTTCCGGTTCAATGATGTCTTCGCGCCAGTAGCGCGCAGAGGCGGAAACGTCTCCCGGCAAAGAAAAACCAATCAGTGTCGAGAGTGCAAGGTTATGCGAACGCCCGATTCCGCTCTCCAGCATTCCGCCACACCACACCGGAATCTCCGCCGCCAACGCCACATCGTGCACGCGAATCGCTTCGGTGAATCCACCAACACGTCCCAGTTTGATGTTTAGAATTCGGCAAGCCTTCAACTCAATTGCGGCCAATGCATGACGCGCATTCAAAATGGATTCGTCCAGACACAGGCTGGTCGCGAGTTCGTGCTGGAGCAGCGCGTGTAGATAAATCTCATCGCTCCAGAGCGGCTGCTCGATCATCAGCAATCGGAACTGGTCAAACTGCTTGAGATGTTCCACGTGATCTAGCGTGTAGCTGCTGTTCGCATCGCAGGAGAGCAGTATCCTCGGCCACTGAGCGCGGATCTTCGACAACACTTCCAGATCCCAGCCCGGCTTTACCTTCACTTTGATTCGCTGATATCCCGCCGCAACTTCAACAGCGATTTTTTCCAGCAACTCCTCGTGAGAATCCTGAATTCCGATCGAAACACCTGCCGCGATTTCCTTGCGCGTGCCACCCACAAGACTCCAGAGAGGAACCTGCTTCACCTGCGCCTCAGCGTCCCATATAGCGTTCTCCAAGGCAGCCTTGGCCATGCGATGCATCCGTACGGCAGGCATGCGGAACGCTGCCTCCCGCCCCGCTCTCAAGAACCTTACCCGCAAGCGCCGGCGCAAGATATTCTCGCAGCACATACCACGCCGTATCCGTTGACTCTTCGCAATAGAAGGGATGTTCGCCCGCCGTACACTCCCCCCAGCCATCCACGCCTTCGCAGTGAACCGTGACGAGCAGGATGCGCCGCTCGGTGGTACGTCCGAAACTCGTTTCAAAGAAATGAACCAGCGGCATGCGGATTTCGCGGAGGGTGATCGCTTCAATCTTCATTGCGAGCACCGTATCAAAGCAATCACCCGCCGCGCAACTGCCAGGATATTAGGCTGCGGTCGAAGCGGTTTCCAGCTCTTCCCTATTCCATCCTCCGAGTTCTGCAGCGGCTTCATAAGTACTCTGCAGAAATTCCAACACCATCTGCTCGGGTGATCCCGCAGCGCGTACCCGGTCATACATCAGGATGAACTCCTTCAGTTCCGGGTGGTAAAACGCCGCCTCCGGGCGTGCCGCCTTATGCTCAAGACCGGGCGGTTCGGGTGCGGCGTAGCAGTAGAACGCGGGTCCATCTACGCCTGAGCCTCCGGGCCACCAACCGGCGCTGATGACCTCGTGCGAGTAAGCTTCGCGAGTGATCGGGTCGGCTCCAGGACGCTCAGGCGCGCGCCTCCCCGAAAACCGCGTCACCGCCAGATCGAAGCTTCCCCAGAAGAACTGGACCGGACTGTTCTTTCCCAGAAATCGAGCCCGAAACTGTTTGAACAACGCATCGCAGGACACCAGAATACGCCAGAATCGATGCGCCGCCTCCGCGTCGTAGGCGCGGTAAAGTTGATCCTCCGCGAACGGAATCGGCTTTGCTAACTCCACCGGCGTGCCATAGATCGTCACCTCAATTCCGAGCCCTCGTAATGCCGCCATGAACTCCGCGTAGAAGTCAGCAACCGTACGCGGCACAAGGTCGAGGACTTTGCGAGCTCCGTCCGAGCGGTCAATCAGCAGCTTGTGATCGAGGAAGTCAAACTGAATTTCGAAGACGCCATTCCCGTATGGAATCGGCGAGGTGGTCAAACCGCGAGCACTCAGGTAAAGAGGCACGTTCCACCAGTGGTTCGTCCTGTCCGTGAGTTCCAGGCGCACCTTGCCCACGATCTGCGTCCACATGTGAAGGTTGTGATAGGTCTCCTGCCAGGCTTGCATAGGCAAAGCCGGCCAGGCTTCTGAACGGGAGACAGTGAGAGGACTTGAAGTGTCCCGCTTCGAATTCATGGCGGCGCTCCACTCAAAACAATTGAGCAGTCTCCATCGGAGACCACTCAATATCAGATGCGTTTCTGCACCACCATCAACGTCTGATCGTCAAACACCGGCTCAACTCCCAGGAACGTCTCCAGATCGCGCATGCAATTCGCAACTACGTCGTTGGGAGGAAGTCCAGCACTGTTCCGCACCGCAGCCGCCAGGCGTTCATACCCGTAATCTTCTTCATCCATTCGCGCTTCTGAAACGCCGTCGCTGAACAGGACCAGCGAATCACCAGAGTCTATTTCAAATTTTGACGTCGCGAACTTCTGCTCGGCAAAAAGACCCAGCGGCAAGCCGTGCGAATCCACCTGCGTCACAGCATCCCCAGTGATTACCAGGGCGGGAACGTGTCCCGCACTGCACAATTCCAGAGCGCCTCCTGCTGTTCCTCGCCCACAGATCAGAGTTGCGAACTGTGTCGGCAATGTGCTGCCGGTAAAAATTCGATTTGCGCGTTCCATCAACCCTGCAAGCGGCAACCCGAGAGGAATCAAAGTCCTAAAGATTGCACTCAGATTCGACATCAACATGGAAGCCGCAACACCTTTGCCGGAAACATCGCCCACCATAAAATAAAGCTGTTCTTCCGGGCCAATGATCAGGTCACAGTAATCGCCGCTTACAATTCCGAAGGGCTTGTAGTGGTATCCCGCGCACCAACCGTCGCACTGAAAATCACATTGCGGCAACAGTCGTCTCTGAATCCGGGCAGCAAGTTCGAGGTCTTTTTCCAGAACCGCTTGCTCCTTGGGAGCCAAGTGGTCCAGGCAAAATCGTACCAGCGGATCTGCCAGCAAACGCTCGTCCTCTACCGTGTCATGGCAGACTTCGCAAATTCCGTAAGAACCTCCTGCAAGCCTTTCGAGCGCTGCATCTACCTCATGCAGCAGATGCACGATCTGTGCTCCCTCCCGCGAGGTTTCAACTGCCTCTGCAAGAACTACTCGGCGGTGTTCAAGCTGACGGCGAAGTGCGAGATGCAGAGGATCAGACGTCTGCGAAGAATGCTGAAAAGAGAAGTCTCTGGCTGCCATGCTCGCCTCCTTTCTCAGGGATACAGATGTCGAATTACGGAGATGGATTCTCTGTATTCTTGGTCCCCAACTCGACGGCTGTTCCGTGTGATACGGGGATAGAATAGAGCTTGGGAGCTCTCACCATTGAAGCTGGAAATCGTACAAGCCGGAGATCCTGTATTGAGACAGATGTCGCGTCCGCTCAGCTCGGACGAAATCACCAGCGCCGAGATTCAGCGGACCATTGCCGACATGCTGGAGACTTTGCGACTGGCACCCGGAGTCGGTTTGGCTGCGCCGCAAATCGGGCTTGGGGTGCGTATGGCTATCATCGAAGACCGCGAGCAATATCACAGTTCCTGGAGCGCCGAGCAGTTACGCGCTCGACGGCGGGTGCCCATCGCCTTTCATGTGCTGATTAATCCTGAGTTGGAAGCGGCCGAGAATTCGGAAGTGGAATTCTTCGAAGGCTGTCTCAGCGTTGACGGCTACACAGCCGAGGTACCTCGCTATCGTCACGTGCGCGTGCGCTATCTCGACGAGCATAGTGAACCGAAGTCCATCGAAGCCGAGGGATGGTATGCCCGCATCCTGCAACACGAGATCGACCACCTGAACGGGATGCTCTACATTGATCGGATGAAGCCGCGCACCTTCATGACACTGAAAAATTATCTTGATCGCTGGCGCAGTGCGGAAGATGAAGCGCGCCGCGTATTTGGCGCCTGAAGTCGAAACTAGGGCTGTGATTCGCTCCAGCGACCCAGCAAGAAGCATCCGTCGCCCTTACCCGTGCGCTCAAAACCTACCACCGTTAGTCCTTCCGAGAAATATCCTTGCAGCGCGTCGCGGGTGCGACGTTGAACTTCGGCCGCACGCGTGCGTGTCTCCGCTTGTGCTTTCCACTCCTGAATCTCCGCCGGAATCCCGACTCTCTCAATCACCGCAATCTCAGGACGCGTCCCGCTGGCCAACGTCTTCTCCACACGCGGCGAGTGCAGCCACCACTCTGCAATCAGTCGGTCACTGGGCAGACCGCCCTGCAACGGAGACGAAGTGATTCCATACTGGTTCACCACGTAACGCCGCACCACCGCGCCAAGTTTTTCGAGGTTGAAATATGCGTTCTTGATCTCCATGGGATCGAAAGTCCACTCGATCAAATCGAAGCCCTGGCTGATCGCAATCTCGCGCTGAAACAGCTTCAACTCGCGGCCCACTCCGGTATTGCGATGTGTCTCCTTCACTCCGAGCATGTGCGAATGAACATAGGCACGCCCATCACGCATTCCGATCAGTCCGTATGCAAACGCCACGAGCACTGTGCCGTCATATGCGCCCAGCACGTGACCGCCAATCTTCTCTCCAACAACAAACAATCGCGCCGGAACCAGGTCGATATCGTCGAATTCCCAGATTTCCTTCTGCAGTGCCACGACTTGCCGGAACTCGCCAACGGTGTGACAGGTGCGCAGGGTAAGTCCGTTCCAGCTCTTTTCAGCATGTACTCCCAACCTTCTCGCCTCCTGTCAGACTACCGGAAATCACCGATCGTACAATTCGGCGAGGGCTCTTAACCGTTGTCCCATTTCCGGTTGCAATTGTTCGAGCTCATAGCGCCATTTCCAGTTGCCGCTCATGCGTCCCGGAAGATTCATTCTCGCCTCGCTGCCCAGTCCGAGAATATCTTGCATGGGAACCAGCACGGTATCGGCCACCGAGGCCATCAGCGCGCGAATCATCGCCCACTGGATTTCCTCACCTTCGCCCACGTTCAGATATGCGCTGGCGAATGCATGCTCGCGGCGCAAATCATCCTCGCTTCGCGTCGAGTCGGCAATCCCGCTATTCCACCATCCCAGCGTAGTGTCGTTGTCGTGTCCGCCGGTGTAAGCCACCAGATTACGCACGTAGTTGTGCGGCCTGAAGCTCGGTCCTTGCGGATCGGTTCCAAAGGCGAATTGCAGGATGGCCATCCCCGGATAATCGAAGCGCGTGCGAATTGCCTCGACCTCCGGCGTGATGTTGCCAAGGTTTTCGGCAACGATTGGCAAATCACCGAACTCGCGTTCGAGCGCCTCAAACAACTCCATCCCCGGCCCTTTGATCCAGCTTCCGTTCACCGCTGTAGTCTCGCCCGCCGGAATCTCGAAATATGCTTCAAAGCCTCGGAAATGGTCGATGCGCACCAGGTCGAACATCTCCATCACGCCGCGCACCCGCGCAATCCACCAGCGAAATCCGTCTTCCCGCAGCAGGTCCCAGCGATACGTCGGATTGCCCCACAACTGCCCGGTCGCGCTGAAGTAATCAGGCGGAACGCCAGAAACTTTCAGCGGATTGCCATCCTCGTCCAGCCAGAATAATTGTCGAGCCGTCCAAACGTCGGCGCTGTCGTGTGCCACGTAAATCGGCACGTCGCCCATGATGCGAATGCCGCGCGCATTGCATGCCTCACGCAGACTGCTCCATTGCCGGAAGAACTCAAATTGCCAGAATTTATATGCCGCAATCTCTGTCGCCAGCCGCTCTCTCCAACTGGCCAGTGCCTCTGGCTTACGCACTACGAGACCGTGTTCCCAAGAGGTCCAACTCACCCCGCCGTGCGCATCTTTGGCTGCCATAAAGAGCGCATAATCCTCAAGCCAGGACGCCTGCCGCAGGCAGAAATCTTTGTACTCCGCTCGGCGTGAGTTATTCGGCGCAAGTTCCAGCGTCGTAAAGAAACGCTCTGCCGCTCGTCGCAACATCGCAAAGCGAAATTCAATGACCGCTCCATAATCGACGTAGGAAGTTGGAAATGCGGGTACGGCAGCTAGGTCCGCGCGACTCAGCAATCCCTGATCGGCCAGCAGGTCAAGGCTGATCAGCAAAGGGTTGCCGGCAAAAGCCGAGAAACACTGGTAAGGTGAGTCCGCATATCCCGTCGGATTCAGCGGGAGAACCTGCCAGATCTTCTGTCCTGCTTCGGCCAGAAACTCAATGAAGGAAAATGCCTGCGGCCCAAGATCGCCCGCACCGTAGGGGCCCGGCAGCGAGGTCGGATGGAGAAGGACTCCGGAACTGCGCTGAAATTTCATCGGCTAGAACACTAAATTGATCGGGGACAGGTGCGCAAGAGGGTAAGCTGGCCCACACTTCGAACGCAGTTCCGCGTCAGTGAACGCGCCAAATATCCGCACGAATCTCAGCGGTCCCGTTCCGCAGTCTTGGACTCTTGCCAGTACTTCTCCATCTCTTCGAGCGAAGTATCCGCAAGCGCTTTCCCATTTTTTGCCAGACTACGCTCCACCTGTCCGAAGCGCCGCCGGAACTTCCGATTCGTGTGACGCAATGCTGATTCCGGATCGACCTCCAGGTATCGCGCCAGATTTACCACCGTGAACAACAGATCACCCACCTCGTCTTGCAGTCGCTCCTGCAGTTCGGGAGGAACCGGATTTCCACGCGCTCCGGCCACACCTCGGCCCAGCGGCTGCGGCCCCGGAGGCGGAATTCTATTGACCTCGTGCTTCAACTCACCGGCTTCCTCCTCAAGTTTGTCGAAGAGTCCGTCTATTGCTGGCCAATCAAACCCCACATGTGCCGCCTTATCCGAGAGCTTGAGGCCTTCCAGCAACGCAGGCATTGCGCTCGACACCGACGCCAGCAGTGGCTTCGGGACCTCGTCATCCATCTTCTCCGTTGATTCCGCGGCCTTTTCTGCGCGCTCCTGGGTCTTAATGGCCTCCCAGTTCTTCAGCACCTCGCGCGATGTCTCTGCTTCCACACTGCCAAAGACGTGGGGATGTCGGCGAACGAGCTTGTCGCTGAGGGTCTCCAGAACGGTATCTATCGAGAAATGGCCCTGTTCTTCAGCCATTTCCGCGTAAAAGAGCACCTGGAGCAGCAGGTCTCCGAGTTCTCCCGGCAGTTCCTTCCAGTCACGATTTTCAATCGCTTCCAGAACCTCGTAGGTCTCCTCGACCGTGTATTTCTTAATGCTGTCGAAGGTCTGCTCGCGATCCCAGGGGCATCCGCCTGGGGCGCGCAGGCGATGCATGATTTCCACCGCACGTTCAAAACGCTGGCCTGTTGTCATTCCTCCAGTTTCCATTCGGGAGCCGCCAACGCGCAAGTGCCGGAACTCTGATTTCACCAGAGTTTCCCGCGGAAAGCCGTCTGATCTCTTTTCCGTGCATCTAATCTGCTCTATGCGCAGTTTTCTCGGACGCGGGCCATTGCCGGAAAGGGTGGACATCACCATTATCGGCGGAGGTATGAGCGGGGTGGCTCTCGCGAGAGAGTGCGCACGCTCCCGAAAATCCGTGCTTCTGATCGAACGGGGTGACTTCGCTTGCGGCACGACCAGCCGCTGCACCCGGATCGTTCGGGGTGGCCTTCAGTACCTGGAGCGAGGTGAACTCACCCTCCTTCGCGAGTCTCTTCGAGGGCGCGAGTCCCTTCTGCGTGAGCAGCCACATCTGGTGGAACCCCTCGAATTTGCACTCGCCGTTGGCTCCGGCTCTCGATACTCCGCGCTGGAGATTCGTGCCGCCCTGTGGTTTTATCGCAAACTTGGCAGGCTTCCTTCCTCCCGCTCCAGGGAGCCCATTGCCGCGCTGGAGCGCTGGCTCGACGCAGATCAGCGTTGGGCGCTGTACAGCTATCAGGATGCAGTCTGTGAGTTCCCCGAGCGCTTGGTGGCCGACTGGCTTGTCGAAGCCTGTGCCGATGGAGCGATCGCCCGCAACCACGCCGAAGTGCTTGCAATCCGCGCGTCCGAAGGCCGGGTACGTGGAGTGCTTGTGCGCGACCAACTTTCTTTGCAAGATAGGTATGTTGAGAGTGAATGGGTCATCAACGCGACCGGGCCTTGGACGGATCGGGTGCGAGACCTCACCGAGCTTCCCGCCCGCTCCCCGCTGGTGAGCGGAATGCGCGGCACGCACATTATGCTCCGGCGCTGGGCTGAGGCACCCACGGTCGGACTCAACATAAAGACCAGGATAGGACGTTCCATCTCGGTGGCTCCCTGGAATGGCATGCTGCAGGTCGGTTCCACTGAAGTCATCGACAGCAAAGATCCATCACTAGCCATGCCAAGTTCGGAGGAGGTCGGATCGCTTCTGAGTTCCGCATCTGCACTGTTCCCACGCGCGCGGTTGAGCTACTCCGATATTGCATTCAGCTATGCTGGCGTGCGCCCGCTCGCCTATCTTGGGCCCCACGGTCCGCACCATCCAGCGCCAGACTCCGCAGCCTATCGGCACGTGCTCCACAATCATGCAGATGAGGGCGCCCTTGGCATGCTGTCCATCTTCGGCTGCAATCTCACAACCGCGGTTTCGCTGGCCCGCAATACGGCAAAGACCATGGGGTTGCGTCCGGTCCGGCTGCCGGAAGGGCAGATAGCCATCGGCAATGCGAGTGGCGTAAAAAACACATTGCGGCAGTGGTCAACCGCAGTACAAGCGGTCACGGGGATTCCCCGGCAATCCGCCGAGGCCGTCGCCCGATGGCATGGGCGGCACGCCATGTGCGTGGTGCAGACCGCCATGCATAATCCGTTAATGCGAATGCCAATCGTCGAAGGCTATCCTCAACTGGTGGCGCAAGCCGTGGAAGCCGTTGCTTACGAACACGCGGTCACACTGGCCGACATCCTTCTGCGACGCGTGCCCATGGCGCTCGATCAGCACTGGGATGAGCAGCACACCGCGCAGGCGGCAACCCGCATCGCTTCCACCGTCGGATGGAATGAACGCCGGATGAGAGAAGAAATCGAGGCCTTCGAGGAAGAACGCGGCCAATTCCTGCACAAGCCCAGAAACCTGCGGGAGAATGGCGTTGCAGTGTGAAATCCAAGGTTTCCTCTGCTGTCCGGTTAGAAGTCGAACAATAACAGCTGGTTATCAGCCTCGATGTTGCTGGAGTTGTAGATTTCTGGCTGGAGGACGCAGGCTTCGATGTCACGTAGCAACTGACGCCAACTCAGTTGCGCAAAGGCCAGGACGCGAAACAACTCCGCGCAGCTCAGCCGACGAACCCCGCAATCCCCTGGTGCCGTTCGATGATGCGGTTGAAGGTCTTCCACGGTACGAACTTTATCACCTGCGCAAACAGCGTCTTGCCCTGGTTCATGTCGGCCCCTGACTCGATTAAACCCGAGCCAGAGACAATGTGAGCCACAACAATTCAAATCGTGGACACCTCAAACCGGTTCCATCTGTCCGCTATACAATAGCTTGCGAACAGAGCTAGCTAATCGAACCGGACACTAGTGCAAGGTTTCAAGGTTATCGCCGCACACTCGATGGGTGGTGCGGCGATTTGTTATTGCGAGGGTCAGCGTTTGTATTGTAGGTCGGTGACCTGTTCCATCCAATCGACTACTTTTCCGTTCTGATGTTCCTGGATGGCGATGTGCGTCATGGCGGTGGTGGGGGTGGCTCCGTGCCAGTGCTTCTCGTTGGGGGAGAACCAGACCACGTCGCCGGGGTGAATTTCTTCAATGGGACCGCCTTCACGTTGGGCCCAGCCGAATCCGGCGGTGACGATGAGGGTTTGGCCGAGGGGATGGGTGTGCCATGCGGTGCGGGCTCCGGGCTCAAACGTTACGCTGGCACCCTGGACGAGGGCTGGGGACTGCGCCTGAAATAACGGATCGATCCGCACGGTGCCAGTGAACCAGTCGGACGGTCCCTTGGCGGAAGGTTGCGAGCCTGCTTTCTTGATTTCCATGATTCATTCCTCGCTGCTCTCGTTTATGTTTTATACGCCAAACCGGTGAGCTACGGTAATTCTCTGGATACGAGAACTAAAGAGGCCGTTTCAAGGAAGGTATATCCGGCGGGAAGAATCGATGGCGGACCGAAAAGCTTGATGCCTCGTGGGAGACTTGGGCAAAAGCGAGATCAAACCGCGCTAAGAGCGAGTTTTGCACACACGTTATAATTGAGAGATATCCAGAGTCCGCCAGGGCTTGCAGAGCGACAGGCGGTGAACTCTACCGGGAGTGGGGACTCCTGCCGTCGGTCGTTGTTTCTACATCGTTTTTTCGACATCGTTGTTTCGACATCATGGTAACGAAATCATGGAATTGAAAGTTCATAGCAACTACAAACCACAGGGCGATCAGGCGAGCGCGATTGAGCAGCTTACGCGCGGGTTGAGCGAGGGCGAAAAGCATCAGGTGTTGCTCGGGGTGACCGGGTCAGGCAAGACATTCACGATGGCGAAGGTCATTGAGGAATGCCAGAGGCCGGCGCTGGTGATGGCTCATAACAAGACGCTGGCGGCACAGCTTTATCACGAATTCAAGAGCTTCTTTCCGAACAATGCGGTCGAGTATTTTGTGTCGTATTACGACTACTACCAGCCGGAAGCCTACATTCCGGCTGGTGACATTTACATCGAAAAAGAATCGACGGTCAACGACGAGTTGGACAAGTTGCGGCTGTCGGCGACGCGTTCGCTGTTTGAGCGGCGCGATTGCATTATTGTGGCCTCGGTGAGTTGCATCTATGGTCTGGGCTCGCCGGAAGCTTACTACGGGATGCTGCTCTTTTTGGAGAAGGGGCAGAAGATCAAGCGCAAGGACATTACGAGCAAACTGGTCGAGATTCTCTACGAACGGACGGAGAGCGATTTCAAGCGCGGTACGTTTCGAGTGCGGGGAGACGTGATCGAGGTCTATCCGACTTACGATGACATGGCTTACAGGATCGAGTTGTGGGGGGATGAGGTGGCTTCGCTGTCGCAGATCGATCCGCTGTTTGGGACGGTGAAGCAGAAGTATCAGCGGCTGCCGATTTATCCGAAGTCGCACTATGTGATGAAGCCGGAGACGAAGAGTTCGGCGGTGGATTCGATTGTGCAGGAAATGTTGTGGTGGGAGAAAGAGCTTGAGAATCAGGGGAGGATCGTGGAAGCGCAACGCATTCATCAGCGCACGCGATTTGACCTGGAGATGATCAAGGAAATGGGCTACTGCCACGGGATTGAGAACTACTCGCGGCACTTTACGGGGAGGCTGCCGGGCGAACCTCCGCCGACGTTGCTGGATTATGTGCCGCGTGATTTTCTGCTGTTCATGGACGAGTCTCACCAGACGGCTCCGCAGGTGCGGGGGATGTGGCATGGCGACCGGTCGCGCAAACAGAATTTGATCGACTACGGTTTCCGGCTGCCGAGCGCGCTGGATAATCGTCCGCTTACGTTTGAGGAGTTTGAGGCGCGGGTAAATCAGGTGATTTATGTGAGCGCTACGCCGGGGCCTTATGAACTGACGAAGTCGGCGGGTGTAATTGTGGAACAGATCATTCGTCCGACAGGACTGGTCGATCCGCAGGTTGAGGTGCGTCCGGTGAAGGGGCAAATTGACGATCTGCTGCATGAGATTCGCGTAAGAGTGGAGAAGGGCGAGCGCGTGCTGGTTACGACGCTGACGAAACGTATGTCGGAGGATTTAGCGGAGTACTACGCCGAGGTGGGCGTGCGGTGCCGCTACATGCATTCGGAGATCGAGACGCTGGAGAGGATCAACATTCTGCGCGATCTGCGCAAGGGTGAGTTTGATGTATTGATTGGTATCAATCTATTGCGCGAGGGGCTGGACTTGCCGGAGGTTTCGCTGGTGGCGATTCTGGACGCGGACAAGGAAGGCTTCCTGCGTTCGGCGGGATCGCTGATACAGACGATTGGGCGATGCGCGCGCAATGTGGAGGGCAGGGCGATACTCTACGCGGATCGCATGACGGATTCGATGAAGAAGGCGATTGGCGAAACGGACCGCCGCAGGGCAATTCAGGAGGCGTACAACGAGGAGAATGGGATTACTCCGCAGACGGTAGGGAAGTCGGCGGATATGTCGCTGGCGCATGTGATTGCCGCGGATTACGCGGAAGTTCCGATTGAGAACGATGGAATGCCGGAGTTCAAATCGCAGGAGCAGCTCGATGCATTCATTGCAAAGATGGAAGAAGATATGCGCGATGCGGCTAAGAGATTTGAGTTTGAACGGGCGGCGAAGCTGAGAGATACAGTGAAAGAGCTGCGGACGAAGGAGTATTTGTTCAGTTAAGGCGGTTTCAAGGAAGGATTTGGCGAGAGCGAGGAAAATCGATGGCGGGCTGAAAACTTGATGCCGCACGGAAGACTTGAGCATGGCGGGGGTCCTTCGCTCGCGCTCAGGATGACCCTTCAAAAACAAGAGCAAAAACAAGGGCAAGGGCAAAACAAGAGTAAGAGCAAGGCAAGAGTGCGTGGGGTGAAAGGTGCTGGTGTCCCACATACGCCAAAGGAGGGCGGATGTGAGGCACCAGGACGTTCTGCTAGTGTCCTGAGTCTAAAATAAATGTTATAAACAAATGACCTCCAACATCGAATACAGTGGAGGGTGTCGATGCTTAGAGGTCGTCCAGTTGCGATTGTCTCTATCACTGCCGAGCAGCGTGTGGA
>Ga0255336_100316_pt1 | contig 91339 bp, 93 predicted proteins | sample MeOH1_35cm_T3_17_FD_189102 | JGI IMG/M metagenome (GOLD analysis project Ga0255336, IMG submission 189102) | Sandy soil microbial communities from University of British Columbia, Vancouver, Canada - MeOH1_35cm_T3_179 | ecosystem: Engineered > Artificial ecosystem > Sand microcosm > Unclassified ... | reverse complement strand
TAGGATAAAGAAAACTTGGCTTGTGCCAAGCATAGCGAAGGCAGAAGCCTTAGTTGCCTTATCCTGCCGAATAGCATAGCATTCATCGTAGGATAAAGAAAACTTGGCTTGTGCCAAGCATAGCGAAGGCAGAAGCCTTAGTTGCCTTATCCTGCCGAATAGCATAGCATTCATCGTAGGATAAAGAAAACTTGGCTTGTGCCAAGCATAGCGAAGGCAGAAGCCTTAGTTGCCTTATCCTGCCGAATAGCATAGCATTCATCGTAGGATAAAGAAAACTTGGCCAGCGGCAAGCGTTAGCGCAGACGATTGCCCTAGTTGCCTTATCCTGCCGGACATAAATACTTGCATCGCAGGAAAAAGGAAACTTGGCTAGCGCCAAGTTTCCAAGGGAAAATTCGAATAAAGAAAACCCGGCTTTCGCCGAGCATAGCGATATAGAAGACTTGGTCAGCGCCAAAGCGGTGGCCTTAGTCGCCTTATCCTGCCGAACTTAAACGCATTCATCGTAGGAGAACGAAAGCCGTTGGTTGCACTTATGCTATCTGCCCTAAACTTATACTTTCTGTTAGTACTAAAAAGGACTGGATGAATCCAGCCCTTCTTAAACTAGCGACGGTCGCGAATCCGTGCAGCTTTACCAGAAAGTTCACGGAGATAATACAATTTAGCGCGACGCACAAAACCGTGCCGAACAACCTCAATCTTATCAGTTCGAGGAGAGTGAAGTGGGAAAGTTCTTTCCACACCAACGCCATAGGTTACCCGACGTACTGTGAAGGTTTCGCGAAGCCCGCCACCCTTCATTTTGATGACTAAGCCCTCAAAAACCTGAATACGCTCCCGAGTACCTTCAACCACTTTGACGTGAACACGTACGGTATCTCCTGGACGGAAGGTAGGAAGATCTTTTCTCATTTGTTCTTCTTCAATCATGCGAATATAATCCATTAAAATTCCCCCCTTCCTTGCTTAGATGTTCATCACTGAGCCGCTTCAAACGACTTCTAAACAGCGAGCGGACCATCCATCATACGTCAGAGTATATTTTAGCATATGGTTTGCAAGCCTGCAACCTATAATAAGCTGCAGATAACCTTGCCAGCAATTTCTAAAGTGTTAATGATATAAAATAGCTCATATTTCATCAATGTCCCCGTAGTCGATCAAGGATAATCGAGGCTGCTGATCGAACGGAAAGATGATTCCATTCTCCTGGGCCATACACCGGATCCAGTATCAGATCACAACTTTCCAATACCTCATGAATCAAGCCCCAGCCTGTTCCAAACAATAGAAGGATCGGGTCTTCGGTTTCTTCAATTCGTTTTCTGAGTGCCGAATAACTAATCGTATTGGGATTTTGATGGGCATCTGTCGCTACTTTTAAAGCTCTCCGCCCCTGCTCCTGGGCGATTTCTGCTTCAACTTCGGACAATTCGCTGACTAGACTGACCCGAGCAAAAGCCTCCTGGCGATTCTGATTATACCCCGACCCGAAGCCTTCCTGCCAATATCCCATAATCCGCCCAGCTAAAGCCCTCTGGGCTTCAGCCGGATGAACAATATAATAGCGTTGCGCCCCAAACGTTGTCGCACTCCGGGCTATATCATGGATGTCTAAATTCGTGATCGAGGTTGCGATCGTTTCCATGTTCTTGTTATAGACCGGGGCATGGATCAAGGCGATATACACGTCGCCCATTTTATTTCCTCCTATTTCGTTTAGGCTTTGGCTTGAGATGCTCCCACCGAAGCCTTTCTTCCTTGATTTCCGGATGTTCTTTTGCCAGTTCTTCAAGCAGCGGATAATCATCAGGCAAGAACTCCATGTTTCGGATAAGATCTGGTCGTTTCAAGAAAGTCCTTCGTAAGGACTCTTTTCGCCGCCAAGATTCGATCCGAGCATGATGGCCGGACAGCAGTACTTCAGGGACTTCCATCTCCTCAAATACTGGAGGGCGAGTATATTGCGGATACTCCAGCAGGCCCGCGCTATGCGAGTCCTCCTCGGAGGAAGCCCTCTCACCAAGTACACCAGGAATGAGACGGGCAACCGCATCAATCATGACCATCGCCGCAAGTTCTCCCCCAGTTAAAACAAAATCCCCTAAGGAGACCTCCTCGTCTGCTAAATAACGAATTCGCTCATCAAACCCCTCATAATGCCCGCAAAGAAAAACCAGCTCATCTGCGTGACTCCAGTCTTTAGCCCGTTCCTGGTTAAAAACCTGACCCTGGGGAGTTAATAGGATGATGCGACGTTGACCTTGAGCCGATGGAAGATCACGCACAGCAGCATAGAGCGGTTCTGGCTTAAGGACCATCCCCGCTCCACCTCCATAGGGGACATCATCCACATTTTTATGCTTACTTACCGCATAATCCCGGAAATCAATCAGCTCGATGTTGATCAGCTCATTCGCTTGTGCTCTCTTCAAGATGCTTTCCTGTACCGGCGCAAACATTTCCGGGAATAACGTAAGAACCGTAAATTTGATCATAGAGAATCATCCTCCAGGAGACCGAGAGGTAACTCTACTTCCATTCTTCGCCCAGGAACATCAACCTTTTTAACGACACTCTTCAGAGCAGGAACACAGATTTCTCCTTTTTCCCCTTTGACGAGATAAACATCATTAGAGCCTGTCTCGATAACCTGAGTTAAGACCCCAAGGCAAACTTCTCCTTCAAACACCTGCATTCCTTCTAATTCGAAGTAGTACCATCCTTCCTTCAGAGGAGGTACATCGGTTCGATCGATCTTCACGGCTACCCCGCGAAGTTTCTCCGCTTCCTCTCGGGTCTCAATTCCTTCCAAAGTCAAATAGACCTCGTCCTGCTGGACGCGAGCTTTGAGTACTTTGAAAGTTCGAATCACTCCGGCTTGTTCGAGAATGACCTTTTCCAGACTCTTGAACCGCTGCGGGTTGCTGGTAATCGGGTAAACTTTAAGTTCACCTTGGACACCATGCGGTTTAATCACTTCTCCGATCAGAACCTCATTCATTCAGAAAGACCCTCCTTCCCTAAAAGAACTCTATGCTGAACGATCAATAACGATCAATAACGATTAATAACGTTAAAAAGGGCTTTAAGCCCTTATTAACGTTACTGATCAATGTCTACATGGACTCGTCGTCCATCTTTTACTGCAGCTGCTTTTACAATCGTACGAATGGCATTAGCAATTTTACCCTGTTTGCCAATAACCTTGCCCATATCTTCGGGAGCAACAGTCAACTGCAAATGAACAGATTTCTCAGAATCAGTTTGAGCTACCTGCACTTGATCAGGATGATCTACTAAAGCCTTCGCGAGGACTTCTACAAGTTCCTTCACAGGAACCACCCCCAACCATCCACTTATTTTTTAGATTCGTGGAATTTAGCCAGAATGCCAGCTTTACGAAGCAAAGATTTAGCCGTATCCGAAGGTTGAGCGCCAGTCGCCAGCCATTGGAGGACTTTCTCCTCATCAATTTTCAGGACTTCCGGATTCTTCGTCGGATCATAATAGCCAATTTCTTCGATGAAACGACCGTCACGGGGAGCGCTAGAATCAGCTACGACTAAACGATAGAACGGATTCTTTTTAGCGCCCAAACGGCGTAAACGAATTTTAGTTGCCATGATATTCACCTCCTCAACAGGGTTCTCAATAATTTCATCTTCTAAATCTTTACAACTCCCGAGTCTAGCCCTTCTTGACGCTTAGGCCAAGATGGATTAGGGGGAGAAAAAAGCGTCTTCGCCTTGGGCCTTGAGACTTGGGACTTGGAACTTAGCCGAAAGGAAACTTGAAACCGGGCCTTTTGCCCTTTTTTCCCTTTTTCCCTTTGCCACCAAGCATTCCCATCCCAGGTGCGCCGCCCGAAAATTGCTTCATCATTTTTTGCGTCTGCTCGAACTGCTTAATCAAACGACCCACTTCTTGAATACTCGTGCCGCTACCCTTGGCGATTCTCCGTTTACGAGAGTCCTTAATGATTACCGGTTTGCGACGTTCCTCCGTAGTCATGGAACGAATAATTGCTTCGACGTGAGCCGTATCCTTTTCATCGATCTGCACGTCTTTAAGCTGTTTTCCCACTCCCGGAATCATTTCGAGAATAGAGGACAAGGGACCCATTTTCTTAAGCTGCTGCATCTGGTCAAGAAAATCATCGAGCGTGAATTCCTGCTTGCGCAGTTTTTGCTCCATTTCCTTGGTTGTTTTATCATCAAAAGTCGCTTGGGCTTTTTCGATCAGAGTAAGGACATCTCCCATACCCAAAATTCGCGAAGCCATACGTTCAGGATAGAAGGGCTCGAGAGCATCCATTTTCTCCCCGATACCGGCGAACTTAATCGGACAACCAGTCACGGCTTTCACCGAAAGGGCAGCTCCACCACGTGTATCGCCATCGAGCTTCGTCAGAATAACGCCATCGACGCCAAGCTCCTTATGGAAACTCTCCGCGACATTCACCGCATCTTGTCCAGTCATGGCATCAACAACGAGCAAAATTTCATGAGGTTTAACTGTCGATTTAATGTCTCGCAGCTCGCCCATAAGCTCTTCGTTAATGTGCAGTCGTCCGGCAGTATCAATAATCACAACATCTTGACCTTGACTATTCGCCTGCCGAATACTTTCCTGAGCAATTTTCACCGGATTTTCCCCGCCTAGCGAGAAAACCGGGACATCAATCTGTTCTCCCAAAACTTGGAGTTGCTTGATGGCTGCAGGTCGATAAATATCACAAGCTACCATCAACGGGTGTTTCCCTTGTTTCTTAAGCAGGGTAGCTAGCTTCGCCGCATGCGTGGTCTTACCCGCGCCTTGCAAACCAACTAACAAAATTACCGTCGGTGGTTTGGAGGAAATATTAATTTTGCTGGAAACGCCGCCCATGAGGGTCACCATTTCTTCATTAACGATCTTAATAACCTGTTGAGCCGGAGATAAGGATTCCATAACTTCCTGCCCAATCGATCGTTCCTTGACCTTGGCCACGAACTCTTTGACTACTTTATAGTTCACGTCTGCTTCAAGTAAAGCCATTCGCACTTCGCGCATAGCCTCGCTAACATCATCTTCCGTGAGCTTGCCTTTTCCTTTTAAGCGTTTAAAGGTTTCTTGAAGTTTGTCACTTAGGCCTTGAAACATGATTGTTCCCGCTTTCTAGGAGGATTCCATATCATTACTTACATCATTGATCTGTCCACGAATCATTTGATGGCGTTCCCAAGCCTCCAAATTCGTAAAATCCGCCTCAGTGTACACCTGCAATTGCTTCTTAACTTCGATTAACTTTTCTTGTTCTAACAAAAAACGATGAATCAAGCCAAGTTTAGCTTCATATTCACTTAAGATTTTTTCTGTTCGCTTGAGTAGATCATAAACGGCTTGACGGCTAATTTTCTCAGCTGTTGCGATTTCCACGAGGGATAAGTCCTGTTCATAGTGAAGATCCCAAACATTCCGCTGCTTTTCGGTCAGAAGCGGGCCATAGAAATCAGCGAGTAACGCCATCTCTGCAAAACGTTCCATTTTTAAAACCACCCGTAAAGGAGTTTTGCTTTACTAAGATAGTCTAGTTGATTCAAGAATATTTGTCAACCTAACCCGAAAATTTTACTCTGTAAATCCTTTCCCTACTCAACCTTATCCCGGTGTTATTAAAAGCGGGGCAGATCATGGATGCTCAACAAAACCGATACCTATTGCGCCCGGACCTGAATGTGCTCCTACTATAATCCCTAGATTGCTTTTAAATATTTGACCACTATAATTTGTTTTATTTCTTAGATAATTGCACATATAGTCCACATCTTCCTGGAATTCTGCATTTTGGATAATGATTATCATTTTATTAATATCAATAATCCTTGAAACTGCGACATCTATCATGGTTTTAAGCGATTTTGTTCTTCCTCGAATGGCTTTGATGGGATGTACTACGCCTTCCCTAAACTCACATACTGGCTTAATGTTGATTAGTTTTCCCAGGAAGGCAGTAGCTCCTCCGATTCTGCCTCCAGCCTTCATATACGTCATGCTGTTAACCACAAAAAGCGTGCTTATTTTCGTAACCATCTTATGTATCGTCTCAACAATATCCCCAAAGTCTCTATCACTATCAATCAATTTAGCGATCCCAATTTCCAATGCAGCCTGCCCACAAGCACAAGTATTTGAACTAATCACTTCAATGTGGGCATCATTATTTTTCTCTTCAAAAATTTTCTTTGCAGAAATAGCCGTTTGAAAGCTAGAAGATAGTTTAGAAGAAATAGTCGTCACAATATACTTTTTAGCACCTCTGGCATACTGCTCCTCAAACACGGTCAACCAGTCATGAATATTGGGAGCTGATGTTTTGAGAACGTCGTCAGGATGTTTTTCCATATGTTTATAAAACTCAGTTATTTCATAATCAATATTCTCTCGGTAATAATTTGTGATATCAAATTTGAAGTAGAATGGAACCTCGCTGATGTTGTACTGTTTGATGAAGTCTCGCGGTAGGCTCCCTGAAGAGTCAACTATTTGACATATCGTTTTATTCATTTACTCGCCTCCATATAAAAATATCCAATTTGAAACTCTTTTCAGCATTGGTATTCTTACTTCGTCAGCCAATACCATAATCCGCAATTCGCTTTTAAGCAAAATGCGTTGGTGAGAAATCTTCGATTTTGAAGATCAAATCGAATTTTGGTCTTTGAGGGGTTCTCTCTTGAGTTTGATTTGCCTGCTGGTTCCTAAACGTAATGGAACGTGTTCAATTTTAACATCCGTATGTTCGAGTCCAAACCATCTCACAGGAGAAACCGTAATTTTCTTTATGCCGAGTTTAAATTGCATGATAAATCGTTCATATAAAGGAAGGTTGGTATCATTAGCCAGTTCTTCACGGACTAAAACGAAGCAGAAATCCCCAACGTTACTATTTACTGCATTGGTAGAATACAATTGGGGTTGTTTTTTTATTTCGTTGGACTCCATCAGATCTGTGACAACTTGTCTTAAATACGTACTCACTTTTTGCTCAACCCTAAATCCTAAGAGCAGTTGAACTTTGAAAACATAATCGGTTCCAAAACTTTCAACGGTATAGGCCATTGTCCTAGGTTCATCTGTTACCTGTACATTTACGAACCAATAAACTTCCGCTCTTTTCGGCCGCTTATCTAAAATTGAATAAATGATTTCATTGTTTACATTTCCCGGTTTTGATTTGCTGGTTAGATAAACCAAATTCGTAGCATATACCGGAATACGTCCATCCCTTCTCAGCTTTCCAAGCTTAGAAATATAATCTTTCACTGAAACTTCTTTCGTCACGGTTTGTTCAAGATAAGTAGCTTTTAACCATAAAATCATCATTATTAAAATGAGAGAAGCAATAATCACAGTTACAAATCCACCATGCAGAAATTTTGCAGCACTCGAAATGAAAAAAGCAGTTTCCAAGGTTCCAAAAATGATAACCATGAGGAATGAGAGTACCCTGGATACTTTATTTTGAAGAAGGTAATTGAACAACAAAATTGTGGTCATCAGCATCGTAATTGTAATAGCTAACCCATAAGCAGATTCCATATGTGCAGATGTTTGAAAGAATAGAACCACTCCGATACAAGAAAACATTAAGAGGATATTGACGACTGGAATGTACATTTGGCCTTTTGACATAGCGGGATAGTAGATTTTTAATCTCGGTAATAAATCTAATTTAATGGCTTCGGAAACGAGTGTATAGGACCCAGAAATTAAGGCTTGGGAAGCAATGATCGCGGCTAAAGTCGCAAAGACAACACCAATAATACGAAAATTTGCGGGCATCAGTTCAAAAAATGGATTAAAACCCATCATATTTTGCAGTCCCTGATTGTCTTTGACCTGTAATAACCAAGCCCCTTGACCAAAATAGTTGAGCAACAAGCAAATTTTAACAAATGACCAAGTTCCGTAAATATTTCTTCGCCCTACATGTCCTAAATCCGAATACAACGCTTCTGCACCTGTTGTAGCCAAGAATACACTGCCCAAGATCGCAAATCCGGCTTTATTTTCTTCACTAAACAACAGTTTAATTCCATAGTAGGGAGAAAATGATTTTAAGATATCCAGGTTTCCGGAAATATGTACAACACCTAGAAACCCTAACATGATAAACCATAAAACCATAATGGGTCCAAATAATCGTCCTATGATCTCAGTCCCCGTTCGTTGGATAAGGAACAGGACACAAAGAATAATAATGGTAATCAAAATAACAGTGGATTGGCTTGATCCAAAGCTATTCACATAGGCCGGAATCCCATTTAATCCTTCCACAGCAGTTGTGACAGTAACAGCCGGAGTTAAAACACCGTCTGCTAAAAGTGTTGCTCCCCCAATCATCGCTGGAACAATCAGCCAGGTACCCATCTTCCGAATCAGTGAGTACAGAGCAAAGATGCCACCTTCCCCATGATTATCGGCTCTGAGTGCAATCAGAACGTACTTAATAGTGGTAAGTAAGGTAAGCGTCCAGAAAATAAGGGAAAGAGAACCGTAGATAAACTCCTTGGAAATTGATTCCAATCCCCCGTTGCCTTCAACTAATGCCTTCATAACATATAATGGCGATGTCCCAATATCACCATAAACAACACCGATTGCTACGAGCATCCCGGCTAAGGTTAAGGGCCGTTCCTTGTACCTATTTAATACCTTGTCCATTATTTCATCCCTTCAATAAGACTATAGCGCAACAAAAAAGAAAAACCCCATTTCGGGGTTAATCGATTGCCCGGACATGGTTCCCCCGCTCCCGTAGAATTTAGCGCTGTCTTCATTCAACTGTCACTTATAATAATCCTTTTAAAATAGATTGTATAGCGACAAATTGGTGTAGATACTCTCTAACTTCCCCACTAAGGCTTAGATGTCATTAAAACAGTCTCGCTTAAAGTCACACATTATATCATGACAAATGCGTTGGCAAGAAAACTTTCGTTCTTCTCAACCAACGCATTAAATATTTATTCTACATTATTAACCGGAATTCTCATTCAACCGCCTTCAATGCTTCCACCATGTCAATGCGATTGAGCCGTCGGTGCGTAATCAGCATGACGACAAAGGAAAAGGCGAAGGTAAAGGCCGCGGCCAAAATATAGCTGGCCGGCTTAACTGCCGGGTCCAACAGCACATTCGGAGGCGCCATCGTAGTAACGATGAAGCTGTGCAGGAGTAACCCGAAAATGTAGCCGATAAAAATTCCGATAGTCGTAAGAATCATCGTTTCGCGGTAAACATAGGCTGTCACCTCGCGGGGATAAAAGCCCAGCACCTTAATGGTAGACAATTCGCGTATCCTCTCGGAGACGTTAATATTGGTGAGGTTATACAACACGACAATAGCCAGCAGCGAAGAGGCCAGAACAATGACCAGCACCACGATGTTTAAGGATTTGGTCAGATCCCCGATCAAATCACTGGCGACATTGGTATTCACCATTCTCAGCACAACGTCTTTCTCCAGCATGCTTTTGGAAAAAGAGCTGACACTTTCAGCGCTGTGGTCCTGGAGCGAAATATAATCGCTATTCGTGTGGTACGTTTTGCCGAAGATTTTTTCATAATAGCTTGGAGACATGTAGAAATAGTGGCCGGCATAGTTCTCCGTGATCCCTGCGATTTCAATGGTTTTGAACGTGCCGTCATTGTCCTTGAACTCAAGCGTGTCGCCCACGCCCAGCCCGAGAAGCATGGCGATCTTCTCGGAGATGACCGCGCCATCCCTCAGAGTGATGGGCTTTTGGCTTTTGCGCTCCCGTAACTGGTTGATCGTCTGGAAGGCCGCCGCATCCTCGGGCACGACGACAGCAACTGTTTGGTTAAGCTTCCCGGGTATCTGAACGACGCCTTGTTCAAACCGGGCCGGATAAACTTTGGCAATACGACTGTCGCTCCCCAACCCATCGCTCAACGCCTGCAGGTCTTCCTTTGCGGCATTCTCGTCAAAGATCATAATGGAGTCATAGCGCAAAATCTCGCCGTACTGCTTGACAAAAAGCGAACCGACCGAATCGCGGATTCCGAAGCCCATGAAGATCAGCGCGGTGCACCCAGCCACCCCGAGAATCGTCATCAGCATCCGCTTTTTATAGCGGAAGATATTCCGGGCTGTGACCTTGTAATTGAAGGACAGACGCCGCCACAGCGGGGTGAAACGCTCTAGCAGGATGCGGTTTCCGCTCTTCGGCGCCTTGGGCCTGAGCAGTTCCGCGACATTGTCCTTCAGCGATTCCCGGGTGGTCAGAAAGGCGACAAACCCTGTGCATAACAAGCTAATCAGGACGGCAATCACACTGAAGATCGGCGAAAGCAGTGGGATCCCCTGTTTAAAGAGAAAATTTGAGGAATAGGCGTTGAAAATGACCGGCATCAGTATTTTCTGCCCCGCGACGATGCCGATCAAACTTCCGATCAGGCTGGCTAGGCTTCCGTAGGCCAGATATTTCTTGATGACGTCCCGGTTCGAATAGCCAAGCGCTTTCAGTGTGCCGATCTGCAGTCGCTGCTCGTCCACCATGCGCATCATTGTCGTCAGTGAAACTAACAGGGCAATCAAGAAAAAGAACACTGAGAAGAAAAGGGACAGTAGATCCATGCTCTCGGAATTCTGGATATACTGGTAAAAGCCCTTATCCTTGTACCGATCATTGATGGTATAGTCAGGCACCTTGAGCCGAGCGAGATCATTTTTTGCTTTATTGAGATCTGTCTTACCCTGCTCGATCTCTTGCTGGGCAGCGGGCAGCTTGTCAAGATAGGCACTCCGCCCTTGCTCATAGTCAGCTTCGCCATTAAGGAGCTTCTGATGCATCGACTGCAGAGCGGCCTCATAGTCTGCTTTTTTAGCGTTAAAATCGGTCCTCTGCTTATCTAGCGTCTGCTGACTGTTGTTCAGCTTGTCTCGCGCGTCAGTCAGCAAGGAAGAGGAGTCAAGCGTTGTCTGCCTTTGGGCGACTAGGGCGGTGTACTGTGCCTGAAGCTCCTTCTTTTTGCTCACAGCCTCAGCCTGTTTGTTCTGCAGATCTGTCCGCTGGACCTGCAGCGATGCTTTTTTAGCTTCCAAAGCTGTTTTTTGAGCCACAAGATCGGCTCTCTTCTGTTCAAGCTCCGCTTTTGTTTGCAACAGTTGCGTATTTTGGGCGTTAGCAGCCAGGCTCTTATTGACATCCGCCAGCTGGCTGTCAATCAATGTGATGCTATCAGCAAGGGACGCAAGGCCTGCATCGGTTTGCTGCAGACCCGTCTCGACCTGAGACAGCCCTGTCGTAAGCTGGGGCAGACTAGCCTCAATCTCTGCCAAGCCAGCGTTGATCTGGCTCATCCCTTGCTGGATCTTATCCAGCCCATCCTGAAGCTCGGTCGTCTTTGCGTCAAGCTCCGTTCTGCTGGCGTCGATCTTTTTCTGAGCATCAGCGAGTTGTTTTTGACCGTCCGCAAGCTGCACCTTGGCCTCGGCAAGCTTAGCATAGTCGCCAAGTCTTGCCTTTGAAGCCAGCACTTCCTGTCCAGAGGTATTTTGCGCCTGCAAATTCCAGTAAACAGCCCAGCCTTTGTCCAGTTCAACTCTTGCGTCATCCAGCTCTTTTTTCGCATCGCTCAGTTGTTGTTCCGCGTCGTTGATCTTCCCCTGCGCTGTGGAAATGTCAGCAGTTCCTTCCTTGCGGTACTGTTCAAGCCGAATTTCTGGCCTGTTAGCCAAAGCCTGTTCCACTGCGTTACTGTGCGCCTTCATCTTGTCCTTGTACTCGGTCGAATAGCTGTTGAGGCCTTGGACATCACTGAATGTCAGTCTCGCCAGACTGACATTTTTCATGATGAAATTCTCTTTCGCGATCACACCGAAGCAGTTCACAACTCCATCGCCGATGGAAGAGGAGCCCTTATCCGTCGGCATCAGGTATTCGGGCGAGTTCACAAAACCGACAATGACAAAATCGTAATTTTTCAGGGCATAGCTGCCCTGCACTTTGTCAGGGTTAAACGAGATGTGGTCGCCGATTTTATAGCCCTTTCCCCTCATTTTTCCGTCCAGAGCCAGCTCGTCCGCCCCCGCGGGCAGCCTGCCCTCGAGGATTTCATAGCCCGGCAGTTTCCCTAAAGACTCGGCGCGGACAATGGTGTCTGAACCTCGCTGCATCAAATCGGTACGGTAGCTATAATCTAGAATTTCAACTCCCGGAACAGAATTGAGAATCTGTTCGTCTTCCATGGCCAAACCCAGCGGAGATGTCACTATCAGATCTTCAAGATTGTTCTTATCCGCGTAAGTGAGTAACGTGTTGCGCATGGTCGGGCCTGTCACAAATAGCCCGACAAAGACAAATGAACCCAAGGCGATCATCAACATGATCGACAGGAAGCGGGTGATCGATTTTGTAAATTCCTTAAGGATGTCTTTATTTAACGCTTTTTTATGCATGGTCAATACCGCCTACCATTCAATAACATCGATGGAAACAGGATGTTCATTGATCTGCATTTTTCTGACCCTGGCGTCGTTGATCTCAATCACCCGGTTGGCGATCGGCGTAATCGCCTGATTATGGGTAATCACAATGACGGTTGTTCCAGTGTCCTGACATGTATTTTGTAAAAGCTTTAGAATCGCTTTGCCGGTCTTGTAATCCAGCGCACCTGTCGGCTCGTCAGCCAGCAGCATTTTCGGATTTTTGGCCAGTGCACGGGCAATGGCCACTCGCTGCTGCTCGCCCCCGGAAAGCTGGGCTGGAAAGTTGTCCAGGCGGTCACCCAGGCCTACGCTTTCCAAAACCGACTGGGCATTCTTGGCGTTGGGTACAATTTGCGCCGACAGCTCCACATTTTCCAAAGCCGTCAGATTGGGCACCAAGTTATAAAACTGGAACACAAAACCAATGTCCAGCCGCCTGTATGTTGTCAGCTCTCTGTCTGTGTATTTGGCGATATCCTTGCCGTCGATCAGCACCTGGCCCTCGTTGCAGGTGTCCATACCTCCCAGAATATTGAGCACTGTCGACTTGCCGGCGCCCGAAGGGCCGACAATGACCACAAATTCGCCCTTTTCAATTTCAAAATTGATTCCATTATTAGCCACAATAATCGTGTTACCCATTTTATATCTCTTATAGCATTCAACCATCTGAATAAAAGGCATAGAATCAACTCCAAACCTCATTAACTTCATCTTTGCATATAAAGTTATTGTATCACATTCTAGGTAGGAGGCAGAAGTCTGAGCTCATACCCACAAGACATTCCAATCGGCTGGGTGCAAAAAGAGCCGACTACTGTCGGCTCAATCGATAACCTTACCCATAATTAGAAAAATGAAATTATCTGGATAGCCGACATCAAGTTAGAATTTTTGAAGCATAATTCTGCTGAACTTCTTCAAGTCATCTAGATGTTGTTCAATAACTTGACTCACTATTTTCAGATTAAGTGTTTGGTAGTTATGGACTGCAATATTCCGAAAGCCCACCATCGATTTCAAGGATTTAGCTAAAGATTCGTCTATGCACTTCTCTTGGCAAAGAATATCAAAAGCGTCACGGCTAGTTTGGGGAATACCCCATTTATTTTCAGCAACGATATGCATGGCTAGATCAATGGCTGCCTCACAGCCTCTTTGAATGTTTAAAATGATGGAGTCTTGCTTAGTAAAATTCTCAAGGTTATGATAATCATTCTCATATTCTTCATTGATTCGCTGAATACAACGCTCGATTATAGCGCATTTATTATAAACTACATCATCCCCCATAGATTGTTCCCCTCTCTTTAATTCGTTTTAAGATGGGTGCTCGTTCCTCATTCAATAAGGCATACTCCTTAAAAGTGCGCAGAAAATAATACTTTCTACGGGTCTCATCCTTACAGTAAAGCACTGTTCCATGTCCAATAACTTGCACCTGAAAAACAGTACTCGCTGAGTGTAAATTGACACAATCGACGCTCTTTCCAATTGATTCAGCCAATTTTTGAGCAATACAAAATGACTGATACTCCTCCACTTTCTGATCGGTTAAAAAAGCAATATCAACATCACTCTCTTCAAGTGCTCTTCCTTTTGCATAAGAACCAAACAGAATAATGATCCAAGGATCAATTAAATTATTTAAAGTCTCTATAATAGTTTCGATATGAGCAGGATCTAATTCAAGTGAATCAGCCATAAAAACACTCCCATTACAGAAGATTGGAGTAAAAGCGAAAAAGTTATACATGCTCAACCTTTCCATATTATAACATATCATGCTCAAAAATTCCTTATCGAAGTATGATAAGGATTTCGCTGTCCATTAATCCTATATTATATGTCGCTTTCTTTTTCCTTTCTTTTTAGGAGGTTTCTTCTTTTGGGGGCGTACAACCTGGTTGGCGTCTAGCCTTGGTAAACTTAAAGTTTGCTCCTCCATAGGCAATTCTTTCTGCCGTTGTCCCATATACATTTCGGCTAGCGGGTAAATCCCTGCGAAATCAGATAAATCAAGATCAATATCCAATAGGCTTAAATAATCGGATTTCTCCTTATTATTATCAGTTTGTGCTCTGTAAGTAGCAAAATCAGTAGCTTTAGGAAGGAAATTTATAAATTTCTCCATATCATCCAGGATATCCAGTAAAATGTAAAGCCCTCCCGCTAGAATATCGCGCAACACTAACGGTTCAATCCGGTGATAATCCCCCGCTGTGAGCAGCATCTGGCGCAATTGGGAGGTCGCGGCTTCCGTTTCACCGTGTTCAAAAAGAATCCGGCCAAAGGAATAATGAGATTCCATCTGCCCGGGGTCATATTTCAAAGACTCTTCGTAAGCGACCACAGCCAAATCCGGCCGGCCACCTTGATAATAAGCATTTCCAAGCCTGTTCCAAAGCCAGGCATTTTCCGGTTCCCGTTGTAAAATACTCAAATAATGTTCTTCCAAATCCGTCATCAAAGAAAATGCTTGTCCATCTGCCGAAGTTAACTTGCCAAATGCAATTCTATCTCCATCGAAACCGACTTTACTACTTAAAACTTCGCTCATAACTGCCACTTGGAGCATCGTTTTTGTGTAACTAGGAATAAGCCATTCACCGGCGGAATTACAATGATGGCAGCGAAAATAACCAGTAAACTGAAAACCTTCCAGATTAGAAGTCATTTTATCGGTGTCGCTATTTTGCTCAGAAGAATCGTCGCGGTACTTTTCCGGATCCACAACGATCTTGCCTAAATCATATTTACCCTTACGGCCACAATTTCGGCATGTCAGGCTATATATGTTTTTCGGTTTTGGCTCAATTGCTTCGTCCATTGTTTGAGCGATCTTATGGGCATAGTTTCCGGGTAAGCTGGATACGGATGGGTTTGCCAGAATTTCCGTAATCTCTTTTCCTGTCAAGATATGGATCAGCAACGGATTGATCCCATATTTTTGGTAAGATGCCACTGTCTTTAATCCTCTCCCTTTCCTTTTTTTTGCGTGACCGGCCGAAGTATGCAGGTTCTTCATACTGCCGTGATTCCGCAACATTTTTTATATTTCTTGCCGCTGCCGCATGGGCAGGGATCATTGCGCCCTATTTTAAGCGTTGCAACTTTTGGAGCATCCTTCGATGATTTCATCTTTGCCGTGTTCTTTGGCTTTCTTAAACGTGTCTTGAATTTTTCTTTTAAAGTTGGATCCAAATTTACGCTAAATTCCTTGATAAGGAATTCATGATCGACCTTGGCCTTTCCCGTCTTTATTTCGCTAATCTCCCAGGTTTCAGTATCCAGGTTGCAGGAAAAAAGCTTCTCCTTAAGCTTGCCGCTTTCGTCTATTTCCGTGAATTCCAGTCCTACAGTAACACAGTTACAATCGAATCTTCAAGGCTAACAGGTAACCACTGATTTATATAATATGACGATTACAGATAGACGAATGATTGAGGCGCATAGTTTAACCCAAAATCTGATAAGAAGAGCGGGTTTTTATATTTTTTTACCTTACCTAGTCGATAAGCAACTGCCTTCTCTTTTCCTTGGTAATATTGGTCATAAAACACTCGACAGATTCCTGCTAGCTCAGCAGTCATTTCCCATACTTTATCTACTGCATCTTCGATTACTTCCATTATGTCAGCCTCGCCGACAATACGCCTAACTGGGGAAGTGGCATATATAACAATTTTATCTACATCTGCTTTGCATCGGACTTTTCGGAATTCAAATTTCTTACTTCCGTTTAAAATATTATCCACGTGTTGAGGATTAATCGATAATAACATTTTGCACATTTATATCGCCCATTTGGCATTTTCGCCTGCAGTACCTTTCTTCGCGAACCAGTTCGGGAATTCCGAATAATCATTTTTCAAAGAATAAAAAAAGGGATCATTCAGGTCTACATCCGAAAATTTGCACCATTGAAATTTACCAGGCATTCCTATCCCTCCCCAAATATTAATTGTTTACATCATCTAGACTCCTTTAACATTTCTGATCACCATTATGTGTCTTTCGTTTAACTGTTCTGCTTCCTTCAATCTGAACTTGTAAGTAATACTTACAAATTCAGATCCATCCCGTCTAGCAGTCCTTTAAGACTTTTTAGTTCCTCAACGGTAAGCGTTGCACCCTTCCCCATCTTAGAATGATCAGGCGACCAGTCACGAATATCATACTTGGGATCTTTGTCGTTCCAGCTTATAAAGTTAAGTTCTTTCTTCCAGCCTTTGGATGATTCTGAGAGAACACCGATTGTCTCTTTTATTTCGAATTTGATATCTGCCATTGCATCTCCCCCCCCCTTTAGAGCAGTCTTACGACCTCTTCATCTAGGATCTCTTTCCTCTGTTTCCAGTCAGGCATGAGTGCGGTCATGAAATTATAAAACGCAGTATCATAATTTCTGTACTTATAATGGCTTAGCTCATGAAGGATAACATAATCGATGCAAAATTTAGGTGCTTGAATCAGTTCAGAGTTAAGCAAAATAATGTTCTTATCTTTGATACAAGAACCCCATCTTGCTTTCATGGTTCGGATCTGAATCTCTGGTTTCTTTATCCCATACTTCGAGATAATGGGGTAAATTCGTTTTAGGCTATCATAGTAATTCATAACTGCTTTATCTCGAAACCAATTAGAGAGTACCTGAACTTTCTTTAATTCCATAATAGAACATATCTTCCCTACTTTCTACTTTTCATTGAGATGATTTATTCAGCCTCACTATTCGAACAAAACGGCAAAGTTTTTTCCCCAGTTCCAAGAGATCTGATCTTCAGGATTGTGTAGAAACCTAACCTAAACATCATACTTTGATTCCAAAGAGTAGCTTCAAGCCATTCTTCATAGGTAATTCGAAGAGATTTACAGACAGCATCAAGTCGAGCTTTAACTTTTTTATCTGCTGGGAAAGCTATGTACATTTCAATCACCTCAAATAATCGTTCATCAAAACCGCCAGTTGTTCGGAAGAAATTTTTAGTATTAAAAGAGATAAGCCCCCACCTATCGGTGAGAGCATCATTATTAATCCATTAAAAACAGATTATGAACGTATTAAAAAGGCCTTGTACCATTGATTTTAAAGAATCAATAAAAATAAAAATTGCACTTAGGTAGGTGCAGAACTCTTGTTCAGAAATTCCCAATTGTCGTAACATGGAACGAAAAGTTCCCTGCGGAATTTCTTTTTTACCCAGTACAATTACAGCAACTTTCTTAACTCCGTTTACTTCTCTCGTCCACATTTGGTGGCTCCCGCTTGCTTCTCTATCAGGTTTAGCCCCAAGTTTCTGCAGAACCCTTATTAGGCTCTTACTGGATATGGTTGATGGCAAGGCTTTCGGCTTTCTTTCGTTTCTTTTCCCTAGAAGGCATATTGAGGCTGCAGCACTACCCTACAAGGAAAGTTATTAGTAAGTAATGGCTCTCGCCTAAGATGCTCCTGGCGTTCTGACGATTTGTCACGTAATTTCTTGTTATAATGTTTCATGATATTCTTAGGTACGGGTCTTGGCACCATAGTCTCAAATTTCCCGTTCTCGGACGCATACTGTAAATATAATGTTACTGCTTCCTTTAAATTTTCAAGCGCCTCTTCAATCGTTGAACCGCAACTAGCAACGTCAATATCTAAACAGATCGACGAAAAACCATTTCCTTCTTTTTCAACAACCGCTCTTAAAACAAGTTCATTACGTTCCATCAGAATCACCACCCTTCTAGGATATTCTTACTCAAGAAACCACCTTTTATGCCTTGCAGGTTAATGCTACTATAATTTGGAATAAAAGGATAACACGAAAATAGTATGCCAAGTTGTAAATTTATAAGATATACTGATATTTTGATCGTTTTTCCATAATATTCTTAGTATTTCGCTATTTCTTAGTGAACTAAAGAATAGCCACTCATACATAGCTATCAGAATTACCAAAGCAAGAAACCCCAGAAACAACCGAAGGATTTTGATTTACGAGAGGGAACGCCTTCAAAGCGAGCGGATACCAGACTTCGCGAAAAGTACGCAGCGGAGACGGGTTGGAAACAGGACGTTTCCAACCGCCAACAGAGCCAAGGCGACGGCACAGGACGTGCCTAGTGCAGGGTGCGCCATGGACGGCATAGCATCCCTGCGCGGCGATTATTGGGGAAAGGCTCCCAACGCCTTTCCCCCGTCGGAGCAAAGAACTTGAGCGATTAGTCTGGTCCGCGTAGCTTACAAAGTGACCGATGTAAAGCAAAATCCTGGGGATACCTTATTTGCTTTAATAGTCTATTTCTCAAACTCCGCCGCAATCCGTTTAGCCCGAGTCTCAACTTCTTGGCAAACCTCTTTAACATCCATGGTCAAGATCTTACGTTCTTCCATGATGAACTTACCATCGACCATCATCGTGCGGACATCGCCGGCATGGGCAACATAGACGAGATGAGCAGGGATGGAAAAGCGAGGATAAAAATGCGGTTGATCAAAGTTAATCGTGATCAGATCCGCTTTATAGCCTGGAGCAAGCATACCTACATCGTTATATCCTAAGGCCTTAGCTCCCTCAATCGTCGCCATTTCCAAAACCTCATAAGCAGGTAGGGCTGTGGAGTCTTTTCTCAACTTCTGCTGGAGAGCTGCACTGCGCATCTCTCCAAAAAGATCGAGATTATTATTGCTGGAAGCGCCGTCCGTACCTAAACCGACCAGAACCCCTTTGGCACGCAGTTCAGGGATGGGAGCAGTACCGCTGTTGAGCTTCATATTGCTCTCGGGGTTATGAGCCACAGCGACTTTTTTCTCCGCTAAAATATTCATATCTTCTTCGGTGAGGTGCACGCAATGGGCTGCGACCACATGTCCTCCGAAAATACCGAGATCATTGAGCCACTGGACCGGGGTTTTCCCTTGCTGTTCTTGAATGGTGTTAATCTCATCGAGTGTTTCGGCAAGATGAATATGGATGCCCACGCCTCGGCGATCCGCTTCAGCTGTCACCCTTTGCATAAATTCTCCTGAGCACGTATAGGGTGCATGGGGCGCGAACATGACCGAGATTCTTCCATCCCCGGCGCCGTTGTATTGCTCAACAAGTTCAATCGATTCCTGAAAGGCTTTTTCTCCGTTGGGAGCATTGCCAATCATACCGCGGGAAAGTACGGCACGAGTCCCTGTTTCAAGGACAGCATCGCCCACCCGATCCATATCACCATACATATCCAGCATCGTTGTCGTTCCCGACAAAATCATTTCGGCTAAAGCCAGTTTTGTTCCCCAGTAAATGTCTTCTTTGCTCATTTTCGCCTCGAACGGCCAGACCTTATCCTGCAGCCAAGGCATCAGAGGCAGGTCGTCCGCATAACTTCTCAGCAAGGTCATGGCAGCATGGGTATGCGTATTGATCAGTCCTGGCATCACAACATCATTGGGCAGGTCTAAAACGCGATCCGGTGTGAAATCCGCCGGAGCAGAACCTTTCGGGCCTACAGAGAGAATCCGATCCCCCTCAATCGCAATTTCTCCTTCAGGATAAAAAACATCCTGCCCAGTCATAGGCAAGATCATCGCTCTGATAAGGGTTTTGGACACAATAGCTCACTCCTTCTACTTTCTACTCATAAAAAGCCTTTAAGAATAACTAAAAAGGAACCTGTAAGCGTAGCTTCTCCCCTTCGAGGATAAGTCGACTAAGGCTTAAGTCTCGTACCTCAACTCTAAGCCAGTCTCCTATATTGCACAGGAGTGAACGATTTCGCGGAAGGGTGATAAGGCACATGAAGCTCCCACGGAAGCAAGTGCGCCAGCCCTGGAGCGCTGAGTACGTGAGTCTCCAGTGGAGATTCACGCCCGAAGGTACGGATGGGCAAGAAGCTACATGACCCAGATCTCTTCATTGTCTACCCTAAACTCGTTCTATAACTGACAAATTAACGCTTAACCTTTCTGACCATAGTTATGTAAATATTCGAATCGCAGCTGACGTTGATCCTCGTCACTTAAAAGGACAGGGTTGCCCAACATTCGTGACATGATATGTATTTGGGCATTCTTCTCCACAATCTGGCAGACTTTTAAGGCCTCTTCGACACTGCGTCCTACACCGACTAAGCCATGATTAGCTAAGAACACCCCATTTTTATCGGCGAGTGCCCGCACTGCTGCCTCAGTTAATTCTTCGGTGCCAGCCCGGTGGTAATCCGCGACGCTCACTTCCCCGCCCACAATCATGGCAAAATCCTCAACCAAGCCGGGAAGAGGAACTTGGGCAACCGCATGAGCTGTCGCGAAAATGGAATGCGTATGTACTATGCCTTTAACCTCTTTGCGCTGCGAGTAGATGGCCCGGTGGAGTTGTTCCTCTGAAGAAGGTGTACGCTGGCCTTCAAGAACATCCCCTTGCAGGTTCATCAGCACTAAATCTTCTTCTTTTAGGGAGAGATAATCCATCCCACTTGGGGTAATCCAAAATCCCGCTTGCGACTCATCCCACGCCGAGATATTCCCCCAAGTCCCAGCAACTAAGCCTGTCCGAATAATTTCTCGGCCAATCTCAATAATCTTGGTCTTCAGCATTAAGAACGTACCAACATTTTTAAGAGATTCACTGAAAATGGTGGGGAAACAATCCCTTTTTCCGTAATAATCCCTGTAATATACTTCGCTGGCGTTACATCAAAGGCTGGGTTATATACTGGCACCTCAGCCGGGGCAGTCTGTACTCCAAATAATTCCCGTAACTCATTGGGATTTCGTTCTTCAATCGGAATTTCTTGTCCGCTTGGCATTTTAAGATCGACCGTCGAAGTCGGGGCAGCAATATAGAACGGGATTCCATGAGCATGAGCTAAAACTGCTACAGAATAGGTTCCAATCTTGTTCGCTGTATCCCCATTGGCAGCAATTCGATCTGCGCCCACGATCACAAGATCGATCTTTCCCTGTTGCATCAGATAACCTGCCATATTGTCGGCAATCAACGTGACGGGAATATTGTCATTCATTAACTCTAACGTCGTCAGCCGAGCTCCTTGTAAGTACGGACGTGTTTCATCAGCATAGACGTGGATTTTCTTACCCACTTGGTGGGCAGCTCGAACCACGCCCAGCGCCGTTCCGAATTCAACCGTAGCAAGTTCCCCCGCATTGCAGTGGGTCAGGATATTCGCTTCTTCGGGAACAATCGGATTACCTTGTTCCCCGATCAAATGATTAACCCTTCGGTCATCCTCAGCGATACTCTCTGCCTCAGCAACTAAAGTCTTGCGAATTGCGTCCAAGTCTTCCTCTTCATATAAATTACGTAAACAGTCTTCCATCCGGCACAACGCCCAAAATAAGTTAACTGCAGTCGGGCGAGTATTGGCTAAACGCTCCTTCACCGTATTCATATAATCCTGAAAGCCAGCTCGATCGCCCGTATACTTCAGCGCTCCTAAAGCATAGCCATAAGCAGCAGCAGCTCCGATTGCCGGTGCTCCTCTGACTTCCATCTTCTCAATCGCTTGAGCCAGTTCTTCATAGGTTGAAACATCTCGATATATCGTTGCCACCGGGAGCTTTGTCTGATCCAGAATTCGCAGGGAATTTCCCAACCATTCTAATGCTTTCACATCCCTACCGCCTTTCTAAAACTTACCGACCTCAGCATTCGCTAACCCACACCGACAATCCTGCTCCGGACGAATAGTCCGAAAAGTCTCCTCGATTAAGCGTGCGACAGTTTTGTCCATCGTTTTCATACTTTCCAAAACTTCAGCATGGGTTAACGGATGATTGGCTATTCCTGCTGCTTCATTCGTCACCATGGCAATTGCCGCATAGCACATTCCTAATTCCTTAGCAAGTACGACCTCAGGAACGCTGGTCATCCCGACCAGTTCTCCTCCGAGCATCTGATACATCTTGATTTCCGCAGGTGTTTCAAAGCGTGGACCTTCCGTACAAACATAAGTTGCCCCATCCTTCAGCGCCACCTTGAGTTTTTCGGCCGCTTTGTGAATGTCGCCTTGCATCGAGTGACAATACGGTTCTGTCATATCAACATGGAGAACCCCAGAGTCGGCCCCTTCATAAAAGGTCTGGGGACGACTTTTCGTAAAATCAAGAAATTGTTCGACCAGAACGAGATCTCCCAACTTATACCGAGTAGATAAAGAGCCGACCGCTGCTGTAGCTAGGATCTTCGAAACTCCCAGCTCTTTCAAAGCCCAAATATTCGCCCGGTAATTCACGAGATGAGGAGGAATAGCATGGGTTTTGCCATGCCGACTCATAAAAGCAATCGCTTCCTGACCTTCACCCAGCCACCCGCAATTGACCTGCACTTCTCCATAAGGGGTTGGGACAGTTTCCGTATGATAATCCTTCAATGACAGATTCTCTAACCCTGTTCCGCCAATCAGCGCCAACCGGCTCAAGATTCTTCCCCCTCTTCCAGTGGATTTTCCTCCTCCGTTTGACTAAAAAGGGCATTAGCAAAATCCTGCGGGATAAAAGGATGTAAATCCTCCATTCCTTCACCAACACCAACCCATTTGACCGGGATCTTGACCTCTCCTTGAATCCCTAAGACGACACCGCCTTTAGCTGTCCCATCCAATTTTGTCAGGACGATTCCGGTTACACCGGCAACCTCCTGGAAGAGCTTGGCTTGTTGGATAGCATTTTGTCCAGTCGTCGCATCCAAAACCAGTAAAACTTCATGCGGAGCACCCGGAATTTCTCGTTCAATCACGCGTTTCACTTTTCGGAGCTCTTCCATCAAATTCACTTTGTTGTGGAGTCGGCCTGCTGTATCCATGATCACGAGGTCAATTTCCCGTGATTTCGCATACTGAATCGCGTCATAGGCCACAGCTGCAGGATCTGCACCTGCACGTTGTTTGATGACTTCCACTCCTGCACGTTGTCCCCAAATTTCTAGTTGATCAATGGCTGCAGCCCGAAACGTATCCCCAGCCACAAGGATAACCTTTTGTCCCTCATCTTTAAAATAATGCGCAAGTTTGCCAATCGTTGTGGTTTTCCCCACACCGTTTACCCCGACCACTAGCATGATGCTCGGGCCGCTTTCAGCAAATTGAAGAGGTACTTCGTCTCCCAGGAGATTGGTAATTTCTTCTTTCAGAACTTCCCGAAGTTCCTGTGCTTCAGAAAGTTTTCGTTTCTTCACTTCTTGGCGCAAGCGCTGCACCAACTCCATTGAGGTCGTAACCCCCACATCTGAACGAATTAATACCTCTTCTAATTCTTCATAAAGTTCTTCGTCAATTCTCCGGCGACCGGTTAATATCTCTTCTACCTTAGTAACAAATTGATCCCGAGTTTTTGTCAATCCCTCTTTTAATTTCGTAAAGAAGCCGGCCAAATGGATTTCCTCCCTTATCTAGGCACACCTTTGGTGATATTGTACCACAATTTGGACAGGCGCTCAAACGCTCAGAGGATAGCTGTTAAGAACATCAGTGTAGCTAATGAGCGCATAAATACGGAAAAAGGCATCGCTTTGATGCCTTAAACATTAAGAAAAATATAAATTACAAGTGGGTAACGAGTATTTCATGTTTAAATCTAATTAAGTTTAGGCAGTTTGCGTATCGTGTTCTTCCATCTGCACCGATAAAAGCTTGGACACCCCAGACTCCTCCATCGCGATTCCATAGAGAACATCTGCTTCCTCCATCGTCCCTTTCCGGTGAGAAATAACAAGAAATTGAGTGGAATCGGCAAGGTGGTGGATATACTGGGCGAAACGGTTGACGTTCGCATCATCCAAAGAAGCCTCAATCTCATCAAGAATACAGAACGGGCTCGGTTTCACCCGCAGAAGGGCAAAAAGTAGGGCGATGGCTGTCAACGCCCGCTCCCCTCCAGATAAAAGAGAAAGAAGCTGCGGTTTCTTACCAGGAGGTTGGGCGATAATCTCGACCCCCGTCTCTAAAAGGTTATTGGGATCATCCAGGCGAAGTTCCGCATAGCCACCGTTGAAAAGTTCTTTGAAAACTGTCTGGAAGGCTTCATTCACTGCTTTAAACCCTTCAGCAAAGCGCTCAGACATGGTTTTATCCAGCTCACCTATCAAAGCATGCAAGGAGTCATTGGCTTCCACTAAATCCTGCTTCTGCGTCGTTAAAAACTCATATCGGCTTAACATTTTTGGATATTCCTCGATCGCCGCCTGGTTGATCGGTCCTAGTTCCTCAATTTGACGCTTGACCTCCTGAACGCGTGCCCCCAAATCCGCTCGTTCCAGCTCTGCAGGATAATCTTGTACCTCTTCCCAGGTTAGGGTAAATTCCTCTTGCAGACGGTTCAATCCTGTCTCCCACTCGGTTTCCCAGCGGGCCGTGCGAAGCTCTAAGGCATGAAGTTTTTGTTCTACACTCTGCTGCTCTTGCCGTTTATTCTTGACAACCTGTTCCTTCTCGATAAGCCGGATAGATAGCCCTTCCCTCTCTTTCCGTACTAGGATTAGGGCCTCCTGACTCTTAAGATGAAGTTCTAAGGTCTCAACACGCTGTTTCTCTAAACCCTTTTGTTCCTGGATTAACGTTTGCTGAGCTGTTTCTAGGTTTAAACGTTCCTCCTGCTTTTGTCGCAAAATTTCAGTCAGTTCAGCGTGTGTGCCGTTCTCTTGCTCGAGTTGTTCTCCTGCTTGTTGAAGTTCTTGTTCCCACTTGGCAAGCTGGATCTTGGCCTGAGTCAAACGTTCCTGAATAACCTCAGCTTCCTGGCTGGCTTCCCTCGCTTTTTGTTCCTGACAAGCTAAAGTCTGACTGGACATTTCTGCTCGTCTTCGGCAATCACTTAAAGCCTGTTCCAGGCTCTGCTTGCGATCAGCCCAGGTTTTTTCCTCTTGAGCGAGCACTTCTTCTCGCCCCTGAAAAGTTTCAAACTCTTTCTCCAAATGGTTCAATCGTTCGCGCGTATTCTTATCATTAGTCCGTTCCACGGCAAGCTCTTGTTTAACCCGCTGTCCCGTAGAAACGAGTTTCTTGAGAAGTTCTTCCACATTTTGTTGGCTTTGGGTTAAGCTTTGAACCTCTTTTTCCTGTTCCTTTTGTTTTAGATGGCGTTTTTCAAGTTCCTGGCTCAGTTCCTGAAGCTCACGTGAACGTCCTAATAAATTTCCGCCTCGGCGTGTTTGGCTTCCCCCGGTCAAAGATCCCCCTGGGTGCACCTGATCTCCCTCTAAGGTCACAATCCGCGCTCTGTATCCAGAGGCTCGGGCAATCCTCGTTGCTGCTTCCATATCACTAACGATCAATATCCGCCCCAGTAGAGATTCGATTGCGGCTAGATAATGATCGGCAAACTGCACTAAATCAGCACCAATTCCGATGAAGCCAGGATCATTACTCACGTCTCGAGTGACTGTCGCACGTCCTCCGCGAATCACATCCAAGGGAAGAAAAGTCGCTCGTCCTAACTGATGGTCCTTGAGAGATTGAACTGCAGCTTTGGCGTCCTTTTCCGTTTCTGTAACAAGATTCTGAAGACCTGCTCCTAAGGCAGTTTCGATCGCCACTTCATAGCGCTTCTCGACCGTAATCAGATCAGCAACTGTCCCGCACAATCCCGGGCAAGCTTGAGCATTCTTCTTTTTGGCCTGTAGTAGTTCCCGAACGCCCTTTTGATAGCCTTCCAGCGACTCTTCGAGACCCTTTAACGCCTGATGACGCGCTTGCATCCGTTCAAGCTCCCGGTTGAGTTCATGGAGCTTACCCTGTTCCTCTTTGCCCCGGGCGGTAATCTCTTGTAGCTCGACCTGATTTTCATTAATTTCGTGGAGATTTTCCTGTTCCTGTTGTTCGAGCGCTTGTATGCCCCGACCTTGCTCCTTCACTTGCTCTTCCACGTGCGCCCGCTCGAATTCCTTGTTCCTTTTTTCCTCAAAAACCCGTTGAGCTTGCGCTTGAACATCGGCTAAGGAATGTTCAGCATTCTGATATTCCTGGTTAACCTCGGTTTGCTCGGCGAGGCTCCGCGTGGCCTGGGCTTTGAGTTCATCAATTTCTTTTAATCCGCTCTTGGCCTTCGCTTCAGCGAATTGAAGTTCATCTTTCTGGACCGTATGGCTCGCCTCGGCAACCGTTTGTTCGAGTACGGCTTGCTTTCCCTCTAAAGCGGTCAGCCGTTCCTCTGTCTGCCGCTTCTTCTCTGCTCTATCTTGATCATCTTTACTCACCCGAGCAATTTGCTCAACGAGATAGCCCTCCCGCTCCTGGCGTATCCTCAGTTCTTGAATAATCTGATTCAGGGATTGCTCGATCTTATAGGTCTCTTCCTGCTGGTTCTGAATTTTCTCGTCAAGCTGGTTTAAGCCGACCTTATCCTCAATCGTCTGGCTCTCCGCTTGGCCCAATTCGCTCAGGGCCGTAGCTAAGGCAAAACGCAGGCCCTCCACTTCTGCACCAGAAAGATTGAGTTTATTCCTGACATCGCTCAAGTCACGAACCATAATTTGGATTTCTAGACTTTGTTGCTCCTGAGTTAATGTCATGGATTGCTCGGCAACCCGAGCTTGTTCAGCCAAGGGCGTCAGTTGTCCCTCGATCTCATTAACGATATCCTCTAACCGTTCCAGATTATGTTCCGTCTCATCCAAGCGTTTCAATGCTTCGCGTTTGCGCATCCGGTATTTGGTAATACCTGAGGCTTCCTCAATTAAACTACGGCGTTCTTCCGACTTTAGGTTCAATATCTCCTCAATTCGGCCCTGACCAATAATTGAGAATCCCTCTTTGCCTGCTCCCGTATCCATGAAAAGTTCATGAATATCCTTTAAGCGGCAGGGAGCACGGTTGATGAAGAACTGTCCCTCCCCATCTCGGTAGACACGACGGGTAATCGTCACTTCTTGAAAATCAAGTGCAAAAATTCCGGTGGAATTATCAAAAACTAAGGATACTTCGGCCATCCCGACTGGACGTCTTACAGTACTCCCCGCGAAGATAATATCCTCCATTTTTCCGCCGCGCAAATTCTTAGCACTTTGTTCGCCAAGTACCCACCGCACGGCATCCGCGACATTACTCTTACCACTCCCATTTGGCCCGACCACGACACTCAAGCCATGTCCTAACTCAAGCTTAACTTTATCCGCGAAGGACTTAAACCCTTGGATCGAAACTGACTTCAAAAAAACTGCGGGATCACCGGCCTTAGCCATGGTCCTCTCCTCCAAATTCCTCCAGAACTTGCTGGGCAGCACGCTGTTCCGCTTCTTTTTTCGTTCGACCTACCCCTTTCCCTTTGAGATCGCCTTTTAAGAAAACTCCGGCCGTGAAGCGTTTATTATGATCAGGGCCCTCTTCTGCTAAAATCTGATAGCTAACCTCTGCTTCTTCATGTTGCGCTTTTTCTTGGAGCAAGGTCTTATAGTCCCCGTAATTTCCTTCGGCAACTTCTGCAATCTCCGGTTTTAAAAGTTCAAGAATCACACGCCTAGCTTCCTGAAGCCCGTATTGGAGGTAAATTGCCCCAATAACCGATTCGAGAGCATCGGCTAGAATCGAAGGTCTTTCCCTTCCCCCCGAGACTTGCTCCCCTTTTCCCAGAAGAAGTTCTTGTCCTAATTTAATTTTTTGGGCTATTCGAGCCAAAGTAGTCTCATTAACGACTGCTGCCCGCATTTTCGTGAGCTCACCTTCGGGTCGACCCGGATAAATCAGATAAAGATATTCCGCCACCACAAAATCCAAGATAGCATCTCCTAAAAATTCCAGGCGTTGGTTATTTTCCATGTTAGATTGTGGATTTTCGAATAAGAAGGAGGGATGGGTGAGGGCTGTCGTAAATAAGCGATTGGGCAGAGGATTGAGTTCCAATCGTTGAGCAAGTTGCAACCCAATCCTCTTTTTCTTGATCGGTACTGAAGGAGATCTCCGGCGAGAGCCTTTGCTCTCACCAGAGGTATTCCCTTGCATGTCTACTTTTTGGGGATTTTTTCCTGACTTTACTGAGTCTCGATGTTTCTGTATCACTTGCTAAACTCCTTACTACTCTGTGTACTTCTTTATAGCAATTGTAGCATTATGACCTCCGAAGCCAAAGGTATTGGATAATGCTACTTCTACTTTTTTTGCTCGAGCTTGATTGGGTACATAATCCAAGTCACAATCCGGGTCCAGCTCACCATAGTTGATCGTTGGCGGAATAACCCCGTTTTGAATCGTTAAGACACAAGCGATGGCTTCAATCGCACCCGTCGCACCCATCAGGTGGCCCGTCATGGACTTCGTTGAACTGATGGGAACTTTGTAAGCGTCCTCCCCAAAAACAGTTTTAATGGCTACCGTTTCGGCCGAGTCATTCGCACCCGTACCTGTTCCATGAGCATTAATATAATCCACGTCTTCAGGTTTAAGCCCCGCACTCGTTAATGCCAAACGCATAGCGCGTGCTGCACCGACGCCACCCGGGGCAGGGGTCGTAATATGATAAGCATCCGAAGTACTCCCATAACCCACCAGCTCAGCATAGATCTTAGCTTTACGCGCTTTGGCATGTTCCAGGGATTCGAGAACAAGAATTCCCGCGCCTTCTCCCATGACAAATCCAGTTCGCCGCGCATCAAAAGGTCTAGACGCCTCTTTGGAATTTTCTTTTTCCGTGGACATGGCTTTCATGGAGCAGAAACCAGAAAAGGCTAAGGGAGTTAAAGGAGCTTCCGTACCACCTGCCAGAACAATATCTGCCTCACCCCGTTCAATCAAGCGCATCGCTTCGCCAAGGGCATTCGTTGCTGAGGCGCAGGCAGTGACAATCGTGTTGCTGGTGCCCTGTAAACCGAAGGCGATCGATACATGTCCTGCTGCCATATTACTGATCAACATCGGGACAAAGAAGGGACTGACCCTTCCTGGACCCTTCGCCATTAAAACTTCCTTCTGTTCCTCAAAGGTTGTCATCCCGCCAATTCCGCAACCGACGACGGTACTGGCTCGTTCTTTATCGATTTTATCTAAATCCAGTTTTGCATCCTCAATAGCCATTTTCGCAGCCGCGACAGCGAATTGGGCAAAGCGGTCCATATGACGGCTCTCTTTCTTATCGAGCCACTCGGTTGGTTCAAAATTTTTAACTTCACCCGCCACTTTCGTCGGCAAATTACTGACATCAAAGCGAGTAATAAAATCTAGCCCCGACTCTCCATGAATCAAACTATTCCAAAAATCTTCTAGCGTATTTCCAACCGGCGAGAGAACTCCCATACCGGTAACCACTGTACGATGTTGCAAACTACCCATCCTCCTTATTCTGGATAAACCTATTAATCAACACGCTTTATTTCAGCTTTAATATTCTCGAAAATCTGGTGAACTGATAACACCTTTTTTGCTTGACCATAATTAGCCCCTGAAAAAACTAAACCTTCTTCAATATTTCCTTGCTGGGCTTTATTAAGGCGATCCATAATACAGAAATTTGCTCTGCATTCTTTCAAACAACCATCACACTTTCTCGGTCGAACATCTTTCTTCCCGAGAAGTTTATCGGTGAAGCAATTACGGATAGCGCGGCCGGATAAACCTACCGGACTATGAATAATCACCATATCATCTTCATGGGCATTGATTAAATGCGCTTTCCATTCCGGGGCTGCGCTGCTTTCTTCACTTAGCGCAAAACGCGTACCCATCTGAACTCCATCCGCTCCGAGAAGCAGCACTTCGACCACGTCTTGCCCATTCATCACGCCGCCGGCACCGATAACCGGTATTTTCACAGCTTCCCTAACCTCAGGCAAGATTTCGCGCATCGAGCGTTCAGTTCCTAAGTGTCCACCCGCTTCATAGCCCTCAACAATGATAGCCGCTGCTCCCAATTTCTCCGAAATCCGGGCTAGCTTTGCTGTGGAAACGATCGGTACCACTGGAATTCCTGCTTCTTTTCCCCAGCCGAACATATCCCGTGAGAAGCCTGCACCAGATACTAGCAGGTCAATTTTTTCCTCAAAAGCCGCTTTAGCCAACTGGGCAAACTCGCGTACAGCAAACATGATGTTTACCCCGATAATCCCCTGAGTTCGTTTTCGTGCTTCGCGAATTTCCTGACGTAATTCCTCGACCGAAAGCCCGCTCCCGGCGATTAAACCAATTCCACCCTCTTCTGCTACTGCCACCGCTAAAGGAGCCATGGAAATTCGCACAGCCATACCTCCCTGAATTACAGGAACCTTGGCGACTAAATTCGCAAAATGGAGTTCAGGTATTTTCACTGATTTTCCTCCTGTTCAACCTTCAAAAATGAAGCTATATTTTATAATTTCAAATCAAACTTTATCCAAAACTGAAACCTTATTTGAAACCCTTCAGTGAAGCCTGAAAGGAGAATCTCCTTTATATCGGAAACTTGGCTAGCGCCAAAGCGGTAGCCTTAGCTGCCTTATCCTGCCACACTTAACTACATGCATCGTAGGGTAAAGAAAGTCCCGCAGTGCTCTACGGGACTTTCAAGGCACTATTTGTTTTCTTTGATGTAGTTTACTGCATCTCCAACAGTACGGATTTTTTCTGCATCCTCGTCCGGAATATCCAGATCGAATTCTTCTTCAAGAGCCATAATAAGTTCAACAATGTCTAAAGAATCTGCATTTAACTCTGTGAAGGAGGTTTCTAAGGAAATTACTTCCTCATCCACCCCGAGTTGATCCACGACGATGGATTTAACTTTCTCGAAAACAGCCATGTTGCCAATTCACCTCCTCTCACAATTTTACATTGCCATTCCACCATCAACAGAAAGAACCTGACCCGTAATATAAGACGATGCCGGAGAAGCTAGGAATAATACAGTCTGGGCAATTTCTTCTGGATTCCCGACACGACCTAAGGGAATTCCTTGCTGTATCTGCTGCTTCACTTCTTCCGGTAAGCTTTCCGTCATATTTGTGGAAATATACCCTGGTGCAACAACATTCACTCGAATTCCCCGTGGTGCAAGTTCCTTAGCCATCGATTTACTGAACCCGATGATTCCTGCTTTTGCGGCCGCGTAATTTGCTTGTCCGGCATTACCCGAAACCCCCACTACAGAGGAGATATTGACAATCACGCCTGAGCGTTGCTTCATCATTCCCTTACTCACTGCCTTACTACAGAGAAACACACCTTTAAGGTTTGTATCGAGTACAGCATCCCAGTCAGCTTCTTTCATCCGCAAAAGTAAATTATCCCGAGTTATACCTGCATTATTCACGAGAATATCAACTTTTCCATAGGTATCCACTGCCATCTTAATTAAGCGTTCTACATCCATAGCCTGGCTGACATCCGCTTGCACAGCAATTGCTTCTCCACCCAAGTCTTGAATCATAGCTACGGTCTTTTCGGCTTGATCTGGATGGCCTGCATAGTTAACGACAACCTGAGCCCCAGCTCGGGCCAGTTCCAGAGCAATGGCTCGACCAATCCCACGGCCTGCTCCCGTCACAACCGCTACGCTCTTTTTCAGAAACATTTTATCGACTCTCCTTTAAATATGCAAGTGACTTTTCTAAACTCGCCAAATTCTCTACATTCAGGAGGACAGCCCCTGGCACAATTTTCTTGACGAGACCGGTCAGAACCCTCCCCGAGCCCAATTCGAGGAAGGTATCCACCCCTTGCTCCTGGAGATAGCGGATCGATTGTTCCCAGAGCACCGGAGCACTTACTTGGTTCACCAGACTCTCGATAATCTGGTTAGAATCTTGAATTTCCTGGGCATTAACATTTGCGATCACCGAATGCTGCGGAGTTTTCCAATTGACCTGCTCCAAGACAGGCCTGAGCTCTTCACCAACCTTTTTCATATAAGGAGAATGGAAAGCACTACTGACCGCTAAAAGAATCGCCCGTTTCGCACCCAAAACTTTAGCCTTCTCAATCGCCCGTTGGACAGCCGCCGTTTCTCCAGAAATGACGACTTGTCCGGGGGAGTTATAGTTGGCCGGGCCAACCCACTCCTGAGCTTCACAAGCGTCATGACATGCTTCTTCTACTTTGGCTGTCTCGAGTCCGAGGATTGCAGCCATGCTCCCTTGGCCAGCGGGCATGGCCGCCTGCATCAGTTCCCCGCGAGTACGGACAACTTTAACCGCTTCTTCGAGGGTTAGACTGCCTGCTGCGAGATGCGCCGAATATTCTCCTAAACTGTGTCCCGCCAAATAATCCGGTTGGATTCCCGCCGTTTGAACTATTTTCCAAGCCGCAGCACTGACTAAAAGCAAAGCCGGTTGAGTATTTTTAGTCTGACGCAAAACCTCTTCCGGGCCTTCGGACATCACCCTCGCCCATTCTTCCCCTAAAACTTTTCGGCTAATCTCAAGAACTTCTCGTCCTTCAGGGAGGGTAAAAAGTTCTTGCCCCATCCCCACGGCTTGAGACCCTTGCCCTGGAAAAAGAAATGCCAGTTTCCCCATATCGAAGCTCCTTTTTTAAAACGTAAAACGTTTCGACATTTTTTGGATTTCTCGTTCTGCACCTTCCATGACATCCCGAACGATCGCGGCCGCCGGTTCAATCCGTGTGACTGCCCCAGCCACTTGGCCTGACATGACCGAACCGTTTTGAACATCCCCGTCGACCATCGCTATGCGGAGTTTGCCGGCACCAAGCTTTTCCAATTCAACCGGAGAGACCCCATCTTTCTCCATTTGTGCAAACTCGCGGGTAAACCGGTTATCAATACAACGAACAGGATGCCCTGTCGAGCGCCCCGTAACGGCAGTATCTCGATCCTTAGCTTTCAGAATAACTTCTTTAACTTTCGGAGAAACGACACATTCCTCGGCACACATAAACCGGGTTCCCATTTGGACTCCCTCTGCTCCCAAAGCAAGTGCCGCCAATAAGCCCCGTCCGTCAACAATTCCACCCGCTGCAATGACCGGAATTTTTACCGCATCCACAACCTGTGGGACTAGAGGAAACGTACACGTTTCTCCAATATGTCCACCGGATTCCATCCCCTCAGCAATAAGCGCATCTACGCCTGCTCTTTCCAAACGTTTGGCTAAGGCAACTGAGGCAACAACCGGAATGACCTTAGTTCCGATTTCTTTCAAAGCCAGTACATATTTTCCAGGGTTCCCTGCACCCGTTGTAATCACAGGTACCCGTTCTTCCCGAATGACTTGCATCACTTCTTCGAGGAAAGGAGACATGAGCATCACATTAACTCCATAGGGTTTAGCGGTTCTGTTTTTAACTTTTTGGATTTCTCTTCTAACCCAATCCGCTGGTGCTTGACCGGACCCAATAATTCCGAGGCCCCCAGCTTCAGATACCGCAGCTGCTAGTTCACCCGTTGCAACCCAAGCCATCCCACCTTGGAAAATCGGGTACTGTATGTTGAGCAAATCACAGATTCTGCTATTAATCATCCTTATAATCCCTTTCTCTTATCCAATTTCTAATCCCTCAGAAAATTTTATCTGATCCTAATCATCACTAAAACGCCTCTTCTAAAACGCCAGATCAGTGGCTCTATGTCTTATCTCTTATCTCTTCGCCCACCTAAGCACCGTAGCACCCCAAGCTAACCCAGCCCCGAAACCAACCATTAACAGGTTATCCCCGTACTTTAACCGTCCGCCCCGTGAGGCTTCATCCAAAGCCAAGGGAATCGAGGCGGAAGATGTATTTCCATAACGGTCAAGGTTAACAACAACCTTCTCTGGATCGATACCTAAGCGTTTTACGGCTGAGTCAATAATCCGCAAATTAGCTTGATGAGGTATAAATAAGTCAATATCTTCCTTCTTTAGCCCTGCCTTTTCGAGAACTTTGAATGAAGCATCCCCCATGATCCTTACGGCAAATTTAAACACTTCGCTCCCCGCCATACGGATTGTGTGCAGCTTATTTTGGACCGACTCGATACTCGCTGGATTCTTCGATCCTCCTCCTAGGCATGTCAAAAGGTGACCTCCAGAACCATCTGCCCCAAGTTCAAACCCTAAAAATCCATATCCTTCTTCAACAGGCTGTAACACCGCCGCGCCAGCACCATCCCCAAATAAGACGCAAGTCGAACGATCCTCCCAATTAAGTATCTTACTTAAAGTCTCAGCACCGATAACCAAGACTGTTCGATACATTCCCGTGGAGACAAATTGAGCACCCGTTGTAATCCCATATAAAAAACCAGTACAGCCTGCAGACAAATCAAACGCCGCAGCATTCTTCGCGCCAAGTCTATCTGCCACTAACCCTGCGGTCGACGGAAAAAGGTAGTCTGCTGTAACCGTAGGAATGATGATGAGATCAACATCCTCAGGGGCTACTTTCGCATCCTCTAAGGCTTTTAAAGCAGCCTGATAACAGAGTTCAGAAACCGGAGTCTCAGGGTCAGCAATATGACGTTCCTTAATTCCCGTCCGGCTCACGATCCACTCATCATTCGTATCTACCATCTTCTCCAAATCTGCATTCGTTAAAACCTTTTCAGGTACATACGAACCGGTACCTACAATTCCCACGCTGTGTAACATATTCATTCTCTCCCATTCTATTTTTTTCTCACTCCGTGTACCCTTTAAAATATTTGAGCTTTCTTAAAGCATTTTATTGTTTCTTTTGAATGGGTTCTGTTAAGAAACGAGGTAATTCTTCGTGAATCGCTTCAATAAATCGGCTCTCTACACATTCACGAGCAACCCTCACTGCGTTAAAGATCGCTTTTTGTTTGGAACTTCCATGACAGATTACACTGATCCCGTTTACTCCCAACAAGGGGGCTCCACCATATTCCGCATAATCCATCATTTGGGCAATCTCTTTCAAGCCCGGTTTAATCGCAAGCGCTCCAAGTTTTCGAAGCGTTGTGGAGGTTATTTTTTCCTTAATGATTTGAAATAAAGCACCAGCCAGCCCCTCCGCCATTTTCAGTAAAACATTCCCGACAAAACCATCGCAAACCACAACATCGGCTCGACCATAAGATATATCTCGTCCCTCAACATTCCCAATGAAATTTAACGGGGCCTGTTTCAGCAGCGGATAAGTTGCCTGAACTAATTCGTTACCCTTGGTCTCTTCACTCCCAATATTCAAAAGCGCAACACGCGGGTTTCCCAGTCCCAAGATTTTCTCGGCATAGATGCTTCCCATCATGGCATACTGCACCAGATGTTCCGGTTTAGCGTCCGGGTTAGCCCCCACATCCAAGAGAAGTTTGCCCCCTTCTAAGGTAGGCATTACGGTCCCAATCGCCGGGCGTTCAATCCCTTTGATCCGGCCCAAGCCAAGTAAGGCAGCAGCCATTTGGGCACCTGTACTACCAGCGCTTACCACTGCATCAGCTTCTCCTTCCTTTACCATTCGGGTCGCAACGACAATCGAAGCATCCTTTTTCTTGCGGACTGCATTCGCAGGATGTTCCTCCATGCTGATAACCTCAGTGGCTTCTCTCAGCAATAAATTTTTCGGCTGATCTGAGCTCGACAAAAACTCAGAAATTCGTGTAGTCTGACCAACCAAGATAACCTCTGTATCTGGATACATTAGTGCTGCCTGAATAGCACCTTTAACAATTTCCTGGGGAGCATAATCTCCTCCCATAGCGTCGATGGCGATTTTCATTCATTTCCCCCTCCAATTTCTAAAGGCTAATCTCCTCATCGAAACCAAAAAGTATCCAATGCCCTACTAAAACGTCTTCCTGATCCACCTGAGCGGTTATATCAACCCAATATTTATTTCCTTTGCGTTTCAGAACTTTACCTTCAGCAATTACCGTTTCTCCGAGGTGGGCTGGACGCAGAAATTTAAGATCAACACTACCAGTTACCGCCATCTCATTATCGACGAGCGCTATAGCCAGAGAGTTTGCTTGAGCAAATAAATGATGTCCTCGCGCGACTCTTGCTTTGTCAAGAACCATGTTCTCTTCAATGAGCATCTCCGAACGTCCTAATTTTCCAATCCTAAGTTCAGTGAGTAAGCCTATCAATTCCTGCTCTTCAAGCGACTTAAGGGTACCATATGCTTCATGCGCGACAGCCCGGGTGCGTTCACGCAGTTCGGGAATCCCTAAATCTGTACGATCTAAGCGAATCGTTGACACGCTCACGCTAAAACGCTTGGCTAGTTCTTCATCCGTTGAGAAAGGATTCTTTACAATTTCATCCTGGAGAGCTTGATGCCTCTCCTGTTTGTGATGTCGAGTCAATTTCATCACCGTTTTCTCTGTTTTTGTGACCTGGTACCAATTATAGCTCAGTCTAGATTTCTTTTCAACCAAGAATAGCGTCGAATAAAGAAAACCCGGCTTTCGCCGAGCTTTAGCGAGAACGAAAGCCGCTGGTTGCACTTATGCTATCTGCCAAAAATTTATACTTTCTGTTAGTATAAAGAAAACTTGGCTTGCGCCAAGCCCTAGCGAAGGTGCTAGCCCTAGTCGCCTTATCCTGCCGGACATAAATACATGCATCGTAGGATATAGAAGACTCGGTCAGCGCCAAAGCGGTGGCCTTAGTCGCCTTATCCTGCCGAACTTAACCGCATTCATCGTAGGAAAGCGAAACCGCTGGTTGCACTTAGAGTTTATCTGCCCTAAACTTATACTTTCTTACGAAAATATAGTCTCCAATCTCTCAATTCATGTTCAGGGCTTACACCTTAAAGTCTCAAAATAACAATAGGATGCCCGAGAGATACTTCTGATCTCTTAAAATACTTGTTCAATATTGGATCAACCTACTTTCGAAACTTGATAACCCTTCAATTGAAGTTGTCTAATTATGCGTTGCTCTTTGTCTTGTTCGCTTTTGACTAGGTATTCCGTTCCAAATTCTTGGTACGGTTCTTTAGTTAGCAATATCTTGTAGGCAATTCGAAGTATTAGATGTCCTAAGGCCACCAACGCCTTTTTCTTTCCCATCCGTTTCACCCATCTCCAATAAGTCGCAGATAGGCGGGTATCTTTTGTCTTAGAGGCTGCCCATGCACATTCACATAAAATAGCCTTTAATGCTTTGTTCCCCGATGTGGCTCCTGCTCTTTTTTTTTACCCGCACTCTCATTATTACCGGGAGATACTCCAGCCCAAGAAGATACATGGTTATCTGTTGGAAATACAGACATGTCTGTACCCAGCTCAGCAACCATTACGGAAGCTGCTGTTGAGTTTACGCCGGGTATCAAATTCAAGAGTTCAATGTCTTGTCGGTAGGGGCTTAAACATTGGTCTATTCTCATCTCAACATGAGTAATGGTTTGTTCTAAAAACCCCAGGTGTTCCCAAGAATAACGAATCATTTCTCTGTGATGGCTTCGTAGTTGATGGTTTAAAGCATCAACCAAACCGGGAACTTTACTTCTTACCTTTCCCTTTACCATCTTGGTCAGCTTTTCTGTGGTTATGACTTCTCCATCAATAAGCGACTCCATGATATTACGTCCTGAAACACCAAAGATATCCGAAATATAGGTTGTGATTTTGATATTGGCATCCTGTAACACTTTGTGAATTCGATTTTTCTCTTGAGTCACATCTTGCAGAAGTTTCTTTCTATACCGAGTTAGATCCCTTAAATCACGGATTTCCACGGGGGGAACAAAACTCCCTTCAATCAAACCACTTCGAAGGAGCTGGGCTATCCATTCAGCATCTTTGACATCTGTCTTTCGTCCGGGTACATTCTTGATTCGTTGGGCATTGGCGAGGATGAGTTGAAACGAACTCGTCTCAAGAATGTTCCAGACAGGCTTCCAATAGATTCCCGTACTTTCCATCGCCACATGGGAACACTTTTGTTCTTCTAGCCAGTCAGCAAGGATCAAAAGTTCAGGCGTTGTCGTACCAAACGTCCTGATTTCCTTTTTCGGCTTATGTTCAAGGGGTCCGAAGAGAACACAAGCAACTACAGTTTCTTGATGGACATCCAACCCAGCACAGCATTCTAAAATAGCATCCATTTTACCATACCTCCAATTAAGGTGGTGAACCCAACAACCAGAGGAAAATTAACGAAATTTCTTACACGTGCTCTTGGCACAATATCCTGTACTCATAGGTTGTTGGAGTCAGTTTCTGTTCCGGGGTATAACCCACCACAAAGTAGAACGGCTTACTGTACCCACCTTAATTGAATTATCTCAGTTTATTGATGCTATGAAAAGCTAATCCCTATATATTATTTTCATTCCTCCCTGTGAACCAAAAGTTCATAAATGTTTCTGTTAGTAAAATAAAAAGGAGTCCTTAATGGACTCCTTTTTACCGAACTTATTCTCCCATGGAGATAACTTCTTTTGCCTTGTAATAACCGCAACTTGGACAAATATGATGTGCTAATTTCGGTTTATGGCATTGGGGGCATTCAATGTGGTTTGGTGCAGTTAACTTCCACATAGCCCGCCGTTTACGCACTCTCGATTTGGATTGGCGATGTTGACCGACACCCATAATTACACCCCCTTTAAGCTTCCTAATGCATCAATCTCTCTTTGACCACTGGGCAAGTGCTGCTAAACGCGGATCAATCTGCTCAATCATACACTCGCAAGAGGTATGATTTCGATTGACTCCACAGACCGGACAAAGCCCTTGGCACTCTGGAGAGCAGATAAACCTCATTGGTAGAGCCAACACGATCTGTTCAAGAATCCGTTCACTAATTTCTATTTCGTCTTTTTCAAAAACGAAGGCTGTTTCACTCTGTTCTTCTGAAGCCAAACTGCTAAGTACCCATTCATCCTCATAAGTTAAATCCAGTGGATAAATGAAGTCATCCATACAGCGACCACATATCACTTTGAGCTCTGCTTGAATCTGCCCTTGAACCAGCAAAGATTCTCCCAGGTTAATCACCTGTAAGTGAACACGTACAGGAGTTGTAAAAGACACCCCTTCAAGTTCCGAGTCATAAGAAGAAAAATCCTCTTCTAAATCAAAATGAGCTTTTCCAATCTCATTACGGCGAACTTGAGCGACATTAACTTTCACTGTAACCACTCCAATACACAACCATTATTATAGTTGGCACGATTTTCTTTGTCAAGGAAAACTCCTTAACCTTCATTCACGATCTTATAAGTATCCATGGCAATCATCAATTCTTCGTTCGTTGGAATGACAAGCACTCGGCAACGGGAATTATCAGTAGCGATATCGGCTTCTTTACCTCGGGTATCATTTTTCTCAGGATCGATTTCAACCCCGAGATAATTAAGACCTTTACAAATGTTCGCGCGCATTTCCGGGGAATTCTCTCCCAGCCCAGCCGTGAAGATGATTGCATCTACCCCATTCAGAACTGCGGCATAGGATCCGATATATTTCTTAACATCATAGGCAAAGACATCAAGTGCTAACTGAGCTCGGTAGTTACCTTCTGCAGCAGCCCCTTCAATATCACGGAAATCACTACTCACACCTGATAATCCGAGAACGCCACATTTCGTGTTTAAGAACTCATTAACTTTCTTAGACGTGAGATCCTCTTTCTGCATGATATAAGAAACAATCGCAGGATCCAAGTCTCCTGAACGGGTTCCCATCATCAACCCTTCCAAAGGAGTAAAGCCCATCGAGTTCTCTAGAGATTTTCCACCTTGAATTGCCGAAATAGAAGAGCCATTTCCCAGGTGACAGCTAATCAACTTCAGATCTTCGAGTGGACGGTTCAATAAAGCCGCAGCGCGTTGGCTGACATATTTATGAGAAGTTCCGTGAAACCCATATTTCCGGATCTTATATTTTTCATACATTTCATAAGGAAGACCATATAAATAGGCATAAGGCGGCATAGTTTGATGAAAAGCCGTATCAAATACAGCGACCTGCGGTACACCTGGCATTAAATTTTGGCAAGCTTCAATACCTGCAATATTCGGTGGGTTGTGAAGCGGCGCCAGCTCGATACATTCTTTAATAGCTTTCATGACATCATCCGAAATTAAAACGGATTGAGCAAATTTCTCTCCGCCATGAACGACCCGGTGACCAACTGCTCCGATTTCCTTGAGATCTTTAATAACCCCGTATTCTGAATTAACTAGAGCGTCCAAAACCAGTTGGATGGCTACCATGTGGTTCGGGATTTCTGCCGTAATAATTTCCTTTTCTCCTGCTGCTTTACGATGAATTAACACAGACCCAGGCATGCCGATCCGCTCAACTAGCCCTTTAGCTATGGGACGTTTGGTTTCCATGTCTAAAAGCTGGTACTTAAGGGATGAGCTTCCACAGTTAATGACAAGAATGTTCACGTTTGTACCTCCTAAATTCCTTTTCCACCCATTCTTTTTTCTCTTTCTAGTTTGCCCCAAAAAAACTACTTCTTATCAAAGAAGTAGATTTTTACAGCCATCGCTATCTTTTACGTTTTAAAACACTTCTTAGTTTATCACAATCATCCTCATTTTCAACCCCTTACGTGGAAATTCGGCGGATCTCAGAAGATTTCGCCATTGCTGCTTTCTGGCCTAACTCGACTTCTTCAACAAGATGGGCAAATCCCAAAGTCCCACTTCTAGGGTTTATTAAGCTTCCATATAGATTATGTATAACGAAAGGCGGGAGAATTATGGCAGCAGCTATCCGCATTATTCCTTTATTTCTTTTGGCTTTAGCAATGTTCTTTCACCCTCAGGAAGTCGTCATTTCGGCGACAACCGGTTTAACCCTTTGGTGGACGTTTGTCTTACCTGCCTTACTTCCTTTTTTTATTCTCTCCGAACTCTTGATGGGAGCAGGCTTTGTAAATTTTATTGGAGTTCTCCTTGAGCCTTTAATGCGACCGTTTTTTCGTCTTCCTGGCAAGGCCGCTTTTATTGTGGCCATGGGGTTTACGTCAGGAATCCCAGTTGGTGCCGTTCTCACCAGTAAGCTACGTCAGCAAAATCAGTTAACTCAAATAGAAGGAGAGCGGCTTTTGGCTTTTACCAGTAACCCAAGCCCTGGATTTATGCTTGGCGCGGTAGCCTCAGGAATGCTCGGAAAGCCGGAACTCGGCCTCATTTTAGCTGGTTCAGTGTATTTATCTAACCTTCTCGTCGGTATTCTCTTTCGCTTTTACCGTCATCAACCTGCCGACGGATGGCTTCACACTTCTGTTTCTATTAAAAGGGCCTGGCAAGAGCTTCTCAAAGCTCAGGACCAGGATGGTCGCCCGTTCGGGCAGCTTTTAGGCGATGCCGTTCGCCAAAGCATTCAGACCGTTTTGCTCGTTGGGGGGTTTATTACCTTTTTCTCTGTGCTCATTAATCTATTGAGTGTGGTACAGATCATACCAGGTTTGGCTCTTATTGTTAAATCGTTAACAGGTGACCATCTTACGGTACATGGCGTGACGGCTGGAGTAAATGCCCTTTTCGAAACAACCTTAGGTTGCCGTACCAGCATCCAAGCCTTCTCTGACCTTAACGTTCAAGTTGGCGTTCTGAGTGCTGTCATGGCTTGGGGGGGATTTTCTGTATTTGCGCAGGTCGCCAGCTTTACGAGTATGACAGATCTCCACTTCTCAGCCTTTTTCATCGGGCGAGTCTTGCAGACCGTATTTGCCCCGATCCTGAGTCAATTTCTACTCCTTTTTATCAAAGTTCCGGCATTCTCTCCCCTATCCACAATTCCCAATTTGCAATCTGCCACAGGTTTTTTATTAACCTGGCGACTCAGCGTCTGGGTCTTCTGCGGATTTATGGTCTTTTTCTTCATTACAGCCTTATGGATCCGGTTTCTGTCTCAAAAATGATTAAGTATTAGAACTAGTACGCGATAAAGAAAACCCGGCTTTCGCCGAGCTTTAGCGAGAACGAAAGCCGCTGGTTGCACTTATGCTATCTGCCCAAAACTTATACTTTCTGTTAGTAGAAAAAGAGAGACGCCCATCTAGGGGCGTCTCCTTATTCTGCTGTCTCTGTTTTCTTTTCATGTTGATCCCGTTTAACTAATGTCCTGAGCTCTTCCCGATTCTGACGCAGAGATTGCAACGTCTCAGCAACGCTCTTTTCAACCTGCTGCAAAAGCTCATCCGTATATTGAACTGCTCCCAATTTAACGTCTTTTGCATAGTTTTGTGCTTGACGGGCAAGATCTTCGGCATAACTCTGAGCTTGCTTGGCGACTTCATTTTCTCCGGCTAACTTTTCAATATAGGATTTACCGCGCTCCAAAATATGATCAGCCTCTGCTTTTGCTTCATCAAGAATTTTTTGTCGTTCATAGAGCACTCTCTGCGCATCCCGGATCTCATCGGGTAAAGAGGTTCGCATCCGGTCAATGAGCGCGAAAATCTGCGTATCATCCACTAAAACTTTTCCGGTCATTGGTATTTTGGTCCCGCGGTCGACAATTTCCTCTAATTCTTCTAAAATTTCAAAAACGTCGTTTTCCAAAGCCATCCTCTCCTATTCCATACATCTCTGAATATACCAGATTTTCGTATTTCCATATTCACTGGTTTTGCGGATCTCAAAAGGTTCAAATACCTGAAGATCTTCTTCACTGGCCGTTTCGGCAACAATTACACCAGCTAAGGTTAAACGACAGGGCTCACTAAGCATACTTAGCGCCCTAGTCACCAACCCCTGACGATATGGAGGATCAAGAAAAATTAGATCAAACATTTTCTCCGGATATTGCTTCAAAAACTCAAAAGCATCTAAACTAAAGAGTTGGGCTTGAGCTTCTCCTGTGAGCTTTAGATTTTCTTGGATAACCTTTTGTGCCAAATATGCTTTTTCGACAATTTCCACTTCTCGTGCTCCCCGCGAAAGAGCTTCAAGGGCTAGATTTCCTGTCCCTGCAAAAAGATCCAAAACTCGTGCATTTGCTACTTTCTCCCGTAGCACATTAAAAATAGCACCTTTTACTTTATCCGCCGTAGGACGAGTATCCATTCCTGATACCGTTTTAAGTTTACGCCCTCGCATTTCCCCGGCAATAATTCTCATAGATGTTCTCCTAGAAATTAAAAATAAACTCATAAGTACAAGCACAAAGACTGATTCTTTGGCATAAAAATCTAAGACAGCACAAGTTATTATAAGTATACCACAACCTGTCATTTTCTTACTAAAATTTTCGTATATTTCCTTTTAATCTGCAAATACTATTTTAGGTAAGATTATTTTTACCTTTCCCCCACCAGTTCTTCCTTTCATTTCTCCTCTCTGGTCACTGGTCGTGAGGGCCAGTGATTTTTTTGCACTTCAGGAAGATATATCCACGCCAATTATGGTACGAGCAACCGAATGAAAAGCGTCTCAAATTACTACTGGAGGTCAAATCTCTATGAAAAAATCAGATTTTATCCGAGAATTCAATGTCAATATTGATATGGCCGTCGAAGCCCATGAAATTCTTCGTGGAGAGTGTGGCGATGAGATTCCCGGTGTACGGATGAGCAAAGCAGAATTTGATCATGCCACCGTGACCACAATTGATATTGAAACAGAACAAGGCGTTCAAGAAATGGGACGACCCCAAGGAACCTACATAACCATTGATGCTCCAGAAGTCCGTCAGAATAATTATTTAGTTCACCATGAAATAAGCGAAATCCTCGCAGATGAACTCATGAAATTAATGAATCTTCAAGATGATTCAAGTATTCTTCTTGTTGGCTTAGGAAATTGGAATGCAACTCCAGACGCTTTAGGTCCTCAGGTTATTGATAAAAGCTTAGTCACACGCCATCTTTTTCAGTTATCACCAGATGAGCTCAAAGGAAAGTTAAGAAAAGTGAGTGCTATCGCTCCTGGAGTGCTCGGTATCACAGGAATTGAAACAGCAGAGATTATCCGTGGTATTGTCGAGCATGTGAAACCGGATTGGGTCATCGCCATTGATGCTTTGGCCGCAGGTTCCCTCGAGCGAATCGGTACCAGTATTCAAATCTCCGATACTGGAATCTCTCCTGGCTCAGGTGTAGGAAATCAACGTGTCGGCATTAACGAGGAAACTTTAGGCTGCAAAGTGGTGGCCATCGGCCTGCCCACCGTCGTTAACGCGGCTATCATCGCCCACAACTGCTTGGATGCTTTACTTGAAGAACTAAAGACCAGTCCCAGTCTTTACCGTCTTTATAAGGATTTTAGTCCGAAAACATTAGAACATATTTTAAATCAGTCCTTATCCCCTTACACCAATAATCTGATGGTGGCTCCTAAAGAAATCGATACCTTAATTCAGAACGCTGCCCGGATCATTGCGGGCGCTATAGGGATTAGCCTACACCCTGAAATTACCCAAGAGGAATATCAGATGTACTTGCAGTAAGCAGAAGGGTTGGCAGAGTTGCCTCGGAAGCGAGTGACGACGGCACATGGACGTGCCTAGCGCAAGCGCCTCCAAACAAGTGCGACAGTCCCACCGGGACTATCGGGATGGAAAAAGGCGCTGTACAGCCCCAGAGATGTAAGTGAACGGTGCGCGAAAATCTACATTTGCTGCTTAGGCCAAAGATACTACCCCAAAACTACTTGACTCACGTATTTACTATTTCCACGTAACAAAACAGAAAGAGCGGGAGAAACTCCCGCTCTTTCTGTCCCTAAATCTTTAAGTATTTGGGAACTTTTTATGCTTGCGATTGGCAATTCCGATCTCCTGAGCAACCTCATACTTAAATTTCTCGAGCTCCGCTGTCAGAGGAACTCCTGGATTTTTTTGATCTGCCATGATTAGCCCTCCTCTTACTTACATCCTTTTGAAGCAGACCTACATCGCTGCCTTCCTTGTTTTTCTCTTTGAATTCTACTGTTATTATTGTTTTTGAGGATACAAGTGATACCCGGGAATAATAGATAAAACAAAGTTATAAAACCAGTAGCACAAAAAAATACCACTTATAAATTTAGTAAAGAAAACCCGGCTTTCGCCGAGCTTAGCGAGAGCGAAAGTCGCCGGTTGCACTTATGCTATCTGCCCAAAATTTATACTTTCTGTTAGTATAAAAAAACTTCTAAATAACTTGATGTAATATAACCTGATGTAAATGTAATCCTTAAGCGAACCCTTAATGCAAACCCACTTTTTCTAAGGAGTAGTATTTCTCCACTTCCCGTAATAATTCCACATAGTCATTCGGATGAGCCAAAACCTTTTGCGCCACCTGATAGGCTTGTTCAACGATCCGGGCATCTCGGGAAAGATCAGCCAATCTCAATTCCATAACCCCATGCTGTCTTGTCCCGAGGATTTCACCGGCACCTCTTAATTTCAAGTCCTCTTCCGCGATTTTAAAACCATCCTGAGTTTCGCATAAGACTTTCAATCTCCGACTATCCTTGGCTGAGGACATGAGGATGCAAAACGACTGCTCACTTCCCCGACCGACACGACCACGAAGTTGATGGAGTTGAGCTAAACCAAATCGTTCGGCATTTTCAATAATCATAACGGACGCATTGGGAACATTAACGCCGACCTCGACCACCGTTGTCGAGACGAGGATATCCGTCTCGCCTGCCTGGAAGTTCTGCATCACTTCTTCTTTCTCGTGACCTTTCATCCGGCCATGTAAGAGAGCCACCTTCCGATGCGGAAACCGTTGACAAAGCGCTTCATATCTTTCTGTCGCCGAAATAAAATCCATGTGTTCTGATTCTTCGACAAGGGGGCAGACCACGTAAATCTGATGTTTCATGTCCATTTGCTCTTCCATGAAGTTCTCTAAGTTGGAACGACCCCGTTCCGAGAGTTTACGGGTAATGATGGGTTTACGTCCTTTAGGCATTTCATCCAAAACCGAGAGTTGTAAATCTCCATAAAGGGTTAAAGCTAAGGTTCTGGGAATCGGCGTAGCCGTCATCACTAGCACATGGGGATTTTGCCCTTTTGTTTGGAGCAGAGTGCGTTGTTTTACCCCGAAACGATGTTGTTCATCCGTCACGGCCAGCCCTAGCGCCTTAAACTCCACGGTCTCCTGAATTAGCGCATGTGTGCCAACTACGATTTGAGCGGTGCCGTCGGCAATTTCTTGAAGTACCTTCTCCCGCTCGCTCCGGGACTGACTTCCGAGTAAGCAGGTCACTCGGATACCCAACGGAGTAAAGGCTGCCCTTAAGGATTGAACATGCTGAAGCGCTAAAATTTCGGTTGGGACCATCATTGCACCCTGATAACCTGAGCCCACTGCCTTGAGGAGAGCCGCCATCGCAACTGCCGTCTTTCCTGAGCCAACATCTCCTTGAATTAGCCGGGCCATTCCCTGTGAACTCTCCATATCCCGAAAAACCTCTCGGATCACGCGTTTCTGGGCTGAAGTAAGTTCAAAGGGAAGGTCCCTCACGAAATGTTCAATTAACGTCTGCCCCCTCGTTAGAGGAGGGCTGTCTTCTCGTTGCACCCCTTGGCGTAAACGAGCTACCGCTAATTGTAAAAAGAGAACCTCTTCAAATACAAGCCGTTCGCGAGCCTGTCCAAGGCGCTGAAAAGAACTTGGAAAATGTATTTCGCGGTAGGCTTGTGGACGTTCTAGCCAATCCTTTTGCATTTCTTGGGGAAAGATTTCCGGGAAATAAGTAGGGATTTGGGCGATTACACCATTAACCAGATTTCGAATAACCTTTGAGGAAAGGCGAGCCGTTTCCGAATAGATGGGAATAATCTCCGGGGGTTTACCTGTCCCCGTCTTGATAACATCTGTGGCTTGAATTTCGGGAACTCTTTTCTGCCAACGCACTTTTCCAGTCACCGTTACTGGGGTCCCGACCGGAAACTGTTTGAGGATAAAGGTTTGATTAAACCACACTGCAGTAACCAAACGTCCTTCTTGCTCAATCGAAAGTTTCACAACCTTCATTCGACCACTGGTAACTTGTCCAGCAACCACCTTGCCGCTGACCGTCGCCAGCTCTCCGTCTTTGAGCTCTTCAATCCGCTGTAAATGACGATTCTCATAACGACGTGGAAAATATAGTAACAATTCCTTGACGGTTTCAATTCCTAAATGTTCCAACTGTTTAGCCCGTTCTGGACCAACTCCTTTGAGATATTGGAGAGGTCGATCTTTCGGCTCAGCGATCGCTTTGATCGAAATCGGCTTCTTTGGTTTTTCAGGGCCCTGAGGCTCTCTTGGTTTTGGTGGATAGCCGTCCTGCGTTGGTTTTGTCTGGATTAGTTTTTCTGGAGTTGATTTTTCCCGAGATGAGCCTGAACTCACTTCCTCGAGAAAACGTCGTAGATGAACCAGAGATTCCCGTCGCTGGAGTGGACTCCACGTTTCATAATTCTGGGCAATTGTTTTGAGAATTTGCAAGTCGAAATCTGGAGTTAGTTGTTCCAAACGCCGCAGAATGCCGGTCAGAAAGAAATGAAAGCCACCTACGACTCCCGTATCACTGTATCCCTGCTTTTCCTCTGCCACAACTGCCCTTTTCAGATTTTGGAGAACAAGTTTTTCTTGACTGGATATCATATAAACTCAGCCTTAATTCTCCGCCCTGTTGGCGTCAGGGCTAATCCACCTTGAGCTGTTTCACGAAGGCTGCAAGGCATCTGTTTGCCGATTTCATTCATAGCATCAATCACTTCATCAAGCGGAATCTTACTCTCTACGCCAGCGAGAGCCATCTCTGCTGCAGCGAGAGCGATCGTCGCTGCCGTTGCATTGCGCTTCACACAAGGAACTTCGACAAGCCCTGCTACTGGGTCACAAACTAAGCCCAACAAGGATTTCATCGCGAGTGCAGCGGCATCTCCTGTCTGACCAGGAGTTCCACCAGATAGCTCAACTGCTGCCGCTGCTGCCATACCCGCCGCTGAACCAATCTCAGCCTGGCATCCACCCTCTGCACCTGAAACATTAGCCCGATCGGCAATAACCATGCCAATCCCCGCTGCCGTAAAAAGGGCGGTCACCAAATCCTCTTCAGGACAATTAAGGGCCTCCTCCACCGTTAGCAGCACAGCCGGCAAAACCCCACAGGAACCCGCGGTGGGAGCTGCCACAATTTTTCCCATGGTGGCATTTACTTCAGCAACAGCTAAAGCTCGGGCAATTGCTCCGCTAATCCGTTCCCCGGTAAGGCTTTCTCCACTCTTCCAGCGGGCCTGAACCTTAGCCGCATCACCCCCGATAAGACCAGAAAGAGATTTACGTTCCCCACTTAATCCTGTTTGCACCGCCGCTCGCATTACGTTTAAGCTTAGCCGCATACGCTCCCGCAATTCGGATTCTGTTTTCTCAGACTCTTCGGCTTGCTCAACCAGGACAATTTCGCCGATTTTCAATTCTCTTTCCTCAGCAAGCTGAACATAATCTTGATAAGTACGCATGAACGTTCCTCCTTACTCCAGTGGTTCAATCGCCAGTGCTTGATATACAGCAGGCAATTTAAGCATTAATGCTAAAGCTGCAGGTTCAATTGCCTGGTCTGCTTCAACGATCGTCAAGGCCTGAGCGCCTTTCTTTTCTCGTGAAACATGCATTTGCGCAATGTTGATTTGGGCAGTGGCTAAAAGTGAGGTGACTTGTGCCACAACTCCAGGTAAATCCTGATGCAAAAGGACCAACGTATAATAGTCTCCCATGAACTCAACCTGAAATTCATTAATCCGATTAATAACTATTCGTCCTCCACCAATTGACGATCCGATCACTTCGACAACCTTTCCATCCCCTCCAGTTAATCGGAACTTTACCGTATTGGGATGTACCTCTCCTAAGTTCTCGCACTTAAAACGGACCTTAACTTCTTTTTTCTCCGCGAGCTGAACTGCCTGAGGAATCCGTTCATCATCTGTATGCATACCAAGAATTCCAGCAACCAGGGCCAAATTCGTACCATGCCCTTTCCCCGTTTCAGCAAAGGAACCATGCAGGGTGATCTCCGCCTCCAGCGGTTCAGTTCCTAATATTTTCAGCGCCATAGCTCCAAGTCGAACAGCCCCAGCCGTATGTGAACTCGACGGTCCCACCATCACAGGCCCAATCAAATCAAACACAGTGCTCTTAGCCAAACGATCAACCTCCCAGGTCAAAATTAATCACGTCTTCGCTGCGTTAAGTCAACTTATTGGAAATCCCTCCGGGTCTGCCGGAGGGATAAAGTCTCAACTTTTGTTATTCAACTCCCAGAATATAATAATAAAGGGGTTGGTGTCCAGGATATAATTCAACTTCGATAGATGAGACTTCTTGCTCCAGCCATTTTTTGAGTTTTTCAGCTTCCTCTTGAGAAGTCTCCTCTCCATAGAAGATCGTAACCATGTCATGATCTCGCCATTCCATTTTTTCGAGTGTTAATTGGGCAACCTGTAGTACTTCGCTGCCCTTGATCTGAATGACATCTTCGACCAGTCCAAGAATATCCCCAGCTTTGATTTCCAACTCCCCGAATTGAGAGTCTCGAACAGCATAGGTGACTTCTCCAGATTGAATCTGGTTTAGACCCTTCTCCATATTTTGAGCATTTTCCTCTGGATCTCCTTCTGGGTCAAAATTGACGAGAGCGGAAATCCCTTGAGGTATAGATTTGGTAGGGATAATATAAATTTCTTTATCGGTAATGATGTCCTTAACCTGACGAGCAGCCATGACTATATTTCCATTGTTGGGTAGAATATAAATATTTTTCGCAGGTATCCGTCGAACGGCATCCGCTATATCCTCCGTACTCGGATTCATAGTTTGACCACCGAACACGACTTCATCCACGCCTAAATTTTTGAGAACTTCAGCCATTCCTTGCCCCATCGTCGCAGCGACAATTCCGTATTCTTTGTGTGTTTGTTCCTCGGTTTCTGCCTCGGTTTCTGCCTGAGGCTGTCCGAGACTTTCTTGAGCTGTTTCTTTATTTTTCAAAGCATGGGCCATGGCCTCGTTTTGCGAGAGCATATTATGAATTCCAACTTCATGAAGAGAGCCAAATTGAAGTGCATAGTCAAGAATCTTTCCCGGGTTTTTAACATGGATATGAATCTTGACCACTTCGTCCGTGCCGACAACTAACATTGAATCTCCTTGTCCGCTTAAATCATGTCGGATCTGGTCGATCTTCAAGTTTTTCCCCTTAACTAGAAATTCGGTACAGTAAGGGAATTCGAGGTTCTCAACCACGAGGAATCCGGGTTGAACTTCTTGAGGCTGAGCCGTCTGCTGAATGGGAGAATAGGAAAGTTCCTCTGGCTCATGACCATCGAGAGCCGAAACCCATCCTTCAAGAATAATAAGAAATCCTTGTCCGCCAGCATCGACAACTCCTGCCTGTTTGAGAATTGGCAGCATTTCCGGAGTTTTCGCGAGGATTTGCTGACCCTTTAGATAGGCCTCCTTAAGCGTTTCTAAGGGATTTCCTCCCTGTTTCGCCCGTGTCAACGCTCTTTTGGCCATTTCCCGGGAAACAGTAAGAATCGTCCCTTCAACAGGCTTCATAACCGCTTTATAGGCTGTATCAACTCCCATTTGCAAGGCGTGCGCAATCTGCTCAGCTGAAACTTCTTTTTGTCCTTCTAAGCCTTTGGCGATTCCGCGAAGAAGTTGAGAGAGAATCACCCCGGAGTTTCCACGTGCCCCCATAAGCGAACCCATGGATACTGCCGAAGCTACCTCTGCCACCGATTCACCTGAGGTTTTATCTGCGTCCTTCACCGCCGATTGAATGGTTAAATTCATATTCGTTCCTGTATCTCCATCTGGAACGGGAAAAACGTTCAGTGCATTCACTTCATTTTTTTTAAGCTCCAACGCTCTAGCTCCCGCTCGCATCATCGATTTCCATTGCTGCCCGTTGATAAGATCTCCTGTTCCCGTACCTGGTTTCACTCTAGATCCTCCTAATCTTTAACCGGATTACTCAAGCACACGAACCCCTTGAACATTAACGTTCACTTGAGCAACATTAAGCCCGGTCAGGTTTTCTGTCGTATATCGTACTCGTTCTATGACATTCGCTGCGACTTCGGAAATATTTACACCATAACCGACAATGATAAAAAGATCAATAACCACATGGTTATCTTCAATTTTCACCATTACCCCGCGGGCCAAATTCTCACGGCCCAGTAATTCGGTAAACCCATCGGTTAACTTACGAGAAGCCATTCCAACCAAGCCATAACATTCGACAGCCGCAGCTCCGGCGATCGTCGCGATGACTTCTTCCGAAATATCAATTTTTCCTAAATTGTTGTTAATTTCTTTTCCCATCTTTAAGGATCTCTCCTTCCGATATAGTCCATACCGTCACTATTCTATCAATTATATGCGAAATGTTCAATAATTTAAATCTTCCTGGAATAAAACAGGTAAAAACCTTGCTAATCCTATAAACATTTGATAAACTATTATAGTGTCATTTCCGGTGTAAAGGAGGTAAAGCAATGGCGAATGTTTGTGCTATTTGCGGAAAAGGGATTTCTACGGGTATGCAGGTTAGTCACTCCCATATCCGTACTAAACGGACTTGGAAACCGAACCTGCAAAGGGTTCATGCCATCGTTAACGGCACTCCGACCCGGATCAGAGTTTGCACCAGATGCCTACGTTCCGGCAAAGTTCAACGCGCTGTTTAATCCCTGTGCGTTTCGTCCAGGTAAAGCTCGGCAGGTGTCGGGCTTTTTTCATTGGCTCGATTAGGTCACTAAGCGGTCTGGGGAGCGTCTCAAAGTACTTTTGAGATGCTCCTCTTTTTATACTAACAGAAAGTATAAGTTTGGGGCAGATAGCATAAGTGCAACTAAGGCTTCCGCCTACGCCAGAGGCTTGGCGCAAGCCAAGTTTTCTTTATTTTTTGGCTTGTTCATATAGCTCAATTAACTCTTTTTCATCAAAATGATAATGCTCATTACAGAAATGGCAAATTAATTCTGCTTGCTGATCTTCGAGAATTTCTTCGAAGCCCTCCTGCCCTAAACTAATTAATGTTGCTTCAATCCGTTCCTTAGAGCAAGTACAATGAAATCCTGCTGGTCGTTTTTCCAAAACCTGATAAGACAAACCACCCAATAAGGTCTGAACAATTTCCTCCATCGAACTGCTCTCAACCGCGATTTTGCTAATTCCTTGAGTCAAACCCTTAAGTTGTTCTTCGATTTTTTCAATACACGCTTCTGAGGCTCCGGGTAAAAGTTGAATTAACAGGCCAGCCGCACCTGCAACCTGAAAATCCCGTTCGACGAGAACTCCTAACAGAGCAGCCGAAGGAATTTGTTCAGACGTCAAAAGATAGTGCACGAGATCCTCTGCAATCTCTCCACTCACCAAGGGGACCATACTCGTATAATTCTCTCCATTTTTTAAACTTTTACTAACGGCAAACTCTCCCTGCCCAACGGCTTGGGCAACATCGAGCTTTCCTTTTTCATTAAGAGGTAATTCAACAAAAGGCTCATGGACATAGCCGCGAACTTCCCCTTGAGCATTCCCAACGGCCACAACCCCACCGAGTGGACCATCCCCCAAAAGCCGAATTGTTAATTCTTCTTCTCCTTTAAGTGAACTGGCTAGAAGCAAAGCCCCCGTCATCAGTCGCCCTAAAGCAGCTGTAGCTACAGGAGAAGTCTGATGCCGCTTTCGAGCCTCTTCCACAAGATCTGTGGTCCTAGCCACAACCCAGCGCGCTTCACCCTGCAGAAGGGTTCCTACCCATATCTCATCGTGCCTATCGTTTGGCATTAACTTCATCATCCTTTATTTAGTATATGTAAATAGTTTTGCTCTGGCAGGACAGCGGCGCCACTTTGGTCACGGTCACTCATGGCGCTTGCAGACCGAACTAGCGCTCAGAAGTCGGGCTCCAGTGGGATACCCGGCAAAATCGCCATCCTTGGCTCACTGCCGGCCGCGCACATCGTGTGCGCGGTCCCGCCTCCGCCCGACTTCTTCGCTAAGTTCGGTGAGCTGCTCGCTTGAATACGCTCCCTTAGACCAAAGCGACGCCTGGTGTCAGTGCTGGGAAATTGAATTTTAAATAATACTTATCCCGTAAGCGTAGCTTTTCGCGCAGGAGTGAACGATTTCATCGGAGGGACGTTAAAGCGAACGAAGCTTCCGAAGGACAGCGTCGCCGAGGGCTTGGCCATGGAGGGCCTGATGTCGCGGGCGCAACCTTCGGGTGAACAGTTCACTGGACTGTTCGGGATTTGCAGGAGCGACGCACTTGCAGTAAGCAGAGGTTTGTCAGAGCTGCCTCGGAAGCAAGTGAGGCAGCCCCGGAGATGCTGAGTACGTGAGTCTCCAGTGGAGATTCACGCCCGAAGGTACGGATGCGCGAAAAGCTACACGACCCAAGTATGCTAATCAAAAAACCACATTGCCCAAGTATAGCTAAGCAAGCAGCACCAGCAAAACAATTCCTTCGTCGACCTGGACCACAGCCTTCTCCCCTAGAAATACATTGCTAATTCCTCGCGGAGAATCTTGTACTATAACATCCCCAGTCAAAGGGTAATATAATCCTTCGGTAGTGATGCGCGCCTTTTCTGTAACTGAAATGATCGAGAGTTCTTGTCCTTGACGACCCTTAAGCACTTCTCTACCTTGAAGCAGATAGATTTCATGAAGCGGATCTTCTAAATAAATGCGGTAACCCCTTTTCCAAAAGTTAAGTAAGAGTGCGAGGTTTCCTAAGAGATGATCGACTCGTCCTCCTATGGCACCATAAAGCCAAAGAGAATGCGAATCCAGAGAAGAAGGTTGGAGTTCAAGCTGACTCACGGCAAACTCCAGTGCGAGTTCAAGATCGGTCTCATCCTTTTCTCGTGGATATTGTTGAATCTGCACGTCTTTCTGCCGACACAATTCCAGATTTTCCGGAGTAATGGAGTCCAAGTCTCCGATCAAAACGTCAGGCAAACGTCCTGCTTGAAGGGCGTGGTTTCCTCCCCCATCTGCGCAGATCAAAAAGTCGTATTGGGACAGCTTCCGACGTCCCCAGTCGACATCCCATTCGCCATTCGCTAAAACCGCAAATTTCACTTTGCGCCATCCCTGAGGCTACCTGCCACTCGACGAATATCCTGAATGGCTTGAGCCGGATCGAGTTGGGCAAATACAGCTGCACCTGCCACCAGAATTTCAGCACCTGCTTTAACGGCTGCTGGCGCCGTTTGGACGTTAATTCCCCCATCTACTTCGATCTGACAGGCAGACTGCATTTGTTGCAGGTACTTGCTCAAGACTTGAATTTTAGGAAGAACCCCCGGAATAAATTTTTGACCTCCAAAACCGGGATTGACGCTCATAATTAGAACCATATCGAGTTCTGGTAAGATGTATTTTAAACCATCTAATGGAGTCGCCGGATTTACGGCCACACCCGCAGATAAACCTAAAGCTTTAATCTGTTGAACTGCCCGATGAATATGGGGTGTCGATTCCAGATGGACAGTAATATGATCAGCCCCTGCCTCAGCGAAATCTTCAATATAGCGTTCCGGTTGCTCAATCATCAAGTGCACATCAAAAAACATCCGAGAATTCGGACGCAAAGCTTTGACCACCAACGAACCAATCGTCAGATTTGGGACAAAATGCCCATCCATCACGTCAATATGCAGGACTTCTGCTCCCGCTTCTTCAACGGTACGAACCTGCTCTCCTAGACATGAGAAATCGGCGGAAAGAATTGAGGGCGCAATCTTTAACACTCTTAATATCTCCTCTCTGCGGTAATAACTTCTTCTAAAAAAAGACAATAGTGTTCGTATCTCGATTTCTCGATTTGCCCAGAATCAACCGCTGCTTTAATGGCGCAATCCGGTTCCTTATGGTGCAGACAACTCGTAAAACGGCAGTTTCCTCGAACATCAACAAACTCTGGAAAAAAGCCTGCTAGCTCTTCACGTTTCATCTTAGGCAGATAAAGCGCGGAAAATCCTGGAGTATCTGCAAGCAAACCTTCCCCGCACACCATTAACTCGACATGCCGTGTCGTGTGACGGCCACGCTTCAATTTGCGACTGATTTCGCCTGTTTTTATTTCTAGACTCGGTTCCAAGGCATTCACTAAGCTCGATTTTCCTACTCCCGAAGGGCCAGCGAGAACAGTAACCTGATCTTTGAGATGTTCCCGGACTTCCGCTATTCCTTGCCCTGTCCGCGTTGAAACTTTAAGGAAATCATACCCCAAGTTCTGATAAAATTCTAAGCCCGCAACAGAATTTTCTGTCCTAGCATCTTCTTCCTGTTCTTCAGCCTGATCCACTTTATTAAGGATAATCACCGGCTTGACTCCTACCTCGGAGACCTGAATCAACAAGCGATCCAATAAATTGAGATCAGGGCGGGGAGAAACGAGCGCAAAAACGAGAAATGCCTGATCAACATTGGCGATCGTGGGCCGGACCAGAGAATTCCGCCGCTTATTTACTTTTTCAATGGTAGCTTTGATCCCCGTCTCCGGAAGAATCTGAACGTGGTCCCCTGGTAGAAATTCCTGATCCTGGATACGAAAGCGACCGCGTAGGGAACACTCCCATACTCGGCCCTCCGCATAGACATAATAAAATCCGCCGTAACCTTTGAGTAAAATACCTGTTATCATTTTTTTCCTTTCAATTTAGCGTTGCGATTAGGCCAGTGGCCCAGGGCCTCTCGAAACCGTTAGGGTCACGCTCGAACCCGGTGGAATCGGATCCCCGGGTTTAGGATTCGTCTCTAAGACCGCTCCTTTAGGAAAATCTGTAGAATTCTGTTCGATGATCCTGACGTCTAATTTCATTTGATTAACCAAGATGTTCTGCGCTTCGTTCACGGATTTACCGACCATATTCGGCATCACCTGGTTAGGATTTGCTGCTCCTCCACTTACCTTGAGATCAATCTCCCCATTCTTAGCCCAAGGAATATCCGCGGGGGGATTCTGGTAAACGACGATTCCTGCAGGTAAGCTTGAAGTATTATCTGTGGTAACCTTGACTTCTCCCGTAAAGTTTGCATTTTTAAGCGCGTTTCTGGCAGCTTCTTCAGTCATCTGACCCGTCACCATATTGGGGACTTTAAGCATTTCCGGTCCTTTGCTCACCCAGATCTTAATTGCTCGTCCGTCTTTAACAAGCGTATTGGCAATCGGATCCTGATTTGTAATTTTTCCTTTAACGACCGTATCACTATATTCCCCTGCTTGAATGGGATCAAGTGTTAGATTGGCCTGCTTCACTGAAACCCCAGCCTCGATGACCGAACTGCCCACTAAATTCGGGACTTTTGTTGTTCCACCACCGATATAACTTCTAAACCCAAACCAAATTCCGCCGAGAAGGAGCAGCAGTACTGCCGCCGTAACCCCAATCCAGATCTTGCGTTTTTTCTTGGGTTGATCAGGTTTAGCCTCGCCATCTTTAGGATAAGCCGCTAAAGCCGCATTTACTCCATTACTTAAGGATTTATGGATACGTGTGCTCTCCAGATCTTCCTCGGCAGACAGCTCAACCTTGCGAATAGGCTCACCCTTCTGGACATGGGTTAAATCATTGATCAATTCGACAGCGGTTTGATAACGTTGTTCCGGGGCTTTGGCAATCGCTCGCAAGATAACATTTTCTAGTCCCTGACTAATCTGCGGATTGAGTTTACTTGGAGGAACGGGGACTTCTTGCAGATGTTTGAGGGCAATAGCAATTGGGGTTTCGCCATCATAGGGAACCTTCCCGGTCAGTAACTCATAAAGAATAATGCCCAGCGAGTAGAGGTCCGATTGTTCATTAGTTGGAACCCCTTTAGCCTGTTCCGGTGAAAGATAGTGAACAGAGCCAACCATATCTCCTGTATGGGTCATCGTAGCTGCGGAAACGGCTCGCGCGATTCCGAAATCCGTTACTTTAGCTCGTCCATCCGCAGTCACGAGAATATTATGCGGTTTAATATCCCGATGAATGATGTGATGCTCATGAGCATGCCGGATGGCTTCGGCGATTTGCCTTGCCAGATTAATACTCTGTTCGGACGACAAGGGCGCATAATTACGGATAAGTTCCTTCAGATTTTGTCCCTCGACATACTCCATCACGATATATTCTGTGTCCCCATCCTTACCCACGTCGTAAATCGAGACAATATTAGGATGAGAAAGACTGGCAGCAGATTGCGCCTCTCTCCGAAAGCGACGCACAAAATCCTCATCTGACGCAAATTGTTCGCGGAGAACTTTGACGGTGACGATACGATTGAGTAGGAGATCCTTGGCCTTATAAACTATAGCCATGCCCCCGGCGCCGAGTTTATCGATAATTTCATAGCGTTCGCCAAATACTTTGCTCATTTAGATTCACCTACTTTCTCGTTTAATGCCGTTTGGATAATGTCTCGGGCAATCGGCGCCGCTGCACCCCCACCTGTTCCACCATGCTCCACCATTACTGCAACTGCAATCTGGGGAGCCTCGGCTGGAGCGAAAGCAATATACCACGCGTGCGTTTTATCATTTCCTCCAGGCTCGGCTGAGCCGGTTTTAGCAGCCACTTGAATTCCTGAGATTCCACCAGGTGATGCGGTTCCATCATTTACAGCTGCAACCATTGCATTTTTAATTTTGGCGGCCTCCTCGGTGGATAAGGCAGTTAACCAGGACTTCGGGCTAGTCTTATAAAGTACATTTTGCTTATCATCGATCACTTGGTTAACGATATGGGGAGTCATAATCACTCCATGATTGGCAATTCCTGCGGCAACCAAGGCCATATGAAAAGGACTAATGAGCACCTCACCTTGACCAAAAGTACTCGCCGCCAGCAGATTCGTATTTAACTGTTTGGGGACGCGTGCTTGATTCGTAATCTGGCTCAACGAAACGGGCAATTCGAATGGAATCGTCTGGCCAAAACCAAAACCTTTGACCGCATTAAGAAATTGTTGGTCCCCGCTCTGCACTCCAAAAGTAGCAAAATAAGTGTTACAGGAATCGGCAAGGGCTGTATCATAATTAACCCAACCGTGGGCTTTATCATTTTGTTCCGAAATGACCTGCCCGTTGATCACGGTTGATCCTGTGCAGTTGTAAAGGTCTCCTGTATTAACCCCTGAACGAAAAATTGCCGCGGATGTAATCACTTTCATCGTTGAACCAGGTGGGTAAAGGGCAAAAGCACGATTGACAAAAGGGCTCCCCGATCTTTTACTCAGTTCTGCCCAGTTTTGATCGAGAGAGTTGGGATCAAATCCGGGTTGACTCACTAAAGCTAGGATCTCTCCGGTTCTGGGATCGAGAGCTACCGCCGCACCCATCTTGCCTTTGAGCCCCTCATATGCGACCTTCTGCAAACGGTAGTCTAAGGTTAAGACAACATCATTTCCCTGTCGGGGCAGTTGAAAGAGCTGCTCTATTTCCTGTGTCGGGGTTGCCTGTTTTATTCCTAATAACCAGTCTCCAAAATTAGCTTCCATTCCTGCTGAACCATGCTGCAAGGTAGCATATCCCAGCAAGGGCTCAAGAACTTCCCCTTTCGGGTAGACCCGTTTTTTCTGATTATTGGTTGTTTGTGTTTGAGCCAATATTTCGCCGTTCCGGTCAAAAATTCCTCCTCTATCGACACGCTGCTCCATGAGGATGAGTCGTCGGTTAGCCGGGTTATTAAGCAGCGCATCAGACCGCACGACTTGCCAATAAACTAACCCAAAGCTCAGAAAGATAAAGCTAATTGAAAAACCTAAAGCGATATAACGTAAACCCTTCTTCATCCCGCATACCCCCTCACCTTGTTCTTCAAGCTGAAGGGCCCGGCCGCTGATACTTGGGAAATATTAGCCAAGATCCCCAAGAGGAAAAAATGAACCAACAGGGAACTTCCCCCATAACTCACCCAAGGTAGAGGAATTCCTGTTAGCGGTAAAAGCTTCGTCACCCCGGCTAAAATGATCAAGGTTTCCGTGCCAATGAGGATCCCAATTCCGGCCGCCAGGATCTGCCCAAAGCGATCTATTGCCCTCAAACTCACACGGAAAGCACGCAGAACGACGATCAGAAAAAGCAGCAAGACCGCCATCGCACCCGCAAACCCAATTTCCTCAGCAATAACGGAAAAGATAAAGTCCGTACTGGCAGCAGGTACCTGAAAGGCACCAATTCCGTTTCCCAACCCTGTACCGAGAATTTTCCCTCCGCTGATCGCAAAGAGAGATTGGGCAATCTGATACCCATCACCTGACGAATCGATCCACGGATTGAGCCAGGTTGCAACTCGAACTCGAACATGCCCAAACAAGACATAACCTAGATACCCTGTTACGCCAAGAACAGGTAAGGACACTCCCAAGTAAAAAGGGCGCTCCGTCACGACAAAAAGCATGAGCACAAAGAGCGAATAAAAGACTAAGGCCGTTCCTAAACTTTTTTGTGCCGCCAACAAGCCAAGGGAAAAACCACTCATAATTAGGAAGGGTCCTAACGTACGCCAATCTGGTAAAGAAAGCCATCCGACTTGTACCGTACCCACTCTGAGAATTTCTTCATGCTCACTCAGATAAGAGGCAAGGAAAAAGAGTAAGGCGATTTTAACCAGTTCCTCTGGTTCGAAATTAAAGCCGCCAATACTAAACCAACTGGTTGCCCCGCTGGTGGTCACACCAAACAACAGAGTCAGAAAAAGTGTAGCAACCGCAACTAATCCCCAGAGATATTGATAACGTCCTAATTTACGATAATCTTTGAGCACAAAAACGACCAGATAGAAGACACAAAGTCCCATACTCGCCCACCAAAATTGACGCATTGCCGAAGCAGCGCGAATTCGGGTCAGAAACACTAAACCGATCGTCATAATCATATGTACTGTTGCCAAAAGCAAGGGGTCTCCTTGGTAGGCCGTTATTTTCTCTACCACTAACCCGAGCAAAAGCAAAGCAGAAAACACTCCCGCTTGCCAAAGAATTTGTTGATTTGCCCGTCCTTCTAAATACAAGACGCCCAGACCCACCCACAAGATTATTAAATTAAGAAGGCGCAGCAAACCGTATCCCTTCATCCTGTCACTCCATAATGCAGCACAAGGCTGTGAAATTATCCGGAGCCCCCCGCTCAAGAATGAGCTGACGCATCCGTTCGAAATGTTCTTCCCATGAGCCTGTTTGCGAGAACTCTTGGATTAACTCTTGCTCCGTTATCACATTCGTAAATCCATCCGTACAGAGCAAAAAAACGTCTCCAGGTTGACAATCCAAACAACTAGAATCCACTTCCACGGTCTGCGACGCTCCGACTGCCCGAACAAGGACATGGCGTTGCGGATGTTTTTCTGCTTCTTCTTCGGAAATTTGTCCCCTCCGGACTAACTCCTCAACAAGAGAATGATCCACGGTCAAGGGGATCAGCTTTTCTCCCCGCCATAAATACCCTCGACTATCTCCCACATGAGCAATTACAACCTGGTCAGCCTTGAAGACTAAAGCAGTTAAGGTTGTTCCCATACCTTCGTTTTCCGGATTTACGGTTGAGGCCTCAAACACTCGGCGGTTGGCTTTAATCGAGGCTTGCTTTACCCAGGCCAATACCGCGTCTCCCTCTAGGCTTTCAATTTCTGGAGCCGCCTCGGCCAATACTTCCAATGCTGTATGCGCCGCAACCTCTCCAGCTCGATGCCCCCCCATACCATCAGCTACGGCATAAAGACCGTATTGAGGAAGAACAAGCAGTGAATCTTCATTGTTTTTCCGTACACACCCAGTTTCACTAAAGCTTAGAACTTTCATTTTGCCACCTCGAATACTGGAAGGTAATACTTCCAATTTTCACATAATCACCCGCGACTAATTGGACTGGAGAATGAATTCGTTCACCGTTAACCCAAGTTCCATTCGTGCTTCCGAGGTCTTCGATGGTTGCTACTCCTTTTTTATGGCAAACCAGCGCATGATCGATCGACGCGAAATGATCCGCCAGAACCACTCCATTATGCTTCCCGCGCCCCAGTCTTAGTCCTTTACCATCAATCCGGAAGGCTTTTCCTTTGGGTAAAAGTTCTCCTCCAGAGAGCACTTCCAGACGTCCATAGTCATACTCCTCCTTGCGAATCCCCTTAAACTGAAGATCTGCCAAAAGGATAGTTAGGACCCGGAATAAGAAAAAATAGATTAGACCCATAAAAAGAAGACGCCCTAAAACCACAATGAATTGCATAGATACCTCCGCGCTATTCCCGACGAAGAGCCATTACAGTTTGCCCGATTTCGATTCGGTCTCCCGGGACAAGAATTTGCTTCGTAATTCGTTGACTATTAAGCCTAGTTCCATTCGTACTTCCCAAATCATCGACTTCCCAGCCGGAACCCATGCGACATATTTTAAGATGTCTTCGTGAAACTTCCACGTCGTTGAGAACAATCTCGCACTGGGAATGTCGACCGATATGGATAACCTCTTCCTCCAACGGAAACCTTTTCCCTTGATCCGGACCCTCAAGGATTTCGAGAAAATACTGAGATTTCCTTCCTTGTTCTAAAGGCTCCACAAGATTTAGAGGACCGGTACTCTGCAAAATGGTGGTTTGGTCTCGCCAAGCTTCCGGTGAATAATTTCCTTCACTATACTTCTCGTCGTACTCCTCGTCCGCTTCCCAATTCACCTCAATGGAATCATCAAAATCGACTTCAATAAACATCTCACACGGTTTGACCGTATCATCCGAATGCAGTTCGATTGAGGGTTTACTCAAAAAGGTAAAACCACTACGTTGACCTTCCGCGTATATGTATTTCGAAAGTTCGATCAAAAACGCGTCTCCGAAGCTAGCTAACGGGCTCCAATCGCTGGAATGGAGAAAGACCCGATAGACATTGGGAACATACACTTGGGAGATACTCACCTGCTTATTCTTGAGCATCGCTTTGACCAGTTCTTTAGCAATTTCAACAGGCTGAAGTCGGTCCGCATTTTTCTTGAAAACCCCTGTAAAAAGATGTTCAGCTACTTCTTCAAAACGGGCTAGAAGGCTCATTTCTCTTCACTCTCCCACTGGCGTCGCAGTTGCCCGCAGGCTGCGTCGATATCAGTTCCTTTTTCCTCACGCAGGGAAACCGGGATCCCCCGTTGTTCGAGGACTCGCGCAAAACTCTGAATTTCCTTAAGCTCCGGCCGTGCCATTCTCGTTTCCGCCACGGGGTTAACCGAGATTAGATTGACATGTGCTAATTGCCCTTGTAAAAGCTCGGCGACTTCCTCTGCAGCTTTCTGCGTTGCCTGGCCCGCGATTAAGGCGACCTCAAACGTAATTCTCCGGTTCGTCTTTTCCGTATACTCGCGGCAAGCCTTCATCAGCTCTTCCAGCGGATAGCGGCGATTAATCGGGATTAAGTCATCGCGAACCTCATTATTCGCGCTATGCAAGGAAACAGCTAACCCCACTTGAGGGTTATCCTTCGCCAATTGGCGGATTTTAGGAGCTACACCGCTCGTGGAAATTGTCATCCGCCGCATCCCGATGTTTTGCCCTGTCTCCTGGTTAAGAATTCCAATCCCCTTTAAGACCTCGTCATAATTGAGCAACGGTTCTCCCATACCCATAAAGACAACATTGGTCACTTGAAAATCGGGATCCTCGTGGCGCATTGCATGAGTAATATCGAGGATTTGACCGACGATTTCCCCCGAGGAAAGATTTCTCTGCCATCCTCCTAAGCCAGTGGCGCAAAAAGCACACCCAACTGGACAACCGACCTGAGTCGAGACACAAACGGTGCGACGGTCTCGACTTTTCACCCGATCATAATCCATCAGCACACATTCAATACACTGCCCATCCGCCAGTTCAAATAAAAATTTGCGGGTTCCATCCCGTGAAACCTGTTCCTTGAGTTGCTGAAGCGGTTCGAGTAGTAAATACTCCTGAATTTTTACGAGATCAGCTTTCCCAATATTTCTGATCTCGTCCCAGTTTTGAACCGCCTTCTGTTGAATCCAGTGAAAGAGCTGACGGCCTCTGAATTTGGGGATCCCAATTTCCAGACAGATTTCTACAAGTTCAGTCTCGGCTAACCCTCTTATGTCACTTCTCACCATAGTATTCACCTAATTCCTTCCAGCTAAACTTCTACCCGCTGAAATTTAGCTAAGAAAAACCCGTCCATTCCGTGACGATGGGGTAAAATCTGAAGCATCCCCTTTTCCGCCTGCCGGATATCTTGTTCTTCGGTCAGGGAAAAAGGCAGAATATCCACTAAATTAACGGGTTTAAATTCTGGATGGGCCTTACGGAAGGCTTTCACGACTTCGAAATTCTCTTCCGGCTCGAGCGTACAGGTGGAATAAACAAGTTCCCCATCTCGAGCAACACATTGAGCTGCCCTTTCTAAAATCTCGAGCTGCAAAAGTGGAAGCTTCTCTATCTCCTCTTCCGCTTTATGATAACGCAGGTCAGCCCTGCGCCGAATAAGCCCCAAACCCGAACACGGTGCATCCACTAAAACTTTCTGACAGGAACCATTTTTGACCCCAATCAATTCTCGGGCATCTCCCTCTTGCGCCTGAATATTTGTGATCCCCAGGCGCTCAGCAAGTTGAGCAATGAGCTCAACTTTATGAGGATAGATATCAAAGGCGAGAATTTCCCCTTGATTCCTCATTTTCTGGGCAAGATGGGTTGTTTTTCCCCCGGGTGCAGCACAGGCATCCAAGACTCGCTCCCCCGGTTGGGGATTGAGAACATGAGCGACAAGCTGCGAACTCTCATCTTGAACCGTGAAAAGTCCCGCTTGAAAGCTCTCAAGTCGATCGATTGCTCCCGGATTTTCGAGAATTAAACTTTCAGGTACCCGTTCCCCTATGTTGACCTGAACGCCTTCTTTCTGAAGCCTGTCTCGAAGATCTTCCCGGGTGATCTTCAGGGTATTCGTCCGAATCCAAAGCGGCGCGGGCTCGTTGTTGGTTTGGCAAAGTGCTTCTGTCTCTTCAAATCCATACCGTTTAAGCCAACGTCTCACCATCCATTCGGGATGAGAATAGCGAACCGATAAATAACGCACGGCCTCTTTCCCCGAATTCGGCCAGCGAATATTCCAACCAGTTTCAATAACCTTGTGGAGAACTCCATTCACCAACCCTGTGTATTTTCCCTGGCGGCTTTTCGTGAGCTCCACCCCTTCATTCACGGCCGCTGACGCCGGAATTCGCGATAAATAGAGGAGTTGAAAAGCGCTAATCCGTAAAATCCAGCGCACTTCATGGGGTAAAGCGGATAGAGGCGTGCGCAAGTGTTTCCTTAAAGCAAAATCGAGCGTAAGCCGGTTTTTCAAAGTACCATTCACCAACGTGGTAATGAGCTGTCGGTCACGTCCATCCTCGACCTCTCTTAATTCACTTTGCAGGAGGAGGTTCGCAAAAGCGCCCTCTTGTTCTACACGGCTGAGGACGTGAACGGCCCGTTCCCGGGGTGTCATATTAGTCATCCCCATCTCGTCCTTGCGCAATCATAATGAAACGGACAAGCTGTAATACCGCCGCTAACGCAGCTGCAACATAAGTGAGTGCCGCTGCACTTAAAACTTTGTGAGCACCCTTAGCCTCATCCTGGGCAAGCATGCCATTGCTTTGCAGCAAAGCCATCGCTCGATTACTGGCATTGTATTCAACTGGTAAGGTAATCACTTGAAACAGAACAGCCAGCGAAAATGCCAGGATTCCTACTTGCAATAGCCAGTTAAAAGTAGGGATGAATAAACCGACGACAATAAGGATAGGCCCTAGGCTACTCCCGAAATTGGCTACTGGAACAAAAGTGGAACGCAGTTGCAAGGGGAAATACCCAGTCGCATGCTGAATGGCATGACCCGATTCATGAGCTGCGACCGCCAAGGAAGCTAACGAATTACCTTGATAAACCCCTTCGCTTAGACGAACCGTACGGTCTCGCGGATCATAATGATCCGAAAGCTTACCTGCCACCGGCTCAATCTGAACATCGTAGAGTCCATTTGCCTGAAGAATCGCCCGTGCCGCTTGAGCTCCGGTATAACCTGAACGAGAATAAACTTTAGAATACTTGCCATAAGTTGATGAAATTTTCCCTTGCGCATAAATGGATAATATAATCGCTGGAATCAGTAACAAATCCCAAACCCCAAAAAACATGATTATTTCCTCCTCATTGACCTAATACTTCTCCGACCTGAGCCCGCCGCCCAAGGAAAAAATCGCGGGCGGGCATGGCTCGCTTACCTGCGGGTTGAACTATCTGAACAAGGATCTGCCCTGAACCCGTCTGCAGAATTATTCCCTCGTTCACCACTTCCACCACTTCTCCAGGTACTCCCCCTCTTTCTCCCGTCTTAGTCTGAGAAGGGTCTGAAGGCTGCAATCGGCTTCTCCAGATCTTTAAGTTTTCCTGAAGGAAGGTCGTATACGAACCTGGATAAGGATTTAACCCCCTGATCTGATTATGAATATCCTGAGCGCTGCGCGTCCAGTCGATTTTCTCATGTTCCCGTTTGAGCAGAGAGGCATAACTGGTCTCTCCGGTTTGTGGTTTAGGAACTAAGGTTCCCTGTGCTAGCTGATCGAGTGTTTTTAGCAAAAGCTCTGCCCCTTGCTGAGCTAGAACCTCGTCAAGTTCACCTGTTGTCGCTTCTTCGGAGATGGGATATACCGCTTTAAGCAGCATATCTCCTGTATCCAGTCCTTCATCCATCAGCATCGTAGTTACTCCGGTTTGGGTTTCACCCTTCATCACCGCCCAATGGATTGGGGCTGCTCCGCGGTACTTTGGCAGTAAGGAGGCATGTACATTGATACAGCCTTGAGGCGGGAGTTTTAAAATATCTGCAGAAAGAATCTGCCCATAGGCGACAACGATAATTCCTTCCGGAGCAAGTTCTCGAAGTTGAGCCAATACTTCAGGCGTTTTAATCCGTTCAGGTTGAAAAACCAAAAGTCCTAACTCTTGAGCAGCTACTTTCACTGCACTGGGCTTAAGTTTTTTTCCTCGCCCTGCAGGTCGGTCCGGCTGAGTAAAAACCCCGCCAATCTCATGACCCTGAGCAACTAAAGCCTGTAATGAGGGAACAGCAAATTCTGGTGTTCCCATAAAAACAAGACGCATACGCTTCTAAATCCTTTCTCCAATATCATGACCCCATCGCTTGATGGCTAACCATCACCAAGCTCTTGCTTTCCTATACGATTATGATTTCTATTTCATTTAACGACTGCGATGGGTCTTATGCGCTTTATCGACAAAGAGAATACCTTCCAAGTGGTCAATTTCGTGCTGACAAGCTCGGGCCAATAAACCATCCGCTTTTATCGTCTGAAGTTCACCCTTGCGATTCAGTCCTTGCACTGTAACTTTGGCCGCACGAATCACATCACCCGTCACTCCTGGAATGCTCAGACAGCCTTCACTGTCATCCGATTCCCCTTCTTGTTCAATAATTACTGGATTAATCAACTCGACAGGCCCATCTCCCACATCAATGACAACCACTCTTTTGGTAATCCCAATTTGCGGAGCGGCTAGACCAACCCCGTCTGCTTCATACATTGTATCCAGCATATTTTCCAGAAGCTTAACGATATTGGGGGTTATCTCTTTAACTTCTTTTGCCTTTTCACGAAGAACCTCGGAACCTATCTCCACGATTTGATAAACTGACATGATTGTCTTCCCCTTTCACTACTCTCTATTATAATCTATTTTTTTTGAATAAAAAATGGCATTATCCCATGGAGAGCGGATCAACTTCAATATTAAGCTGAACACCTTGACTCGACGAATCCTGCGCGTATTTTTGCACCCCTTGATGTAGAAAAGTACGTAACGGATCCAACCGTTTGCCCTTAACCGAAACCTGCCAACGGAATTTGTTTTTAAGCCGCGATAAAATCGCTGGCGCAGGCCCAAGAATAACTAGATCATTATATCCATTTTTACTCTCCGGTATTCCCAGGCGGAGATAGTCGGTAAGGCTATGTGCGGCTTTAATGACCCGCTCCTCTTGTTCATGGAGCAAAATAACCCGAATGACATGGGTAAACGGAGGATATCGTCTTTCCTTTCGATACTTAATTTCTTCCCAAAAGAAGTGCGGGTAATCATGCTGCGAAGCGAGGACAATCGCCCGATCCTTGGGGGAGTACGTTTGAATAATAACTTCCCCAGGTTTAGTGCTCCGGCCTGTTCTCCCCGCAACTTGGGTTAGAAGTTGAAAAGCCCTTTCTTTAGCTCGGAAATCCGGCATATTGAGCAGTTGATCGGCGGCAATAACTCCCACTAACGTCACATTGGGAAAGTCCAACCCTTTAGCCAGCATCTGGGTACCGACCAAGATATCCGCTTCCTGCTTTCTAAAGGTCGTAAGGATTCGGCTATAATTCTCCTGGACACGCGTTGTATCCCAATCTAAACGTAAGATCTTAGCCTTAGGGAATAGCTCCTGTAATTCTTCTTCCACGCGCTGTGTTCCTTGACCAAAAAAGCGAATATACCAGCTTCCACACTCGGGACAGACATGGGGTGGAACCTCTTCATGGTTGCAGTAATGACAGCGCATAACTTGTCCATGGCTATGATAGGTCAAAGCGACATCGCAAGCCTGACAGCGTACGACATAGCCACATTCTCGACAGTTCACAAACGTGGAATAACCTCGTCGGTTCAAAAAAATCATACTTTGTTCCCGGTTTTCTAGACGAGAGCGCAACTTACTCTGTAAAGCCACAGAGAACATACTCCGATTGCCCTTAATCAATTCCTCCCGCATATCGACAAGCTCGACCGGCGGAAGGGGACGAAGAGCCACACGGTGTTCCATCTTGGTGAATCCTATTTTACCCGTTTGGGCAGCCGCATAAGATTCCAGAGACGGCGTTGCGCTTCCGAGAACCACAACCCCTTGATGTTGTTCCATGCGTTTACGGGCCACATCTCGCGCATGATATTTTGGGTTTTCATCCTGTTTATACGCTCCCTCATGTTCTTCATCCAAAATGATCAGCCGCAAATTCGGCAAGGGAGCAAAAACCGCTGAGCGCGCCCCAATCACGAGTTTGATCTGTCCCTTTAAAATATCCTGCCAGACTTTAAGCTTTTCCCCAGATTTTAACCCCGAGTGCAAAAGAATGACCTGTTTACCAAACTGATGTTGGAAATAGTGAGCCACCTGCGAGGTTAAGGAGATCTCCGGAACTAAAAGAATGGCTGTCCCCCCCTGCGCGATCACTTTGGTAATCACCTCGCGGTAGACCTCGGTTTTGCCACTCCCAGTCACTCCATGTAAAAGAATCGTTTGATGGACCTTCTTCGCCAGCGCTTTTTCAATGACTTGACAGGCTTCAGATTGTTCGGGAGTCAACTTCCAACGTTGAGCGTTTTCCGAACCTCCTTCGCTGTTTAGTGGTTCCTCCGCTTCCGCTGCTTCAAGCAAGTCTGTCTTCTCTGAGGAGTGGGCTCGGGCTCCAGCTGGGATTCCTGACGTAAACCGAGACTCCAATCTCAGCCAGCCCTGATTCAGCAATTCGTCCACTTTTCCTTGAGTAAAGCCGGAGCGTTGGAGAAATATACTCAAAGGCAAAGCTTTTTGCCGGGCGCGGAAAAGCACCGTAAACCCCTTGTACACTTCAGGATCTAAGAACTTAAGCGTCTGAACATCCTCATCCTCTTTTGAGGCCAGAGGAACAACCCAATCTTCAACTTTTCCCTTCATCAGTGGCCAAACCGTATGCAAACTTTGAGCGACCGGACAAATGGTCCTCTCAGCCATCCATAAGGCTAGCTTAAGTAAATCTTCCGGAATGGCGAGAGCGTCCTCAACCACCCCAATAATATCTTTAATAGTATGATCCTTAACTTCTGCGGGTAAAACCTCAGTCCTTCTCAAGATAATCCCTTGCACTTGACGATGTTGGAGAGGGACTAAGACACGCATCCCTACATTAAGGCTTAATGATTGAGGAACCCGATAATGAAATATTTGATCAAGGCGACGATTCGCGACATCGACTAGAACTTCTGCATATTGCAATCACGACGCCTCCTTCAAAACATTTAACTTAAGAATACATTTTATCATAATTTAGCATAAAAAGTGAGTGGCCGGACAAAATGAAAGCGGGAGCTTACTCCCTTAAGCGGAATCGCAGAAAAGCGAAAACAATGCAGGAAAAGCCGGAGACTGGCTAGAAAGTGCAACTTCCTGGCTTTGTCCCGGCTTTCCTGTGATTAAGGTAACGAGCCTAATATTTCATTCAACTAGCCTATTGTTACCGCTGTTCGAGCTCTTGCATCGCAATTTCACGAGCATCCTGAAGTTTTTCTTCATACGCCCCGGAACGTCCCCCGATAACATCCGTAATACTCTCAAAAATATCCCGAATAATATTCGCGCCCATGATGGCTTCTCCCATGATCACTCCATGATAGTTGAGAATTTGTTTCCCTTCGATACTTGGTGTTGTTGAACAAGTACGTTAATAAAACGCGGTTTTCACAGAAGCAGAAAAAGATCATAAAAAAGAGAACAATAAAGAAAACCCGGCTTTCGCCGAGCTTTGCGAAAGCGAAAACCGCTGGTTGCACTTATACTATCTGCCCCCCAATTTATACTTTCTGTTAGTATGATAAAAAAGTCTTGCACAATTCTTTTCATCTATGGTATGCTCTAGGCAAGAAAATAACCTTAACCTTTAAATTAGTCCCGAGAGACTAAGAAGGGCATGGCGATCATGAGTACTTTGATCATGGACACCTCTTTCTTGCTCGCGGGCAGGGAAGAGGTTTTTTTGGTTTTATAAAAAAGGAGGTACTCTATCATGATTAAAGAAGTTCAGATTCACGAAAAACTTCCCCTTGCCCAGACAATTCCCCTTGGATTGCAGCATGTCTTCGCCATGTTTGGGGCAACTGTCCTCGTACCCTTTCTAACCGGGCTCAGCCCCGCTGTAGCACTCCTTTCCTCAGGGGTTGGAACCATTATCTTTTTACTTCTTACCAAAAGTAAAGTCCCCGCTTATCTCGGTTCCTCCTTTGCCTACATCGGTGCCTTAACGTACTTTGTCAAAGATCAGCATAACTTAGCGGCCGCTATGGGCGGGGTCTTAATCATCGGAATCATCTATCTTATCATGTTTCTACTCATGTCTGCTTTCGGCACAGCCTGGATTCACAAAGTGGTCCCTCCTGTCGTCGCCGGTCCGGTCGTAGCAATTATCGGCTTAAGCTTAACTCCTACCGCAATCAGCATGGCCTCTTCGAACTGGTATATCGCGGGCTTTACCTTAGCCGTTGCTCTGCTCCTTTCCGTTTATGCGAAAGGCTTCCTAAAAATCATACCCATTCTTGCCGCAATTACCGCAGGGTATATCGTCGCAGTAATCTTTGGAATCGTCGACTTCAGCAAAATCGCCAACTCTTTTCAACAATTAGTCGTATTTCCAGTCGATCTTGCTCACTGGCAATTTCCAAGTATTGCTAAAGAAGCAATCCTGTTGATGGCTCCTCTGGCGATGGTTACAATCATCGAAGATCTCGGCCATATGATCGTACTTGGCAATATCACCCACTCTGACCCAGTTTCCGATCCTGGCTTTCATCGCGTCCTTGCTGGAAATGGTTTAGCAACGGTTGTCGCAAGCTTTTTCGGCGGCCCTCCAGTAACCACTTATGGAGAAAATATTGGGGTCCTCGCCGTCACCCGCGTCTATAGCACCTTTAATCTTTGGGTTGCCGCTATTATCGCGATTATCCTCAGTTGTTTTAATCCCCTTCAAGCCTTGATCATGTCCATCCCGACGGCTGTTATGGGTGGGGTAACAATTCTTCTCTTCGGAATGATTGGAGCTGCTGGTCTTCGGACCTTGATCGATGCTAAAGTGGATCTGTCCGAAACCAAAAATCTGATGATCGTCTCAGTCATCTTCGCACTGGGAATCGGAGTCACAAATCACGGCGTAGCCTGGGCAACCGCCGTTGGAATTATCTTAAACCTCATTCTTAGCAGATCGAAAACAGAAGAAGACACGACCTCTTCCCAAAAAGCTGCTTAGAAATTCTAATATAACCCTCTGGAAATATTGAAAGCACGCTAGGAAAACCATTCTTTTCCTATCGTGCTTTCTTTTAGTTTGATTCAACAACCTGAGAAGACTTTTTGGGCAGTTTCTTCATTTCGCGAAAGAGTAAGGTAGCCGTCAAAAGCACAGACAAAGCATCCGCAATCGGTGCCGTTCTCCAAACTCCCTCAATTCCCCAGAAGTGGGGCAAGATGATAAGGAGTGGAATGAAGAGGAGCACTTGTCTCGATAAGCTGAGGATCGTGGATTGAACGGGTTTGCCTACAGCTTGGAAATAATTTGAGCCTACAATTTGAAAGCCAACGATCGGAATCATGGCAAAGAACGTGACTAGAGCATGAGCCGCCAATTGCGTCAAAGCAGTATCTCCATTGCTAAAAAGCCCGATAATTTGGGTAGCATGGGTTTGAATGAAAATATAACCTACAATAGCGAGAATCGTACTCCCTATGATTCCCTTTTTCAAAGTTTCTTTCACGCGTTCATAGAGCTTAGCTCCATAGTTAAAACCGATCAAAGGCTGAGCACCCTGGCTGATCCCGACAATCGGCATAAAAAGCATCATCGCCACACTCATGATAATACCCGCCGCTGAAAGCGCTAAATCTCCCCCATAGACCATTAAGGTTTTATTTAAAATCGTTTGTTGCACACTATTGGCAATTTGCATCGCAAAAGGAGCAAAACCTATCGAAACAATACTCATAACGATCGGGATTTGGGGCTTAAGGTTTTTAAGTCTAATTTTAATTTTACTTCGGCCTTGAAGGAAATAACTGAGCACCCAAATTGCTGAGACCGTTTGGCCGGAGATGGATGCTAGAGCCGATCCTTTGATACCCAACCCCAGTTTAAAAATAAAGATATAGTTTAAAATCGTGTTCACCACTGTGCCAATAATTTGAGTTAACATGGCGACCCGGGGATTTCCTTCGGCCCGAATAAAATTATTCATCCCAAAAGAAATCGCTCCCGGAACTGCTCCCAGCATAATAATATGCGTAAAATCGCGAGCATAGGGTAAAACCTCTTGACTGGCACCAAACAGCTTTAAGATTGGGTCAGAGAAGAACAAATAGATTCCTGAAATTATTAAAGGTAATAGTACTAATAAGAGGGTAGCATTACCCGCTATTTTCTCTGCCTCTTCTTTTTTCTGTTCCCCGAGACGAATTGAGATCAATGCCGTTGCCCCAACTCCGATGAGCATGGCAACAGCCATTAAAATAATCATAATCGGAAAAGCAACAGTGGTTGCAGCGATCGCGATAGAACCTACCCCTCGACCCACAAATATTCGGTCAATAACATTATAAAGTGAATTCACCAACATACCGATGATTGCTGGCAGCGAAAATTCCAAGAGCAACTTGCCAATATTTCCATTTCGAATATCTAAATTTTTTGCCATAAATCACTTTCTCCTCTTTCTTTAATTCTAGAATTTCTATATCTTTTTCATAAACTTAACTACGAACTGTAAGCTTGTTAAAAAATGTTGGATTTCCACTAAATCAGCATCGCGCAATAGTTCATCCATTTTTTGCGCATATAAATTCATAACGCGATCCATCTCTTCCCTTCCCTGAGGACTTAGGGATATTAGAGACTTCCTTCGATCCATGGGATCATTTGAGCGGATCACTAAGTCCTTCTCTTCGAGCTGGTCGATTAGCGTGGTAAGACTCCCTTTTTCGATATCCATCAATTTGCCAATTTCGGTCAAGGTAATGTGGTCCTTTTGGTACAAAATATTCAAGATTTTAGTATGGTTCTTTTTTAAGCAGGGCATACAAATAGACTCATGTCGATAGCGATGAAGAAATTTCTCGTGGAATAGTCCCATGAAGGTAAATAACAGATCGTGAATTTCTTTCGCCTTATCAAAATTCATAAGAATCACCTCCAAACGCGAAGTGTATTGTTCATATCTGTACTAATTATCAGCTAAACTATTAGAATTCTAACAGTAAGAATACTTATCTATTCTAGTCGAAGAGACCGATCAAATCAATACCTAAAAATTATCCTAAGGACAATTTTTAGAAAAAAGCACGTCAGGAAAATTATTTTTTCCCAAACGTGCTTTTTCAAATTTAAATTAACGCACTTTCTCACTCAGCTTCAGAATTGCTTTCTGCTTGCCTTGATCAATTTTTATGATTTGATTTCCCAGAATCTCCGCTTCTCGAATATCGTGGGTCACTAATATAAAGGGAATCTGCCATTGATCTTGAACCTTGAGTAATTCTTGTTGAAGTTCACTTCGGGTATCCTGATCCAGAGCAGATAAAGGTTCATCTAAGAGCAAAAGCTCGGGTTCGATCATTAAGGCACGTGCCAGCGCCACTCTTTGTTTTTCTCCACCTGAAATCTCCGTTGGATAGCGCGCTTTAAGGTGCTCAATCTTTAAAATTTCAAGGACCTCGCCAACGGCTAGACTTCGATTGGAAGAACGCTCCTTTTTCTGCTTTCCGTATAAGATATTTCGTTCAACCGTCATATGCGGAAATAGATCATAATTTTGAAAGACATACCCAATGCGACGTTGTCTGGCGGGGAGATTAATCTGTTGTGCGGACGAAAAGACAACCTTTCCGCCAATCGTAATTTCCCCGCACGTAGGGTTTTGGAGACCGGCGACACACTGTAAAAGTGTTGTCTTGCCAGCACCCGAAGGACCGACAATAGCAAGAATGTGGTTTGACAAGGAAATATTGATATTGAGTTCAAAAGAAGGAAGTTTCTTTTCGAAATGCATATTAATCATCCAGGCTCCCCCTCTTTGCTCGGCGTTTCGATCCTTTGCCCCAGCGGTTCAGTCCGTAAATAACGAGGAAACTGAATACAGTCATGATCGAAACCAGAATTGTCGCTTCCCACGTCATTCCTGCTTCACTATAGAAGTAGATGGCCAGCGGCATGGTTTGCGTTTTTCCGGGAATATTTCCGGCAATCATCAAGGTCGCACCAAATTCCCCTAAAGACCGAGCAAAAGCTAACACAAAACCGGCAATGACTCCGTTCCATGCTAAGGGAAGAGTTATCGTCAAGAAAACTTTAAATTCCCCTGCGCCCAAGGTCCGCGCTGCTTTCTCGAGATTTGGATCAACACTTTCGATGGCTGCCTTTACAGACTGATACATTAACGGAAAAGCTACAACCACTGCAGCCAAAACCGCTCCCCACAAGGTAAAAACAACTCGGATATGGAACATTGACTCCAGGAGCTTGCCTAGTGGACCGTTCTTGCCAAAAACATAAAGGAGCATAAAACCGATGACGGAGGGTGGAAGAACCAAAGGCAAAGTGATGATTGACTCGACCACATCTTTTCCCAGAAACTCGCGTTTCGCCATATGCCCTGCTATAGGTATTGATAGACAGCTGACAATAAGTACCGAAGCGATAGCAACTTTCAAAGATAACAGAATAGGTATAAAGCTAAACTCCATAGAAATCTCCTGCAGTGACTTTATTTTACTAACAGAAAGTATGAATTTTCGGCAGATAGAAGCTTGGCGAAAGCCGGGTTTTCTTTATTCAAGGATTGAAAATCCATGCTTCACAAAGACTTGTTGTGCTTCAGGACTTTGCAGATACTTCAAGAAATCCTCAGCGACTTGCTTATTCTTCGTTGCCGCAACAACCCCTGCGGGATAGACAATGGCTTGGTGACTATCCGCCGGAACTGTCGCCACAACTGTAACCTTTGTTGAGCCTTGAACATCTGATTTATAAACAAGTCCAGCCTCGGCGTTCCCCATTTCGACGTAATTCAGCACCTGAGTAACATCTTTAGCGAATACAAACTTCGGTTGTAAGGTATCCCATAGTTGGAGCTTGATCAAAGATTCCTGGGCGTATTTACCTGCCGGAACAGACTCAGGCGTCCCGATGCTTATTTTCTGTACACTAGCTTGGGTAAGATCTTGAATAGTTTTGACGTCGGTATTATCTTTGCCTACTACGAGAACTAAGTCATTTCCTAAGAGGTTTATTTCGCTGTCTTTAACTAATAGATTCTTTTGATTAAGGGCATCGACTTGGGACTTTCCAGCAGAAATAAAAAGATCAACCGGAGCTCCCTGTTCAATTTGTTTTTGGAGTGTTCCAGAAGCGTCAAAATTAAACGTGAGCTTGACCCCAGGGTTCCTTTGCCTATAAGTCTGCTCTAGTTCTGTTAAAGAATCTTGCAAGCTAGCCGCAGCAGATACAATAATTTCTTGAGGTTGAACTTGAGCATTGCTTTTCGAAGAACCAGTTGTGTTGCCTGTTCCACACCCGCTTAAGATCAATAATAGGCTCAACAGCACTAACCACGAGAACCATAGTCGCTTTTTCATTCAATCCCCCCCTATCTTTGCTTAAGTTAATCGCTATTCATTTTAGTTCGTTAGCATTTGTTTATGTTCATTTACACAATCAGGATCATCGCATAAACTAACGTAAACAAACATAACTGTACTGCATCCTCATTATACGATATGTTATAATAAATTAGCAATAGAATTTAGCAGCAATCATTAAGCAGCGAATGCCAGACGCATTTGTTTAGAAGGACGGGTGAGCTGAGTTTGCCGAATGATATTTCTTATACGCCCGAAGAAGTTGCAAAGATACTTAAAATCTCGAAGTTTACTGTGTATGAACTTATTAAGCGGGGTGATTTAACCGCTTACCACATTGGCCGCAAAGTACGCGTTGAAGGCGCTGACCTCGAAAGTTATATTCAAAAAGCCAAGGGAATTCAATCACCCTTAGCCTCGATAGCCTCTCCTATTTCAACTGATCAAACCAATCATTATTTTTCGGCAGAGGAAGGCTTGGTGATTTGTGGTCAAGACATCGTCTTAGATATTTTAACGCGCCATCTGGAAAAGCAGTTTCCTCATATTCTGTTCTTACGTCATTATATAGGGAGCATTGATGGACTTATTGCGCTTTACCGAGGTCTAGCTAACGTCGTAACGGCCCACTTATGGGATAGCGATACTGACGAATATAACATTCCTTATGTTCGGAGAATGTTGCCGGGTCACCCTGCCACGATCATCAACTTGATTTATCGCATCGAAGGGTTCTATGTTGCTAAAGGAAACCCCAAGCATATCCTCACGTGGACGGACTTAACGAAACCAGATATTCGCTTTATTAATCGTGAACGAGGATCCGGTGCCCGTGTCTTGCTTGATGAAAAATTAAGGATACTTGGAATTAATCATACCTCGATCCAAGGGTACATTGAGGAAGAAATGACTCATGTGGCTGTCGCGAGTAAAGTTGCCCGAGGAGAAGCGGATGTGGGCTTAGGAATTGAGAAAGCTGCTCTGCAAGTCAACAATCTTGACTTTATCCCTTTACAAAAGGAACGCTATGATCTGGTTGTACATCAGGAAGACTTGGCAAAGCCTCATTTTCAAGCTTTAATGAGTATTTTAAATTCCCCCGCTTTTCGAAATGAAGTTCTCGGAATTGGCGGATATGATATTTCTCAGATGGGACAAATTCTTGCCAATTCCTAATCAAGTATGCTAGTCGTAGAAATATTAAAAGGTTGCCCTAAATTCCTTATGGAAATGAGGGCAACCTTTTAACCTCTCCCTTAGATGATACTATCTTACTTCCTGCATTCTTCTCCACTTTTCTCTCGTCTTTCGCTTAAGTATTCAAATGACGTTTTAAGTAATCGGATAAACTCTTTACTATCTTGTTCCCCTAAAAAAGCAACTAAGCCTTGGCTAAATTCGAGATGCTCCGCCTGCATCTCCTCCATGATGCCGAGGCTTTTTTCAGTCGGACTAACAAGGACAACGCGTCGATCCTTGGGATCTGGCAAACGCTCGATATATCCGCCTTCTTCTAACGAATTAATCATATGCGTTACCGCAGCAGGGGTAATTTTTAACCTCGTACTGAGATCGGAAACCTTTACCCCCTTAGTCGTTGTTGCTTTACACTCCTTTAACGTACAAAGCAACATAAATTCACTCATCCGGATGTCATGCTTTGATTTATCCTGCCCTCCGCTACGACGGAATCGCATCATTGTACGTGCTAACTCTTGAGCGAGTAGAACTTTTTCTTCAACTTCCGTAGGAAACACCTCCTCCTTTATTACTTATAATTTCATAAAGCCCTCGTGTCCTTAGCATCTTCAGCAATCTCCTAAGTATCTAAAATTTTTACTGACTAAAATAATAACTAAGCAGATTATTTGCTATTTAGCTAAATTTGTCAAATTTTTTCTGTCTTGTTCTTTCAAAAAAAGAAATGGGGACCTCAGTCTTTCGACCAAAGTCCCCACCAGGTTAGACTACCCTATCCAGTCTTAGCGACCGGCTTGTTGACGAAGAGTTTCTGCTTTATCCGTTCTTTCCCAAGGGAGATCCAGATCGGTCCTCCCAAAATGGCCATAAGCAGCAGTTTGACGATAAATTGGCCGACGAAGATCAAGAGATTTGATAATTCCTGCTGGGCGAAGGTCAAAATTGTTCTTGACCAACTCACCAATCTTCTCCTCGGAAATCTTACCTGTACCAAAGGTTTCCACGGAAACTGAAACAGGATGAGCAACCCCAATGGCATAGGCCAATTGAATTTCACAGCGATCAGCTAAACCTGCTGCAACGACGTTTTTAGCGACATAACGAGCAGCATAAGCAGCAGAACGGTCAACTTTTGTGGGATCCTTACCCGAGAAAGCACCACCGCCATGACGGGCCATACCCCCATACGTATCGACAATAATTTTCCGTCCCGTTAAGCCTGCATCCCCTTGAGGACCACCGATTACGAACCTGCCGGTTGGGTTAATAAAATAGCGGGTCTTTTCATCGAGGAGATCTTGAGGAACAACAGGTAAAACGACATGTTCTAAAAGGTCGCGGCGAATCTGATCTTGCGCAATATCCGGATGATGTTGAGTGGAGATAACAATTGTATCAATCCGTACAGGTTTGTTGTCTTCATACTCAACGGTAACTTGGGTTTTGCCATCTGGACGTAGATAGCCAAGGATGTTCATTTTACGAACTTCACTCAGTCGACGAGCCAAGCGATGAGCCAAGTCGATCGGCAGCGGCATAAAGCTATCTGTTTCATTCGTAGCATAACCAAACATCATTCCCTGGTCGCCAGCACCGATCGATTCGATTTCATCTTCGGTTATTTCTCCGTTTTTATCTTCTAGGGCCTTGTCCACTCCGAGGGCAATATCAGCGGACTGTTCTCCGATTGAGGTAAGAACTGCGCAGGTATCGGCATCGAAACCAAACTTAGCACGCGTATATCCAATTTCACGGATCGTTTGTCGAACGACACGCGGAATATCGACGTAGCAAGTTGTCGTAATCTCACCACTCACCAAGACTAGACCCGTCGTGACAGAAGTTTCACAGGCTACCCGCGCATTGGGATCTTGTGCGAAAATTGCATCAAGAATCGCATCCGAAATCTGATCACAGATTTTGTCAGGATGTCCTTCGGTTACGGATTCTGAAGTAAATAATTTTTTTACCACTTTTCGTCACTCCTTTGTTACACCGAGCAGCCCAGCAATCTCATCTCTAAGATGCCGAGCAACCTCCAGCTTATTCATTTGAGGTAAATCTATTCTTCTCCCATCAGGGAAGAGAAAGCTAACACTATTCGTGAAGCTGCCAAATCCAGAACCCGGGCGGGTTACATCATTGGCAACGAGCATATCAACGTTCTTCCGTCGCATTTTGTCCTGGGCATTGGCAATTAAGTTCTCAGTTTCGGCCGCAAAACCAACAAGGATTTGCGTGGACTTAATTTTTCCGAGTTCGGCCAGAATATCTGGATTGGGAACAAGTTCTACCCAAAGGCTTGTCCCTTGCTTTTTGATTTTCTGTGAGGCGTTTTCTTTCGGACGATAATCGGCCACCGCAGCTGCCTTGATAACGACGTCCATCTTCGGGAATTGTTCCAGAACAGCATCATGCATTTCCTGAGCGGTCATCACGGAAATCCGCTTAACTTCATGCGGAACAGGCAAATCTGTAGGTGCACTGACCAGAATAGTTTCCGCTCCTGCCTCCTGCAAAGCTTGAGCTATAGCATACCCCATTCTTCCAGAGGATCTATTTCCCAAATAGCGAACCGGATCAAGCGGTTCTTGGGTTCCTCCGGCTGTGACTAAGGCCTTCTTACCCTCCAGCAATTTTGAGGAAGTTAAGAAGTCTACCAGTATTTTCACAATCTCGACGGGTTCGCTCATCCGCCCGTCTCCGTCTGTCCCACAGGCTTGAAACCCAGTGTCCGGCCCGATGACTCGCACCGAACGGGTCCTGAGCGTTTCCAGATTCTGTTGAGTCGCTGAATGATGGAACATGGCATGATTCATGGCTGGCGCGACAAAGATTGGGGCCCGTGTAGCCAAAAGCACCGTCGAAAGAAAATCATCCGCAATCCCGACCGCCATTTTGGCCAATAAATTAGCCGTAGCCGGGGCCACTAGTACGGCATCGACATGCTCTGCTAACGCAATATGCTCCACATTCCAACGTTTGGGTTCTTCAAACATTTCCACATGGACAGGATTCATGGACAAGGTTCGCAAAGTCAAAGGAGCAATGAATTCCGTTGCTCCCTTGGTCATAGCAACATGCACCTCTGCTCCTAACTTGCGGAGTCGACTAACAACTTCAGCCGATTTATAAGCCGCAATCCCGCCCGAGACTCCAACCAATATTTTTTTCCCGCGAAGCATTACTTTAGGCCCTCGTTCGTAAGCTCAAAACGGAATTTACCTTTCGCAATATCTTCCAATGCCTGACTCACGGGTTTAACCCCATGGGCATTTGCCTGGAATTCCGAATCTTCCATTAAGATCCGGGCACGCTTAGCAGTAGCGAGCACTAGCGTATACTTACTATCAACCTTGCTCATCAATAAATCAAGGGAAGGCTGTTTCATCATTACACCCCCTGGAAATCATAAGATTTTCTTTTAACACGACACTTTTCGGCGACAAGAATGCATTTTAGTTTGTCAACCGCCTTTTCTAGCTCATCATTGACAATGACATAATCATATTCTGTCACATACTCAAGTTCGCGCGTAGCTGTTTCTAAACGTTTACGGATAACCTCTTCAGATTCCGTACCTCGTTTATGAATCCGCTCTGAAAGTACGCTCATGGACGGCGGTATCACAAAAATGAAAACGCCATGAGGAAATCGTTCTTTAATCTGAAGCGCACCCTGAATCTCAATTTCCAAGATAACATCGGTACCGGATTGGAGAGCTTGTTCGACAGCAAATAGAGGAGTGCCGTAATAGTTCTCACAGAATTCAGCCCATTCGAGAAGTTCGTTCTTTTCTATCATCGTCTGAAACTCTTCCCGTGTACGAAAGAAATAATCTAACCCATCCACTTCACCCGGCCGTGGGTATCGGGTCGTTGCGGAAACTGAATATTGAACATCTGGCAACTTCCGTCGAAGCTCATGACAAATCGTCCCTTTACCCGCACCTGAAGGTCCTGAGAGAACAATCAATAATCCATTATGTTTTTCCACTCTGACCCCCTTAATCTGCTGGGTCCTCAAGATGGACGTTGGCGTCCTTGCTGGACAAACGATGCGCGACGGTTTCGGGTTGGACTGCGGAAAGAATGACATGATGACTATCACAGATAATCACTGCCCGCGTCCGACGTCCATAAGTAGCATCGATAAGCATTCCCGCATCCCGTGCTTCCTGGATAATACGCTTAATGGGGGCAGACTCCGGGCTCACAATAGAAATAATTCGGTTAGCTGAGACGATGTTGCCAAACCCTATGTTGATCAGTTTGATATCCAAGTTAAACCCTCCGTTACTCAAGATTTTGGACCTGTTCTCTGATTTTCTCCAGTTCACTTTTAACCTCGACCACGAGTTGAGCGATACTTAAATTATTCGCTTTTGAGCCAATTGTATTGATTTCCCGATTCATTTCCTGCACGAGAAAGTCGAGTTTTCGTCCTACCTTCTCTGGACTTTGTAAGGTTTGACGGCCTTGATCTAAATGACTTTGTAAACGAACCAGTTCTTCGGTAATCGAAACTCGGTCCGCAAATACCGCTACTTCATTGGCAAGCCTTGCTTCGTCCAAAACAGAATTCTCCCCTAATAAGAGTTGAATTCTTTCCCGTAGACGACCTTGGTAATCAGGAACCATGCTCTCCGCAAAGCTCGAAATTTGATCTTTCTCAGTTAAGATAACCTCTAAACGCTTGAGCAGATCTTCCGCAAGCTTTTTTCCCTCAATCTGGCGCATCTCCAAAAAAACATTCAGCGCATCACTCACAGCACCGTGTAAAGTCTCCCATAAAAGCTCTAAATCCAGTTCCTCGTCTTCAACAGCAAGGACTTCCGGTAAAGCGGTTAAACGGTAGATATCGGTCTCATAGGGTGCTTCAAGGGAAAAAGCGAGTTCCTTCAAGGTTTTATCATACGACAGGGCTAAATCTTTGTCAACCTTCACCAATCTCTTTTTTTCTTCCGTTTCCTTGACATTGACATAGACATCAAGACGGCCCCGCTGAATTTTTTCCTGAAGGAGCTTACGAATTCTTTCTTCAAAACTCATCATATTTCGAGGTACCCGAATCGAAGCCTCAAAGAAACGGTGATTGACTGATTTTAATTCAACCGTAAATTGATAACCATGGCCTGAGGCTTCCCCCCGCCCAAAACCGGTCATACTGTTAGCCATAAAAATTCACCCACTTCAATTGAAATGATCGTTCAAGATTTCTCCCTTAAACACGTAGGTTGCTGGCCCAGTCATGTAAACCTGATTATCCAGCTTCCATTCAATAAACAAGTCTCCACCGGGAAGGTGGACTGTTACGGCTCGCTCCGTTTTTTTATTCAGGACACAGGCCACAACCGAAGCACAAGCTCCCGTACCACAGGCAAGAGTGGGACCCGCTCCCCGCTCCCAGACCTTCATCGTGATTTTCGTTGGCGAATCGACGCGAATAAACTCCACATTCGTCTTGCGCGGAAAAAGTGGGTGTTTCTCAATAGCTGGGCCGAGATGTTCAAAATCGAGTTTCTGGTAGTCCTCGACAAAAATGATACAATGCGGATTTCCCATGGAGACTGCCGTAAAGTTAAAAACCTCCCCCTTAGCCTCGAGTTGTGCCCCAACAATGGGTTCTCCTTGCGCTAAGATGGGGATCAGCTCAGCCTTAAGGATCGGTTCCCCCATATTGACCTGAACACCCGTGATCTCTCCTGCTTCAAGCTTCAAATTCAAGGTGAGAATTCCGGCCAAGGTTTCAACCTTCAGCGGATTCTTCTGAACGTAGCCCTTATCGTAGATATAACGAGCAAAGCAACGTATTCCATTCCCGCACATTTCCGGTTCTGAGCCGTCAGAATTAAAAATCCGCATTCTCGCATCCGCCACCTGCGAAGACAATACGACGATTAACCCATCGCCACCTACTCCAAATTGGCGGTGACAAAGTTTTCGTGCTAGTTCCGGATAATCCGGCTGTTTTTCTTCTGACTGTTTATCAAAATGGTCAATAAAAACAAAGTCATTTCCTAGGCCATGCATTTTTATGATTTCCACGGTAATCCGGCCTCCCTTAATGAATTGAATCACGTCAGCTCAAGAATACTATCGTTTGTTACTTAGGTCAACTTAGAACCGGAATGATGTAATAAGCGACTATTGCTAGAAGGGCAAGAATTATTGCTAGCTTAAATAGCTTCTTAACAATAGTTGTCAGGATGGATATTGCTAACACGGCTAGAACTCCATATTTTATCACTTGAGTATTATCCGTTAAAATAGAACTGATAAATAGCTGAAACATCGTTTTCTCCTCGCAAACTTCTTATTATTTAATAGTAATTCTGCAAAATCCTTCAAATTCCTTTTCTCCAGATGGAGTTTAAAACTCCGGGCCACTTTGATTCTTCGCAAGTGACCCGGAGTTTATAAAAATAACGATTTCTGTTAGAATTTCACTTTCCTCCAACGATCGAGGTACGGCCCTGCCCTGCATTCATAACCAAACGCCAAAGGCCAATTAATATGGACGGTCCACCGGCTAGCGTTAAGATGATTCCCCACTGCCAAAGCTGCAGTGGAGCTGTTTTGAAAATAGCCTGGAGCGGAGGCAAATAGATTACACTCAGTTGCATTAAGGTCGAGGTTGCAACCGCGGCTACTAAGTAGAGATTGGAGAATATTCCAACTTCGAAAATGCCGCGTGTTTCAGACTTACAATCAAAAACATGAAACAGTTGAGAGAAGACTAAGGTGCTAAACGCCATCGTGCGGGCGCTTAACATATTTCCTTCTAAGAAGAGCTCCGCAATGAACACGATTAACGTCCCAAGTCCAATCATCGTACCGCGGATGACAATTTTCCGCGTTAACCCACGAGCGAAGATGCTCTCTCCTGGCGCTCGTGGTGGGCGGCTCATAATATCTTTATCCACCCCATCAACGCCTAAGGCCATAGCAGGTAATCCATCAGTAACAAGATTGACCCAAAGAATCTGAATTGCCAATAGCGGGAGTGGGAGTCCGACCAGCGTAGCCAAAAACATGGTTAAAACTTCTCCCAAGTTACACGAGAGCAAATAACGAATAAACTTACGGATGTTATCATAGATGCCCCGACCTTCCTCAACTGCTGCAACGATCGTCGCAAAATTATCATCGGCCAGAACCATCGCGGAAGCCTCTTTCGTCACATCTGTTCCGGTTTTTCCCATCGCTATCCCAATATCTGCTTCCTTCACTGCAGGAGCATCATTGACCCCATCTCCAGTCATGGCCACCACTTGGTTATTTTTCTTCAACGCACGCACAATGCGGAGTTTATCCTTCGGAGTGACCCGAGCATAAACTGAGATATCCATGACCCTCTTGGCCAGTTCCTCATCGGAAATTTGTTCAAGTTCTGTCCCCGTCATTATTCCTTGAGAATTTCCCCTCAAGATCCCAAGCTCCTGAGCAACTGCTTCTGCAGTTAACCGGTGGTCTCCCGTAATCATGACCGGCTTAATTCCAGCACGGCGGCAGACTTTAATTGCTTTGCCCGCACTCGCTCGAGGAGGGTCGATCATCCCCATCAAGCCAACAAAGACAAGGTTTTCTTCAACCCGCGCGTCCTCTTTCTCTCCTTCCTGCAGAGATCGCTCAGCGACTGCTAACACCCGTAAAGCCTTGCGCGCCATTTCATCATTAGCCCGCATAATCGTTCGGCGTCGGATATCATTGAGTTCGACGACACCCTCAGAAGTAAGTTCACTTTGGCAATGTCTGAGGATGACATCCGGAGCTCCCTTGACATACGCTTTCCGTCCACGTTTTCCCTGATAGACAACACTCATCCGTTTACGATCTGAATCAAAGGGGATTTCTCCAATCCGTTCCTCTTTCCGTTCTAAGACCTCCCGCCAAATCCCAGCCTTTGCTGCGGCAACTAACAAAGCCCCCTCAGTTGGATCTCCTTCAATTCCCCAAGGGGATTCTTTACTGGAAGAACGGAAGAGTCCCGCAACCTGTACCCCTTTCCGTGTTAAGGAGGAATTATTACATAAAGCCGCAACTTTCAAAGCTTCATTGAGCGGGTCCTTCCCCTTCATCGGATCTCCGCCGTGAAATTCTCCTTTCGGATCATAGCCCTGTCCAGTCACGGCAATCATGCGGCGATCCGAATAAATCTGGCGTACGGTCATTTCATTTTGCGTCAGCGTCCCAGTCTTATCTGAGCAAATCACGGTAGCACAGCCTAAAGTTTCTACCGCTGGAAGCTTGCGCACAATTGCTTTTCTTTTGACCATTCGCTGAACTCCGATAGCCAAGGCCACGGTTACAATCGCCGGAAGCCCTTCGGGAATAGCGGCAACGGCCAACGAAACTCCGGCAAGAAACATTTTATAAAAGCCTTCTCCTCGCCATACGCCGATTGCTACAACCAGTGCGCAGACGGCAAGACTAATGAGGACAAGATACTTGCCCAATTGGTCCAGACGTTTCTGGAGAGGGGTCTCCTCATCCTCGACGTTCTGGATCATTCCCGCGATAATTCCCATTTCTGTCTCCATGCCAGTAGTTACAATGACTCCTGCGCCACGTCCATTGACAACTACTGTCCCCATGTACCCCATATTCGCCCGATCAGCCATCGGGGTCAGTTCATCCGTTAAGGCTGAAACTATTTTGTTGACGGGGTGAGATTCGCCCGTGAGGGCTGATTCTTCCACTTCGATATTGACCGCTTGGATCCAGCGAATATCCGCAGGTATGCGATCTCCCGCTTCTAATAAGACGATATCTCCAGGCACAAGATCAGCTGCCGGAATCCGTGTTTCCATTCCATCCCTGAGTACCCGGGCTTCTGGTGCAGTTAAGGATTTAAGGGAATCGATCGACTTTTCCGCTCGGTATTCCTGAATAAACCCGAGGATGGCATTCACTATCAGGATCGCCATAATTGTAATCGCGTCCGCTATTTCGCCTAATAGCCCCGATACGATCGTCGCTGCTAACAGGACTAAAACCATGAAATCCTTAAACTGCCCTAAGAATACGAAAACGGGATGGGGTCCTTTTTTTGTCTGGAGCATATTTTTCCCAAATTCGGTTAGGCGGTGATTCACCTCTTTCAGGCTTAAACCCTTTCCCGGATGCACTTCAAAAGCCTTTACTACATCGAGCCAAGGCAAAACATGCCATGCTTGCTGCCGCATTTCTTTCCTCCTCCTTTAAATCCTGTCCTAGCTTTTTGTACATGCTTATTCAGAAGGGAAAAGAAAAATGACCAGGAATTATGGTATACTAGATCAACGTTTGAAGTGTAGCATCATTAGGTGATGGAATTTCAAATCACGAAAGGAGTTCTCCTTATGGCTCTAGATGGCATAACCCTTAATCATCTTGTCAAAGAACTCGCGCCTCAACTCATTGGAGCGCGCATTGATAAAATAAATCAACCTGAGAAAGAAGAAATCCATCTCTCACTCCGTAATCAAGGGCAATCCCTGCGCTTACTTTTAAACATTAACGCCACCGCTGCCCGCTTACATCTCACTCAAGAAAACAAAAAAAATCCGACGTCTCCCGCTATGTTCTGCATGATCCTGCGCAAACACTTGGAAGGCGGGAAAATTCTGAACGTTGAACAGATCGGGCTTGAGCGAATAGTTCTGATCACCGTGCAAAACTACAATGAATACGGAGACCTTGCCACGCTCCAGCTTTATCTGGAAATTATGGGCAAACATAGCAACCTGATCCTCGTCGATCCCGAGAAACAGCTTATTCTAGACGGGATCAAACGCTATTCGCATGCTGTGAGTCGGCACCGAGAAGTTCTGCCGGGTCGGACCTATATCGCCCCCCCTACGCAAGGGAAATGGGACCCTATCTCTGAAGAAGAAACGTTTCGATCTGTGCTTCTAAACGAAGAAATCTCAAGTAAGTTAACTGACCTTCTCGTCAAACGCTTTGCCGGAATTAGTCCGGAACTCGCGCGGGAAATCATCACTCGGGCCGGACTCAATCTGACGATACGGCTTGAACAATGCGGAGATATCGACCTTTCCCGGGCTTTTCAAGGATATCTTACCCTGGCCAATCCCCAGTCCCTAGCTGAGATCAGGCCCTGCCTTTATTATCAAGAAGGTACTCCCTCGAAAGGTTTACCAACAGCTTTTACGTTTGTTCCCTTTCAGCAATACCAGGGATTAACCGGCGAAACCTTTTCTTCCCTAAATACAGCGATCGAGCATTTCTATCATGTTAAAGCTTCTAATAATAATCTCGAAGCAAAACGCGGCTCACTCCGCAAAATCGTCCAAGAAAGTCTTCACCATATGAATAAAAAGCTCAGTATTTATGAAGAAGCCATGGAAAATGCCGAGAAAGTGTTTAAATATCAGCGCTGGGGTGAGTTAATCACCGCTAATCTTTACCGGATAACACCTGGGATGACGGAAATCGTCGTCGAGGATTATAATGAGGAAACTCTCCCGAAAATTACGATTCCCTTAGATGCCCAACTCAGCGGGATTGATAACTCCCAACATTTTTACCGACTTTATAACAAAGCCAAAGTAACCATCCAAAAGACCGAACCCCTTAAAGTCGCGAGCTTCAACGAGGTAAACTATTTGGAATCCGTTCTTCTCAGTCTCGAGCAAGCCTCCACGCCCTCAGAACTTGAGGAAGTCCGCAAAGAATTAATCGACGAGGAATATCTTGCCGGTAAACATACCCGTAAAACCAGCCCCCAAAAAGCCGGCAAATTCCCGAGCAAGGGAAACGCCAAGAAAAAGCAAGGAAATAAACCGGAAGCTCCCCAACCCAGAACCTATCAATCCAGCGCAGGCCGGATGATTCTTGTCGGGAAAAATAATCGTCAAAATGACTGGCTGACCTTAAAAAAAGGCCGTCCTCAAGACCTTTGGCTCCACGTTAAAAACATTCCCGGTTCACACGTCCTGATTCCCCTCGAGGATGGAGAGGAATTCCCGGATGACACTACCCTCGAAGAAGCAGCCGCTCTCGCCATTCACTTTAGCCAGGCCAAAGGCTCGTCGCTTGTGCCCGTAGATTATACGCATGTTAAAAATATTAAAAAGCCTAATGCCGCCAAACCTGGTATGGTGATCTATGAAACCAACTGGACCCTTTATCTCACTCCGCAGCCAGAGGTTATTGAGCGTTTATTAGCCACGGAGACAGAGAAAACGGAAGAGTAAGTCACAATAAATGATTAAGGGACAGGCTGCAGCCTGTCCCTCTTTTTTCTATTCAACCCCAACGCCTTGAACACCGCGTCCTCTGGACATCTTCCTTATTAAGTATGATTCTATGAACGTTTTGAGACGAGCTGCCTATATTAAAACTAGGACAGGGAATCTTGGGTAGAAAATTCGTTGGGTTAGCCATTCTTAATCTTATAGACCTTCGGGTCAAATTTATAAGAAAGAAGGCTATACCATGGCAGGATTCGGATTAAGTCCATTTGGATTCCCCTCTGGAGCCGCCCCACTGTTTTTAGGGCCTAGAGCACCGTTTGTATCTATTATTGCTCTGTTTGATACCTTCCCGATCGGCGCCCGGATTGAAATCGGAATGGATGCGGGTTTCTGGGTTGGAAACTTTGGCGGTATCCAAGATGGTGTCGCACTGTTGACAAATGCAGTTCTTCACTCCAACATTGGGACTCCCATCGATGGTATCCGTCCAATTGTCCGTATCCCGATTCGGGGTATCACCTTTGTGAGCACCTAATAATCATCAGCAAGAGAGCAGCTATTAAAGCTGCTCTCACGGTAACCATTTATTAGATAATCACCTTTTCCGAAAAGCTAATAGATGAGATTTTTTTAAGCATTTTATGGGGGTTACTATAAACCCCAGCCCCTCTTAAGAAGACGCCTCCTGGAAAGACGTCTTCTTTTAATTAAAAGCTATCTTCAATGTGACCATTTCCAAAATTGCTTACTATCACAGTCAATGTAATGACCGAACCCCATCTACCCCTTTACCTCGCCATAATATTTGGACGAGAATTAGTAACCTCCAAAGAGTAAATGGCATAGACTTATATTAGCTAGTCCATTCATCTTGTCTTCTGTATTTCACAACGAAGGGGGGCAATGATATGGATAGATTTTTCTTTCCTTGCCATTTTTCCTTCCACCAATTTGATGAATTTAGATTTAACCGTTTTAGATTTCCAATTATCCCCTTTTTCCTTTTCAATTCAACCCCATACCTCCACTCCGATATAGCCCATTGCAGATAACGGTCGTTATTGGCAATAAGCCGACTCTCCCTTAGTTTAGGAAAAATCGGCTTATTACAACCATATATTGTCTTGTCGTGGGTTTTACGTCATTATGTCTATATCAACGGTATAGGAAAGTCCATGGCCATTCCCCTTTAATTTATTTATTAGATGAATTTGTAGGTATTCCGTATTTAGATGCGTTATTAAAATAATCCATATAATTCATAGAACCGGCATAGTTGAATTTCTTAGTATTGCTATCAAAATCAAAAACTAATATTGTTCCACTAAAGCTGGAACCGTAGTTACCTTTAACAGCAATTCTATTAGGTGCCAGTTGTATGACTTCTTCTCCTGCATTAGTTAAACTAAAATTGGGGTTAGGTAAGGGATTTGCTGATGCCATTTGATTATTTGTAGGCTTAATTGCAATGACTATTAGGCATAATAATATTCCCAGCAGTATAAATTTAGTAAATTTATTGTTCATAATAATTCCTCCTGTTAATTCAGCTGATCTAAAAATATGAAAATAAAGCTCCCTTATCAAAGCCGTGCATGGCCGCGTAGATTTGAGTATGGTTCATATAACTTTTTATGTCAATAACACCAGCATTCTATCAATACGGATACTGGTGTTATTGTTTATTTAACTCTCGCAAATTCATATATCGAGCTGAAGCAATGTTTCTACAACGTCCCGCTAATGCTTAAGCCAGAATGACTTGCTGTAGCAAACCAATCAAGAGTACCAACTCTATACATATCAACAGTATAGTAAAATCCTAGGCCAAACCAAGATGGAGATTGGAAATATTGCGCTGAAGCTTCATAATAAGTCTGATTAGATATTAGGTTCGCAAAACTACCCCAAACAGGCGTAAACGCAAAATCAGCATAAGGGGAACCAACTCCGCCTTGACTGACTACCATATTTGTCGCTGTATTAAAATCACAGGATAAACTGGCTGCTGCGAGTACGCCTAAAGACATCGAAACGGTACTTTTATTAGTGAAAGGAGTCGGTGCAATACCATTTATTATGCCAGAACTATTTGAAGTTAATTTAATATGCACACCACCCGATAAATATCCGGAATATGGTGTTACAGTAACTCCACCTTCTCCAATACACCAATACTTTAAATTACTATCAGGATTAGTAGGACTCTTGTAAAGATTAAATGACCATCGGACCATAACGAACATAAATGAATCATAATCAGGCCACCCTACTACAGCAGGCCAGGATGAGTACAAAGCAGCTTGAGCCGGTTTTATAGTTTGGATAAATGATTGTTCGCTATTTTTGTGTGATGAAATAACATCATCATCTCTTAAAGCGATAATGATGACTTTTAATACTTCATCCGAATTATTTATTTCAACATTCATTTTTGCAGGCTGAATGTTGCCAGAAGAATCCTTAAACATCGAAACCGCTACAGTTGTCAATTGTTTAGATTGATCACCTGTCTCTACCTCTGTCAAACCTTCTGGTATTTTTTCTCCCATTAAACTGTAATTTTTGTTGTGATGTCCTCTTTGTTACTCAACTTTCGCAGAGCGAAAGTTGAGGTATGTACATTAAAACACCAAAACTTAATAGAAAAAGGGGAGAAAATGTAAATGGAAAAATTAATGAGAGTGTTGGCGCTTGTTGTCTTAGGTACTTTATTATTAAGTAACGTTGCATTAGCTACCCAAACTACACAGGCTACATCAGATGAACAATCTATTCAATCTCGTTATACTCAAAATGAATTAAATCAGATCAGAGAAATCAAAAATGAAGTTGTAAAGCAAGGTGCGGTCACTTTAAACACAGATGGAACCATTACGGTCAATGCTAATGCCGCCACACTCGGAGTTGATGAGAATATATTCAAAGAATATATTCAAAGAATATATTCAAAGCGTGGAAAATATAAACGACATAGTAAAATTAGGGGTAGTATCTTTCGATAAAAATTTTGAGCTTAAGGTTAAATCTCAAGATGAAATTTCAAAGATAATTTATCAACGAGATAAAGAATTACGGCAGAGTGGTAAGCATAGTAATAATGATTCTGGTGCAGAAACCCTCTGATTTTTTCATCAAAAAGCAGGAATCTACCTCAATTGTGTTGAATTATATAGTATAGTGGAGATAACCATAGATATCTCAATATAATTTATCTATACT
>Ga0255336_100315_pt1 | contig 91373 bp, 107 predicted proteins | sample MeOH1_35cm_T3_17_FD_189102 | JGI IMG/M metagenome (GOLD analysis project Ga0255336, IMG submission 189102) | Sandy soil microbial communities from University of British Columbia, Vancouver, Canada - MeOH1_35cm_T3_179 | ecosystem: Engineered > Artificial ecosystem > Sand microcosm > Unclassified ... | reverse complement strand
TCCTCCTCGATTCCTTCTTCCTCCTCCTCGATTCCTTCTTCCTCCTCCTCGATTCCTTCTTCCTCCTCCTCGATTCCTTCTTCCTCCTCCTCGATTCCTTCTTCCTCCTTGTCAATTCCTTCATATCTGAAGCCTTCGTCAATCTTATAGAACGTACTATTTCTCAGAGAGAGTCGGTCAGCCAGAGTGTCGCTCATTTGGACCGAAGCAAAAAAGTGCTCGCTCGGAGATGTGACATCCATGTGCTGCAAGCAGCCAAAGATTTTGTGATCATGTCCTCGCGAATGAACAATCCAGAAATCAGGTTGCTTTTGACTTGCGGACTGCATCACTTGGACAAGTGGAGCGTAAGCCTGGGGTCTTCTGACCACCCCGAGATCAAAGAGTAGGAACAGGATAGGGTTCGCCATTTTGTCGAACACAAATTTCCTCGGGGCGCTCTTAGAATCTGTCGCCGTCGAATCGGCCGGCTTCGGCGTCTCCGGGTTACCCTCAGAATCTGTCGCATTCAAATCGGCTGGCTTCGGCGTCTTCGGGCTGACATTGATGAAGTCTCTTCCGAAGATCTGTTTAGGTGTTGTGGCAGCCTCCCGGTTCTTCACCTGTACCAAGATGACTCCGCAATTCGATTGGTCGAACTTCTCATCCTCGCTTCCATAGTACACGGGAAGGAGCAGATCGTATGCTTCCTGATTCCAAGCCAGCTGTAACGCAGCGCTTCGGCGCAACAGGTCGCGGCATAATGCAGGAATGGCCTTGGCGCTGAGCTTTTCATGAGCTGGTACAAAATGAGTAAAGTTCATTCTCGCTTCATGTATCCGCTCTGGTATCTTCTGAATTGAATCGTGATGATCTTCAGCATACAATGCCATGAGAAAGTCGGACACCGTGAAGGTTGGCGCAAACGTCGGATTCGGACCTGAACAAAGGCATCGAGCCCACCGAACCCAGTCGTGTGCAAGGATCAACACTAACCGAGCATAGAGTTCTCCTTTGTGCCCCTTTTCTATCAAACCTTTGTCAAGAAGTTCCTGAGAGAGTGTCCGAATACTCTGCGGCCATTCGTTGTTGTGGCAGAGATGCTCCATTGCTGCCCTGGCTAAGATTGGCTCTGATGGCGTCAATGTGTCCAACATTCCTGCCTCTTGGTTCATGGATTTGACCACCCTCATGTAAGAAGTCACAGCAGTCCTTGTGAGAGAGACGGCGCAGGGGTTTGGCAGGCAGACATCCAAAGAGAGACGGAAGGACAGCGCAGCAAATACGTGGTCCGGGTTGCGTGGTTGGTATTCTGCCTGTTGGCGGCCGTCAACGAGCTTCAGTTTGGCCAATTCGATCATATCCTGGTCCGCAGCTGCATATGCGTACCAGAGAGGCCTGCCGAAGAGGGCCATGTGCTTTGGCTCCGCGAATGTCTTCATCGACTTGACGAGCTCCTCTTTCCTTAGCATTGGATTCTGCATCTTTCGTCTGTCCTCGACGTCTAGCTGGAGAGCCACAAATGGAGGAAAGCGCTTCAGTTCAGTGTTGTCATTTTGAAAGCTGATACGAGCGGAGGAATCTCGAAGGTAATCGCCAGTCTGTGTGGTATTGCTCGGCGGTACAAGGTATCCGATTAGAGATTCTGTTGAGAGGAAGAAAGACCACATCCGAAACTCCTTGAGGCAACTGATGATTCGATTGAGCGCCACATAGAGTCCGGGCTGTGGTTCGTCAGAGGACCGTGGTTTGTCATAGGGCTGTGGTTTGTCATAGGGCTGTGGTTTGTCAGAGGCCTGCATTCTCATCAAACTTGACGCCTCGTCGAACACGATGACCAAGAGTGAGTCAGTGGGTTCTGCATCCTGGAATTGTTGAAGATTTTTCATCAGGTTTCCTGCAGCATTTCGAAGGCCGTTCAAGGGATTGGGGTGTTGGTCGGTATCCGCCATTGTGAGTTTATGTTGAACCCTTGATGGTTGGTCATCGTCAAACTTCCCTACCCAAGCCTCACTGGAAATTAACCCTTGAGCGATAACCTGAGCTCTCTTAGTTACCGAATTGCAGAACTCAATGCGCTCCTTGGATCGTTGGCTCTTGGCATCCGTAGCACCGACATCTGGTTTGAGTGGTGCCATCTCTGCACGCCTCTCACGTGCAAGATCTTTTAGAGTCATCGTGGCAAAATCCTTGCTCTCCACCCAGGTATTGACTGATAAGATCAGTTGGATTAGTAAGAGTTAAAAAAGGCGGACATAAACGACTCACATGTCTCGAAACTGGCTTGGAGCAATGCCGCAGCGAGAGTGTGATTCCACGCTACGGCTGCTCTGCGCTTCAGATGACCATCAGATGTCTCCAGTTTGCTGGTCGGCCCTGGGATGTTGTCTGGCGGCTTGCCGTCCAGGAATGACAGTATCTCTTCATCGGGAGGTGGAAAGCCGGAAGTTTCAGCATCACGAAGAACGAAGTTGATCATAGGGCAGAGTTGGCCGAACGCATCTGCTAATCTCGATTTACCCATGCCACTGCTCTGGACGAATACCAAGCTCTTTGCGTAGTACTGTCTCATATCGAGTAGTTGGTATTGCCGAATGAGGTCCCGTAGCGCAACTAGGGAGTGCGGGAAATAGGGATTGTTCCAGTCTTTTTGCAAGGCACGGAAGGCAGCACTTATCTGAGAGGGGGTGCGTGCGTGAGAGGGCGTAGGTGCGTGAGAGGGGGGATTGTTGATAGCATCATTGCTCTCTTTTGCCAGATTCATGAGGGTTTGGAACTGTTCCGGGTCCCTTGCCTTCAGCCGGTCGAGCACGGACACCTCGCTCATATTCAAATGATTGATATCGTTTTCATTTGTGACGGGGCTTGCCTGGGCGGCTTGAGAGCCTAACCCGGTGTGCCCTTCTGAAGGAGTGCTCATCGCGAATCTGACCTAGGATAGTTGGTGAGGGCGATGAGAAGAGAGGTAGGGGGAGGAGGTAAAGAGGTAAAGAGGTAAAGAAGGGTGGAGGAGGCGAAGAGGTGAAGAGGTGAAGAGGTGAAGAAGGGGGCAGGCAACAGCAGCGGCGGCAGAAAATCGAAACACAACGAACCCGTTTATGCATCGGGAATTGCCGAGCCTTGCCGTCACGGTGTTCTGGAGACATGGTGTCAAAATGGTAGTTGCGAGCGATCTCAGAGCGCAAGTTTGGGTCTACAATAGACAGTGTAAGCGATGATGTCCAGTTATTTAGAGTAATTATAGGCAGCGACAGTTAAGACTGGCCCGTCGATGGGGCAATTGCCATTCTGCTGAGGAGGGGGGTGTGCGGCGGGCGGAAATTAAGTGTTCCCTTCTTAATGCCTGCAAACATGATCGATCACATGTTGCCAGGGCCTGGAGCAGCGAGAAGACCTGTGTCAAAAAAACCTCTGCCTGAGGCGTGCGATTCTCCGGCCCATGCCACAGGTAATAACCAAGTTCTTTACGTGTGAAGTGGAGGGCTCTCCCTTGCCAAGTCAGCGACACTGCAGCTTACATAACTCTGTCCGTGGTGCAAACCGGCCACTCGCCAAGCCTTTCGACCTTGCATGGAAAGCTTCACAGCAAAAGTGCTGCGCGCATTACCTGGTCTATGTCTTGCTTACTGAGAAGCAATGATCATCAGGAAATTTTGTGCCCGGCACGGTATGGCATCGCTCGGTCCGTCCGTCTGTTGTCAAGTACTAATCTGGGTGGCCAGGGCGAAATGTGCTCTCCTTGTCATCACAGAACATTCGGCGTACATATGCAATCTCAATCTCCACAGACGATCCGAGCCATAGAGCGTCTAAGAAAGATCCCAGACCAACGCCACGGTTTCCAGGACATCCGGAGGATCTTTCGAGGATCGTCGTCGACACCACCGCGCATGGTTCGCCAGATGTAACACCAGAAGTGGAAAAAGTGGACAAATCAGGGACAGTCAACGCTGGCGCCCGAATATACTCGCTTGACGAAGCTGCCCCCCCTGAGCTGCCAAAGATTCCCGTACAAGACCGATCTTCTCAATCTGAGCAAACGCCGTCCGTCGAGCCAAAGGGCCCAAATAGGAACGAAGTGCCATTCCGACACCGAAAGCAATTGACGGACCACTGGCGCCGACTGCACCGAGAATCACGAAGAGGCACCAAGCTATCACAAACGTATGACCCTCTGACCATCCTCAAGCAGCCTCCCACGGCTGACGAACTGACCCTGCCTCTGCTCCTCGCCAATCAAACGCACCTGGGTCATGCGACATCCCTCTGGAATCCGGCCAACAGCAGCTACATCTTCGGGATAAGAGACGGCATCCACATCATCTCGCTCGACATCACCTACGCCTATCTCCGGCGCGCGGCCCGCGTGGTCAAAGAGGTCGCCCGACGAGGCGGCATCATCCTCTTCGTGGGCACCCGCAAGGGCCAGGAGGAGATTGTAGTCAACTCGGCGGCGCTGGCCAGAGGCTACCACATCTTTGACCGCTGGACGCCCGGCTCTTTGACCAATGGGCAGCAGATCCTCGGCGACTGCGCCGTCAAGGTCGTGGACATGTTTGACCGCGACATTCCACAGTACGACAGCGCGCTCTCCCAGGGCCAACACACGGTCATGAGGCCTGACCTGGTCATCTGCCTCAACCCGCTGGAAAACGAAGTCTGCCTGCACGAATGCGGCCTGTACAATGTGCCCACCATCGGCGTCATCGACACCGACGCCAATCCCAGCCGGGTCACGTACCCGATCCCCGCCAACGATGACAGTCACCGCAGCATCGCTCTGATCGCCGGCGTCTTGGGCCAGGCCGGCAAAGAGGGACAGAGACTACGACTGGCCGCGGCCGAGCGTGGTGAGGTCCCGTATAGTCGACGGCATGTACAGGATGTCCTCAGGGGGCTGGAAGAGATCTCCACCATGGATGTTCAAGACAATTCTGGCGGAGCACTGGAGAAGTAGAAGGACAGTCGAGACATGGCATCACACCTGTATCTATACCCGAAAGAAATCCCAATTCCGGCAGACGGGTCTCCCAGGCTGCACCACCAAACATGGCCGAGACCTCAGGCTGGAGTAGAGACCGAACCTCAGCAATTCTCCTCCCTCCTTCGTCCTTCCTTCCCTAATCACAAAATCTGCCAGTCTTCGCTGACCTTGTTTCAACCAGCATTAATGACCCTTGATTTCTTCCTTTTTCTTCTCTGCTTTCTCCTTTACTGTCCTTCAATTTGCCTCCTCCCAATTGCTGTCTTGTGTATACTCTGTTCTTGCGGTGTGTAGGTGGAGGTGGGGAAAGAAAAGGTAGACAGGTGAGTCAGAAGGAAGAGTAAAACCAAAAGACAACTGGCTGGAGCGGTTATTCCTGGGCGGTTTTCTCGAGTGGAGAAGGGTAAACAAGCTCGTGTGTAAATAATGATTAAGAAATGGCCCTGTAGTAGTCCGTCAAGTCTGCTTCCCTGTCCGTTCCGCGCTATGTGCTCAATCCTTCTCAGTCGAGCCGTGTGGCAATGCTGTTTGCAAACTCTCTGGAAACGTAGTCACAACCTCTATTCAGCGCCCATGCTCTATCACACTGAATCATGACTTTTTTGTCGGCCTTGATGGTGCCTCACCCGCTGGGCGCCCTCTCGCGCTCCGTCATGAATGGGCCCGGCCTCATGCCCCATCATGCCGAGTGTGATCAATCGGGCCATCTGCTTGCGGCTCGTCTGCGTGATCCTGGATGGCCACGGCCTCATCGCTCTCACCTCCTGGCACCGCGGCAGGTTGTGCTTGTTGTGGCTTCAATATGGAGGTCCGCCGCAGCTTCAGCTTCTTCTCTCCCTGCTCGGAAATCCTGGTCAACTCAGCCACGAATGACTGGCCCCAGAAAGCACTGCAGTGCGTGTCAGCAGACTCGACTTCTGTGGATGGAAGGGAATGCTCGGTCGTACCTGGTGTATTTTGAGACGTATCTTTCGAGCTTTGCATAATTGATGGCCCGATGTTCGGGACTCATCGTCACGGCTTCTTGAATGGCCGCGGCCAGTTCTTCAGTATTCCATGGGTTCACCAGAATACTGCCATTCAAGCTCTGGGCGGCGCCGGCAAACTCGGAGAGCACCAGAACCCCATGACGCTCGCGCTGGGTGGCAATGTATTCAAAGGAGACCAAGTTCATGCCGTCTCGGGTCGAAGACACCAAGCAGACATCGGACACTGCGTACAGGGCGATCAATTCATCAAAATTGACCGATTTGTGCATGAAGTGGATGGGCATGAATTCAATGGTGCCTAAAAGAGGTCAGTGTGTGATGGCGTGGATCATTGCCGGCCCACGCACCGAACTTTCCATTAATTCGCCCAACCAGTTCATTGACGACGGCCCGGAGGTTTTGATATTCTTCCACGTCTTGCCTGCTGGGCACGGCCACTTGGACGAGCACGACTTTACCGATCCATTCGGGGTGATCGGTCAAGAAAACTTCGAGAGCGTGCAGTTTTTGTGGTACTCCCTTGATGTAATCAAGTCGATCTACGCCGACCATGATCTTGACGCCCTTGAACTTCTCCTCCAGCACCGCGATTCTTTTCTTGACCTTTTCCTTCTTCAAGCCTTCGGTGAATTTGTCGGGATCGATGCCAATGGGGAAGGCGCCCACGGTAACGATCTTGCCTTCAAATTCAACCCCGTTCGGCGTCGTCGTCAAACCCAGGATGCGGGAACAGCTGCTCAGAAAGTGTCGGGCGTAGTCGTACGTGTGAAATCCAATGAGATCGCAGTGGAGAACGCCGAGCAGGATTTCATTCCGGACGGGCAGAATTCGATAGATCTCACTGGAGGGAAAGGGGGTGTGAAGGAAGAAACCTATCTTGATATTCGACTTGCTGGACCCAATTTCTTCTCGGAGCATCTGCGGGAGAAGCATGAGGTGATAGTCGTGCACCCAGACCAGATCGCCGTCCTGGACCTCGTCGGCAATCGTTTTGGCGAACAGACGATTCGCCTCGGTGTACGCTTCCCATGCCGACTCGTCGAACGTGATTTCTCCGGGATGGTAATGGAACAGAGGCCACATGATTGAATCTACAACCACGTCAGCTCAGGGGTCGTTCATGCCCTACCGAGAGAGTCATGACCAACTGGAGAAGCCGTTGTAGTGTCTGTCGGCCAGCTCGTCGGCCATGAAGACGGGAATGGCATTGAACTCGTCCTTCAACTTGGCCGTTACATCGTGGATCTCTTCCTCTGGGATCTCCAGCCCCGGCCAACCATACCACTGGAACGTCGTGGACTTGGCCAGGCCGCTGAGACCGGTGACCAAGCCGCCAGACGACATGGAGAAGTCGTACTTGCCATCGTTTGAACGCTTGATCGTGATTGGGAGTCTGTTGGAGACCAGTAAGAGCCGCGACTCGGATTTGGGGGGGGCGTCTTCGCCCATGGGAGCGGGCATGTTGCGATGGTTCTGCACGCCACTATCCGAACAGGAGCCTTCGATTGCTGTTCGTTGATGACAGAATAGGAGGACCGAGCAACAAAACAGCTCGAGCACTCAGGCAAGTCTCTGTTCCGGCTTATGCCGTGCTCGCCCAGAAGCGAGGGCGGCAACCTATGGCGTGGATGGCAGTGAATCTGATTGGATTTCGGGGGCCTCCTCAGCAGTGATCAAGTCAACGCGGTCCGACTGAGCACGGTGCAGGGGCCGGCTCCTCCTCCCAAATGTGGTCGGTCTAGAAGAGATTGCAGATTGAACGCAGCCGGACAAGGGGAAGATTGACAATGATGGATGATGAATGGGCGTGAGCAAGACCCGATCGAGAACCACCGATCACAAGTCGACGTCTCGAGTGGTACAGAATCCCACGTGCCCCGCCGGCGGCTGTCAGCGATGCGCAAGGCTCCTGCTTGACGAATGGTAGGCAGCTTGATGGGTGATGCCGGGTCAGGACGGGATCGGGCGCGCAAGATGCGGCTGGCGTTGTGGTTGGCTTGGGCCGCAATGGGTACCCGAGGGGACGAGTACGGCAGCAGAGGCTGAAGCTCGCTGAGATGGGAGAGCAAACGATTGTAGCAAGCTATGAAGCAGGACACTCAGGCCTGGGCTGAACGAAGACTCTGGCCCAAGAGGAACGCCAAGGCTTGATATTGAGGGGTATTCCGTAATGGAAAAGGGCAGAAGTGAAGAAGGAATTTGGCTGGCCCGGTATGGCTTCAAGAAACTTCCAGCACGCTCCGACCAAGCCCAGCCAACGTTCCAAGGAAAACTCCAGGCCCAGGTCAGGCACCGGCCCAAAGGTCCACCAGCTGCAGCAATCCGGGCGATGCTCGGTATTGCCTCCTTGAGCCTAGTCGCAGGTGCTGCTGACTGCTGGGCAATGGAGAAGCCGACAGCGAAAAAGGCCGTATGCCTAGTCAACACTCGAGATTGTGTTATGAAGACATTATCATGTTCGTGGGAAGACTTTTATTTCCATGTCGGCGCTGCATCAGCTGGGCTGTGGCCGTGCCGTCACGATGCTTTGCTAGGATATCTCTTATCTTCAGCTGGGGTGCAGATGCAACTATGGATACAGGCCCAATGCTGCCCTCCACACATGCACCTCCAGCCGATAACGAGCTGCTGGTCAAGAACAACATCCGCCCTCTGGCCCAGCTGCGCCGTCCTCGCTCATGCCGATCATGCCTTTCCCGCCATCCTGTCCGCCCACCTTTCTAGTATGCAACCGGCACCGGGTGACACTCAAAAAGATGGATGGCGACACCAATATCCACGCAGGCGCGAAAAGCAACAAAACAATTCGTCGTTATCATGACACCGTCAGCGTGATTTCATCAACAACCGTCCGTCTCGATCTGGGTCTCGTCAAACACAAAAACATTGATATCTCATAAACACATGACGCTTGCCGTTAGATTTGCATGACATCTCGTAACAGTCGTAGATGGCGTAGATGGCGCGTCAGTTGGCCCGGATGACGAGTTTCGCGAGGAATTTGTTGGATAGACAGTCAAAGTCCTTGCGGTCGAACTTGGCATTCGGCCGTCCGCGCAGGTAATTCTCTGTCGCTCTTGGTCAGCAGCGGACTCTCTATGTGTCAATGATGCCTGACTTACCATATCGTGTGACGTGTTCGCGAACTTCGGTCATGGCGTTGCAAACGTCCGGGTTCGATCCCAGCAGCGAGTGGTGCTTCGATGTGTCCCACTCGAGAAAGGATGGCAGCTTCTGCGAAATGGCCTGGAAGAGTCCGACAATGACGCCCACCGGCGTCGTCTCCATGTCGTTGCAAAACTTGTCCACGGCGGCGTTGTCCGGCACACGGTAGTGGCAATCAAACTGCATACATTCCCACACGGCCAGGAGCACCGACGCGAGAATGAAGATGGTCGGCCAATTCTTGAGTTTGTCCCCACTGTACACGCTGGAGTACAAGGCCGAGAGTTCCTCCAGGACGTCCTTGTGGAGCTCGCGCCACATGTCCGCCATGGCGCATTTGATTTGGAAGTTGATCATGACCGGCGCCATGGTCTTGCCAAAGAACTTGGAGGTCTGCTCATCGATGCGACCGACAAATCCTTCTTCGTTCGGCACGCCTTCGACCATGGTGATGTGGAGGGTCAGGTTGTACGCTAGCATGAGTTTCAGTGCTTTCTTGATCACCTTGGAGCCCGTTCGGAAGTAGAAGCGGTAGGCGGTCTTGAGCATCTGCGACAGGAACGGGGTGCCTTCGAAGTAGTCGTCGACGAACTTTTCAAACGTGCCCGTGCCGTCAATGTGACGATCGAGGTAATCGGAGAGCATGGTGGTGGAGATGCCTTCCATTCCCGCCGAGAGTTTGGCCGTCGACACTTCATAGCCTTCGGAGGCCCGGTTGGCCTCTATCCAGTCCATCTTCAGACATGACTCGTCCCGCACATAGACTTCGCGGGCCGTCACCGGGAGCATGTGGCCGTAGCCGTGAGTGACGAAGAGCGTCTTCTCCGTGTCCGAGAAGCCTTTGATGTTGCCGACGGAGAATCCCAGCGAGATGTGTCGCTCATAGTCAAATTTCCAATCCTTGAGGAAGTAGCCAATCTCTTTGATGTCGATGCGGGTGCACGGGACCTGCCAGAGGCGAGCGTGCGAAGGCTGGCACCCGGCACACGGCTCCCCTTTGTCGCAGGTCTTTTTCAAGAACTTGCATCGGAGACAGGCTCGTAACTTTCGAATTTCACTCGCCTGTTTGCGTTGTTCCGGCCGCAGAGGACCCTTTCTCCTGCCGACCCGCTTCTCCCCGTCGACCTTTCCCCCTCCCGACTGCGCCGACTTCTTCATCACCTTGTCCGTCGACTTGGCCGCGATCGGGCTTTTCCTCGACGGTTTGCGACCAGGCGAGCTGGCGGAGCCTTGGGAGCCGGGAGACCGGGCCGTGGGAGAGGATCCTTTCATCGATGGGATCGGGATCGGTCGGACCAGGGCCGACGGATTGACCCCGACAGAGTGAGCGGAGCCATGGTCGATCGAGAGACGGTGGCTGTGGGCCGCGTACTCGTAATCGCTGTCCGAGAGCGTCGTAGGGGAATACACGGCTTGGGAAGGACCCATGTCCAGGTTCGACATAAAGGTCGGCTGGGTGTGTTGTTCGAGGTCGGAGTATGAGGACTCGGAAAGGGTTCGGTTGTGCACGGTCTGGTTGGGGTCGACAAAGAAATGGCTCTCGTACGACTCAAAGGATGATCGAGGCTCGATCATGGTCCACCCGTGCTCGTCGCAAGAGCTAGGCTGTGACAAGATTTCCAAGTGAGAACCAGTCGGCGAGCTGGTATGCTGTTGATATGGCGACACGGCCGCCGCGGCCAATCCCACGTCCGTCGTCGTGAAGTTGATCAGCTCGTGTTGAAGGTCGGCCCACGTTTGCGGCATCCCGTCGATGGCCGACTCGAGAGGAATGTAGGACGTCTCCAGGGTGAGAGCCGCGGTCGTCATCGGCGCCTGCGAGACTGGCATCATGGCCAGCTGCGAGGGATGCATGGGCAGGCCGTGGAAGGTACCCTCATATTGTTCGAGGTCATACGTCTGGTGAGCTGGGAAATCCATCGTCTGCGGTGGCTGATCCAACCTCCAGGTGTCCATCATTGGGTGCTGTTCCCCAATCGTGGTCTGACGCAGGCCATGATTGTTGCTGGCTTGTATAGGTGACAGATTCCTTCGCGGATCCGATCGTGCGGTAGATATCTGGTCCATGGTGATCTGCCAGGCTTGACCTCGAAAGTACCCATTGTTTCTCGAGTCGAGGTCATACGAGAGGTCTTCGCCGGTCAGGCCAATGTTAGCAGCCATGGCGAAGGCTGTTTATGTCAGACAGTCAGCCTCGACCTCGTAAGACTCGCTCTGAAAGGAGGGGGCCGAGAGCGACGGCTGAGCAAAACAGAAGGAGAAAGAGAGAGGGAGGATGAACAGGAGGTAGGACAGGACGGAGAGTAGTGACCGCCGTCGGCGAGCTCTGGCGAAACGGCGGTCCTCTTGGTCTGCTGAAGGAGGGCGAAGAAGAAGCGGTGAGCGTTGCCGGCGTCCTGGGACCCTGGAGGCCGGTTGGGCGGTCGGAATGACGGTCTTGGCGTGGGGCTGACCAACCACACTGAATGGGCTGGAGCCACACCCGATCCTCACGAGATCTCACGAGATGGCCTTTTGCTTTTGCCTTTTCAGACAAGGACGAGGGCGACAATGGCATAAGAACCACTCAAGCACACGTATCCAGCAGCTGGCAGGATGTGCACTGCCCGTTCGAGGACTGACCGGCTTAATCAGCCATTGAGGGCATCGCCTCTGCCACCGCCGCCGCCGCCATCATCCGCCCAGCGTATGATCGGCCAGCCAGGCCAGCGCTTCAGCCAATGCTGCTGAGTGGCACAACAGCCGACCGACAAGCCGTTTCACACGCCATCATTGATCGACCTCTTACAGCGCGGCAACACCCGATCTTTCGTGAATGCCACCTCCAATTGGTGAGAAGGCGGAGTTTTGGTGATGCACGTAATAGTTTGTTTGCTGCTTGCCTCTGCTGACGGCTAACCTTCTCAGGGAAGTGTCGTGCTCAGCTGTTCGTATCCTCGTGCTGCGCCCCAAAGCACACAACAATTAACCCCCCTCCTCCTCCATCGGACCGTGGTTGCGGGTGCGGTGCACGATTTATCTGGCAAGACCACATCTGCTATTATTGAAATCTCTCGACCAGCCTCTTTCGTCCTGCCGACGACCAGAGCATCTGGAAGCCGTTTCAAAAAGTCGTACCCCGCCTGAGGAGCGGTGTGGAGATTAGGACACGCTTGTGCCCGAGGCGACACAATTGGCGTCTTTCGACAGCGACACCGAGTTGCCCGTCAAGTGGACGCACGGTCGTAAATTGTTCAAACCTCGATCGTTTTGCTCTCCTGGTCTCGCCACCTGGAGTCTCAGCATCTCCTTAGATCCGCTGCGCAGAAAGCTGTCAAAAGTCCCGGCCTCCTCTTGAACCAGCCAGAGGCATCGATGTGCGGGTGTATGCCCACCACGACCCAGCGAGGTAAATTTGACATGCTGCATGATCCAACCCAGATGTGGCACCCATTCTGTCCTTGGGATTTTGTAGAGGCCCCGCTGGAAAGGAGATCTCCAAGGTACTCCATGTACTTTTGATCTCCATCCTTGCTCTGGACCTGGGCGTGACGGCCGTGATCAGTGCCAAGACTTTCTCATCTGGATCGACATCCTCATACCCAAGATTTGCGATCTGATGCTCGTTGCGCAAAGCTGTCGGCGGTCCTAAAGTTCCTTTTCTCTCACTTCTTCCTACATGGATTGATGACCCCGTGTGGAATTGGAGAACCATAACCGCCGAGTACGTGCTGGGTCAGGCGATACGTTCCCCCTGATGTCACTCACCCTTCCACATCAAAGTCGCTTCGTCCAGAGCCAGTGAGTGCGATCATCCGGTTATGGTCCAGTAGTCCGTCACATCGAGTTAGCCATGGAAGACTCGGGCAGCTTGCTCCAGTCCATCCCCTGGTATTTCCTTCAGCCGCCAATTTTACAGGATCCCCTCGCGACGCAGACGTCATCCCTCCAGCAGCAAACCGTTCAGGAATGCCTACCTCTTCTCAGAGGCGTCGATGACCTGACCAGGAGCCCCTTTGACTTTAACGAATATGGAATCCCGAAGCTGGAACGAGAAGACCACATCAACTTCTTACACCAAAATCTCGCTCAATTTCCGGCCCCGTTTGTCGGAGTTGATGCCAGCCGTCCGTGGATGGTCTACTGGGGACTCATCGGGCTGTATCTTCTCGGTGAAGATGTCTCTGCCCTTCGCGCTAGGTACAGGATCACGATCTTGCATCCATTGCCGATTCAGAGACCCCTCTGATCACCGACTTCCTTTTTTGGAGACTGACTCGTTCTAACGGTCTTCTGATGCAGAGTGGTCAAAACCGTCTTTCCCATGCAGAACAGCACAGGTGGCCTCGGCGGCGGACACGGGCAAGATTCCCATCTCGCGGGCACTTATGCCGCATTACTGAGCTTGGCTCTCGTGGGCGGCGAGGAAGCCTACGGATTGATCGACCGTCAAAAGATGTGGGAGTGGCTAGGCCGTCTGAAGCAGTCCGATGGAGGGTTTCTGATATGCGAAGGGGGGGAAGAAGATGTCCGAGGTGCGTATTGCGCCTTGGTGGCCCTCTCTCTGCTCCGTTTGCCTTTAGCCTTGCCGCCGGGAGCGCCAGCTCGGCAGGCTGGGTTGACCACGTTCAAGGACGGCCTGGGCGAATATCTCTCACGATGCCAAACATACGAGGGTGGAATTGCCAGCTCTCCCGGGAATGAGGCACACGGCTCCTATGCCTTCTGTGTGATCGCTTGCCTTTGCCTCTATGGCACACCCGACGAAGCGCTCAGAAGATATCTGGACGTCGACGCCCTCCTCTCCTGGCTTTCCTCCCGGCAATATGCGCCCGAAGGAGGCTTTGCCGGCCGAACCAATAAGGTGGTTGATGGCTGCTACAGTCACTGGATCGGAGGATGTTGGCCGTTGGTTCAAGCGGCATTGAATGGGCCGACTCCTCCTTCACAAGGTCACAAGCCAGACCCGTTGACGATCGGGAATCTGTACAGCAGCGAGGGTCTAGCAAGGTACATCCTGGGATGTTGCCAGGCTCCGGACGGGGGGCTCCGAGACAAACCATCCAAGTTAGTCCTGGCAAGCAAGTGATGTGTTGTCCTTCCACGCTGACCGATCCCACAGGCGCCCGGATTCATACCACACCTGCTACACGCTGGCCGGCATCAGCGTCGTCGAACACACCCACTCGTACCGTGACACTTCTTCCTCCCGCACGGATGACGATTTCGCACCTGCCTTCGCCTGGGATGCTTCGCGGCACCGAGAGACGAGCGAGGGTGTGCCAGGCCACGACTTTGACACGGGAGCCGGCGTCAAGGCATTGCATCCTGTCTATGTGATTCCGCATGAGGCTGTTCTTGCCATGCGACATTGGTTCGCCACACGGCCCCTCCAGACCGACGCCACTTAGGGTGCATGTATCAGGCGCTGAGCATGACTACCCCGCTCAACCCTCAGCTGGTCTGTGAAAGGGAGTCGATCTTAGAGTAGAATGAGAAGTCAATTCCGACGGGAGGCTGAGGTGAACGCGCCCTGCGAGGGCAACCCTGATACTCGCCACTTCAGCACCATCATGCGCAGAAGTGGTTCTTGCCACGCGGATGCTTGAGAATCCTCAAATCCGAGCAGACTCAGGAAAGGCTCAAGAAAGCTCGCCATCGACAGGAGCGGTCCGGCAATGTTCTCAATGCAAAGATAATTAGGGCCTTTTTGAGGTTGCTTTCGCGTATCGACGCGGGGCGACGATGCTGAATTTGAGCTGTGCATGTTGCCACCTAGCTCGGTGGGGACCGGTGCTATGCAGCTACATACCAGCCAACGGCCGTGTCCGTTTGGTAGACCTCGGACGCAGAGGGCTGGGACGTTGCGGGTCAGTAAGTCTTCAACCTGATTGTTGTTGCCCGAACTTGGATGTTTTGCGTCTGCAGGTTTTGCGTCTGCAGATTTGCGTGTCTGGTCAATCCCATTCCTCGGCCTGCCAGCCACCGCGCCCAGGACTACAGCCAGATCGTCGAGCGGATGTCTAGACATGGACCAGGCCTCGGCTGACCGCCGCCGTAGTGCCCCAGAGTTTACGAAGGAGACGCTTGAGAGCTCTAGTTAGACAACGCATCCATGCAGCTACCGCCTCCTCAGGCCCGCCTGAGTCCACCAGCCAGACATGCCGTGCAGACTTGGCCCTGCCGGTCGTGCAGCTCCATGCCGGTGGTACCGAAATATCCCTACTGGCAGGAGACGGCCCAGGTTGTCTCATACGCTGCCAAAGATCTAGATTGCGCATGTCGGGGGCTTTTCAGGGCAAAGGCACTACCGGTACCAGTCATCCTCGGAGGACGGTCTGGCGGCCGCGTTTAGTCAACCTATGAGCCGCCAATGTCTCGCATCTCTCTTGCACAGAAAAACAGACAGACAGACACGACAACGGTCGGTCATACCACCATTCCCCACTTGCCAGGTGGCTCTGCATGATAACCACTTGCAGCTTACATCCACTTGGATTCTCCCTCCGACCTAGACCACCACAGCGTTGCTGGTCCTCGACGACACAATGCTTCACCGGTCGACCGCGACGCGACGACGGAGTCGGTCCAGCCACGAGGGGCTCTGAACCCTGGTCTTTACCGTGGAAGTGGTGATTGAACGGAAAGGGATCGCCAGCCGGTCGGCCGAGAACCTGGATCTGCCCCGGCCTCGGACTGAGCGGTTGCTAAGAATCATCCCGACGTCAACGGCCCAGCACTGGCTAGAATGGATGCCAACACATCAAGGACGTTACGATGCCAGAGTCCAACACGTTCATGCTCCAGAGATCGGCCAATGCCCCGTCTTATTTTACACGGCTTTTGGCCACAGTGGAAAATTTCGGCTTTGCCCCACGCGATGCCGCCGGCTTATTTCGCGCTTGCTGCGTTGTCAGTGCAGGGTGTCTGTCTATTTGCCGGTGAAATAGTCGGCATGCCAGCTCTCAACACCTATGAAGATGCATCCGCTACATGACACGCCCATAACTGTGGTTGAATCATCTTATCTACCGTACGCCGACCTAGAAGCCCGACCATACCTTTGGTGAGGCGACAACCATCCTCAAGGTCTTGCATTGGTTGATGATCCTGCCTCGCTGTCATCAACGCATAACACGATACCCGTGTTGAATCTTCAATCTCATCCATCATTCGGTTGCTTTCAGATATATTTGGGCCGCCAGTCAACATGCTACACACAGTCTATTTGGCCAGTACGTTCTCCTGCATGGAATCAGTCTTCCACACCGGAGTTCCTGTGCCAATCCCCGTGCTGCTTGCTCCCTTGATTTTATGTGGCAGGTTTGAAAGTTTGAAATCCATTGAGATGGGGCACAAGCTGTCTGTATCTTGTCCTCAAAGACCATTGCTCGGAGATGATCCGGCTCTGACTCATTCACTCACTCGCTACCCTATCCTCTGCGGATTCACCCTACAGCTTGGCAGCCACTAACTATAGGTTTCCCAGGTCTGTGCCAGCGACGTCGATGGCCTGAGCCGATTTATCAGGTATCTTACACTCCCTCGGGATACCGATGTGTGGTCAGGGTCAATAACCGCGAATATCAAACTTCCTGTTCGCACTCGTCCGAGAGTTCTGCCAAGGAGGGAGCCGCTCTTATCGCGTTCAATATTTGCCGAAGCTTCTCTGCAAACGATGGGATGTATCCCACCGGCTTTGCACACGGTGGCGTCATTCAGGGCAATCCCGTCCCTGTCGGTTCTGGACGGTACAGTCGCAAAGGCGCGACCGACGCACGAGGAGAATACCGGTATAGCGGGGATAGCGACAGTATAGGCAGCAGAAGTGGCGGCAGCAGCCCAGATTTTGATCACCGACACTCCGTTGCCACCCGGCCTTCTCAGCTCCATCGGCCTGTGTATGGTACCACTGCTCCCCATGACCTGAGATACAGCCGGCGTGCTCTGTCTCGTTACTGATATTTCTTCATACCGACCGCTGTTCTGACGCCATACGCACCTCCGTGGTGGCGATTGGAAGAGAACGGGAGCCAGGGATTATACGACGTTATGACTGATGACATTACGAATATCAAGGGCGGCTGCCTTATTTCATTCATGACTTTCAGGCAAGCGTGCGTTGGATTATTGGATTGGCTTTTTAGATAAGACTTTCACACAGGCAACTGTGCGGGGAGCCCTCGGGTGCCTTTCACCGGGTCATGACGAGGTCAACTTGATGTGGCTCTCCTGAAAATTGACAATGACCATGATATCTCTACGCAGACAAGCACTTGAGTACAATTCCCGTTCTGCCAGATTCGAAACACCGTATTGTGCCACGCAGGTTGCACGGAATTTAGTCATCAAATTTGGCTTCTGGTCCTGCCGACGCTTGAGAGCCTCCATAGCATTGCTAGAGTGAGAGATCTGTTCGTCATTGACCGCGATCTTTTTACATCTGAATGCCTGCAGTAAATGACGCTAAGTTTAGTGGCCAAGGATCTTCCCTCTTCTCACCCTTACATCTGGGATCAGGTCCTGCCGCCAATCAGCAATCATGCTTCTGAATGGGAGGTATTGGCCTCCTCCCCGGAGCAGTGCTTCGTGTCAATTGTGCCAGGACCTTATGATTCGGCGAGAGGATACAGAGTCGGGGTTCTTGGGAATTCCTCTCGGGCTCCTGCCAGCAGCCGCGAGTTCAGGATGCTTCGTTTGCCGATTTCTCCACGAATCTATATCGGAGTTGATGGAAGATTTCCAAATCCCTCCCTATCTTCCCGGGCCCAGAGACTTTGTTGGATTCAACATCCAATCAGAAGCCTTTCTCGAAAAGGGATCAGGAAGACTCTTAGCCACTCCGCTGTCGCTTGTCATGAAGACCGAGTACTCTTCCGTCGTTGAATTGGAGGTTTACTGTCCCGAAGGTAGATGCCGGAGGTGTTCCCGATTATGTTCAATGTCGATGCGTTGTGGAGCAGACAAGGTTTCAAGATTTCAACGCTGACCGGCTCCTGGACAGCAGACTCGGTTCTGAATTGCTGACTTCCCTTTGCTAGGTAAGCCGACAATCTGGCCCTTGGTCGGACCAGCACGCGATGTCTCGACCGATGCTTCTGCAGACACCTGCATAGCTTTGGCCCTGGAGTGGATCAAGAACTGCACTGAACAGCACGCGCAGTGTCGAACGGAGACCGATCCAGTCATGCCCGACCGATTGATTTATGTCGGGAAGAATCCCATAAACCCGTCCTTGCATATCAACGGCCCCGCGTCTCGAGGGAAGTACATTGCGCTGAGCCATTGCTGGGGTGGACAGGCATCGCTTCGTTTGACAAATGATACACTGGACGATTTCAAAGGAGGTATTCTCTGGACAGAAATACCCCTCACCTTCAAGCATGCGATCAAAATATGTCGCCTCCTGGGTGTTGATTACATCTGGATTGATTCTCTCTGCATTATCCAGGATTCTCCCGACGATTGGTTCACGCAGGCTTCTAAGATGTGCGATATTTACTCCAATTCTTGGGTTACCATTGCGGCGGATGGTGCACCAAACAGCACGCATGGATTTCTTACCGATGAGCGCCGCCAAATGAAAGTCAAGCGCTTCCAGTGTCCAGGTCAGAATAGACAGGACTCAGAGATCCGTGTGCGCCGGAGAGGCAGTGGCGTCCTTCGCGATTCATTCAGCCACCACCACTGGCTTGCGCCTCCACGAAGTCCTTTGTCCTCCCGTGGTTGGATATTACAGGAAAGTCTGCTTTCCCCGAGAATATTGCACTACACCGCCGAAGAACTCACCTGGGAGTGCTCCGTGGAGTCCAGGTGTGAATGTCAGGTCCGACCTCATCAGTTTGGCGTGGAGAGACCACTCAGACTGATGGTCGACGACCTCCCATTTGAGGACAAATGGGCAACACTTGTCGACCACTTTACCAATAGATCACTCACTGATCAACATGACAAGCTGCCGGCAATAGCCGGTCTAGCCCGGCAGATGCACAATGCTACAGCTGCTTCGTACTGGGCCGGTCTGTGGAGTGATACCTTCCCGAGGGCCTTGTTGTGGTGGATTTTGGATCGATATCACTCACTCGATCCGGTGAAGTGCATCAGCAGAAGGATTGTACCATACCAAGCACCCACATGGTCCTGGGCATCGGTCACCGGACGTGTTATGCTAGCCCACCGCGAGACCGCTCTCATCTCGGATCTAGAGGATTTCACACTCTCTGTTGTTCCAAAGGGCATCGACCCGTACGGATCACTTCAGAGTGCATCCATCACCGCCAAGGCATATTTGGCTTTGGTTAGTGTGAGCGATTCTCCCGGTCCCAATGAAGAGTACATTGGATACAAATTCCACGCAACCTCATGCCTTGCCCTGGACGGAGAATCCTTGTCGGGCATTATTGAACCGGACGTCCTTGGTGACGGATACGAAATCAATCTCCTGCAGCCACACTGGATTTTGATCATTGGACACGCAGCCAACGTCGCCCATGGTATTCTCGTCCGAGAGGCCAGAGAAGCACCCAACACGTACGAGCGTGTTGGATTTTTCAATCCCCTTGACTACACCAAATGGACAACCATCGCAACGCGCCAGCATGTCACGCTAATATAGCATCCAGTCCTCGATTCCACCCACATCAGGTTCGTTCAGATTATCAAAAATCCATTGTGATAGCCTATGTGAGACTTCTCTGCCCGCCACGTCAACGGCGACGCGGATAGTCGAGATCGTGACGAAGAAAGTGTCGTCGGTTATAGAGGGCGGTCGACAGTCGAGGCAGCGGCGGATAATGGAGGGGCCGAGTGCGAGTGCTGGCTGTTTCATGTGAAGCACACCGGGAGCGCTACGGCACCAGAACGGAGAGAAAGGAGGAAATGAAGCTGAAAAGACCCCGGTTGTCGTGCCTGAATATCTGCCGAATGGGACCAACGAGCAGGCAAACACCACCAAGCGGTCCCGAAGCCACTTCGAGACGAACGAAAGCACAATGGCACGCAGAATCAAAGAAGGTCGCCGAGGATGATGATATCGATCAAGCACCATTATTATTATTGCCATTCTTACAAGAGACTCGACATCCATGCGCTAAATCTATCAAAGATAAAATCACCGCACCATCGTCTGAGTCAAGGTTGCTTTCGACTATCGACGCACGTACTTGTCTCTCGCCGGGTCAAACATGGGCGCGTCCGTACTTGCGGCACTCTGACTGGCGGCTACAGGGATTCAGCATCACGACCATGAAATGACTGCAAAAGCTCACCTCCACCAGCACTGGCCCCTTCGCCTGCGCGACGGTTGCGATTGTTGCGAGTATCTCTCGACCGGAAGACACTGTACAGCAGCCACAGTGTCACCCAATTCGGAGCATGTTCACCATTCGTGGCGCCGCGGTCGAATAGCTGTCGCTGAATCGTGCCCGGCCTTGCGTTTTGCCATGTGTCAATGATCGCTTGTCGTCGACGGTCAGGTCGAATGTGGTGCCAGAAATACGGCGGCTGGATAGCCTGATCATTGCGTTTCTCATCAATCAGATTGGATCGGTCGTTGTTGAGTCTGCTGTACACAGCAATGGCTTCATCCTGCTCCTCGATCAGTCTGGCTCACAGTTTGTGGATGGAGTCGTTCCAGCTGCATACTCGCATGGCACGGTAATGGCCTTCATGCCGAGGATCGTTGATGTTCAGACCTAGCGCCTTCATGAAGTCGTCCTTGGGCGCTCTTGGTCCGACCGGTTGTGGCCGAGGCATTCTGCCCCTGACAGGAGGGGATGATCAAGCAGTATGTGTGCAAGCTGGTACGAGTCAGTGAGCAGAGAGAATGAGTGCCACGCACTTGATACTGTGATTCCGCATTCCGTGCACACATATATATGTGTGTGTCAAGAGCAGGATCCCAACCGGGTTCGACACCAAGCAAACATCTTCCCACTCACGTGGACTGCACCCAGAGGAAGATGTCCCGTCAGCGCACACAGCCCAAGTTGGGCATCAACCACGGTAATTTTCAAATCTGGCCCTTTCGGCCGTGAAAGATTGTCCTGGATTCGCCCCCGATGAATAGATCGAGCCTAAAGTCAAATACTACCCAGCGTTTGATACACGAAACAAGAGCCTTAGCGTGTCTGACATCTGTGACTTTCCGGCAGACAGGGGCGCCTCGTGGCCATCAAATTTGCGAAACCATTTCAACGTCGAACCGGGCTTCCGCGACGATGCCGTATGCGTTCCTACAGGTCGCCTTTTCCATGGAAAGTGGGGCTTGGACAGTTGCAATGAAAACTGGCACCGTTTCGCTCCACGGCGCCATTGCTTGACCTAGCAACAAAGCCTAGCTCTTTGATCAGATCTAGAACAGTTCGAGAATACCTGAAAACCTGAAAGACGGTCCGTCCGCACGATAGGTTTGGAAGTTTGAACATGAGATCTAATGGCCATCCTACAAGACTCTCCGACCGCATTCAAGCTCCAGATGCTGTGGCTTCCAAGACGCCTTATGTTTGCCGTTCGCTGGAGACAAATGGGAAATGGTGGCAGTGGCCAGGGTCAAGTTCGACCACTTAGCCTCCACTGGCATCATGACATCTTATGTCTCACGTGAGGTGACCAAAGGCAGTCTTTCATCAACCTGACTGGTCAGCCGTGTGCGATGTGGACGGCCTCCGTGTTTGCTATATCTAGTGCCGAGTCCCATCCAGTTCTACAACAAACAGGAGGCTTCAGTCCTTGGATGGTCAAAGGTATCAAAAGGCATGAAACTACCAATTCGATCTCTCGAGGACGACCAGCTCTTTCCGCCACCAAGTGATTCCTTTGATACAGCGTCTCGGATGTTGCCAAATCTCCCTCGCGTTGAGATGGGTTCGTATCCTACATCTATATCAGCAATCATCAGGCTTGATCAGCCTCGTCCCTTTTCTTCGGCCTGGTGACACGGGCCTTCTTCGACTCGGCCGCTGGAAGCCTCCTCAACAAAGTAATTTATTTCCGGTTCGCTGTACGACATGCCAGAAAACGTCAAGTGGCTGCCGCACGAGTCGGAGCCAAGGAGAGATTCGGCAACCTACTGGCTGTCTGCATGCTCGATTCAGTGCTCACCAGCCTTGCCTGCACTCGGACAGAATGCTAATAGCACAGAGAACTAACTGTGCAAAGGCAAGCGAACCCGAGACATGTTTGTCAGTGATTATGCATACCCAACAGTTACACAGCATCCAGTACGTGACGCGGCCGTGACCATTCCTCCATCTTCTCTGACAACCAATTGTGGTCATTTGCCTACGTCCAGAAGGCCATCTTCGATTTTCTGTCTTTGCGTCATTGTGTTGGTGGTATACATATGATGACTACTAGAACATAGAGTCTAAGGTTCAATTCAAATCCTATGGCAGCGTCCTCATCCGACCGGAAAAGAAGCATTTGACATTGAGGGAAGCGAGCCAGACTGAGCCTAGCGCGAGAGTGACATCATCACCTACCACTTCTGGAGCTGGAGATTCTTTCTATAATCTTACCTTTCCGCTTCACCTTTCACAGAGGGCGGTCATTCCTCTTTCGTGGTATTTGTGGAGCTTCGCGACAGCCTCGTTCGCCCGCAGCTTCGTCGTTACCGCCGGATTATAAAAGAATGAAGTCTCGCTTCCGGAGCAATGGTCAATGAGGAGTCTGATGGACCTCTTCACGTACACGTCGCAAGTACATGCCAACCTTTGTCCCCTGCTTCTGAACGGCGCGCCAGCAGCGCAACCGGCTCCTATACAATGGCAGCCAGTCGCCGTCCCAGTCCAATTCCTGTTCTTCTCCTGAAGACACGGTCTCAACCGCATGATGCGTATGAAGAGTATTTTTCTGCACCCGCCGACGCATCGGGTCTTTCCTTTTCGCCTCAGTTTGTCCCCGTGCTCGAACACCGACAGAATGCAGAGAGTCTGCATCTGCTGGAGGGACTGTTGAAGAGTGGCACGCTGCGGGAAAAATATGGCGGAATGATATTTACGAGTCAGAGGGCAGTCGAAGGATGGGCGGATGTGGTCAAGAGAACAGAACAGGAACCGATGGGAGAAGGGATGGAGACGACGCTGAGTGGTGGTGGTATGGTCTGTCCTCCATTCTAGACAACATTCCAGCCACAAAGACAGGGTTGACCTCCAAACTCTTTTACAGAGACGAACCGTCCGACAGAGAGCCAGGACTCGTTGAGCTCGGCTCCGGCGGCGAACCAAGCCGTTTCTGCCAGTCTCAAAGACTACGACATCCCCTTCCCCCTCTACACAGTCGGACCAGCCACGTCTCGTGCCCTCAACACTCTGATTTCTCAATCCATGCAAAATGCAACGTCCCCTTTTCCCTCCCTCCGACCTCGTGTTCTCGGCTCTCACACTGGCACCGGTGATCAGCTTGCTCAATACATCCTTTCACATTACAACCTCCTTCACTCGCACCAGCTCTTCACCTATCACAAGGTGTCCAGGCTACCGGTCACCCCCTTGTCGGGCCCAGCACGAGACGAGAGAATGGATGAAGACGAGTCGAGGCTGCGCAAGAAAGCGCTACTGTTCCTGGTCGGAGAAAAGAGGAGGGACATCATACCGAACACATTGAGGGACGCGGAAGAAAAGCTTGAGGCGCAGGATCGGATACCGGTCGACGAAGTGGAGGTGTATGGTACTGGTGTCATGCCTTCGTTTCAACAAGACTTTGCGAGGACAGTAGATGGATATGCCGGTGACGGAAGGGCCAATGGCGTGGACGGAATAATCCCGGTCGTGGTCGTGGTCGTGGTCTTCAGTCCGCAGGGCTGTGAATCCTTACTCAAATCATTGGGCTATATCGACGAGCGCGGTCAATTGACTTCAAGAGGAAGGAATAGATGGCCTCTGCGGGCATCGGACGGCCAACACCTGGACGCAGACAGCCTCCAATTCGTCATAGCGACGATAGGCCCTACGACGCGAGACCATCTCAAGCGCCGGTTCGATTTCGAGGCAGACGTGTGCGCGAGCAAGCCCAGTCCTGAAGGCGTCGGAGAAGGCATCAAATCATTCCTCACACAGAAAGGCTGGCAGACGCCACTATAGGATGGCCTTTTCATTCACTCTCCACTTCCCTCCAGCCGTCTTGACCACTCTTCCATCTTTCCTCAATTTCTCTAGCACCATGACCAGGCCCCATTCAGCCGGCTGGTGCAGATTCTCCGGATATTCCTTGTATATGACCTTGACCATCTCCATGCTCCCCCATTCTTCTTTCTCGAGTTGGGTGTCAGTGTCCGGTGGCCGAGTCACGGTTCCAAATCTCAGCACGTTGTGCGCCTCTTCCTCCCTCAACTTCCGGTGCTGGAGGTATTCGTCGATCTTGACCCTTGCGTCCTCAATCACGGCGCCGTGTCCAGGATACGCTCGTTTCCCTTCTCCCGCACGCTGCTTCATGAGTGCCAGGCTCTCGAGATAGGTGCCCAGATCTTCGAAGACCGCGGTGCCGTGGCCCAGCACGTTGTCAGCTGTGAATATGGCACCAATCTCGCTTTCGTCGCTCGAGGCTGTCACGAGGAACGCCATGTGGTCTTTGGCGTGGCCGGGGCAATGCACCGCCTCGACTTCAAAGGTCTCATCGTCGGCGCCTTCTCGCACTCGGAACCGTTGGCCATCGTCAATGTCCAGCACAGTCTCGAGATCGAGGATGCCATCGGGATTCAACCCGGGCGTGTTCTTGTACACTTTTGCGTCCGGACAGATCTTTTGGAGGTCTTTGACTCCTCCGACATGGTCGTGATGCCAATGGCTCAACAGGCACGTCGACACAGACGCCCCGTTCGGCTGTGCCTTCAACACTTCTTCAAGTGTACTCGCCCAGGCCTTCTCGCCCTGTCCTGTATCCAATAGTATGCGCTTCGGTCCGCGTCCGAGGAGGTATGTATTTGTTCCTGCAGAGCCAGCTGTCAGCAGAGGGCAACACGCACAACCGGGCGCAGATGGATGCTGGAGTCTGTATTGGCGCACCTTGCAAAGTGAACTGCGATCGCTGTCAGCCCGCATCTCCAGAGACAGCCGGATTGGCCCCCACGGCAGACTAGAGGGACGAAACAGGAGACAACTCACCTTTCCCGGATTCCCTCCCAGAATCCGGATTACATTCGTGCTGATCTGCTGCCATTCGGGCAGCCGAGGTAAACTCGTCGCCATCAGAACAAATCGAGAAGGGTTCTCATTCAGGTGTTGTAGAGTTCATATCTTGTCATGCCATATCACATCGTCATAGCATTGCGCGCGATCTTGCTTCGCATCAATCCAGATCCTTCTTCCTTTATTTTAACGGGTGGCGTGGAGGTTGAGGAGAGGATGGTGCGAAAGGGAAAACAGCTGAGAGCCTGACAGCCAGTCAGTCAGTCAGCCAGACAATCAACTTTGTACTTGGATGGCCCCTCGCTGATGATTGCCAATGCCGAGGTAGTACCACGCGAGTTTGCCGCCCTTGCTTTGGCTCTGATCCCCCTCTGCTCACTCCGCTCACTTGAGCTGCCAGCGCGGCCTGAAGACGCCCGGAGTATGCCTGGACCTTTTAAATAAGCCCGGAGCTCTCTGGAGCAAGCCCGGGGCTCCCGGGGAGGAGCCTGTTCTGACTCCCTGGATCTCGGTTCTACTTGCACTCTCTGGTTTCAGTTACCTTTCAGCCGATCCTTGGAAGGCCCAGCGGGCACGCAGCGCGTGCGGCGAGAAAGAAGATTACCCTTTGCTTGCTGGTGCAGGCAGGATGAGTGTCGTTCGTGCTTGCTTGCCATGCAGAGTCGCAAAGGCAAGGGTAGGCATTTGATCGACATGTCGGACCATTTGCATCTATTCATGCTGACAGTTGGCTGCAGTGTGACCGTGTTCGTCCTATTTGCGGCCGCTGCAGGCAGCGACGGCTGACTTGTTCTGGCTTTCCAGCGGACATTGGCTTCATATTTCGTGACGAAAACGAAGCGTCCCAGAGGAACTCGGAGCGTGCGAGGAGGGAAGCGAGAGAAGGTCAGGTGCCTGCAATTTCGTTCAACGTCCTACCGCCTCAGGTAACCCAGGAACAGCAACCACAAGCATCCACAGACGTCCCCGATCCAGGTGTGCAATTGCAGTATCCATGGCTCAATGACCGGACACTCGTTGAGGTACCGGGGCCTCTGAAAAGAGATGTTGAGACTCGGGCTGTGGATCGGTTCTTCGTCAACTGGACCTTGTATCCGGGCAGCGACGGAGTGTCACCTGGACATATGCATAACCTTTACCCACTCTACCTCAGTGCCCCTCCAGGGTCGGTCCTTTGGCTGGCCGTCCGGGCTGTGGCCTGTGCCGACATGAGGCACGAGAGCGTCGGAGATACTCCTTTCCATATCAAGGCACGACAGTACTACGGCGCTGCTTTGAGTTGCCTGAGAGTGGTGGCACATGAGGAGCAAAGGCTGGCCAATGATCAAGTTCTGGCTGCCATCCTACTGATTGATAACTTCGAGGTACCGCCGTGCTATGCTATTTTCATCAACTCTGGCACCTACTGACTCTTCACCATTATAGAAGATGTATCTTGCGCGGATCGAACCTCTCGGACCTCATCGATACGCTATCAGACATATCCTGCATACCGGAGGTAACGACTATCTCTTCAATCAATCGACTTCGCTTTCGGGTGTGTGGCACATAAACGCCTCCAAGCTCGGCAAATTCTGCTTCGTGAAGAGCCCGATTCCGAGCAGATAATGTGGGTGGGCAAGCTGAACGTTGATCGGCCCGACAACCATATCTCTGCTGATGTTCTCCACATGAATATTCTCAGTGCTGCGGTCAAAAAGTTGACACAGAGCAGCGAGGACATCGGGAGCACTTTAGAGGAAAAAGTGGAACAGTCAACACAACTGGTGCGCTCAATCCAAGATCATGATTCTATCGAGAGCTGGACTTCGGCTATGACGGGAGTGTGGAAGCCAGAGGTGACGGATCCACGGCATATTGCGCGACCTCGCGAGATGGATGAGCCATTTGACCTTCCTATTCCCCATTTTCCATGTCCATGTGTGCTCAGCTACCACAACCTTTGGTTAGCATACTTGTGGAACTTTCACGCTGCAAGCCAGATCGTTCTACGGGAGTCGTTGGTCGACGTGATCAACTACAGCGCCACAATACAAGGGCGAGAACCAGATCAGGAGACTACGGAACTCATTCATAGCGAGCAGGAAGCAGTCGATAGGCTGTCTTTTTGCCATCATACAGTCATTCCCTCCGCTCTTGGGCTTTACACACAGACATGACCCAGAACCGCGTTCGCCTCCACATGGAAAGATGGCTGGAAGGTTTTTCTCTCTTTGCTCGATGTCGGTGGTCCAAAAGGCACGGTTCACATCGCTTGAGCACAAACAGACCGCTTCAGAAGTAATTAAATGGATCAACGACCGTCACGGATTGGGTTAATGCAGCGAATTCATGCCGTGCGTCTTACACTATTGCTAACCTGCGTTCAGTCAGGAATTTATGAATAAAGCATAGTCAGAGCGTCTAGTCTTCCAGCGGAAAGGGTACTTAATACCAAGGACAGCATCATTCTTTGGTGGCGGGAGAATAAACTAAACGCCTTAAGGACTGTCCACTGTTTTTTGTAACAGTACAGTGCATGAGAAATCTGCCTTATCGGTCTGACATATCTATGGTATGGCTCCAAACCCTTTGGGCGACATCTCCCAATTTGCCCCTTTTAGAGTCGGCTGGTCCATAACCTAGGTCAAGGGTCACCAAGCCCAAAGGAAAAATTATTGAATCGACATGGCAAATTTCTGGATATTCACTATAGGTCTTATGCCGTCTTTCATGCCCCACTAAGCATCCGGCGCTGGGGCAGAAATACCCTTCCCATGGATATTGATATTCTTTTCGGCCATGGTATGCAGTGTTTTGTATTTTTTGCTGATTAATACGAGGAAGCTTGCTAGACTCAGCCATTGCTCTTCTCTACAGCAATCGAGAATGCTCAATCAAGTGACTAAACACATGTGCAGATGGGCATGATGGACGAGTTGCACCGACATCGTTTGAGGGGTAATGGAGTCATCAGGATGGCAGTTAGTAGTGCTCAACGACTAGACCTAAAATAACAATGCGTCCGGTCTGGTTTGTAAGCTCAGGAGGACCAATGCGAGGCTGCACTATGCTGCTCGACAGACTTCCTGCAGATGTAGGTATGATAGACGAGTTTGCACTTGTATCGTTTAAGAGGTAATGAAGTCATCAGGATGGCAGTCAGTAGTGCTCAACGACTAGACCTAAAATAGCAATGCGTCCGGTCTGGTTGTAAGCTCAGGAGGACCAATTGCCGGGCTGCACTAAGCTGCTCGACGGACGTCATCAGGCCAAATAGGGTAGTCGTTTTTGAGGGCTCTAGAGGTGGCAGACGGTCTAGGGAGCCGTCCGGTACATCGGTCTGATTGTAAATTGATGGATGAATGTGATCTGAGTTCGCGGGTAACTTTGGCGTCCGTTGAGCGGCGAAGACCCATCCGTCCTATATAAAAGTATGTCTCCAACAGCAACACCAACCTCAGCTCCAGCATCCTGCCCACCAGGTTATCGCTCCATTAACAACTCCGAATACTACATCACACTTGACAAACATGGCTGCCACCACCGCTGTTGACAAATCCAAACCCTACTTCCCTGTGGCTGGCTTGGCCAATGACGGCTGGTCCACCGAAGATGAAGCGACGGCCACATGCTTTTGTGGCGCCGTGCAACTGGCATTCGTAAGTTTTGGCATCTGAGTCTGCTCGTCTCTCTGCTCTGCTCTAATAGCATGTCCAAATTCCCAGCCAACCCATGGCCCTGGTTTCGTCAGCTCCTTCGTCTGCAACTGCTCCGACTGCCACAAACTCACCGCGTCCATGCACGCAACTAACTTCACCGTCTACGACACGCACCTGAAGCACCTGCGCGGCCGCGAAAACCTGAAGACCTTTGGTCAATCGCGCACTATTTTCGTAAAAACCCCTGGCCAGGACAACACCATGACCAACTACTTCTGTTCCACGTGCGGCTCGCTCATGTATCGCGTCGGCGCGGCTTTCCCGGGCATGAGTGTTCTGCGCGTCGGCAGCGTGGACGATTTCTCTCTGCACGAGACCAAGTTGAAACCGACAATGGAGCAGTTTACCAAGGACCGTGTGGCCTGGAAACTTCCCACGGAAGGGGCCAAGCAGTTTGAGGAGGATGGCTTACACAAAGTGACCGAAGGTAAGAGCGGGCGAATCGCAGAACCCTGCAAGGCTGGTTGACGAAAGCACAATGAACGGGGGCGTTGTCAGGATTAAACTGGCGTTTTGAACCACAGGTGGCTAGTGGTTACAGCCAAGCTCTAGGGTTAGCATAGCTATAATATAAACCTACCGTATCCGAAGTGCGGGGTCATGTAGTGTTTATCATCGTCAATGTCTTGCCCCTACCTATCATTCACAACGAGCCCTACTCAATACGTGCTCGATACAGGCCCTGCTCCCTCTTCGTCTACTCAAAACGCACTATTGCGGCTTAATGACTGCAGCTTCATAGCCGAGTTCCAGCTCTTGTGACTGTGCGATCTGCATCACGTATTACCCCAGAACCCAACCAAAGGACAGGGTGCCCGACTACTTGCAAAGGCGAGAACAAGAGTGATGGTTCATTTGCTGACAGTTCAATAAACTACTATCTACCAGGCAGCCAGGAACGGGAGGAGACAAACGAATTGAAATAGAGGACAAGGGGCACCCCTGCTCAGGGAGAAATTGCACAGAGTCACTTCACGGGGTGAGGCATGCTCAAAGGCTGGAAGGGGCCCATTCTAGCCAGGAGCCCATTCTAGTCAGGAGCCAGATTGGGATCTCCTGGAGCCAAAGCCGGTCCCTCTCCATTGCCCGTCTAAAGTTGACGAGAACAACAAAAAGAGACATCTGGTTTGGTTATCGCGATTGGACAAAGAGAGAAGGACGGTAACGTGACTGAGCATGGACAAAAGGTGCCTGAGTATGTGTGAGTAGTGTACCTGTGCTCAGGGCTGCTCCATGCTCAGGACTGCTCACCCGCTGCTCGGGTTCAAATACAGAAATGGAGCTGGGGTCCGTTTTTGATGAGTGTGACTATTGCCGTATTTGCACAGTCCCGCGCATATCGATTTCAGGCTGATGCCATCATAGATTAGTCTTTCATAATTTTGGTTGTTATCGGCTGAAAGGACGGCATCAGGCCAGGGTCGCTCTTTAATGGCGGTCATGGAAGAACACGGCAAACCTGATATTGTCGCTATGGACGGCGTAACTTCACACTCAAAAGCCACCATTCACATATTCCCCTGATGTATACCTCCCCTCAAACTTCCCCTCCTGCCAGGCTTCATCATCCTCCCCTTTGGTTGCAATGTAGTCTTCTCCCAACCAGAATGTACAAGCTAGTCCATTTCCCAGACCCTTAACTTACGCCCCTCCCGCGCTGTGCGCCTTGGCCATGGTGTTGAGGGCACTGCCATTCTTGAACCATTCGATCTGTCCCTCGTTGAAGGTGTGTGAGAGAAGGCATTTCCACGGCTCACCATCCTTGGGGTGGACGACCATGGTCAAGGGCTTTCCGACGGCCAGCTCGGTGCAGAGCAAGTCGACCTTGTCATCGGGGTTGATCTTGTCGTAATCCTCGGGGTTGGAAAAGGTCAACGGGAGCATGCCCTGCTTCTTCAAGTTGGTCTCGTGGATACGAGCGAAGCTGCGAGTGATAATCGCCAGGCCACCCAGATGTCTTGGTTCGAGAGCAGCGTGCTCTCGAGAGGAGCCCTCGCCATAGTTCCAGTCGCCGACCACAACCCATTTGACACCATCCTTCTTGTACTGCCGCGCGGTGGCGGGCACGGCATCCCATTCACCGGTCTTGAAGTTCTTGACCTTGTTGGCCTCTCCATTGGCCGCGTTGATGGCGCCGATCAACATGTTGTTCGAGATGTTGTCCAGATGACCACGGTACTTGAGCCATGGGCCGGCCATGGAGATGTGATCGGTCGTGGTCTTGCCTTTGGTCTTGATCAAGATGGGCAGATCCAAAGCATCCTTGCCATCCCACGCATCGAAAGGCTTGAGAACTTGAAGACGGTCAGACGTGGGCGACACAGCAACCTCGACGTTCGCACGCTCCTCGGGCGGTGCCTGGTACGTGTCACGACCCGGATCGTAGCCGTTTCGGGGAAGACCGTCACCACTGGGCGGCTTGAGCTTGAAGTCGTTGCCATCCTTGTCTTTCAGTGTGTCAGTGAGGGGGTTGAACTTGAGGTCGCCGGCGATGGTCAACGCGACCACCAAATCAGGCGACGTGACGAACGAGTGTGTGGCCGGGTTGGCATCATTGCGGCCGGTGAAGTTTCGGTTGTAGGACGAGAGGATCGAGTTGGGCTCGCCCTTCTTGACATCTCGGCGATCCCACTGACCAATGCACGGGCCGCAGGCATTCGCCAGGATGATGCCACCAAAGTCCTCCAGCGTCTGCAGCTGACCGTCCCGCTCGATCGTGGCCCGAATCTGCTCGGAACCCGGAGTGACGGTGAACAAGGCCTTCGCCTTGATGCCATGGTCCATGGCGTCCTGCGCGATCGAGGCCGCACGCGACATGTCTTCGTAGGAGGAGTTGGTGCAGGATCCAATCAGACCGACCTTCAACTCCTCCGGCCATTTGTTTTCAATCACCGCCTCCTTGAACTTGGAGATCGGGGTGGCCAGATCGGGCGTGAAAGGCCCGTTGATATGCGGCTCCAGTTCGTTGAGGTTGATCTCAATCAGCTGGTCATACTCGGCGCCCTCGTCCTCCCGCAGCTCGGTCGCGTACGCTCGAGCAAAATCGCCAATCTCCTTTCTCTTGGTGGCGACCAGATAATCGTACATGCGGTCGTTGAAGGGGAAGAGCGAGGTCGTCGCACCGATCTCAGCACCCATGTTGCAAATGGTGCCCATGCCCGTGCACGACAGCGAACTGACACCGGGGCCGTGGTATTCGACGATGGCGCCCGTGCCGCCCTTGACCGTGAGGATACCGGCCACCTTGAGGATGATATCTGGAAATCGATGTCAGCCGCCGTTTCCTCCCATGTCACTCGAGCCCGGAAAAGTCTCACCCTTTGGAGACGTCCAACCGGACAGCTCTCCCGTCAATTTGATCCCAATGAACTTGGGCGCCTTCAGTTCCCACGGCAGGTTGGCCATGACGTCGACCGCATCGGCACCACCGACACCAATGGCCACCATGCCCAGACCTCCGGCGTTGGGCGTGTGAGAGTCGGTTCCGATCATCAGGCCGCCAGGGAAGGCATAATTCTCCAGGATAATCTGATGAATGATGCCCGAGCCCGGCCTCCAGAAGCCGATGTTGTACTTGGCACAGGCCGTGGACAAGAAGTCGTACACCTCCTTGTTGATATCCTTGGCTCTTTCCAAATCCTTGTCACCTCCCACTTGTGCCTCGATCAAATGATCACAGTGCACGGTGGCGGGGGTAGCCACCGATGGCATGCCCGCGGACATGAACTGCATGATCGCCATCTGGGCCGTCGCATCTTGACACGCCACACGATCGGGCCGGAGTTTGAGATACGACACGCCACGCTCAATATCTTGTCCGTGTGGGTCGTCCAGATGTGAGTACAACACCTTTTCGGCGTAGGTGAGTGGGCGATTCAGTCGGCTTCGGACGATGGAGAGGTTCTCCGACATCTTCCTGGACAAGAAGTCAGCCGGTGAACTTTTTGTCTGTGGAACGTGCGATGACCACGACGTCGGAAACGAGGGGAGGAAAGGGGAAAAAGGCCGGTGGCTGATGTGGAAGAACGGAGCAGTCGGATGGGAGGCATTGAGAGACGATTCTTCTTACTTGTAGTTGATATAGTGACCTTTCTCCCAATTCGTCATCTCGACCTGTTTGGGGCTGTCAATTCTTTCCATTCCACACGGTAAAGCATCCGAGGCCACTTATTTTTGTCCAACGGATCGTCCGACACGGTGGCATATCCCATTCTGGATACCCGGAGCGGCTGTGGTGATCGTCAGTGAGCTGGTGCCGATTCCCGCGAAGACGAGCGGTGGCACTCACGGCTCCTAGATTGGCACCCTGGATCCCAAGACATGTCAGCCGTCTATTCCCTTCATACCAGCCCGACGCTGAGGTCGCCCGTGGCCCAGATCGCTGGATGCCCAGCTGGTCCGGAGCGGAGGAACAGCGATGATGTAACAAGACCACTTACCAAACGGGAGGCCAGCCGGCCCAAAGGCCGTGCAGACAACATGATTGCGACGATGCCTGAGCTCGAGCAGCAGACGCAAGAAGTCAAGCTGGACGAGAGCGTGGTATGGGCAGAGTGAGTGGAGAGTTGAGAATAATGGAAGAAGCTGCAAAGTGGAGTGGGCGAGTAGAAGCTCGCCCGAAGATGTGCGGCTTGAGCGCCTTCGGGACAAGCACGATAAGCCTGGATTCGGTCAACAACACCCTGCACCGCACTCCCAACGTTTGAACGGGTCAATGCAGGCCCACGCAACTCCTATCTGGTTCGTTGGAAAGTTTTTAAATCCTCCTCAAGCCCGACGCTTGTCCAGCTACGCCAGCTCCCCCCCCGCCGGCCTGTGGTCTGCACACCCGAGCAAATCCCTCACTTTTCTTCTGACCTGCAGACCATGTCTCCCGGCCAATCAGAGCCGAGGTAATCGTGTGCAGCTCCAAGATCGTGGCAGGTGGCCAACCAAGTGGGCAACGATGCCATCCCGCCGGTGATCCGGGAGATTCGCTTTTTTTTTTTGTTTTCATCGTATTTGACAGGGCACTCCCTCGCCCCATCCTGGACGGCTCCGTGCACTGGTCAATCCGTCCCTTTCCGCCCCATCTGTGTAGGAGAGTTCGGGAAGACGCAATTGGACACGTCACGTGCCCAGCCTCGGCGCTGGGTGAACCCGCGGCTCAGAGATCCACACCGCCGACAGGGTTCCGAAGCACATTTTCGTGAGCGCTGGGCGATCCCAAATTTCGCCTGGATTCCCAAGGACATCTCACCGCGACGGCCATGGGGAGCATCAGACGCGTCAAGACCAAGCGGCGCACCCGGTATGTTTGAGATCTGCCATGCTTCCCCCTTGGGGTTCGCTTCTGACCAATATGGGCCAGGGACTTGGATCAGGTCAAGGCCGACCTCCAATCTCCAAAACACCTTGCCCAGCACAAAGCGACCCAGGCGGCCGAGGACCTGCCAGGCCTCGGCGCTTTTTATTGCACCGAGTGTGCCAAGTACTTTTCTGACAGCTACAACTTGAACGAGCACCGAAGAGGAAAGAATCACAAGAGACGGTCAGCATCATGTCACCCGCACCGAGGGTCACGCTGACGGTGCGGAATAGGATTCGCATGCTGAAGGAAGAGGCTCATTCCCAGAAGTTGGCGGAAGCTGCCGTTGGTCTAGGAACCGACAATGGCCGACCCAGGCAGACCGAGAAAGACGCTGCGGAGAGAGAGATGATGATGGATGCCTGAGCATGGCATGGCCGACAGGATGTGGCCTGGGTCTGCACTTCTGCGCCCAGCAGGAAGGGCCCGACGATGTTCGAGCAGATCCATGATACCATTGCCGCTGAGGGTGTGCGAAAAGATCGTGCCCGTTGTACCGCCACACCACCTTCGCCAGGAGAAGCAGCGCCCTTCATGTTTGAGATGCAAAGAAGGCCATGATTCTCTCATACGCGTACCACTGCATCGGTCAGCACATGATTCAAATGGCAGGCCGTGGGTCTCCATACCTGCACCGCATTCACGATGAATGCTCGAAGGGAACAGATTCCGAGGCCGCGATAGAAACCTCGCAAGCCCGTGGTATGCCAAATCTCACGGGCCACGTGCACCGAACTTTGGGTGTGCCGACGGGAGGAGACATGGGTGCTGTGTATCAGCGCGTCTGTCTCGGGATGGGAGGCGGAAGTGCTTTGAGTCTGAAGACGAGTCTTAATGACGTCAAGAGGATATATAGACACCCATGTCACCACACCTGCTATGCCTCCACTGATCAGCACGTCTGTTGTGGTGGCATCGAGGAATGGGTTGGCCTGTCTCGACAACAACAAGCGCTTGCTCAGTTCGTAGGACCAGAAGTACCAGCCATAGCCCACCGCGTCTCGGACGCTGGTGATGGTGCCGCCATAATACAGGCCACGAAGTCCTCCAGATTTCCAGATATCCCTGAAGACCGCGTACGAGGACCCGTGACCGTCCACAGCAAGCTGTGCCCGACATTTGATGAGCTCAGATGGTGCCGACACTACGAAGGTCGCGAACCCTCCGATGGCACCAGCCAGCCAGATCTTGCTGAGGTCGACCCCTGCCAGCTTCGTATAGTCAAAGATACTTGGATCCATCCATTTGAGAGATCGGTTGAACGACACAAAAAGGATCGAATTGAGAGCGCCATAGCCGAGCACTGGAGCGGCGGCCCCTCTGAACAGCGTTGTGAATCTCTGGCCGGCCGTGCCTTGCTCTGGGGCCACCGTGCCAGCACTTTCGACAACCACCGTACGGGCTTGTGCTCTGACTTTCAAGACATCCAACTGGTTGCCAATGAGGATGCCTATTGCTCCGGAAACATAGCTGGCCCAGAAATCGGCCGACATGTCGCCCCAATGGATGGTCTGATGCTCGACCGGGACAGACCCTTCCACCGTACAACAGGAGGGATTGGAGTGGAAAAGGTCAAGTGCAGCATGAGACCCTGAGGCCGGTTCTTGAGATTCAACAAAATTTCGCTCCCATTGGGTGGGTGTGGTGCGCAGATCCTAAAGCATGGCCCGAGGATGCTGATATTGATCACGTGACCACGCGACTTGACACAGGCCTTGGCTGGATGCCTATCTGCCAGGACGCGATCGGACGGACGCGTTGCAGTCAAGAGAGATATATCTCTGACGATCGACGGCACTCTTGTTCTTTGATGATCTGAGGTACTCGTCTGGCCTCGGACTCTTGTATCAGAATCATATGTCAGCAGGTTCCTAAAACATGTTAGGTTCCAAGACTTGCTGCGTGAGTCTTTTGCTGATGACTTCAGGATCCGAACGCGAGTGCTTGCATGCGAGCAAGACAAGGAAAATATCCCCCCCCCCAAAGCAAGCAGACTCAGTGTCAATTCTCCGGCGGCCGTTGATTGCCTGATAAAACCATTCAAATGCCCGGGCTTGGGCACTCGCCGACAGTCGACTGGCGAACGGACCCGCAAACGCAGAAAGATCAACTATGCTGAAGCCTGCAGTGCAGCCGACGAGGACGATGCCGGAGAACCCACTCCGCTGAAGCATCGCTTCCCCGTGTTCAAAGTCAAGGACAAAGACACCATCTTCCGGGCGAGATTTGCCGTCCCGTTGATCAACAAACATGCTGGTGGCTATGACCCGTCCCGGCCAGCCCCCACCTTGGGCATGCGTCGGGGTGCCACATTTGTGAACAAACCGTTGCATGATCCCTGCGGCGAGTTTGCTATCGTGCTCTACGACCCGACAATAGACGAGAAGTCGACGCCGACAGCGGAAGACAAACGGGAGGAGGAGAGCAAGCCAAAGCTTGACACGCCCTTGATGCACAAAACTCTGGCTGAGATTCTCGGCATCAAGAAGCAGGTTCAAGGCGAGCGACCGAAAGTGCCAGTGGTCATAGATCCGCGGTTGGCCAAGGTGCTCCGACCGCATCAAGTCGAGGGCGTCAAGTTTTTGTACCAGTGCACCAGCGGACTCGTGGACGAGAAGGCCAAGGGATGCATCATGGCCGACGAGATGGGCCTGGGAAAGACGCTCCAATGCATCGCGTTGATGTGGACCTTGCTCAAACAATCTCCGGAGGCCGGGAAATCCACGATCCAGAAATGCATTATTGCCTGTCCCGCCAGTCTGGTCAAGAATTGGGCCAACGAACTGATCAAATGGCTGGGAGAGGGGGCAATCAATCCGTTTGCCATCGACGGCAAGGCATCCAAGGAAGAGCTCACGGCCCAGCTCCGACAATGGGCGATCGCGTCGGGGCGATCGATCACGAGACCGGTTTTGATCGTGTCGTACGAGTCGTTGAGGTTGAACGTCGACGAGCTCAAAGATGTCAAGATCGGCCTCATGCTCTGCGATGAAGGCCATCGGCTCAAGAATGCCGAGAGCAATACATATGTGGCACTCACCGGGCTGAACGTCGAAAGGAGAGTCATTCTCTCGGGCACGCCGATCCAGAACGACTTGACCGAATACTACTCATTGCTGGATTTTGCGAATCCCGGCTTTCTCGGCACCAAAGCCGACTTTCGCAAGAAGTTTGAGTTGCCCATCCTCCGCGGCCGTGATGCCGCCGGCTCCGATGTCGATCGTCAGAAGGGCGAGGAGGCGAATGCCGAACTCGGTTCGCTGGTCAACAAATTAATCATTCGCCGGACCAACGACATCTTGTCCAAGTACCTGCCGGTGAAGTACGAGCACGTGGTGTTCTGCAACCTGGCCCCGTTCCAACGAGACTTGTACAACCACTTCATTCAGAGTCCGGAGATCAAAAAACTGCTGCGAGGGAAGGGGAGCCAACCGCTGAAAGCGATCGGGATCTTGAAGAAGTTGTGCAATCACCCCGACCTCCTCGATCTTGCCGAAGACGTGCCCGGCAGTCAGCCGTATTGGCCGGACGACTACGTGCCCAAGGAGGCGAGAGGCCGCGACCGGGATGTCAAGTCGTGGTATTCAGGCAAATTTCAGGTCCTGGACCGCATGCTCGCGCGCATCCGTCAAGACACGAACGACAAAATCGTCCTCATTAGCAACTATACCCAGACGCTGGACGTTTTTGAGAAGCTGTGCCGGGCTCGAAGCTACGGCAGTCTCCGGCTCGACGGGACCATGAACGGCACCAAGCGTCAGAAGATGGTGGACAAGTTCAATGATCCCAACGGTGACGAGTTCGTCTTCTTGCTCAGCAGCAAGGCCGGCGGCTGTGGCATCAACTTGATCGGCGCTAATCGACTCGTCCTGTTTGACCCGGATTGGAACCCGGCCGCCGACCAGCAGGCTTTGGCCCGGGTCTGGCGCGATGGGCAAAAGAAGGATTGTTTCGTATACCGGTTCATGAGCACGGGCACGATCGAAGAGAAGATCTTCCAACGTCAGTCGCACAAACAGGCCCTGTCATCCACCGTCGTGGACTCGGCCGAGGACGTGGAACGCCACTTCACCCTCGACTCATTGCGGGAGTTGTTTCAATTCAAGCCGGACACCCCAAGCGATACCCACGATACGTTCAAGTGCAAAAGATGCAAGCCTGACGGCACGCAGATGGCCAAGGCTCCTGCCATGCTCTATGGCGACACCAGCTCGTGGAACCACTTTGTCAACACCGGCGAGAAGGGGCCGCTCGGGAAGATCCAGGATCTGCTGTTGCGTCAAGAGGCCTCCGAGGACGCCGTCAGCGCAGTCTTTCAGTACATTAGCCACTAGAACCGTCCGATCGTGCCACGGTCTCATGAATAATAGTAAGCCGTGGTTTCGCCTGACTGCGGCCGACATCACAAGTAGCAAGACAGCACTGTTCAGCAGTCGGCGGGTGGCAGTGAGCGAGTGGAATGGGCCTGGAACGTACAGTACAATTCAGACCGCTGGTGGCATCCTTCTTCCCCGGCTCGAGGGTGGCGCGGTAAACCAGCACAAATCCCGGAACCACTGTGATTGCCACCAATCGCTACCAATTGCTGCCGAGCGGATTCAGTTAGTCCATGAGATCTGCAAACTAGGCGGCCAACGTCACAATGATCCCATTATTCAAGTTCACGATATCAAGCCTCACTGCAGCATACCCGATGAAGCACTTCTATGAGATCTACCATTGCCCGCGTTTTCTGATTCCACAATGAGCTGTGATCACTGTCTGACCAACGGATAAACGATGGATCCATCAGTCCAGCGCCTGCTCACCGACAAGCTTTACGACAAGCGAAAGCAAGGCGCGCTCGAGTAAGGTCACAACCAGGAAGAGCACGCCGTTGTCGCTAACCGGTCGAAAGGCTCGAACGACTCGTTCGAGAAGCTGTGGCGGACAAAGACCACGAAAAGATCCACAAGATCATCGAACAGCTATGCGTCGACTACGCATACGCCGTCTATCAGCCGCACGCTCGTAATGGAGGCTTGATTGGATTGGCCGCTGCTTCGATCGCTCTTGGTTCGGTTCGCTGCTCCTGGAGCGTGGAAATTGATGGATGTCCTTGTCTGACTTCCTCTCAGGATGAAGTCGCCCCATATCTCTCAGACATCGTGCCCCCCGTCCTCGCGTGCTTCACGGATCAGGACGCCCGGGTGCGGTACTATGCCTGTGAAGCCATGTACAACATTGCCAAGGTCGCCAAAGGAGAAATTCTGGTCTTCTTTAACGACATTTTTGACGCATTATGCAAGGTGAGCACGTGCGCCGTCTTTGCCACTCTGGTATCGTGGTTGACCATGCACGGTATGCCTGCAGCTTGCCGCCGACTCGGAGCTTTCGGTCAAGAATGGCGCGGAGCTGCTGGACCGTCTCATCAAGGACATCGTCTCCGAATCGGCCGCGTCTTATGTTTCGGTGTTGAATTTCCACGACGACGATGGCCACACGACTCATTCCAACCAGTCGAGCGCCGACTTTCCCACGGCTTTTTCTCTGGTCCGATTCATCCCCCTTCTCGAAGAACGCATTCATGTCATGAACCCCTTTACGAGGACGTTTCTGGTTTCATGGCTCACCCTTCTCGACACGATCCCCGATTTGGAACTTGTTCATTACCTGCCCTCCTTTCTGGAAGGGCTCTTCAAATTCCTCGGGGATCCGAACCGAGATGTCTATGTGGCGACGCAGGGCCTGCTGGAGAGATTTCTCCATGAAATCAAGAAGATCGCAAAGATTAAGCGGGGCATCGCCGAAAGTCGACGGAGTCGTGCCAGTCGGGCGAAAGCCTCTTCCGCCAGCCAAGGCGGCAGTGGTGCGGCTGTCGGCGACAATGCTTCCAACGACAATGCCATCGTCGACTCAGAGTCGGGAACGGGAGAGGAAGAACTCGAGGAGCATGACGGAGACTGGATCCCTGGCCAAGATGTGCAAGTGGACCATGCGAAGATCCTCGATATCCTGCTCAAGTTCGTCGATGTCTCCTCCCACCGCGATGCGGCTCCAAGCTTGCGCCTGGAAGGCTTGTCGAGGCAAAAAGAAGAGGAGATCGGCATTGTTGCCCTCCGATGGATTGACAGCTTCTTCGAGATTAGTCCTGAGGACATTCTGCAATTCGTGCCCCGACTCTTATCCCAGGTCTTGCCAGCCTTATCTGCCCAGTCGGAGCAGGTTCGGACCATGGCCAACAGAGTCAACCGGTCTCTGATGGATTACATTGTCACCTTTCAGGACGAAGAGGCCGCCGAGGAGAAGGACACGCTGTCGTCGCTGCCGCCGCCTCCGCTCCCCGACGGCAGCAGCGCCATCTCTGGCACAAAGGACGTCGACGGGCCCGAGAAGAGACCGTCGGGTGCAACCACAAAAACCTCTGGCAGCCAGACCGCGGTGTCAGGAGAAACTTCAGCCGACGCCGGCGGCACCGAAATACATCCCTCACCCAGCGAGATCACGCCTCGGTCCACGGCGGCGTCATCACTCCAGCCCATCGCAGATCTCGACTACGCAGCAGCGGTCAACGCGCTGACCCTTCAGTTCCTCAACGAGCACGAAGAGACCCGAGTGGCCGCATTGAGTTGGTTGATCATGTTGCATCGAAAGGCCCCGAAGAAGGTGCTGGCTTTCAACGACGGGACCTTCCCGGCCTTGTTGAAAACCTTGTCCGACCCGGCAGAAGCGGTGGTCACACGCGACTTGCAATTACTCTCCCAGATATCTAAGAACAGTGAAGATGGATACTTTACCTCCTTCATGGTCGCCCTTCTCCAGCTTTTCTCCACCGACAGAAAGCTGCTCGAAACCCGAGGCAGTTTGATCATCCGGCAGCTGTGCATCAATCTACAACCCGAACGGATTTATCGGACACTGGCAGATTGCATTGAAAAGGATGAAGACATCGAGTTCGCCAGCATCATGGTCCAGAACCTGAACAACAACCTCATTACGGCCCCCGAGCTGGCGGAGCTTCGAAAAAGGCTGAGAAACCAGGACAGCAAAGACGGGCAGATGTTCTTTGTCGCGCTCTTCCGCGCATGGTGTTACAATGCCGTCTCGACATTTTCCTTGTGTCTGCTGGCCCAAGCGTACGAACAGGCTTACAACCTCCTCCAGATCTTTGCCGATTTGGAGATGACGGTCAACATGCTCATCCAGATTGACAAGCTGGTGCAACTGTTGGAGAGTCCTGTCTTCACGTGTAAGGCCGGTCCTGTGTGATCATGCTGGCTCGGATGATGCTGACCGACTCACCCAGATCTTCGGCTCCAGCTGCTCGAACCAGACCGATATCCATATTTGTACAAGTGCTTGTACGGCCTTCTCATGCTCTTACCACAGTCTTCTGCCTTTGGCGCACTGAAGAACCGCCTCAACAGTGTGTCCGCGATAGGACTGTTACACACCCCGGCCTCGATGCCGACAACGGCGAGATCATCGTACGTGCTGGCCTCCTCTTCTTTTCCCTCATTCCCCTCCTCTGCCTCTATCTCCCATCGCCGCTAGCGTTTACCACTACCTATTGTACGTTCACTACTGACCTCGTCCTCTTCACCGACCGGCAGTGTCGTCAGTGGGATGGCCGGAAGCACCTTGCCGAGTGCCTCAACTGGCACGGTATCCGGCAGACTGGGAAGAAGTAGAGAAGGGGGAAGTGGAAGTGACGTCAAGTGGCCCGAGTTGCTGGAGAAGTTCCGAAACACCCAGGAGAGGGCGAGGCGGAGAAACGAGAGATTATTACGGGTGGACGAGACAGACAGTTTGGGGGGTGGGCCCGCAACCAGAAGTCTGCTTGACGCTGAAGGACCGAGGACAAGCAGGACGAGTTTCAGGCCGACGACCGAGGATGGAAACGGAAAGGGGAGGCCTGGGAGCGCATTGGGGAGACCGCTGACCGTGAAGGCCGGAACCCAGGGAGGACCGCTGACCAGGGCCAATAACAGTGCCCTGACCGGTTCCGCTGCTGCGAGCGCGATGGCCGCCGCGGCTGCTGGCGATCGACCTGTGCAACAGAAGCGGGGCCATTCTCTGGCAGGCAATCTGGGCAAATTTGCGAGTGGCATTGCCAGGGCGGGGAGTGGGCGCGACAAAAGTGGGAAGAAGTAGAGAAGGGCGATCCCGTCCGGAGAGATCGTTGTGTTGCATGACTGATGGATCGTCAAATGCTAATCCAGATGCAGAGGCAGAGCGTCAGCTGGGTTGAGAGCGAGGCTTGTGTATCAATCCGGGTCCACTCTGCAAGGTCAGCATTTTCGATGAAATAGTAAAGTGGACATGTGTGTATGAATGGATGGGTTAAGAAGGTTAGATGGAAGGTTCGATCTTTTATTGGGCATCAACCTATTCCTATCCTATCGCTGTATCATAATGGCCGCACGACGCGGATATGAATCTATTGTCTTTGTCAATCCAACATCCATTGTCTAGATATTGCGGACCAGTAAACCTGCTGGAATGGAAAGAAAGATATTGGTCTCTTTTCACCAGGTACCTGTACCGACCACGGCGCGGGTCTCAGGCTGCTGGTTGCGTGGGCCAGAGGCGAACGCCGTTGCGAGAATCGAATTCGGAGGTGGCATGTTATGTCATGTCATGGTCGGTATTGTATGTCACGGAGGGAGGGGGTCGGCTTCGAAATTCAAGGCTGTCCGTCGTGAACAGATGTTTCCTTTGGCAGACATTGGCCTTGGGCGGTTGATGGGGATGGTGTCTTCGCTACTTCCGTCTCTCTCTTTCTTTCCCCCCTTCATCTTCTTCCTCTCCATGCAATGCTGAAAAAAAGGCTTCAAATCTTCCAACACTCCTAACAATAGTAGCTCCAAACGCCAGCCCGAGTCGTGCTCACAAATTGTACAAAGGAAGGAAAGCGTGGGTCTCTTTCGTCGACGAGTCCATGGCATGTGGAATGCTACCGGCGCTGCTCCGGCGGGACCCAAAGGATGGTTTGCCTTTTATTTCTGTTGCTGCCAGTGCTGCTGCCCGTCGAGTTGGGAGACATGCTGTCTGGAGAGTTGCTGTATACGTATTCACCGTCGACATATTGAGCACCGGTCGTGAATGTCGTGCGGTTTTTGCGGCGGGCGTACTTTTGTTCAAGCCGATAGAGCTCGAGCTCTAGTTCAGAAGAGAGAGACGGTTAGATGATACAGATCGAGTGGTGAGATCAAGCTGAGTCACACTTACTTGATTGGAGTTTGTCCAGGAGACCCATTCTGGGACACTAATGGTTGAGTTTGCCAGACAAAGGCGGTGGTGGACTCGAGAGTCAGGGACAGCGGCAGTGAGTTGTGCGCTGATTTTGTAGGCGAAGGCTCCTTCTTGCCCCTCCTCGGCTTCCTCTCCTTCTATACGCTGCCAGTCTCTGGCGTCTCTGCGCACGTGCAATGAGCTTCGTGCTCGGTCGGCTCGGGCGGAACTGGTGTTAAGGAGAGTGAGTGGCCGTTGTGCACAGTGAGGTCAGACTGCGAGTCAGATGAGGCCTTCGACTTCGGCTCTGGTGGAGGAAGCCAATCAGGGAGCGTGGCACCTGGGATATCTCTCGGTCGGAACGAACGATTGCGACCGAGTTTTCGGAAGTGCGGCGAGATGTAGATGAAGTTTGGTGGCAAAAGAATTAACGCAAGACCGATATCGCAACACCACGACCACGAGCAATGGATCGGCGAGAGGAGGCAGCGCAGAATGGGATAGGAGACGTTGTGACTAGGAGGCCGAGTTAGAAGTGTTATAGCAGTGACCCGCGACCGGGTTTGATATCGCGTATGCGGCCGGAGGATATTTGGGTCGTGCTAAGTACTCTCGTCATGCGTGCAGTAAGATAGCAGGAGACCGTTGCAGGCCTGTGATTGGGAAGCAGAAGCAATTTCTCGGGTGGACGTTGGAGGGTTGGTGCTAGCACTCCGTAGCCTTTCTAGCCCTTCTGGCGTGCGCCAAAATAGCCTGGAGGAAAGGTCCCACGAACCTCAGGTCGGCCCGCGGACAAGGATCAGACCGAGTTCTAGAGCGATGTTTCTTCAAGAACGCTGTGTAATGGGTGGACCCTGATGAAGTATCGGTGTGACTGCCAGTTTGTGCTGTGCTGACCGTACATTGCTTCCAATCCCTTGCCAAACGAGGAGTTTCTGCTAACAGTCTCAGCACTGTCTACCATTTGAAGCCTGGCCTAGGAACCTGCTTTTGAGTTCAACTTAATTTACAGTACACCAGGATGGTGAGGTCCCAAGATCGACGGCTGCTTGCTAGCTGGCGCCACGTGCGGGATCGGCCCAGCCGCTATACGACTCCCAGATTCGTCAACCGATATACCTGCTCTGGACAGCATTATGGAACTGACGTTCGGCCTGTCAGTTCGGCCGCGAATGCAGTCGGGCCCGTGCTGTCTGACCTCCACGCTCCCCACACCTCGTGGCTCTGGTCCCGACGGAAACGTCAAGCCAATCCAGGCTTTGGCACTCCCTCGTGCGACATTTGACACCGTCACCATCACGTCCGGACTGCGGGGGTCGGGTGCCGCCAGGATCGGCTCTCCAACCTTGCAAGGGTACCAAACCAGGTATATCTATCCTTTGTTGTTGTCTTCTTTGTCGTCCTCCTCTCGCTCTTCGTCGAGAGACTGCTCCCGTGCCGGATCATGATGCAGTGACGTTTCTTGGGCCGCCCACAGATTCGCGTAGACGCCATCCATGGCCAGCAGCTCGGCGTGCGTACCCTGCTCGACGACTTGGCCCTCTTTGAGAACGAAGATAATGTCGCTATCATAGATGGTGCGAAGTCGATGGGCCACAAACACACTCGTCCGTGCCTTCTCCTTCAGGATACTGTTGATGTTTTGCAGCAGCATCTGTTCAGTATGAGTGTCCAAGGCCGAGGTGGCCTCGTCAAAGAAGAGCAGAGGCGGGTCCTTGAGAAGGAGACGAGCAACGGCCAGCCGCTGCTTTTCGCCTCCCGAAATCATCATGCCCCTTTCGCCGACCATGGTGTTCCAGCCGGCAGGCAGTCGTTCCACGAGGTCCAAAATCTTGGCTCGCTGGGCGACGGCTTTGACTTCTTCAAAGGAAGCATCGATCTTGCCATAGCGAATGTTGTGCTCGATCGTGTTGTTGAAAAGCGGCGTGTCTTGGGGCACCACACCGATGCTCTCGCGGAGACTGTCCAACGTGACGTCTCGAATGTCCTGGCCATCAATGAAGATCTGACCGGACTGAACATCATAGGAGCGAAACAGGAGCCGGAGAATGGTGGATTTGCCACAGCCACTGGGGCCCACGATCGCCACCTTTTTGCCCGCCGGGATGGTGAGACTCAAGTTTCTGAGGATTTGGCGGTCGGGGTGATAGCCAAACGAGACATTTTCAAATTTGATTTCTCCACCGCGAGTCAGGGCGAGCGGTTTGGCGTTGGCGGCCTCGGTCACCGTCACGTTGACTTTCTGCAGGTTGAACAAGGTCTCCATGTCCAAGAGCGATTGTCGCAGCTCGCGGTACACCGAGCCTAAGAAATTCAGCGGCACGGAGAGCTGGAAGACCAGTTGGTTGACCATGACGAGATCCCCCACCGTCAGCTCACCGGCCGCCACGCCATTCGCTGCCATGTACATCATGGCCGCCAGAGCACTGGAGAAGATGATATTCTGGCCGCTGTTGAGGAAGGCCAAGGACGTGGTGACCTTGATGGAGGCGTCTTGGTATTTCTTCAGCGCTTGATCGTACCGGTTGACCTCAAACTTTTCGTTGTTGAAGTACTTGACGGCTTCATAATTGATCAGCGTGTCGACGGCCACGGTGGCACCCTGGTTATCGGCCGCATTCGCCTGCCTTCTGAATCTGGTCCGCCAGGATGTCGTCATGATGGTAAACACGGAATAGGCGATCATGGTCGCCCCGGTGATGGCCGCAAATTGGGCACCGTAGTTGTAGGTCAGGATCCCGCACACCATGGAGATCTCCAGGACGGTGGGAAAGATGTGAAACAGCATCGAGGTCAACAGAAAGCTGATTCCTTTCGTGCCCCGATCCAGTGCTCGCGTCAACCCACCGGTTTGTCGCGACAGGTGGAAGTTCAGGTCGAGCCGGAGAAGGTGCTGAAAGACATTGCGGGCGACATTGCGAATGGCCTTTTGTGCCACACTCGCGAAGACGGCGTTGCGCAACTCTTGAAATAACGTGGCGCCAATTCTGGTCGTGCCGTAGGCCACGATCATCGCGCCGGCCACGGTCCAGGCGGTGCCGCCAACGGCCAGGAAGTCAATATTCATCGAGTCCACAATGCTCTTGAAATAAAACGGGACTTCCACGTTGAGAATTTTGGCCCCGACCAGCAAGGACAGCGCGGTGCCCACGCGGAGCTTCACCCCCAGATCGCCTTTCGGCCACAAATACTGGCCCATCTCCTTCATGATGGCAAAGTCCACCTTGCGCTGCTCCTTGTTGGAGACGGCCGGCTCGGAGAGGAGCGGCGCCTTCCGTTGCTTTGACTGCTCGGCGGATGATTCTGGTTTCCCTTTCCCACGCGTTTCCGCTTTCACCGGCCCATCTTCCGCCGTCCTTGTCGCCGCACTCTTGGGGTCATTCGGCCGCTGCTGAAAGGCCCCATGTGTGAACGGACGATGACCGAGGCCCACGGTCCCGGGTCGAAAATGAATGGAAGACAACACCTTGGCACTCCCCCGGGCACAACCCAGCACAGAACGTTGCTGCAGGAGTAGCAGCAGTAGTGGCCTCGTCATCATTCATGCACTGAGTAAGTTGATTGACCCTCATCGAGATATACCGGCCTCGTTTTCTCAAACACGTGATCGGCTCTGACCGTTTCGACCGCCCTAACAGGTCCTGAGCCTCGCCATGGCACCGTTAGTGCCTAGGAAGTGGCCACTGGGGAAGAATTACATGTGGGGAATAGAAAAAGTGTCGAGAGAGGAACCGCTGCAAGGAACAATTTTGTAGTCGGCCTGGGATGAGCAATTATTGCTCGCTCTGACACCAGCGAAGCCGGAGCCCACTCGGAGCTTGGCGCGAAGCTGCAGCCAGCATCATGGTTGCCCATGCTTTGGACTCGCGCCCCGTGGATGAAGGAAGCCTGCTCCATTCTCTCCGACACATCCTCTCGACCTCCCCAGTCGGCGCACGATGCCCTTGGTGCCTGTGCAGAGGTTGAGGTGGCTACAGAATCATCCTCGAAAATGGGCCGCTCCTGCGCATTTGATTGCTGGGAGGAGAGTGGGAGGGTACAAATATATTTCGGTGCAGGCGACGCCCGCGACAGACTCGAGCAGGATTGACGTTGGCGATGGTGGTGGAAGATCAACATCGGTCGCTTCTCCAGGTTGTTGCCTCTGATCTCAACCGGCTTGCCATCCTGCTAAGTGTCTGCAGACGCCTCGTTCGAAGTGCTGGGGGCTCCGTATTCGCTCCTTTCCGTGACCTTGTCTCCGTCTCAAGATCTTTACACGCGACGCGGGACCCTCGTTGGTCTGGCTGGTCCACCAGACAGTACAGTCTCGACCTTGAGGATCCTCAGTCCTGTCCGACGAGCTCTTGTTGGCATACCCTTTTTGTATCAAAAAATTACCGCGACGGCTTCGATTAGTGCTCTCATTTCGACACGATCTCCCTTGACGACGTTTACCATCCTCCAGCTCGATGGCACGACCGATTGGAAGCTCGTCCAACGGAAAGCCTTACTGGCATGGACTGGGACGACTCTGTCCGTGAAGCCGAGCATTAACACCAAGCTGTCGTGGGCACATTGGGGAAGTTCCAACATCACGGGCAGAGGTCTCCTCGCCCTTGCCGGTCAAGGCCAGGTCTACTCGATTGAGCTGGCCGAAGGCGAGGCCTACATCGCCCACCCCTCCAACATCTTGGCGTACTCGGTCTCGTCACCCTCCTTACTCCCTCAGCCGTACCGATTCAAGTCGTCCAACATTCGCTTCCAGATCCCGCTTCAGCTGGGCAATTTCTTCCCCTCGTCCAAATTTGTGGAAACGTTGAAAACGAGCCAGACGTACCGGTTCATCTCCAATCTCATTCTGAGGTTCCGGGCATGGAGTCGGAGAACGATCTGGGGCGACCGATTATTTTTACAGTTTCAAGGGCCCACGACCTTACTGATTCAAAGTCGAGCGGCACGCGTCGGTGACGTTCTCACGGCGCAAGATGTCAACGAGATTGCCGATGCTCCCGCTGGTGCCGTCCACGATGCTCTCGCCCACGCTCAGGCGGCCCTCGACTCATCCCAGACGGCCGCCCCTCCTGCGGTGGCGCCAACGAAGGTCTCGATTGCCAGCGTGAGCCGTGATGGGAAGGTGACCTTCGAAGCTGCCCAAAATTCCTGAGAATCCGAACAAATAAACGAGCCTGGCTTGCGCCACTGTATTATCAATATGAGTTGATGGATTGGGCCGGCCAGCCATTATTTCCTCCTCTCACTGGCAGACTTGCTAATTAATCCAATCATTGAAGAGGCAGACACGCCAGGATGTGAAATTGAAGATACTATTCTTCCTCCATTCTTTCCGTGATCTCAGCCACCTTCAAAACCTTCGTACCACAAGCAGCGCATTCCATGTGCTGTATCAAATCCGTGCTTCGGTGGCCGCCGGATTATGCTCGGCTATATCTGAGAGGTGGCGTTCAAGGCTGCAGGACCCACGAGACCAGATTGCCTGACAAGATCACGTGAATGCCATCAGTCCAGGATCGGACCCTCCTCCTAGTTGTCGTAATTAAGTACGCTTGAGTGCCGTGAAGATTCTGACGACCTATCGGTCCCGTCAGAGATCGACTTCTGAGGACCTATCGGTCTCGTCAGAGAACGGACTTCTGAAGTCATCCGGACAGACTCAAAGAGTCGAACGACTCCTCAGTCCCATCGTCATCCCGCCAGCAGGCTGTGGTCTCACGGGAGCCACAGCTGCTCCCATCACAGCCACCACGCCACCTCAAATCAAGAAGAGGAAGGCCGCGGAGTGCGTCTCTGACGCGTTAGAGATTTCATCTTCGAAATCTAGGAAGATCACCCCCTCATCCGTGCCGCCTCCGGGCACCCCCGTCACCGAGCACGACTCCCCTTCGTTGCGAGCGATGGATTCTGAAGATGAGTTCATGTCCGACCCGCTGAGTGGGGACGATGTGGACCTCGATGAGGGAACTACGCAAGAGAGTGATATTGGAAGTCTGGCCGGAGGTAGGTGCCGTCAACTGGCAACGGTCCGATCATCATCATCTGTGGCTGACAAATGACGAACAGACTTCGACCAAGACCAGGACGGGGGCTTTGGCTACGAGAAAGACATCTTGACGAACCCACGGAAGCCGTACGAAGTCGAATATCAAGTCCTCAGCCCTGAGGAGATCCACGCACAGCAGGAACGGCAGTTCAAAGAGGTGTCATCGATCATTGAATTACCACCGGAGCAAACGGCCATTCTTCTCCGATTCATGAGATGGAACAAGGAAAAGCTGATCGAGTCATACATGGACAATCAGGAAAAGGTCCTGGAGGCTGCGGGACTCGGACCGACATTTACGGAGGCACCCAAGACCAAGGTGGTCAAGGGCTTCGTGTGCGAGATCTGCTATGAGGACGAGCCCGGGTTGCCGACGTACGCGATGAAGTGCGGCCATCGATACTGTGCGCCGTGTTATCGCCAATACCTCACCACCAAAGTGCGGGAAGAGGGTGAGGCGGCGAGAATCGAATGTCCTCGGGATGGATGTCACCGCATCGTCGATTCCAAGTCGTTGAAGCTTCTGGTCGACCAGGGTGTGCGGGATCGTTATGAAGTCCTCCTCACGAGGACGTACGTGGATGACAAGGACAATCTCAAATGGTGTCCCGCTCCGGAATGTGAGTATGCCATCGACTGTTCGGTGAAAAAGCGAGATCTCAATCGGATCGTGCCGACGGTGCGTTGCGATCACGACCACAGCTTCTGCTTCGGATGCACGCTCGCCGATCATCGGCCGGCGCCTTGCTCGCTGGTCAAGAAATGGCTCAAGAAGTGTGAAGACGATTCGGAAACGTCGAATTGGATCTCGGCCAACACCAAAGAATGTCCCAAGTGCCAGTCCACGATCGAAAAGAACGGAGGTTGCAATCACATGACTTGCCGCAAATGCAAACATGAATTCTGCTGGATGTGCATGGGTCCATGGTCGGAGCATGGCACCAGCTGGTACAACTGTAACCGATTCGAGGAAAAGTCCGGGGCGGAGGCCCGCGATGCCCAAGCAAGGTCTCGACATTCCCTGGAACGCTACCTCCATTACTACAATCGGTATGCCAATCATGAGCAGTCGGCCAAGCTGGACAAAGACCTGTGGCTGAAGACGGAGAAGAAGATGACCAGCCTGCAGTCACAATCCAACATGTCGTGGATTGACGTCCAATTTCTCGACACCGCGTCCAAGGCTTTGCAAGCCTGTCGCCAGACGTTGAAATGGACCTATGCCTTTGCTTTCTACCTGGCCCGCAACAACATGACCGAAATCTTTGAGGACAATCAGAAGGACCTCGAGATGGCGGTGGAAAACTTGAGTCAGATGTTCGAGAAGCCCGTGAACGAGCTGGGTGGACTGAAAGTCGAAATTTTGGACAAGACCACCTACTGCAATAGGAGGAGGGAAATTTTGCTCAGCGACACCGCCGAGAATCTAATGAAAGGTATGCTGACTCTCCCCACCCCAATCAACATACCACATTCTCAATTCCCATGCTGACACGGTCCCAGATCAGTGGAAATTTAACATCGATATGTAGGAAGATGATCATCGCTACGGGACCTTTGTAACAGACATCGCGCATACATAGAAGACGCACGTACGCATCGATGGATCGCCCATCTCTTCCTTTGAGAGCGAGGCGTTCGGCAAGGAGGGGAGCATTGGTTGGCATGAAGGCAGAGTGGAGTATTGATTCGAGGGGTGGGACTGCGACCGCTCCCAGCAGGACATCGTGGACTACGATTACGTGCCTTGTAGAGATTGTACACGAGAACATTGCCCATCAGAACCAGCGGATCAAGTGAGTGGTGGCATGACCGTGACGTTCCCATTTGAAAATCAGACTGATCCCGGAGCACTCCTGGTGGACCGGCGACCTCCTGGGCAAATGAGTGCTGGTGACAGCGGGCAACGAGGCCGGGAAAGGAAATACCCATCCTGGGGGAAGAAGCAGGCCGAGCTCAACGGCGGCTTTAGATATGTAAGCGAAAAGGGCCAGAAGCGAACCGACTCGGACCCGGATGAACGCAGGAAGAAGGATGCATAAGTTCCGCTGCACAGGAGGAAAGGCGGGCGGAGAAACGCCCAGGACTGGCAGCTAGACAAAAAGTCTTGGACCTCCATCATCTTGACGCAGCCTGGCTGCATGGTATACTCCGGATCTTATTTTTCGCGCCATCTTCCCTCTGCGGCCTCCACACCCTGGCCATTCCATCTGGGCTGCGCCTTTCTTGCTCTCGAATCATCCTTCCGACCTTGATTGTCAGTTTCCTCCACCCCGCCAGAAGAGAGCCCGATTGCATCTGCAAAGGTGGCGACCTCAGCCAGATTCCCAGCGGCATTGCCCGCGGAGAATATGTCAGTATCGAGTAGTCCGGATGCAGTTCCAGGAGAAGAATATGAGTATGTCGACGATGCATCGAAGGCTCTGCAGAGAATGAGGAAGAGCTGATTGCGATTGCCATTATCAGATATGAAGCTCTGCCTCCAAACTACGGATTGGGACATAATATGGTGGCTGGCGCATTTGCCGGCATTGCTGTACGAAATGGTGCTCCACACCGCCCCGAACACCGCTGACACCTCTGCAGGAACATACCGTCATGTATCCCGTGGACCTGATGAAGGTAATTGACTCTGTCCTCTCGATGATGTGTTTTGATGGTCGCTAACGGCAGCGGTGATGACAGACACGCATGCAGATTCTCAATCCTTCGACGGGCGGCCTCTACACCGGCCTCTCCAACGCCGTGTCAACGATATATCGGATAGAGGGACTGCGAACTCTGTGGAGAGGTGTCACCAGTGTCATTGTGGGAGCAGGTCCGTCGGTCGAAAGAGTTTGGTGTGACCACAGCATTAACCAGCATCCAGGCCCTGCGCACGCCGTCTACTTTGGCACTTATGAGATTGTCAAAGATCTTGCCGGCGGGAACAAGGAAGATGGGAAACACCATCCGCTGGCGGCCGGTATGAGCTAAAGTTTATCTGGCCGCGTCGAGCACAGAGAGACTGATGGATGTAGCGACCAGCGGAGCCTGTGCAACAATTGCCAGCGACGCCCTCATGAACCCATTTGATGGTATGGCTTTATTTCCCCTGTCCTGCTCTCTGTGACGCTCGCACTGACTCTCTACAGTGATCAAGCAACGGATGCAAGTTCATGGATCCACCTACAGGTCCATAACACAGTGCGCTCGCTCTGTGCTTCAGAGAGAAGGACTTTCTGCTTTCTACGTGTCATACCCTACCACTCTGTGCATGACTGTCCCGTTCACGGCGACCCAATTCATGGCCTACGAATCGTTGTCAAAGATTATGAATCCTCGCAAGGAATACGATCCCATCACCCACTGCGTGGCCGGAGGCCTCGCAGGCGCTTTCGCTGCCGGCATCACAACGCCATTGGACGTCATCAAGACTCTCCTTCAGACGAGAGGCTTGAGCCGGCATGCAGAGATCCGCAATGTGCGAGGCCTGTTCCACGCCGCCGCTATCATCAAGAAGCAATTCGGCTGGCGCGGCTTCATGAGGGGCTGGCGACCGAGGATCATTTCCACCATGCCAAGCACGGCCATTTGTTGGTAGGTGACCCCCACATGAGAGAACCGATGGGATGTCTGTGTTTGCAACTATTGCCTGACGCTTTGCAGGTCATCATATGAAATGGCCAAAGCCTACTTCAAGAAGTCGTTACAAGAAGAACACGCTCACGCCACCAAACTGTGAGAATCCACGATCCGTTCGGCTTGGCCACAGGCGCAAATATTACCAGCGAGATGTTAGCCCGAGCGCAAGATCACGGCCCGACCGGTCCATCTGAGTTCATTCGGTGAGCTTCTCGCAAACAGATACCCGCTGATCCGCCGGGGACGGCCATCAGCACGATCTTTCTTCCGCGTATAGGTATGGGCCCGGTGTCGACGACCTGAAAGAAAGGACGGGAAGGAAAGACACCGGAGGAAATTTCGTATCCATCTAGCATGGCGTTCAGTTCTGGAGAAGATGGCAGCTCCAGGGACATCATGACAGCTGCCCGGCGTGAGGATACTTGGATAATTGTGTACATCTACAAAATGGAAATGGTTCGGCAGCTGGAGGGAGGCCATCCACTGTGTTGATGGAAGTCCTGATCAACAATGAGGATGCGGTACCGGAGGATGCAGCAGCTAGACTGCCGCATTTCTGTCTCAACGCTGATGACTTCAGACCTGATGACTTGAAACTATCGGTCACTTGATGTGGGATGACTCGGGGTCCCAAATCTCGGTCTACCATTGTGCCTAAAATGTCATGAGGCCCACTAGTCACTTTGGAGAGAAACATGCTCTCTCTCAGCCATCGCCTGGATCTGATAAAAAGGCTTTAAAATGTCAAAAAGAGTATCAACCAGGTGGTGGCTTCCGGAGCGCGGGCTGCAGCCAAAAGGGCGCCCACCTCCCTTGCCAATGCCAGCGACGTCACCCCAGATGGCTGAGACACCACCAACCCAAGCCACAGTACAACACGCGAGCAGCAGCAGCAGCAGCAGTGGTGGATGCACATCTTGTCTCTCCTTCGGACTGTCGCAGAAATATGTGGCCGGCGAGGACTGAAGCGCAGCCATGATGCGGAACAAGCCTGCATCGTCTATGCAGAAGACCTACGATGAGTGTTACCTCATGTGTTCGACTGCCGTTTTCTTCGAAGGACAGGTATGGACTTGGACCACAAAGACTCGTCAGTACTGATCACTCCTCTGACTTGGTCACCAGAACAATGAGGCGGAAGCCCTCAGATCGTGGCGATCCGCACTCGACCAGATTTACTATCACAATGCCTACCGCCTACCATCCGGCTACGTTCCCCGGACGGAGACTGAAAAGGCGCTGTACGATTCCCTGAAGCAATTAGAACTGCAATGTAAAGAGCGGGTCGACCTATTGGAAGCGCTCAAACAGAGCCGCAAGGAAGCCGGCCGAGAAGAACGGCCAGAATATGGGCGAAGAAAACTAGAGAAAGCCAAACCGAGTGCAGAGAGCCTACGAGAGAGAACATCGTCGTGGCTAGGCGACGAGACGGTGCCACCTCTGCAACTTTCAGATTTGCCCAATGCCGCCCCAGCGCTGCCTGTGCGGCCCGGTCTGTCAAACAGTCGAAGTAGTGACGCTCCACACAAAGATGCTTTTTCGACCAGCTCGCAAGCCCAATCGTCACCGCTGGGCGTTCCTCCGACGCTGCCCGTGCCGTCGACGAAAGTGTCGAGAAGCCCAAGTCCTGATCACGGCAGGAAGACGATGCGGACAACGTTGCGGGGTGAGAAAAAGAACGCGAAGCCGCCCAGGTCTGCTCCAAGTCAGAATCGGCGAGCCGACACCATGAAGGCGGCCGGTCTTGCTTGGGACGCGCTCCCCCGGCGGAGTTCTCAAATATCGCAACGAGCGGAATCAGATCCGACCATAGAGGCCAGACTCGGCGCGACGGCAGCGAGAAGAAGCCTTGATCATGATCCGTCAACCCGGGCAGACGAGCCTCGAAAGGCCGAAGTGGTGCGAATTCCTGAATCTACTGACGACCTTCCTCCTTCGTACTCGCGAGACCCTTTGGACTCCAGCCACATGCCGTCGTCTATCAATCATGGCATGGAGAATCTGAAGCTTGATCCCGCTGCCTCGACCATGGACAATTTGATTGACTTTGACACGCCTCCACTGGAGATGCCAATCCTACCCACACACACTGCATCGCTCAATCCTTTCCCCCCCAAGATGAGGGCGACATCTCCAACTCGACAGCCAATGCTAATGCCAATGTCAAAGCCAACGCCACTGCCACTGCCAAAGCCTCCTGAAATCACATACCGCAAAGAATATCTGACTCCGCCCTCAAAGGCATCGCTATCAGCTGCTCACCACAGCCTTGACCCCAGGAATCGGAAGAATTCTACCGATGCCGCCGCCAGCTCCTCTCTCGACAGGAAACCCGGGGCGACTTCCACGCCAACCGTAGAGGCCAGCCGGCGATCACCTGGGGTGCGCTCCAACATGTCAGAAAGTGACGAAGATCTCCCGAAACGACGACGGCCGGAAAGATCACGGCGACCTCGGTCGGATCGAAGAAGCAGCTCAAAAACGGTCACTCCGCCGTCCACCGATGCTGACTCGCCAGAGGAAGATACTCCTGAAAGGACGTGGGAGCGGAAGGTCGCGTCTCTTTTGAAGCATCTGCCCAAGGGAGTCGACGAAGGTGCGGCCGGGCAGATCTTGAACGAGATCGTGGTCAAGGGTGACGAAGTTCACTGGGACGACGTCGCCGGCCTGGATGCTGCAAAGAAAGCCTTGAAAGAAGCGGTCGTCTACCCTTTTCTCCGGCCCGACTTATTTATGGGCCTTCGAGAGCCAGCTCGGGGCATGCTGTTGTTTGGACCTCCGGGCACAGGAAAGACAATGCTCGCCCGGGCCGTGGCGACCGAGAGCAAAAGCTGCTTTTTTGCCATCAGTGCGAGTAGTCTGACCAGCAAATGGCACGGCGAATCGGAGAAGCTGGTGAGAGCCCTCTTCGCGCTGGCAAAATCATTGGCCCCGAGTATCATCTTCGTCGACGAGATCGATTCATTGCTGAGTGCCCGAAGCGGGTCCAGTGAGCACGAGGCAAGCCGACGCACCAAGACCGAATTCTTGATCCAGTGGTCCGACTTGCAAAGAGCCGCGGCCGGCCGCGATCCTTCAGCGGGCGACCCCAGCCGGGTTTTGGTGCTTGCGGCCACCAATTGTCCGTGGGACATTGATGACGCCGCTCGACGCCGATTTGTCCGGAGACAGTACATCCCCTTGCCAGAAGCAGAGACGAGAGAAACCCAAATCCGAATCCTGCTCGGCCACCAAAAACACGAGCTTAGCGCCGAAGACATTTCGCGGCTGGTGCAGCTGACAGAAGGTAAGTCAGCTAGCTCTTGGGGAAGAAATACCTGACACAGAGCGTGTATGCTGATGGTGTGACCAGGATATTCAGGTTCTGATATCACCGCTTTGGCCAAGGACGCTGCCATGGGGCCGCTGCGCAACTTAGGTGAAGCTCTTCTGTACACACCAAAGGAGCAGATCCGACCGATCCGAATGGAAGACTTCGAGGCCAGTCTGGCGAGCATTCGGCCAAGCGTAAGCAAGAAAGGCCTACAGGCATTTGAGAAGTGGGCCAGAGAGTTTGGAGAGAGGGGTGGATGAGAGGTGGATGAGAGAGGTGAGTGAGAGAGGGTGTGAGAGGTCGATGAGAGATGGATAAGAGAGCCCGGGGACAGTTTGCATTGAACCTACATTCACCGGTTGGGAGGAGCATTCTCGGCGAGGAATCTAGGGTGAAAACAGGGAGAGCGGCGGACTCGACAGAATGCTCCAGCATGGGTTCTTTTGGTATCATGAGGTATCACGAGGCGTGCTCCTCGAGGGTATAACGACAAGAATACATGGCAGATGGTTTTGGTTGATGGGTCTGGTCCAGACATACATCTAGGTTGCATAAAAACGAAATGACGAATATGACTGATCTTGCACTGTCTTCTTTTGAACGTTCCATATCACCTAGGCAGAAATCCAATCACATGGAAAGAGAAGATAGCACACACGTCAAGCATGGAAGTTGGACGACAACTGCAAGGGGCTATCAGATGGATTCAAGCAAATATTATATTCCAATATGGTATGCTTCCGGCTAAACCTCGGTCACCCGCGAAGTAGTGTCTTGATGTGTCCATTTTTTTTATGGCCAGGTCCTCTCTATTCCAAGTGCATCCAGCTGCCATCACCGTCTGCCCGCAATCCTGCAGGTCTGAACAGCTTGCGACAAATGAGCGGCAGGTCTTGCGGACTTTGAGACGGTCCTGACCGGAATGGAAAACCAGATGAAGGCATCGGGATTGGCTTTCCAGCTGAATACTGACATGCTCTTCCTTCCGACCTGCTGATCTGGAAGTGCTGTGTCGCCTCGGGATCCCTCCACTCGAGTCCTGTCACTCGGCCTCAACACCCGTTGCTAACCACGTATTCAATCTTCAGGTGTTCATTTATAGCGCCCACTCCATTGTGACAATGCTCACCAGTCGCCATGCTGTCTCTTACAGATACTGTGCAGTCATCCAACCTCGGACACCACAACTCTCCCACTAGGTCCTATCCTTTAACCGCTCCACGATCCTTTCCTTGACGAATGCTCCTGTGACTGCGAGCTGGTTGACTTGTCGCTCATTTCGGTCCCCAACTTGAGGTCTCTCCCTCGCTACGCACCGTCTTCATTCTTTCACAATGAGAACGACGGTCTTTTGCCTCGCAGCCTTGTGCGTAGAGGCTGGTCTGTCAATTCCTTACGGTAGGTTGATGCCAACCCACCAGTCTGGAGAAACCCTTACAGTGGTCAGGCAACCCCAAGGACTTCCACGCCAACCGTGAAATGCTCACCGAGACCTCCGCCATTGCAGACATCGTCACAGTCACAGTTACAGTCCCTAATGCCGTCGTCTGGGTTGATCAGAATCGCAATGTCATCTCTATTGAGTTTTGTACTGCATCACCATCAACCACCTCAGCCACAGACTCTTTCTCGATGATTGTTACAACCACAAACGCTGGCGTATCCTCTGTCACCAAAGACTCCCCTTCATCAACGTTCTCATCCGCTGAGCACCCATCATTCACTCACCCAGATATGTCAGGGCCATCAATGACTATCCAGGATTCCACATCGTCGTTGTCATCGTCATCGACCTCATCAACATCCACTTCCACACCTCTCCTCACTGAGGCTTCAAGTGACAGCACGACAACGACGTCACCACTACTATCGTCCTCTTCGTTCGATCAGCCAAATACCGCGCCGATTCCACCCGACAATGCGACGAGCGGATCCGGATCCAACTCTTACAATGGCGTCGGCAACGGTATTTCCAATGGTTACGGTATAGCGTACGACACGATCGATTCGTCCGGCAGCTGCAAATCTGAGTCTAGCATCAACGGTGATATCGAGTTTTTGGCTCAGCAGGGTTACAAGCTCGTTCGTGTGTACGATATTGATTGTAATATCGGGCTAGTGGTCTCTGCTGCCGCTGCCAACGGTATGAAGGTTTTCACCGGCATTAATGGTATCGGCAACGTGGTCAGTGATCTCGGCACCCTTATCCGCATGATCAATGGCAACTGGGCTTCGATCCATACAATCAACATTGGCAACGAAGTCGTCAATGACGGCGGCTCGGCTGCGGCGGTAATTGCCGCCATTGGAACAGCTCGCGGACTCCTGTCAGCGGCTGGCTTCACCGGCAGTGTGGTCACGGTTGATACCTTCAATCAGCACGAAGCCAACCCGACATTGTGCGCGGCATCAGACTACTGTGCCGCCAACTGCCACGCTTTCTTCGACGCCAACATTGCCGCCAGCGGTGCCGGCAGCTTTGTTTCTCAGCAAGCTTCCACCATTGTCGGGAAGTCTGGCAAGCCAGTCATCATTACCGAGTCAGGCTGGCCGTACAACGGCTCTGCCAATGGCGATGCCGTTCCCTCTCTCGACAATCAGCGTATAGCCATCTCGAGTCTCCTGAGTGCTTTTAGCAGCGATCCAGACCGTCTCATCTTGTTTCAAGGGTTCGATGCTAGCTACAAGAATCCCGGTGCTTTAGGTGTTGAACAATACTTTGGCATCTACGAGTCTGACCACGATAATCGGCCGTTGTGAACAAAAAGCCAAATACCACCAGCCAACGGTATCGTTGGATGACATTCACGGGTCTACATTCGGACGTCCAACATCCACTTACACATGTGGTACGCATTTTCAGACTCTCGTTTTATTTCTCCCTGTGCTGAAGCGGCGCCGGGCACCGCGATATCCTTTAAGAGACAACCCAAAATGTAAATACAAAGTGTCAGAACAACTCGAGTCGAGTTGAGCTTGCTACGCATCGCTGTGCCCATGCGTGTAAAAAGACACATCCTATCCGTGCCATCTCCTACATTCCTACCCACTTGGCCGCGCACTCCTAGCTCGCGCCAACCGTCTCTTCGATTTTAGTCCCGCCGTGAGGAGATTCAGCTTCGGCGTGAAGACCTACATGGGCATCGGCATCGACGTCAGGGCCACCCTCACTCTCAGGGTCCTCTTCATCCGTCAGAAAAGGGCTGCGTTCCAGTTCCCATCTCGGTCCCGGCACCGCCCGTGGGGGGGCCTGTCCCGGCGGTGTCAGGATCACTCTGGCTTCCGGTGTGATCGTGTGAGGGAGTTGCTGCCGCAGAAGATTGTCGTGGAGATGATCCTGGTCCGCAAGTCCCGGCTCTTCTTCCCTCTCCAACTCCACCGCCGACTCGGCCTGCTCTGGCACAGTTAGATGCGCGTGCTCCAAAGTCTCGGTAATGTCGGCGAGGGCCTGTCCATGAGCTTCCGCCAACGCCTCCCTGACCGAGGATTTGGGCTGACGCTCAACAATTCCATTCTCAGGCGGAACGAAGGTCGTCTCGACGGGTGAAAATGGGGACACCTCGACCGCCTTGTCATCAATCGTGGTGACAACTGAGGAAAGCTGGGAATTGAATTTTCCTGGTTCTCTGTCCGCCCCACCAGCACCATCGCCCTCTTCTTTTGCTCGCTTACCACGCCATCTCCGGGCTTTCGGAGCCGGTGGCGGCTTCTTAAACGGTGATCTGAGCGAATGGACATGGGCGTGGCCGACGTTGCTTTCACTGGCCCTCTCCGAAGACCGTTCCTCATCTGATAGCTCCTTGCTTCGGGAATCTGTATTAAATTTGGCTTCAATCTCGACAATGCCTGCTTTCGCGATCTCGACGTCTGTAGCCAATCGTGGACCCTTCGGTCTGGTCCAGCCAGAGCGCCTAGCTTTGGGAGGCGGGGGCTTTTCTTTCTTGTTCATGATTGCGGCGCTTGCTGCTCGCAAATTGTGCTTCAGGCTGGGGTTTCGACTGGGTGTGATCACGCCAGGCTTCTCCATCTGTGCGGCCACCTCCATCATGCTGTGGCTCGACTTGCGCGCCAACTCGAATTGAGGGGCCAAATACTGGTCAATCGTCAACGTCGAAGCCTTGGAAGAATTGCGTTTCTTCAACTTTCGAGGCGCCGGCAACGCTGGTGGGTGAGACTTCAAAGGAGACGTCGAAGATGAAGGGGTGGAAGCTTCCGTCTCCGTGGGCGACTCTGCTTGGACTCGTGCCTCAGTTTCAGGATCGGTCAACCAGCTGACGCCTTGACAACGACGGACAAGGCGCTTTGTGGTTTCATCGACATCATCAAAATGGCTCCAAAGGCCGAGGCTGTCGTGCTCGTCGCTGGGATCCGAGATTTGACCCCCGCCTAGCACGGTCAGCAGCTTTCGGATCTCTTCGCGTTTGTAGTGGGGAGGATATTGCAGCTGAGTATGCTCGAGGAGAGGATAGAGAACACGGAGGTATGTGTGGCGCAGGGCCGAAGCTTCCTCGGGCAGGTCCAGCAGATTGCGAACAAGAATGTCCACCAGGACGTGGAGATCGTTGGTGTAAAAATATTCATAGGTGGGCGGAGTGGTGAACAGCAAATACAAAAGTTTCAATGTCAGTAACTGCAATGACGTCTCATCTGGCCGTACGGTCAGCCGGGCCAGGGAAGGAGTCAGGAAGGACGGGACCTTCTCGATTGAGCAACAAAATAATGTTCTCCCCAAAAGTCTTGTAGCGACTCCCATGTGCAGACAGCATCTTGATGACTTTGTTGGTGAGAGGTATCCCGGCCTGGCCATGACCAGGATCATGCGCAGCAACCATGAATTGCTCATTAAGGACCAGCTGCAAAATGGATTAATGCTGTTCACGCTGCTTTGGACCAAAGGGGAACAACTTACCAGGACTCGAATCGTGGGATAGTGGTACGGGTCATTGACGTCGTCCGAGACCTGCTCGATCATGTCGAACAACATGCACACAAAATCGTCCCGGATGCTGGCTACAGGACCAACTCCATGTTAGTTTCCAAGACAAGGATGATGGACGGCGAATGGTCCATCTCACACGATCCAACGTACCCAAGTCGGTGGGACTGATCCTCTGTATTCGCGACATCTCATATATCAGCTCCATGAGCAGTCGATGGACCCCCTCATTGCCATGTTGCTTGGGGCTTGATATCAGCTCCACAAGTCTCGGAAAGGCGCCGACTTCGTTCAGCAGCTCGTAGGTTCGCTCATGGTTCCGGGCGTCGACGAGTAAGAAGGAGGTCGCGATCAAGATCACGTCGGGCTCGTCATCCTATTCCTGTCTTGAGTCACTGCTTGAGCCGCGAGAGTCGGCCCGGGAGGACACACTTCGAGGAGACATTGCACCAACTGCCGGCGAATATAATCGGCATGGTGTGCAAACAGAGGGGAAGATTGCAGCTTGTACGAACAGCGACCTAGGTCTTGGTCTGAATGAAGAAATCGGCCTGCCATCAACTTTGTGTCAGAAGGATCTGACCGGCGGTGATTCCGGTGGCGGCCATACCCCAGGAGAACGTGATGAGGCTCAAGTAGGAGCGCAACGCATCATCGATGAGGGTGTAGCTGCCACAGTCTTTCGACACGGTCTCCTCAAGCTCTGGCACCGGACTGGCATTAGCATCTATGCTGTGGCAAACGTTTTGGCACCGTGGTGCATGGGGACGCGGGGCGGTCATACCGTTCCAGAACTGTTGCTCGTTCTCCAAGTCATGGCTACCCTCGTGTTCCATGCTATGGACCCGTTCATGTTCTTAGATGCTAGCAGTCGGTCGGGTTCGAGAACGGAGCATATTGGCCATTTTCTTCACAGCATGAGGAAATGCGCGAGCAAGGAGACCGCAGCGCAGGGCGAAGGGTCCAAGGGAACAATTCTTGGATGCGGGCGAGCCGGGTTGGCACAAGGATGACGCAGCGAGATGCAATAATAACCACTCGGTTACGGGTTGGCCACTCACTGTTCTACTTCGCCGCAGCCTCTTGACTGAAGGCTGTCAGCTGTCAAGCTGGTCAAGCAGAATTAATAGTACGCAAAGTGCAGAGTGGCCTGCTCTTGCCACTCCACCGCCACCGTAAACGCCTTGCAATACCCTGCCGCCGTATCCCACCCTCCTATAATTCAAATTCCGGTGGCGTGTCCAACCACATAGGCATTTTGTCTTCCAAACGGTAGAACACGATTCAATCAACGCTAATCACGGCACCGTCGAGCATCATTTTGGACGTTTGAAAGGGTGGGCTTCGGTGTTCCTGCCGTGGCTCGTTAGATTTCATCCAAACATGGGGGACGCATCCACTCACAAGACGTAGTCGTCCAGACTGATCAAACCCGGTTCGCTGAACAACAAATAGAAGTACTTCAAAGTCTCCGCCAGCCAGAAGGACTCCATCGTGTCATCTAGCTCCATGAGCTTGCTCGTCACATCCTTGACGGCAGCGTTGCCGGCCTCGGTCTTGGTGGCCCGGTCGATGGCCGTAAACATCTTCCACCCCTTCTCGCGCCAATATTCATCACCGGTGATTCTGTACATGATGAAGAGGGATTCGATGGCCTCGGGTCGGAGCCGATAGTCTCGCGCCTTGATTTTCGTGTAGCCTGGCCGGAGCCGTTCTTCCGCAATCCGAGTGGCCACAAACTCTTCATGCGAGAGCGCGACCTTGGGGACGAAACCTTGCGGTGCACTGCTTGTGCGCTGCTCATCACCGATTGTGGTGGAGGGACTCTCGCCGCCAGACACGTCTTGGCCAACATCCCTCTTTTTGCTGCTGGGATCCGCCATGAAGCCCGCGTTCGGTTGCTCACCGTCCCCGATGACCTCGTCGTCTCCCGCAGCAGCCTGCTCCTGGAGACGCTGTTGATGCTGGTTGTAGAGCTCGACAGCACGCATCCGTTCTGTGAACTGCGGATCCAATGCCTCGTGCCATTTTGTCTCGTTCCAGGGGCAGGACTCCAAATTATCACACGGGACCAGGGCAAATTCCTCCGGCATGATACCGGTCGGCATCGACTCATAAGCCCAGACGCATCCGTCCGTGAGTTTCCGGGCCGTGACGAGGTCGTCAGGAATGTCAAACACCTTTGCACCGAGAGCCAACATGCCTCCAGCAAAACAACCAAGATGGGTGCCTTCGTAAATCGGGACCTTTCTCTCCGAAGGCTCTTGGGCGGTGGGGGTGATGCTGTACTTGGCAACAAAGAGAATGTCCCTTTCGTCGGTGGTCATCGGCCGATACAAGACCTCCTTTCGAACAACTTCAAGAGCATTTTCATACATGGTCCTGTATTGCTCATTTCGTCCGCCCAGCAGTGCGTATTCTTTGGGAAAGTATTCATACGTCGAGTCGGCCATGGCGGCGATCCCATAGGTATGAGTGGTCAAGTGAGGTTCAAAGCTCAACCCTTGCACCTCGCAATCTCGGTCACTGATCTCCTCCTCGAGAAAGGCTGGTTCAGGAGCGGGTTTGCTGTCGGGTTGCAACTCTGTGGAATTCGTCTTGTCGCTGGAATTCTCGGGCTGTGGAACTCCAGCATCGGCTGCTTGCCGCTCGGTAAAGAGATCTGAGTCTCGCCGAACGGACAGATGGCCCTCTGCCAGGGTAGAACTACCCGACGGTTGATCCGAATCGTCGGCGGGCACGGACAAGGTGGACAAGAGTTGCTCCTCAGGAGAATTGTCAACGTCGATGATGGCGGAGATTTCAACCTTTTTGCAGCCCGATGCATCGAGCTTCAAAGGCCACAGGCCTGGCATCGTCGTCTTCATTTGCCATTCCTCCAGTGCATCTGTGATGCGGGCCACGGCGTCATAATACTTGGCCTCTCTGGTGATCTGGGCGAGTCTCGTGAACTCCACCGACAGAGATCCCAACTCAGCAAGGACCACGTGCGTATTGGACAGGTGGGGCTGCGACGCATACGACGGTGCCCAGCGATAATATGTATCAGGCATTCGGTTGGGAGTGTCAAATGCACCCATCATGATGTCGGCCAGCTCCACTGCTTTGTCCAGCAAGACCGGGTACTTCCCGGAGCTGAGATCATACGCGGCAATAAGGCCACCGAGATAACGGATTGTGGTCTCGAAAAGCGGGATATCCTTTCGCGCGGACGTCTTGAAGTCAATCTGCTTGACCCATCCCACGGCCTCGGCGAACTCGTCCTTCAGGCCCATTATCCATAACGTGTCGAGGGAGTCGATAAGCGTGGCACCCCATCCGTTGAAAGGGTCCCCTGACGACTTGGACACCGGTTTCAGCTCGTCGTGCGGCAGGGAATAATTCTTGTAACCGGCCCAAGCGTGTTTGAACGACTCGCGGATCGTGGTCTGTTGTCGGACACGATCCGCCTTCTTGGAAGCCGACTCCTGGCCGAAGTCGTACTGAACCTTGGGCAGCGTCTTGATATTGCCGCTCGGCAAAGGAATCAATTGTGCTGTAGGTATGGGAAAGTGCTCTGGCTGTAATCTCCAATATGCTCTTGGCTGCCCCGATGGCCGTGGTTTGACCTCGTATCTTCCTTGCCCATGTTGGCCAAACCTCTCTTCATCATCAAAACTGGGCTGATTCGCAAGCAACTCCTCTCCAGTGATCATATGCGGCGATGCCGTCAATGGAGGACGAGTGGACGAGGGCGACTGGTCGACATGGGACACCTCGGCAGGCTTTGACGTGAGAGGCAGGGGAGGCAGCCTAGTGGGTTCCGCAGGCTTCTCAATGAGAGGAGTCAGCGTTGGGGCAGGCGGGACGGTCTCGGGCGAAGGCGTCTTGACGACATCTGGTTTGATGCCGACTAGCCCCTCGAGGTCGGCCACTTCCCAATTTTTGACCTTGGTCAAATGGTATACCGTTACCGTGGTCAAAACTGCCACCAGTAGGAACAATCGATAACGGCGAAATCGAAACATGGTTGACTGCGATCCTGCGCGGAAGAGGAATTGAGAGGCCTTCCCCACATGGGAGGTGAGGCCTTTGTGTCTGACCTCCTGCTTAGCTACAGAGGTGTATTGGCGCGTCCAGGCGAGCAGAAAAGAAGATCAGACAGGAGCACCGTCTGCCGACGTGTACGGTAGCGGATCAAGATGTGGAGATATAAAACTGCTCGCCGCTGAGGCGGACGAGATGACCACTGACTGCCAGGCGCGTCAATGCGCCCCCAGGTGGAGCACTGTGGTGCGCCACCAACTCCAGATGTGATGTGGGCACGTGACCATATGACCTATGTACTTGAAAGCTGGTATTTGCAAATCTATCCGAAATATCTTCGCGGCATGTCAAACAGACCACAATTGGCCGTGGATCCTCTATCTTCCACGATCCAACGGAGCGCATAACAAATCTTCTTCCTAGTGGTACATGAAATTCTTATCCTTGCTGTGAGTAGTCACTTCCCTCCTCACACCGAGATCGTCATAACGGCGAAACCGCCAGCATCCAACCCAAGAGCCCGCTTGAATTACAAATCACAAACGTATTCCCCAATTCATAAGACAACATTGCTACTGGAGGAGGGCGAGCGCGTTCTTCAATCGCCGTTCCAGGTCGACGTGCAAACTCTCGTGCCTGCCCAGGGCCTGGAAACCGTTCAGCGGCTTTCTTTTGAGCATGTCCCCGACGGTGGAGGTGAACAGCATCGCCTCTTTCACCAGACTCTGGATGGTCTCGTGGTCCTGCGGCGGCTGGTGCTGATGAACGTGGGCGTCAAAATACCCGGGAACAGTGTCGAACGGGACTTGTTCCTGCAGAAACTGCGAGTCCATGTTCTTGGCCTCGTCCACCTTCCTGCTGCAGGCCTTCTCGCACAGTCGGACCAAGTGGATCATGATACTCGAGAGCAGCAAGTGGCAACTGTAGTTGGACTTGACAGATTTGCTTCGTAGTATTCGTCGTACGGCCGCATTGGACTTCCCTAATAGATTCAGCTGCGCTTCCCGAGTCAGATGCTGGTCATCATGGGAGTATTTCTTGAGGTGGGCTAGCAGTCTGATACACACGGTCTCGTCGTCCTCAGCTGCGGGTTCCGGCGTTCGCAAAGCCGATGCTGGATAGCGCGGAGGCACCAACGTCGACGGCTCAGCGACCACGGCCAAGGCTTGTTGAGAGGAGGCAGGTCTCGTTTCCAGCGCGGCCGGAGACAGATACCGGAATTGGGGAGGACTCAGCGCGGGCGTGGGCAAGCCACTATTGCCAAAGAAAGTCATGTCGCTGTTGATGGAAAAGCTCCTGTTGTCGGTCGGCTCGTCGAATGTCAGGAATCCGGGTTCGTCAGTGGTGGCGATGAATCCCGTCCAACTGGGCACACTGCCGTTTCGTTTGGCACTTTCGTCGGAGCTGTGTGTGGCCGCAGGAGAGGGGATTGACGGGACAGGGACGGGATTGCTGATAATCCACGGAGACTCCGAGCGGCTGATGGGAACAGACGACTCGTCCACGGGACGTTTCCTTCTCTTTCCCACCACCTTGCCCACCCTTGATTCGCTGTACGTGCACGACAGGCGCTTCTCACAGCACCGGCGGCATCCTGCTTTATTTCCGTCACATCGGACCTGCGCCAAAGAGCCCGGTCAGTCAAAGCCAACTTCTACATGCGGACACCAACACCACACACACCTTTGCAGAGAAACAGTGATTGCATGCCGCACGCAGCTTGATGGGTTTGGTATTCGTCGGGGGGGTGGCCGTCGACGTCGGGGTCGGGGTTGTTGCTCTTGCGCCGGTCAACTCCATGTCTGACACGAGTGTGATCGATGATAGAAACATACGTGGACTCCTCAGTCATGATGATGTGGCCGCTGGGAGGGATATTTAATCTTTTCTCCGCGGACGCTGCGCACGGAGACAGGGTGTCGAGTGGCCAGGATGGGGTCCAAACAAGGATAGAACAAAAGCAATAATGAAACCGATCTCGTGGACGACAAGCTAATTGCGATAGCTGGACACCACAACACGAACAACGCTCGAACAGATGTCACCGAGTCGCACAGGGCACAGGATGGCTGTGCTGTATATGCGCGACGACGGTCGTGGCTTAAGCACTAAGGGTCAGAATAAATGGTTTGCACCAGCATCACCTACTTCGACCAGGGGGGAAGGGTGTGGAAACCGGCCGACACGAGGACCCAGTGGGAAGGGGTCTATGGCTCCACGACGCTTCGAAGCACCTGTCAGACCCAGCAGCGGGGCCAAGATGGAGATCATAGGCTGTGCTGATGGGCGAAGCTTCAACGACAAGCTTGTCCTGTGACACTGGTCCGCTGTGATTGAATATCTCTGCAGAGTCAGCCCAAAGAGTGAGTGGCTGTCGTTCCGACTCCTGGCGGTCAGCACAGAGTGGGAAGGATCCGGTACGACTAGGGCCGAAGCATAGAACCACAGCGCCGCTGCCACACATGCTTACCGTCGCGCTTCAATGAGGGATCAGAACGAGGTTGATTGTGATTTTCAGTAAGAGGCGGCCCGTATTTGGGAGAGATGGGGCCGCTAGAGCGATAACGACCAGACTGGCGCCCCCGTTTACTACACCGCTGGGCCATGAGGCTGCTCCAGAGCCCCTTGCCACGCGACAGATCTGCGCCAAGCCCTCGGTAGCCTTGCGAGGAGCCTACACTATCACAGCTCGGATCCGCTAACAGTACGATGGGATCATCTCCACGCTCCCTCCCGTATCACGGCGGGCGCTAGAAGGCGTCAAATTGCCTAAATTGTCAGTTGAGAAAGGGGTCAACAAGCTGGCCCCTCATGCTCGTCAGAGTGGCATTCTACACCTCTGCGGCCTTCGCCCTCGCCGCCTTTGTCATACCCCCTTCTTTTCCCCCAACAAATAGGCGCTGGCAATCAAACTTAAGCCCAACCAAGTTCTAATTGAAGCCTCACTCCGTTCGTTGCCGGACCCTCTTTGCTAATCGCAGCAGTATCATTTGTTCTTCACCTAGGATTGTCCGGCGACGACCCGAGCCCATGCATGCCGCGCAACTCAGTTTGTGTCCGTCTGGCACTTGGCTGGCCACTTGGTGCAACGACCACGCAGCACCGCATAACCGAAGACCACCCCCTTCTGGGTCCGCTCTCAGCCGCAGGCCGGGCAGCAATCCTCTAGCCGAGGGCTAGCACGACCGTGGGCGATCTCGTCTTGCTTACCTGATCAGCAAGGATTGACCGGGCTCTATTTTCAGCAACATGGACCAGCCTCGTCTTCAATGCCGTTGAGCCTGCAGGTACGGTACGACCAGGCGGGCTTGACACGGTCACTGCAGCGATGATTGTCTGCTGGTTAGTCAGTTGGCCATCGTACGCCAGTCCCGCAGCCGGACAGTCTAGCTTCTGCAGGGCTGACATGGCGGCGGCACCGTCCACAGGATCAAAGGACAAGGTCAGCAAGGCTCGGCAATTCAGCGCGCTCGCTTCTTATATGAATCAGCATGTTGCTATTCACAGACGCTGCCATCACCTTGAAATATCGTGCACATTGGTCCTCTCGCACGCTGTCCACAGCCCGCATCTTCTGCGCTCGCCAGTCGTGCCACCTCGGCGAGGTTGCTAGCCATCACGCCGGCGGTCAACGCCTCGTTGAGACGCTCGCCCACCACGCCTCGAGTGTGCTGATGATGCTCCTCAGATGCCTGCCCCCGCTCGATTGCCCTCACCTTGCGCCTTCTGAAATTGTCGGATCAGTCCCAACGGGCCGACTCCCGCAAATGCCTCGACGTCTTCCTCATCACTGACATCGTCCAACTCGTTCTCATACTTCCACGAGCCTAGCTCGCCGGCAACGGCGGTTCCTCCTGCGGTCGGCGCCGTCGCCGTCGCCGCCTCGTCCGGCCCGGACGTCGTCCCCGTGTCCTCTTCGGCCACGTCGGCCGGAGTGTCGACGAAACGCCTGGCTCCTTTGACCAGTGACGGTGACATGATGCCAGTGGTTTTCGGGCGCAGCGCTTGAGGGGAACCACCAAACCCACTCGCCGAAGGTTGATGGTGCGGGTCCAGCAGGAGCGACTGCAAAGGTGATCCTGACACCTGGGCGGTGAACCGTGGTGTACCAGAATGATATCCGAGAGCTCGGTGAGGGGACGACATGGACGCCTGATGGCCGCCGCCACCGAGAAATGTATTTCGATGGTCGAGTCCGGCCGGGAGGTTCGGCGACGGCAACCCTGGGACGGGCGGCGGCAGATGGAAGCGGCGGCGGGTGTGTGCGTAGGGAAACCTCACATCCGTCTTGGGATTGCGAGCGTAGTCGTTCATGAAACCCCAGTAACTCTGCTCGAGTTTATGATCCTTGGATGCAAAGTAATCGTCTCTCGACCCGACCTGCCCGGCCGTCGTCGGCTCCATGTTTCCCCCCTGCTGGTCGGCGGCGTTGGGCGGCCGGAAGTCACCCGGCTTCTTGAAATTGAACTCGGCAAACGAGCAGACGTAGCCAATGCCGTCCACATGCACGGTGAATTCTCGAAAGAAGTCGATGATCCGGTCGCTGCACTTGGGCAGACTGAACCACAACACAAAGGGGGTGAAGACCATGCTGAGGATCTCCTCGATGAAAATGACCACTTTCAACTGGTAGAGCTGGGCAAATTCTTTCTTGACCTCGACGCTGTGCAGACGGCCTTCCCAGTGGGCGGGTTGATAATGCGTAAACTCGATGACCTCCTGGATCGAATATGCCGGCTCGTACACCATGTTATCGTCCGGCAGGAGGCCACGAGCGACCGCCCAGATGGATCCAAACAGTCCAATGTAAAAGATGGTCGTGCGGCCCGGTGTGATCTCAAAACTCAAAAAGTTTTCTTGGTCCAGGACGGTGGCCAAGCCGAGAACGGAGACCAGGGCGCCAGAAATCAAGGTGACGACGCGTGCGGATTGAATGGTCTTGTCCTTGGGGAATTGGTTGATATACCTCGTCGCAAAAGGATGGGACATGTTGATCCGTCGCTGAAAAAGGTGCCACAATTCGTTAAACTCGCGGAACTTCCACTCGGCCAGCGGATTGTACTGTCTCGACCCGATCTGGGCCGGGTTCTTCTGATACTCGTTGAAATATTGAAAAAAATGTTCAATCAGGAAGTAGACGATCAAAAATGGGGCAATGATCAGGTTGGTGGTTCCGGCAAAGATGAACCGGCGTCGCAATCCTTCCGTCAATCGCTTGCGATGCGTGTCTTTGAGAAACAAGGGCCGAATTTGTCCTTTCGAATTGAAGACGTAATCCATGATGCACTGGTTGATGTTCCATTCCAGAGTCCGAGTAAATAACTGTCGGTTGCGCAGGAAAGGGATGGGCAACGTCATGTCCAGGATGTCTTTGTTGACCATGGCGATCATGTAATTTTCTTTCCGCATCAACCGGTTGGCGATGTCATGGGCATCCATCCGCTGCTTGCTTTGGGTTCCCATGTACCGACGCGATTTGGCCGAGGCGCCGGACGCCACCGTCGGGTTCGAATCTCGTAAGGCCATCAGCCGACTCACCACCTCTTGCCACGAGATCGATTGAATTTCGTCTTCGGAGATGCCGAGAAGATGCAGGTAGAAGTCGTGCATGTGGACCAGTCGCCGAACGTCCAACGCATACACAATCACCTTCCAGATCCAGAAAAAGCTGGTGAGCCACAGGAGAGCGTTGGGAATGAATCCCATATTGCGGGAACACTGGGGGACCAGAATTTGCGACATTTCTGTGCTGCCGCGCACCTTGCGGTAGTCGATACATTGAGTCAAGAAGAGAGAAAAGCCGACGATAAAGGCCATGGTGATGAGGTTGTACACTCGTCTCAGCATGATGGACCAGAAGCCGTGATGGAGATAGTAGTGGTACACGTCAAACAGAAAGTTATCCAGATGAACAACATTCGCCCAACGCCACAATGCCTTTTCCTTTGGATCTGCCGACGCGAGAGTGCCCATCAGGGTCAGGGCATTGGTGAGAACATGGGCCTCACCACGGCTGTGCCGTCCAACGGTCGCCGGCAGAGGTTCTCGCCTGTTACGGGTCCGGTGCCACGGGCCCTGTCCTCGAACGGTCGTGCTTTCGGGAACCGGAAGTCTGTCCGGGATCAAACTGGGCGGAGGGGGTAATGATATTGAACCGTGTCCGGCACCGCCAACATCATTCCCCTCGATGAGCAGAGACGCCGGGACGTCATCATCCGCCTCCTGGTCATCCAACAATTTGTGAGCCTTTTTGACCATGTCGCGTTTGCTGTGTTTTTCCATTCTTGGTGGACGCCCCATCCTCGCATGATTCACGCTGTTGATCCCATTCGGGAGGCGACTCACGTTCAGGTGCGCGTCCTCAGCACCTCCACCGTCAAATTCTTCCAGCAAGGGGTGCGCGTCATCGATCGGATGGCCGAGGCGTTCCTCAGTATCGGAGCCGCTGGAGTTCTCGTCATGCTGCCGGATCGTCTCGTATATAGAGGCCGATGGGTTGCCGAATCCCCGAAAGCGGGAGACGAAGTTGGCGGCCATGTTGATGCGGACAAGGTGGAATCAGGGATTGGTGTGAGACAACGCTCTCATAATTCACACAGGCCTGCATTTGCACGTACTAAGATGTGGACACAGGCAGCAAGGTGGGGGCAATGAACATGGTTGTTGCAAGTTGCCTGTTGCTCTTCCGCGCACATGACATGGGCGTGTGGTCAGTCTCCAGCGACGCGATATATCCAGGGACACGAGTGATGTCAGGCAAGTCGGGACATGATACCACGGACAATCTCAGTCCTCGCGCAGACGAGAGTCAAGGCCGAGGTGGTGGTGGGAGCGGTGGATTGGACCTTGAAGCTCGATGGTCCTATCGAGGAGCCATTGACAAGGTTCCTCGCGACTGGGGGCGTGCACAATCTAACCCCACACTGCCGATGGCCAAATACCGACTAACGCCATCGATGGAAGAACGATCCATGATCGCAAGCTCAGGCGGACAGGACGATATCTTTCGAATGTTCCTCATAGGAGATCTCTTCAGCGTCTCAACACCGTCATCCTCTAGCGCTCGCCAAAGGAGACGTCCGCGCGAGTGAGGCATCACCAGTGCCGCCTGGAGCGCTTTGCTCTGCGCCGCCCCTCGCGTGCGACCAGGGATTATTGATTGATTCACCGGTTCTTCCTCCGATTAGATCGAATCTCGCCATCCGCGCATTCCTGGAGATTTCATTACCTTTCGGTCAGAGGCCCATCCTTTGGGGTTTTCAGCTTCAAGGAATACCTCTCCTACAGTCGTCCTCATTATTCTTCGCGCAAATGCCTGGTTGTTCAGATCTCAGCCAGGCTCGATACCGTCGGAGGAAATCGAGACATCACGGTTCCAGCACCGGTCCCACACTTCTCCTCGAGAGGGCGCACCATTGGGGCTTCTTGTGGATTCACGATTAAAACTTAGCGACTCGATCGCGAGGTCTTCCCCAACGCACCGCGCTCCCACGACCATGAAATCCAGTGAGCATGATGAGGCGCCACGCAACGTCACAAGCCATACAAGAACGAGGCCGCACCATGTTCAGCGGAAGACAAGTCATAAAGGATCTTCTCGGGACCGGCATGGGAGAGTGTTTGACGACTTCGGAGACCGAACCATCCGCGCCGTGACGCCTGATTCCATGTCCCATCCACCCTTCGGTCATTCGGGTACAGATCCAGGGCCGCTGAACTCGCCGCCCCTCGCCCAAACCTCGCGATCGGGACGCGGGCAAAGAAGGCGAGAGAATTCGGCGTCGGTGTCCAATACGGATGAGGAAAACACCATCGAAAGACGGCGACGAAGGACTCAGACGAAATCAAGAAGCTCCAAAGATGAGTTCCCGCCGGATGGTTCACCCGGGTCGATCATGTCCAAAGCACGCAAGAGACTGGGATCCATCACCACGACGGCGGCGATGACCCCACGGGCTGACGAGCCGTATGGATCTATCGGCTTTCCCTCTGTCGTCCAAAGCCCGGAACTGCTGGACCAGACGGAGAGTAGATTTATGCCAAAGACACCGCGTCGAGTTTTCTCCCCAGACGAGATTGGCGTCGCCAATATTTCTTCCTCTAGTGGATTTCGTTCGCCCACCCTGACCGATGTGGATTCGGACAAGATCCTGCATCTCATGAAGACCACCTGTGGTCGGATGCATGGAATCCTGTTCTTCCGGCCCATGCACACCACCTCGTGGGCTTCAGGATATTGTGCCATCAACGTGGCACCTGGAAGCCTCGTGTGCCAGGTGAAAGGGGAAGTGTCGCAAACAAAGACTCTCATTCCCGACTTGCGAGGGTGCAGTGTGCGCACGCACTATGATGTTGAAACGCAGAACACGTACTTGAGTGTGCTGGTCGCATCATCCGGCACCGGGTATCAACTTCGTCCGCCGGTGCCGGAGACGTTTGACTCCTGGCTGGCCGCATTGCTCTGCTGGCAGCCCTTACGACCCAAAGGCAGCCACAACAAGATGACCAAACCGCAGCCGGTCGACATCATGGATAAAAGATCGGTCAGCCAGAGGCGGGTATCGGACGTCAACCATCCGAAAAGCACGGCGATCGTCAAGGTGGGCAAAATGCTCCTCTGGGACGGCCCACTCCCGTCAGGTTCGCAAGTGGCCACCTTCAAGCAGCACGTGGATGACACCGAGGAGCATTACCTCTGGCGCAAAGTCAGCGGCAGACTCCACGAGAACGGGAATCTCCGACTGCTGGACGACGTTGATGCCCGATTGCTCTCGGTGACCCCTTTATCACAGCTTGCTCGATGCGCCATCCAGCGACTGGACGAATCGGTCCTCCGCATGCCGAACTGTATTGGAATCTATCCACAGTACAGTGTTCAGACCTCGCTGACCCGGTCCACACGACCAATGATCCTTTGCCTGGAGACAAATATTGCCTATGAAGCCTGGTTCGTCCTTCTTCGCGCGTTGACGGTCCCCGAACTTTACGGTCCCGAGCAGTTACCTCCGGCGGCACAAGATGCTTCCGGCGTCGCCCAGAGTTCAAATGATCGAGGTCCAACCGCGGGAATGTTTCGCATCGAGCGGTCCTTGTCCGTCAAGATCACGGAAGCCAAATTTGGACATCGCTTTACCGCGAAAGAACCGTACGAGCATCACAAGTCCAAAGGCAAATCAACAAAAGCAGATCACGCGCCGGAGGACATATATGCCGAGGTCATACTGGGTAAAGACCTGAGTGCGCGGACCCGCACCAGGTCCTGTTCGTCATCCGCATTCTGGGCGGAGGAGTTCCACTTGAAGGACCTCCCACCGGCTCTCTCCAAGATTACCGTCGCCGTCAAGGTCGGCAATCCAGCAGAAAAAGAGTGGACCATGGTCGCGAACGGGCCTTACGACATCTCAGCGGATGCCGGCTATCTCTCTGGCGTTGGCGGATTGGAGATTTCGTCGCATGACCCGATCTTTGGCAAAATCGAGGTGCAGATTGATGAGTTGGAGCATCACGGCACCATCGACAAGTGGTGGCAATTGTCAGACAACAACGACAATGTTGTTGGCCAATTACTTCTCCGGCTTTCCCTGCAAGAGACGGTCGTCCTCATGGATGAGGAGTATCAAGAGCTCTCTTCCGCCTTGCACAATTTTTCCAGCAGCTTGACGGCCCAAATCTCACAGATACTAGGACCCGAATTAAAGCAGCTGTCGGATGTGTTGTTGGACCTGTTTCAAGCGTCCCATTCGGTGAATGATTGGATCAGCAATTTAATCGAAGAGGAGATCGATGGTATTTACAGAGAGACCCCGCCGCGGATGAGATTCAGTGGCCGCATTCAGTCCAACGAGTCATATGAAAATGCCGAGCAGAGAGAGATCTTTGTCCGCGATATGAGTCGATCGGCCACCATGGAGGCGAATTTGTTGTTTCGTGGCAATTCGCTCGTCACCAAGGCCATTGACGCTCACATGCGAAGACTGGGGAAAGACTACCTGGAGGACGTTCTGGGCGAAAAGCTACGGAAAATCGTGGAGAAAGACCCGGACTGCGAAGTCGACCCGAACAGGGTGAGATCGGTCGAGCAACTCGAAAGGAACTGGGCCAACCTCAAGTTCCTCACCAACACCATCTGGAAAGCCATTTCATCTTCGGCAAAACAATGCCCGGCTGGACTCCGACTCATCTTTCGGCATATACGCTCATGCGCCGAAGATCGTTACGGATCCTTTATTCGAACCGTCAAATACACCAGCGTCTCCGGATTCCTGTTCCTGCGGTTTTTCTGCCCAGCCATTCTGAATCCAAAGTTGTTCGGCCTCGTTACTGGTAAGTCACAACCCAGGTCGGCTGATGAGAGAGACTGACCAAGATTGCAAGACCATCCACATGACCGCGTGAAGCGAACTTTTACTCTCATTGCCAAGTGCCTGAATGCCTTGGCGAATATGGCCAAGTTCGGCACGAAAGAGCCGTGGATGGAGCGGATGAACAAGTTCTTGTCTGCTTCTACGGCCGAATTTAAAGCCTTCATCGAAGAGATCTGTGACATCACGTCCACACAAGCATTGTCCGCCTCCCTGGAACCGCAGTATGCCGCGCCGAATCAAATCAGAAGCCGGCTGCCATTGGCGTCCCGTGAAGGTCTCCCGAGTTTACCTTACTTGCTCGACTCGACCAAGTTAATGGCCGAGCTCGTGGATTTATGGGTTGCTCACGTCCCCCCAACCCTGACCAGCAGATTTCTGGATGACTCGGTGAGAACGTTCCATGAGCTCTGTCTGGATTTGCATCAACGCAGCCGTGAATGTTTCAAAACTGCCGAGCAAGCGGAAAGACCGAACGGAAAGCTGGAGTCAACCTGGGAGCAGTTACTCTCGGAGCAGCGGACCAGTCGCTTGCCTGATAACCCCTTCGAAGATCAGTTTGTTCCAATGCCTCAGGAAGCCGAGATCACGGCCCTGCCGCAGACGACCTCGTCGAGGGAGTTGGACTACAAAGCCGTCGACCAATCGCCAGAAGTCGGCGAAGGTGACACAACGCCTTCCAGCTCGGCCTCTGCCGCTTGGGACAAGCGAATACCCTTTCCACACCGGTCTGGGGAGAAAGGGCCTCTGACCAACTCGACCAATTCATCAACCGTTTCCCTCGAATTGGGTGAAGACTCGCGCGCCCGGCCGCTCCCTGGAAGTCGTGACGGTCCACCCAAGACTCGATTATTTGACCTCGTGGGTTCTTCGTCACGAAGGAAGGGCCGAGGGGGAGATCGCGGGCACGGAGATGATGACGGAAATGAAGTTTGATGACGATATTTTCATGACTTTGTGTCATATGGTACACGTGTATATGAACAAACTTGAAGATGGGGTTGATCCTTTCTGCGGCCTCTGGTGCCTGTGATGAGACTCCATTGACTCAACCGAGAAACCGTCCTGTGAGGTAGAAAAGAGAGGAAGCGCGAGCCGGTATCGAGTAATTGAGAATGTCCGGATTTCTGCGACCAAGCTTTGCTCTAGGTGTCCTGATGAAGAGAACGGTCAAGTTGAGCATGGTGAAGCGGAGGTGATAATCCGGCACCGCCTTGGTTTTCCACACGAGATGAACAGGCCCAAGGTCCATCTCCATCCCAGGACAGGCTACTGTCTTTGAAACTTGACTAGCACCGTGCAGTCTAGATGACTTTCCCACCGTTGGGCACATGATCCAACAGATCCCTGGGGTGGAAAGAGGTCACCGGTGCATTGACGCATTGGGAGAGCATTGAGGCAATGACATGTCTATGGAGATGGAGATAGACGCTCCTAAAGCCAGACCTTTTTTTGATAGGCTCGCTCACCGGTGGCCGCTCCCACGTTGTCGCCCAGGTCTATCTCAGCTTCATGGTTGCCCTCCCTCGGTACATTCGCGAAGCCTTGCTCCTCGAGTCTCCTAGCCAGAAGCGTCTTCCATTCTCTGATCCTCGGAAACCACCTCACCTGCTCCTGCCTCTTCCACCACTCTGGTCCCCTACGGCCCCAGATGGACCCTTTCGTCCCCTTGTCGTTACGCAGCTCGGCCGATCTCTCGTTCTCAATGTCGGACAGCATCTTGTATGTCTGTTGATCGAAATTGACACCTCCCCTCTCCATTTCAGCGAGAAGACTGTCGATCTCGCGAAGATTCGAGAAAACAGACCATTTGAGGGACATGAGAGAGTTATAGAAGTGCGTGTTGGCCCCTAGAACATAGCTGGCCGGCCCCAACATGCGGATGTGAGGAAGGAGAGTGTGTGGCAACGGTGAGGTCGGAAAGTGTTTGATGTAGAGGCGAAGCGCCAAAAGGAGAGCGGCCGGGTACAAGCGAGAAATGACAGCTAGTGGTGTCGCCGGTGAGGGCAGCTGCTGAGGCGAGCCAGAATTCGGCTTTTCGATCAGCGTTCCTTGTGGAGAATCTATGCCTTCTTCGGTCGGAATTGGTGGGTTTGACGTGAACCTGCTGGCCGGCTCGGCATTTCGAGCCCGATCGTTGGGCTTTTCCTGCCTTGTTTGCAGGTCGAGTTCTTTAACCAACGGAAAGATCATCTCCTGGCACACTTTCCATAATCGAATATCGCCCCTCTCTGATCCGGGGGCGATGGCGTGGTTGAGGGCAGTCGCAATCTCTTCCATTCTAGATCTTGTGATCCGGTGAACCGAATCGTCGGAGCTGTCAGGATCCGTGGCATTAATAACCCCAGTCTGGTCCCCTGTATGCGAATGCCGTTCTTCTCCATGATGGCCCTTGGCAGGCAGGGAGAAGATGTTTAAGATGTAGTCAACATCAGTGACCGTTGAATCATCAACGGATCCCGCCCCTGGACCTTTGGACGTCTGCGGCACAAACGGGAGATTCAACAACGTGTCGAAGGCCTTTCGCTCTGCTGGCGTGATGCTGATGACGGTGGCGTCTGAAATTGCAGGAGACCTCAATGAGACCATGTCGGCTTTCTCTTTGAGAAATGACCGCGGAGACGCCGCATCCTGACCCGGTGCAGACGGATCGTGGGAAATATCAGTTGGCCGCTGCTCCTCATGAAGACCTCGACCAGTTGGCAGACGGAGTCTTCGCGGCTTGCGCAGAATGGTTCGAGTCTGATATAAAAATGGCATCTCGATTCTCGCCGCCATTGCTGTGATGGTGTCACGTCGCCCACCTCACCACTCCCTTTCAACTCTGTCGCCTCCTTGGATACACTCGCACACCGCTAGCCTCGTGCTGTGCATGTTTGCTCTCACAATGTTCATGTGACTTTTGTCGGAAATTGTGTCTTGGCCGGCTGGAGACGGCCCGAGCGGTGCAGTGACTGGGATTCAAAGTGCCAAAACTCGAAACCGCGCCTTGGGCAGCGCCCCACCAACGCCTGACGCTGATAAAGGGCGATATCACGCAAGGCGCATTGCCAGAAGTCGAACCGTTCGAAGCCCTGGTTCTCTCCCATTCACGGAACGAGCGACAGCGAAGCACGAGTCCGGCGCCCCTCTCCAGGTTTTAATTGCCGCCATCCCGAGCAGATACCGACCAACACGTGGGGTGACCTGCCTGACGGTCCCGAGTCTGCACGTTGCCCCATGACTCGTGGCACAGAGGTAGGCTGACAGCTTCCTGGCGACGCAAAGGTCAGAGTTGCTACCCAAGTTGCTGGCAGCCAGAGACGACACTTCTCCCGTCCTGCTTGCGCGACATCATGAGCAGCACCCTTCCTCGACCGACCTCGAATGCCCCCACCTGGCACGACCATGATCAGTTCTCCGGTATGAATCGAAGCCCTCTCAACAACCAGGCCGCGTCCTCTCACGCTCCGCTGGCGGTGGGGCCGGGTCAGGGTCGGGTACGAAACGGATACGCTGCGAATGGAGGAGACAAGGCCGTCCCCGTGCCAGGATCGTCGACACTCTTCGGAAATGGCGTGGACCGAAGTGGAGGAATGACCGGGCGTGCAGCACCCATTCTTGACATGGCACGAAGCCCTCCAAATCCTTCCAGCAAGAGTAGGCCTCATGCGCGTGAGAGTGCGTGGACAAGAAGATGCTGATGCTGAGGCAGACACCAAGCATGTGCCGTGCAAGTTCTTTCGACAAGGTGCCTGCCAGGCAGGAAATGCTTGTCCGTTCTCGCACTCGCTCGATCCGATGACGCAGCAAGCGCCATGCAAATATTTCATGAAGGTTCGTTCGACTCTTGTTCCGTTCCCGGCAGGCACGTGTTGACGTGAATCAGGGCAATTGTAAATTCGGCGCCAAATGTGCCCTGGCACACTATCTCCCCGACGGCCGACGAGTCAACCGAGCGGATCTGGACGTTGGAATGGCCATGGGAGCACGGCCGTTCAATTTCGGCAATCGAGGAGATCAGCCACCGTTTCGTGGCCAGGATGCGGGCTTGAGCGAACCAATAATCCCCCCGCAGCCGTACGGTCCAGATTATTTCCCCAGCCAGGTCTTTCCTCTGATCGACTCGGACGAGCCTGATGCTTTCCAAGATCGGTATAACCAGTACCCCAATCCTGGCGCGCTCGACTCAGGATTGAGTTCACCGCCTGCTTCCCAATTTGGCTCCCCTCCCAACGACTACTACCAGCCCAAATCCCCCGTGGGAAACCTTCGAACGGCATTGAACGCACCCCTCCCGCAATCTTTCGACGCCAACGGCGTCTCGCACATTGCCAAATACGGACCCTTGGGCCAATCGGTCCCGGACAAGTTCGGATTGCGATCACCCGCCTCGTCGTCATTGTCTCGACATCTCGGAAGTCCGCCAGAATTGATTTTGAGTGTCCGAAATGCGAATCTGGCTTCGAATCTGCGAAATGCCTCCCCGTTGGGACTCTCGCCACAAAACGCCGAAGAGTCGATCGGACAACGGATCATGCATTCTCAGAGATCGACCAAAGTCCGCGGACTGTCGGCCAGTCTGCCTCGAGCGAGCATGCCTCACGATTGGGAAGAAGGTTTCGGTCTCGAGACGGACTTGTTACCCAACAGCTTGCATGATGAAGTGCTCACGCCACAAGAGAGGATGAGACGTCTTTCAAGACCGGATCAGCACGACTCGGCCTCACGGGACCATTCCAGTGGATTGGCCATACCTAGTGGAACGTCGAGCAAAGTGGGCTCACCGCCGACCGGTGGAAGCCCTTCGAGATTCAGCGCCTTGTGGGCCGAGCAGCGCGAGAAAAAGGCGGCCGAGAACAACGGTGCGAGCGCATTTGGTCACGTCGGGTCTCCCTTGCGTGAATCGTGGATGCCGAGTCAAAGCTCCGAAGGCAGTCACGGCGTGCAACTATCGGGAATATCGCAGGCTATGGCACGGATGCAGCTGAACAGAACCGAACTGGTCGACTCCAATGGTGGCCCCAAACCACAGGCCACTGGCTGGCGACATTCCTCGGCACCCGTGGGCAGATTGGATCGGACGCTATCGAGTCCGGGCCTGAGTTCGAAAAAAATCGATGAAGAGGTCGAAGGCGTCTTTACTATGGACGGCGAAGAGCGCCCCGCTCCCCAATGGTCCGGCCAGTCGCCAGGCCTGACACCGCTCCGTGATAAAAGTAACGGGGATGTGCCCAAGGTCAAGAGAGAAAGCGTCCTCGGTCCCGAAAATGGACTGCAGCCGGTCTACGGATTTCGACCTTGATGGCAGAGGGACGGACGTTTGTGGACGCTTCCGAACAGATGACGACGACATATCATGAATCTCAATGACAATCAAGCGTTTGAATTGGCAGCTTCCATGCATTTGGCTGGCTCAACCCTGCATTGGTATTTGGGTGTTCAAAATCTTACCACAACTTTCCTGGAGGGTCACGGCGGGAGAATGAATATAAACTGAATTGGGAGGCGCCTGCTCTAGTGGCGCGCTATAGATATAGTCTAGTGAATATATGTCTGTTTCTTGAGGAAAGTTCACCGACTTTTGGCGAACCACTGGCCTGCTTGGCATCTCTGCTGCAGACTCACGGAAACTTTTCCGTCCACTATTTTGATCTGCACTCCTTACATGGACTTCTAACTACGGCGTTCTTGCGGCGTTCCAGGTCCATCCATATTCGAGGCATGTTAAGCAGCCGCTGGCTGTGCTCAGCATGTCTTGGACGTTCTCTTCGCACCCTAGCTAGGCCAAATGGCCCGGTGCGCTTTCAAAGCACGACCTGTGCGTGCCCCGACGGATACAACCTCGCGTTGTCCATTTTCCCCCCTTGGTTTGGCTGCGAGACAGGCTGATCTTGTGATGGTAGTCGCAGCTTCCACCGCAGACTTGATCTCGCCGATCCTGCTTGAGAGAGCGCGTGCCATCTCTGAAGAGCACGGGCAGCTGTCGGTCCGCAATGTGGAGAACTACGATGTCACGGTTGCGAAGAAGATTGGAGAGCTTGGTCCGGTGACCGAAGCGCTGAGAGACTGGGAGAATGCGCAAAATGTATACGGCCATCACTCGGAAAGTGATCGTCAGGGAAAGTGACTAACCATCTGGACCTAGTCGCTTCGAGAACTCGACGCTCTCCTCCATGACCCCTCGTCCGACGCCGAAATCTGTAGCCTTGCGCGGGCCGACATTGAACAAACAACAGCGTCCCTCCCGGCGCTGACGACGCGGTTGAAAAATTCTCTGATACCGACCCATCCCTTTGCCAGTCTGCCTTGCCTCGTGGAGATTCACCCAGGAGCCGGTGGCAGCGAAGCATCGCTGTTTGCACATACCCTGCTCAATATGTACATGTCCCTGTGCGGGCGGTTGAATTGGCCATATAGCATTGCGTCCTACACTCGCGATGATTCGGTCTCAGATAGCCAGGGCGCTCTCACCGATGCCATCCTCGAGATCAACCAGGCCGGGAGCTACGATGTTCTCCGGACCGAGGCCGGCGTACACCGAGTGCAGCGGGTACCGGCGACCGAAAAAAAGGGCCGTACACACACCTCTGCTGTTTCCGTCCTCGTTCTGCCGAGTTTGCCTGAAACGGATTCGGGGGTGTTGAACTATGACGACCCGAATTCAGATTACTACGTCGCCGCGTCCGATGTGAGGTCCGAGACAATGCGTGCGCGTGGAGCTGGTGGCCAACACGTCAACAAGACCGACTCGGCCATTCGACTCACACATATTCCAACCGGCTTCGTCGTTGCCATGCAAGAGTCACGCTCACAGCACAAGAACAGGGAGAAGGCTTGGCAGTTGCTCCGGGCCAAGCTGGCACAGAAAAGGAGGGAGGACCGCGAGGCAGAAGTGATTGCTCTCAGAAGGAGCGTTATGGGCGGCGTTGCCAAGATGGGTAGAGAGGACAAAGTACGCACCTACAACTATAGCCAGAGCCGGGTGACGGACCATCGGAGTGGAAAGGAGAGCACCGATCTAGACGGCGTCCTGGCCGGGGACGAGGCTCTGGAAACGATCATGGAAAGTGTCAGAGAGTGGATGGATGAGAACGAGGTGAGAGGTCTTGTGGCGGAGGAAGAGGCCAAGGCGAAGTTGCGGCAGCAGCAGAAGAATTAAAGCAGCTGGGACTGGAGGCGTCTAGACGACCGACGCCATATCTCCCCGATCCATACATCGATAATATGCGACCATATTCAGGCGAGTTCCAGTCTCAAAACACGGCGAGATTAACGGTGGCTCCATTTATCAAACTGATGGGAACAGGATCTACACAAGGGAGAACTTCGGCTTCTCATTTCTCGTCATCCTCCTTGTATCTATGAAGACGTGTATGGTTGACGGACAATTTCCATCACTGACAATCATGCTCACAACCGCGGGTGCAAAATATGCATCTTATACTCTAAAGTGTCGGTTCCGAACAACTTTGTTCAATTCCATCTCATAGACAGACAACTTCGTTCTCGGATTGAAAGGCATAGAGGGATCTCCGCCCGGCATTGGCTGCTGGACGGATCCATGTCAATGTCAACATCAATGTCAATGTCATGTTCCAGAATTCTTCTGCTGGTACAGGACGAGACTTGAAGGACAAGGACCTATCACACAAGCACTGGCACAGAGCTTATCTTTGTCAGGTGCTGGAAATGTGCTGGAACTGTTCCGGTGACTGCGGCTATAACTGCAGCTCTGACTTTCTTGATTTCCTGACTGGAAAACAGAAAAACTTTTGTCTTGGACAGTGCCAGACAAGCAGGCAGTGTGAAACTTCTCTATTTAGCTAACAATCTGGTGGACTGCATACAAGACTTCTCGCTTGCCTCCGCGAACCATAGAGGATATGAACAAGTTTAACCTCCTGCCCCTTTCTTGAAACACAGCTCCAGCGCTGACTGTCAGGTCTGTCCATGTGGCCTTATTGTCGTCATGGCAAGCAGTGTGTTGGAAAGACGGTACCTTCATAGAGTCGTCCTCGTCACTTCCTTGGTCGTTTGACCGGTAACAGCTCTTAAAGGCACAAGCAATTACTCCATCGCAGAAGTTTAATAGGAGACTCCTCCATGTTCTTGTCAGAGTTTTAACCGTCCGCTTCAATTTTTCCCGTTATTGTTCAGCAGCAGGAGAGAACAAAGTGATGGTGAGGTGAGAGTCGGCTTCGTCCACCACCTGGTAACCCTCTCATCTCGTATCGTGATATCTCCTCGATCGGCACGGCTGGTCGTAAGAGTCAGGATAGACATCTTCATCCTAGATCTCAATTAGTGAGTCACTGCGCATATGAGCGGGGCATGACCGTGCCGTAGAAAGAACCGTGCTATGCCGATGTTGTGCAAGGTGACGATGCTGCTCCCGCTCATTGATAGCACACTGCCCGGACCCGCGTTACTATACCGTTTGGCTGCAATGTACCGTCCCAATAACGTCTCCGGCGCCCCACGAAGGCCCAATGAAGGATCCAGAAAATACAGCCCAAGCAGTCAGCCAGTCCAAGGTGTCGTTGTTGGTTTGCTGCGACTGACGAGTCTTTCTGGGTCCGTCTGCGCCAGTGACCTTCAAAGCAGTCCCATTCTGGTGTGTGGCCCTTTCATCGCTGGTGAATTTGGACCGTCATTGTGATTGTGGCTACGACTGCGATCGGGGGGATTGGTACTGCCGGCGACCGGCGGCCAGCGGCGAACCCTCCATGTTCCATTTTCGGTCTCTCCGTTATTTCATTCTAGCTCTCTGCCGTATTTCCCCAGGGATTGCAACTTCGGCCGCTTTCAAGACTGATCCTGTGAATCCAAAAATATTCGTGCAGAGGATGAGGGAGGAGGTCCGATAAAGGAAGGAGGCATCGTCAACTAGAGAGTCCCTGTGTGTGAGACAACGGCAAAGACGGTGTAGCTTGTGAAACTTCGAGTACGGCGTCTGCTTCCCGAAGAGAGATCCTGGTTGTGGCCCAAGGCCCATCTGCACGATACCCAGGACATCTGTAATCGATGACAGTGACAATGACGGAGTTGTGAGCTTTCTATTCCACCTGGTAGTGCGTCCGTGGTGGTGCTCTTCTTGATGAGGCAAGGCCGAGGGAGGTTTTGTGGTTGCGAGTAGAGGCTATATATGGTCAGCGATGTGTGAACGTTGAAAGGCCTGATGTTTGCCATGAGCAACTACCATCATGGAAAGAGACATGGATGGATTTGAACAACATAACCACCCAATTCAGCAATCATCTATAGAGCACAGAGCAGTGTTTGAGAATTGACCTGATCAAACGAGGCCGTGGGAATATCTTTGGGAACCGAGCATAAATGAGTTGGCTGCGTGGAAAAATTCATTACACTGGAAGTGTGTATAGAAAAATCTTGACACACCGCAGTCGGGTGAATGTGGTGCAGTGTGCTATCTCAATAACGACTGCGAGATTCAATTATAGAGAACATATCGGTGTTAGGGGTCACAGCATTGGGCTTGAGGGAAGGGTCTGCCCAAAAGACCAGAGCCTGCTCATAGAATCGAAGCACATGCCGGAGCAGAGCGCAGGTGTGAGGGACACCGATCGTGGCGGCGAAGAAAGGATCATCGAGGAGGCTGCCCTTTGGAGGATAGCGACAGGCATGCTCCTTTAGGTATAACATCGATTGCGTTCGAGGACGACTATCTTGTAATCAGGTGAAGATCACTGCTTCGTCCGGGTAGAGGAAACTTTGCTGCGGGAACTGGCCGGGAAGTGAGGTCAGGCTGAACTTGAACAGGTCGGAGCCGCCAAATTTGCTGGACAGTGAAGGCTAGCTATGCCTCCTTGGTCGTTGTGGAACAATCTCATTTCTTCGATTCGTCCAATCAGATTTCAAAACTGCCATGTCGGCACTGTGATCGGTTCTAGGTGGTGGTGAGCCGACACAGTCGACGCCGGACCACAGGTTCCTGCCAAGTGTACGGTGTGGAGGATGATGGATTTCGGTAGAATGGACTGGACCTTCATATCTAGAAGTCGCATTGAACGGTCTCCGAATGCACGACCCGGAAAACGTGTGCGCAATGCATGAACGGCTCTCTGGTCAGGCTGGAATTCGACACCGTAGTCCTGTTTTCGGGTCCGAATTGCCGTAAAACCCAAGCCACGACCTGCCGTATAGGTAATGGTCCTGGCGCTGGTATCTGTTCGAGTTGATGCAGAGGCCGCTCCGGTATTATGTCAAGACGGCCGGCCAGTCTCCTAGCCCACACTGGGACGTTGGCATACGGGGGGCTTGCGCAAGTGTGGACTTCGGCTCTCCGCTGGTCTCAGGCTGTAATGCGATACGACGGTGGGGAATGCGGTGAGTAGGAGAAGAGGAAGTCCTGGTTCCACCCCAGTGGGCCAGTCTTCCTGAACAGGTTGCTGCATCAGGGCCCCTGTCGCAGCCGTGACCATGTGGGAAGGGCCGTCTAAGTTTCCTTTTGGTCGCCTTGCAGCAGCTTTGAGCGGGTCTGGGGATTCTAGATCAAGTTTGTCTTGCCGTTGACACTTGACACGGCCGGGCACGGGAGACCGGACAGGTCATGACGGGAGAAGGGTGAGTGGTGGGCGACGGAAGACACCTGAATGCCTCCAGAGACATGTCGCCTCCAATAGTTCTCACGAATCGGCTGTAGCTCTCTTTTCCAAGATGCGCTGATGGGCACGTCGAGGCAGACCACTGGCCCGACGACATCGCATCGTTGTGCAGGTGCACATAGATCTGCACTCCATGAGCAGGGCAACCCCTTGTATCACCGCAGCTTCATCTGTTCATTGACCCTGGTCGTCCGCGCCATGCATGCTCTGAACTCGTGAACCATTGACCGTCAACCGGGGCCGGGGACCGGAACCCATGGACCGGTGAACTGGCAACTCGTGAACCCGTCTCTCTACACTTTAGCGTGCAAAAATCCTGCCCAAGCAACCATTGGATGTCATGTTATTCTCGCTCCTGCTCTATTTCTGCATGTCTCCATCGTATGGCTTGCCGAGCTGGGCACTGACCATCCTGTCAGGCCGCGCATGCCACGCCCGTGGCCAACGGCCAACATCGTCCGGGGCTGGCCAGTATGAGAAATCATCCATGTGGTGCTGCTGAATCAACTTTTACGCAGGAACTTGGTCGTCCTGCTCTGATGGTGCAGAAGGAAACCGCCCAAGCAACGATTGTGTGCTGACGTCAAGGGCAGTAGTGGTCGTACATTCTGAAAGCCGCGAACCCAGCGCGTCGGTTATCTTGAGAAAAGAGGCACGCCCTCGATAGACACCAGTGGAAGAAGAGGAGGGTGTTGTGAGTTGCGTGCGTGCTCGTCAAATTCCGACTGACTCGAACCCTCGGTGAGGCCTCACATCATTTGGTCCTGAGTCATGCCGCCAGCGCCTTCTTGACCTTCCATCGCGTCTCCGCCGTTGGTGTTGGTGTATTTGACAAAGGTCAAGCCCAGTGGACGGCCCCCGTACATGTAGCCAGTAAATTTGGCTAGTTTGCCATGTCAGCAACCGGTCCTGTGTGAATGAATCGAGGCTTACCGATGGCCGTTTCAGCGTTCTCCGCAGTGTCAAACTCGACGACGCCCGTCCCCCGGGATCGGCCGTTGGGTTCGTATTGAATTTCCGCCCGCTCGACCTTCCCGATGGTGGTGAACAACTCGACCAAGTCTTCGTTGCTGGTAGACCAGGGCAGCTGGTGGGAGGAGTTAGTTATGACCATCCTCAGTCTCGGAAATGGCCACTCACGTTTCGGACGTAGATCGTCTGGCTTCTCTCTCCGCCAGATGTTGCAAAGTCGGTGAACGGATTCGGCGGAACAGACTCTTGTGCTCCAAATCCGCCGGCGGCGGCGGCGGCGGCACCACCGCCAGCGCCGTATCCTCCTCCATATCCGCCTCGGCCACTGTATCCGCCGGCGAAGCCTCCACGACCACCGCCGTATCCTCCTCTCATACCGCCGTACCCACCACGCATCCCGTATCCGGCCCCATAACCTCCCCGTCCACCATAGCCCATCCCTCCGGCGCTGCTCGCGTATCGGTCTTCTCGCACTTCCAGGGCTCGGCCGTGCCAGTCATAACCGTTGAATTGTTGAATCGCGTTCCGCGCGTCGTTCGGCGACTCAAAGGCCACAATCCCGGTCCCTTTCGGTCGGCCAGAAGGATCCATGTGCACGTCCGCACGGATGACGGCTCCTTCTTGTGCTGCAGAGTGTGAGTGGTCGGTCCATGGGCCGAAAATCAAGACAGAGAGACATACCAGCTTGGCGGAAAAGGTCCTTCAGGTCCTGCCAGCCGACATTGAACGGTAGCTACATCACCCTTGTCAACACTGTCGTCCCCGGGGCAAGTAGAGGTCTGAGGAGGGACAGACATTGGAGATGTAAAGCTGTCGTGCGGCAGCTCCGCTGCCGCCGCCGCCGCCACCGCCGCCCATGGCAGCTCCACCACCACCATATCCTCCGGCATAGGCACCGCGCGGAGCGCCTCCGAAATCGCCGCGTGCCGGCGGACCGGTAAAGCGAGGCTCTGTTTCGCGATCCTGGTGCCGGCCGATCTGTCAGCCGATTCTGCAGGGTGTCGCCCGGGAAGGAGGGAGAACGGACCTCTCGAACATAGACAAGTCGGCCCATCAGGCTCTGATTGCTGAGTGTTTGAATGGCCTGCTGGGCTTGTTCCCTAGTCGCGTATTCCACAATCCTGCCCGTGGTTAGTCTTTCCCTCGGACGAAAATGACAGGCGCCCCAACGTACCCGCATCCCTACAAAACCCGTGGACCAGGTCCAACCCGTCAATCCAGCGTCCAACAAAAATAACCAAAGAAAAGACCAGTAGAACCAGCCGCATCACGCAATGGCGCCCACCTTCGACATTCCATTCGGAAGAAGTAAGACGTCGGCGAAGAGAACCTCTCCAGCTAAACCCCGGGCGTCAGCATCCGAACGTCGGCCAAAATCGGACACCAGAGGAGGAGCGGACGACTGACCCTGTCTCATGAAATCTTTGAGATGATGCCACTTCACGTCGTAGGCCAAATTGCCCACATAGACGCGGCGGTCTTGCTGCGAAGACTCGCGCACCGATGCCATCATTTGTTCTTTCGCCGCCGCACGATCCTCAAACGATCTCGGAGGCCCTCCAGCGCCTCGACCGGCGTAGCCCGACCCTGAATATCCTCCAGATGCGTTCGCGGTACCGCTCATGGGACTGCGCGAACGACGTTCACTTCGGCGGTAGTCGTCGCCACGACTGCGGGACCGGCTACGAGGTGAGTACGACCGACGACTTCTCCGGGGGCTGCGCGACCGCCGACGGGGTGAACGAGATCTGTCCCTCTGTTCGTCGTTAGAAACAAAAGTCGATGACGCTGTCATCGTCTCAGCGGGCGCGAAGAAGGGACTTTCGTGACGCGATCGCTCGCGTCTGCGCACCGGGTCCATCCAGACGTGAAGCGCGGCCGGTGCGGGTGGCAGGAGCAAGTGAAGTCGTGTGCTTCCCGTCGCCGTCCCGCTGTCCGGACGTGGGTGAAGGGTGTAGGGCAGGAAGGACGCAGGACAAGAAGAGTGGACCCCGGCAACAGCAGAACGGGAATGGCCCCCGTGTTTCTTCTTTTCCTCGGTCCTCGGACAGGTCGCGAGGTGAGGCTGTCTGAGGAAAGGGGGGCTGTGCTGCCGCAACAGAGAATCTCGAGACTTACTAGAGATCAACACGATTAGCCCACGAGTCGCTGACACGGGGGGGAAGAAAAGGCAATGACACAAAGACTGGAGCAGGGAGGGGGGGAAGAAGAAGGTCGAGGAGTAGAGATGAAGCAATGCAGGTATCGGATGACAAGCGCGAGCGAGAGTGGCCAAGGCAGGACGGGTTAGATTGGCCACGCAGGAGGACTGAACATCAGAGAGACAGACCCATGATTGATCGATTGCCGAGCGCTTGAGCGGCTGGTTTCCACTGTTGACGACTGTGCGAGATCAGAATGGCATGCACCGAGAACGCACGGGGGGTAAGAGGGCCAGCTAACCCGCAAGGTTTCCCGTGTGGTACAAGGGCCGCCGCAAAAGCGCCCAGCTGGATTCGTAGGTGGAGTTGTTCTAGGAAAGGTGAGTCGGTCACTGGCCTGCAGGATTCCTCGCAGCAGTCGGACAGAGCCTCAGAGAACGTCACCAGACGGATGTGATAGTATGTGCTGGCCTCTGCCGTGGTCGGATCAAATTTTCTTGCAGAACAAAGCGGCGAGAGGCGGGGCGAGCGAGGACCAGTTGGTGCAAGCCAGGTGGAGAACGGGTTTGTGGGCTGGACGCTGTGCACAGTAGGGCTTTGGGGACGTGCTGCTTACACCGGGATCCGTTGGACGCAAAGTCGGTTTTTGGGGATTCCTACAGGCCACCGATCAGTCAGCGCGTTGGTCTGCCGGCCATGCCTGGGGAGACAGCGGGGGAGGGAGTCGACAGGAGTGTATTGCCGGCCACACAGACACAGACAGACACGCGTACAGGGTATAATCGGCCCTGGAAGACAATCCTGTATGTCCACCGAGCACCAATAGGGCTCTGCGCGTCGAATATCGGAGCGGGAGATGTTAGCGCACGCGCCGTGCACGCGGACGGAGGGCCTGAGGCAAAAGGGAACGAGGTCAGCGGCGGACCTGGTCCGGGGATCAAGGCTCGAGAGGTTCGAGAGGGTCAGGACAAGGTAAAGTGCTGCAGCTAAGAGGGTCGCAGGCGGACAACAGAAAGGAAGAGTGCAATGGACAACGTTGAGTGGTGTGCTGATGTTTTGGCGCTAGCGGGTGTAGGCCGCAGAGAGCCAGAAGGGCAGATCATGGTGATGCTTGTGCAGCATGGCGGGCCAAGTCCGCTATCAAGGGCGTTGCAGGGTCTCAGCAACCTGGGCTGACTGACCAACAACCCATCAAGGAGCAACTAGCAGCTCAACATCACGCACGTCCGTCGCTTGCAGCAACGCCCACCTCACCGAACTGAACGGGACCTGCACTTCTGCAGCCGGCATGCCAGGAACTCCCAGGCACGCTGCTGGTGCCGGCGGCCAAAGTCGACCGTCTTCTGCATATCATCGACCTCGAGGACCAAGACCGGCTCCGATGCTGCCACCGGCGACAAGCAGCTACTTTGCGCGTCGTGTCTGTCGCATCGCTTAATTCTGCGCTCTTCGAAGGACGGCCTCCCTCGACCTCCACCGGCTGGCGTCAGCGCGACCGAGTCAGAGCGTTGGTGATGGTGGTTAGATGGTGTCGTGTGGTTGGGAATAACCACGCGAGCCGTTGCCACCGAGAGCCATGTGTCGACGCCCATTGACCAAAAAAACCGAAAAGAGCTCTGGTTCTGGCAAGCTTTCATTCCCTGACCCGCCCCGCCACTGCGGTACGGTGGAGCAGGAGAGTAGTACAAGAAATATGGACCTGCGCTCCCGCTGTGACACTTTGCCGGCCTCGGAAGGGGTGGGCGGTGGGCGGCGGAGAGTCGACGCATTTGTTTTCCTGTGGTGACTTGACGTTTTAGGGGAGGGGCCCTGCTACTTTAGGACCCCCCCCCCCCCCCCCCCCCCCCCCCCCCCCCCCCCCCCTTCCCTCAG